>Ga0055584_100000216_pt1 | contig 53746 bp, 40 predicted proteins | sample OSDHelmetaG_FD_58716 | JGI IMG/M metagenome (GOLD analysis project Ga0055584, IMG submission 58716) | Pelagic marine sediment microbial communities from the LTER site Helgoland, North Sea, for post-phytoplankton bloom and carbon turnover... | ecosystem: Environmental > Aquatic > Marine >... | reverse complement strand
ACGCGGCCGACGACGACGACGCGGCCGACGACGACGACGCAGCCGACGACGACGACGCAGTCGACGACGACGACGCGGCCGACGACGACGACGCAGCCGACGACGACGATGCGTCGGACGACGACGACTCCGCGAACCCGGGCGACGACGACGACGACGACGGCGGGGGCAGCGGAAGCCGCCGGCGCGGCTGCGATCTGGGCGGCAGCGCCGGGCTCTCGGTGTTGCTGTTGCTCGGGGTGCGGCGCCGCCGCGGCTGAGGCGGCGGTCCGTCGCGGTCGGTCGGGAGCCCCCGGCCGGCGCCGGCCCTATTCGGGCTGAGGCTCTTCGATGCCCAGGGCTTCGGGCAGGCTGCCGCGGAGCAGCTCCAACTGCAGGCGGGCTTCGAGCCCCTCGCGAACCAGGTCGAGCTGCGCGAGGCGGGCTCGGCGCAGGTCTTCGAACGCGTCGAGCACCTCGCCCAGGCTGGCGCGGTCGACTTCGAACGTGCGGCCCGCGACGTCGGCGCGCTTGTTGGCGGCGGCGAGCCGCCGGTGGCCGGCCTCGACCCGCTTCTGGGCCGCTTCGCCCGTGTACCAGGCGGCGTCGGCGGCGGCGAGGAGCCGCAGCTCGGCGGCGTCGATCTCCGCCTCGACCGCTTCGATCGTGTGGCCGGCGGCGGCGATGCGGTGCGCGGCCTGCTGGCTGGGGATCGGAACCTCCAGCTCCAGGGTCAGGTTCAGATCGGGGAACGCGGCGGTCCCCACTTCGCGCAGCGCCTGGGCCTCCGTCGGCGCGGCGCCGCGGAGCGCCAGGACGGCGCCGAGGTCCAGGTCCGGCAGGATCGAGTGGCGGGCCACCCGCTGGTCGATGGACGCCTTCTCCCGCGCGAAGCGCAGCCGCCGCAGGGAGTAGTTGTCTTCGCGGACCCGCTCCAGGCTGGCCTGGCGGTCGCGGCCCGGGAACACGTCGCCCCGGAGCCCGTCCACGGCCGACCACGCCTCTTCCCACTCGGGGTCGCCGGGCTCCCGCCCCATCATCATGGCGAGGCGCCGGCGGGCCCGCAGGGCCTCCAGCTCGGCGGCGATCTCGTTGGACTCGCGGCGAGCGACGATCTCGTCGATGCGCAGCAGCTCCGTGGCGGCGATGCGGCCGATGTCCACGCGGGCCTGAGCCGGCGATCGCATGGAGTTGGTCAGCTCCATGTGCTCGCGCTCGATGCGCCGGCGCTGCTCGGCCACGGCGATGGCCCAGTAGGCGCGGATGGTGCGCGCGCTGACCTCGGCCAGGGCTTGCTCCTGGCCCACGTCGGCGCTGCTGCGGTCCAGCTCCGCCCGGCGCACCGGGGCCAGATTCACGCCCGGCAAGACGCCGTTGAGCAGCGGCTGCTGCAGGCGGAAGTTCAGCGCCGCCCAGCGGGCCCGCGCGTCGTGATTGGTCAAGATGCCCACGGATCGGCCGCTGCTGTCGGCGATGGCCAGCTCGGGGTCGTAGAACAGCTCGTTCGTGCTCGCCCGCATCGTCCAGTCGACGCCCAGGCGGGTGCCCGTCGGCAGGGATCCCACCAGGCCCACTTCGAAGCCGCCCCGCTGTCCGGCGCGTCGCTCCCACACGTTCCAGGTGTCCAGCCAGCGCTCCGAACGCGACGGGTTGTAGTTGCCCCGGGCGAAAAACGTCGGCTCGAAGAGCCATCGCTTGCTGGTCGCGAGGCTGTCGGCGACCTTCAGCCGGGTCACCGCGACGCGGATCTCCAGGTTCTGGACGATGGCCTCTTCGAGGACCTCATCCAGTCCGCGTTCAGCGGCGCTCGCCGGCGAGGCGAGCAACAACAGGGCCACGGCTCCAAACATGCGGTTCCCCCTCACGGCCTGGTCGCCACGTCGGACTCGGCGACGCCTTCCACGTGGTTCCCGGCTCCGTCGGGCGGCGCCCAGTGGGCGTTCTTGCCGGTGCGCACGACGGCGGGCCACGGGTGGGTCGGCGGCGGCTTGATCGTGGTGCCTTCGACCCGGTTGTGGTGGCTGAGCCCCCCGTGGAAGTTCACGTCCACGCGCAGCACCGAGCCGCTGATGCGGTTGCGCGCCGCGGACCACTGGAACGCCACGTGTCGGACCCCTTCGACCGTGCTGTCCCGGAGCTCACAGGCCCACGCCCGGGCGAAGCGGACGTAGCCCGTGCCCCCGGTGCCCTTGTTCCAGGCGCCGTGCACGTGGACCCGGGTGGCGACGACGCCGTGGCTCCGCTCGAACACCAGCGGGTGGCGGCCGGCCATGGCGATGTCGACGTTGTCGAGCCCGCCGTCCAGGGCCCACTCGAACCGCACGCCGTCGACGGCGACGTCGGGGTGGACGTTGTCGAACACGCCTCGGACGGACGCGGGGTCCACGCCGTCGATGTCCACGGTCACGCCCAGGTCTCGGACCTTGACGCCCTGAATCCAGGCGGGCCGCCGGACCCAGGTGCCGACGGGCAGGTCGACCCGCGGGGGCTCCGCCAACGCCAACACCCGGCCTTCGGCCGACGCGGGCATCGCGACCTGCCGCAGCCACGGCTTGTCGCCTCGCCACTCGCCGCCCAGGGACTCCAGGAAGGGCTCGTCGTTGGGGGCGCCGAGCCACAGGACCTCGACGCCGCGCTCGGGCACGGGCCGGTCCAGTCGGAGCACCCGCTCCAGCCCCGAACTGGCGACTTCGAGCTGAGCCATGCGTGGCCCCGCGGTGCCCAACACGTGGATCACGGCCGCGCCCCGGTCGGAGCCAAAGCGCCCCGCCAGCAGCGTCGTCGTCGCGCCGCGACCGCGCAGCTCGACGTGGTTGCGCCGCAGCATCAGGGGCCTGTCGAGGTCGATGCGCCCCGCCGGCAGCTCGATGCGGGCCGGCGTCTCGACCCGGTCCAGGAGGGCCTGCAGGGCCATCGAATCGTCCTGGCCGTCGTCGGCGATCACGCCGTGGCGGTCCGCCCGGTAGAGCCGCGCGCGCGGCGCCGGCTCGGGCGTCGCCGCCGGCGGGTCGGGCTCGTCGAAGCGGAAGAACGCCTGCTGGGCGGGCCCGTCGGTGGGGTCCAGCCCCAGTCCGCCGCCGCGGGGCGCCGACGATTCGGCGGCGCCGCCCCAGCCCGACAGGGCGCTCTGCATCGACCCCCAGCTGGGCCGGTTCAGCAGCCCCGACAGCGAGGCGATCCCCACCAGGAACAGGCAGATGAAGACAACCTGGGCGTAGAGCGCGACCAGCCGCGGGATCCCACTGGACGACGTGCGCTGCTCTTCGCCGTTCTTGCTCCAGCTCTGGCGGTCCAGGTGGAACAGGTTGGCGATCTTCACGACCGAGCCCACCCACTGGTCGAACAGCATCAGGGGGACGTGGACCAGCCGGATGCGGAAGCCCTGCAGCACCAGCAGCCACAGCTGCAGCAGGCGCGTCATGGACACCCAGCAGACGTAGAACATCAGGAACCAGGGCGTGATGAAGAACGCCGCCAGGAGCGCCGCCGTCGGGCCGATCAGCGTCGTCCACATGGAGATGCGCTGGTCGAGGATGCACCACCAGATGAACAGCCCCCCCGTGCGGCGCGGCCCCAGGGCCAGCGCGCGCCAGTTCGTCCGCAGCATGTTCCCGTACCAGCGCTGCATCAGCCCCAGGGCGAGGGGCAGGAACGCCTTCTGCCGGGTCTCACACGACGTGATCGTGACGTCGGGGACGTAGAGCATCCGCCAGCCGTGCTCCAGCAGGCTGAACCACGTCGACTTGTCGTCGCCCATCTGAAAGCGGATGCGCCCGAACAGCCAGTGATCGATCCCGTCGTTCTCGACGCGCTCGATGAACGACTCCGACAGCACCGTGTGGGCTCGGAACGCCGAAAAGCGCCCCGTCAGCGTCAGCACCCGACCCGACAGAGCGTGACTCTGCATGAGCAGGTGGCGGCGGATGAACTTGAGGTCGAACCAGTCGCGCACGATTCGACTGCCGCCGAAGAGCTTCACCCGCTCGTCGGTGGTCAGCGCGCCCAGGTTCGAGTCCAGCTTGAACATGGGGATCGTGCCCCGGATCGAGCCCGCGTCGAGGCGCGTGTCGCCGTCCATGAAGACGATGACGTCGTCGGCCCACGTCCGCTCATCCCAGGAGCGGGGGTCGGTCCACTGCCGCGCGATGGCGCGCAGCGCGTGACCCATGGCGATGCGCTTGCCGTCCTGCTGCTGCAGGAAGTTGAGTTGCACGCGGCGGTGCCCGGGGTGTGCGTCGACGATGCCGCGGATGATCTCGGCCTCTTCTTCGCTGCCCACGGACACCGCCAGGATCACCTGGCAGGGGAGGTTCCAGACCTCCTCCATGAGGGCGTTGAAGACGATGCGGCTGACCTCTTCGTCCTCCTGGAAGGACGGGATGAGGAAGAACAAGCGCTCGGGCCAGGGGTCCGACAGCTGGCTGACCGCCCGCCGCAGCCCCGGGAACACGAGGTACTTGTAGACCCAGGCGCGCACGTTGTGGATCAGCTGCCAGCCGTAGCGCCAGAGCCCCAGGACGCCCAGCAAGAGCACGCTGGACTTCACCTTGGTGGCTTCGCCCCACACCAAGGGCAGCACCAGCAGCAGCGGCAGCACGACCAGCAAGGTCGTGGGCACCGCGGCGCGGATCGCCTGGGGGACGCTGAGGCGGTCGCGAACCACGGCTCAGGCTCCTCGCTGCCAGGGAAGGCGGAAGGTGGTCTCGACCGTCGCGAGGGCGCCCATGCCGAGCTCCAGGTCCGCGGGGACCGAGGTCAGCTCGATGCGGACGGGGATGGCGGCGGTGTTGGGGCCGCCCTCGGCGGCACCGATGGAGCCGACCCGGCCCACCACGCTGCGGTCCAGGGCGGGGACGTACAGCTCGACTTCGTTGCCGGGCTTGAGGCGACGGGCGGACTTGAAGTCGAATTCCGCTTCGACCCACCGGCGACCGGGGAGACCGACCTCGAGGACGGGTTCGCCCCGCTGAAGCGTCTGGCCGGCGGCGGCGAGCACGGTCAGCACCCGGCCCTCCTGGCGGGCGAGGACGCGGGTGGCGGTGAGCTGGTTGCGCAGGTCGGCGATCTCCAGCTCCAGGCCGACGAGGTCGACGCGGGCACGCCCCAGGGCCGCCTGGAGGGAGGGAACCTGGGAGCGGGCGGAGCCGCCCATGCCGCGGCCGCCGTGGCTGCGGACGGTGCGGGCTTCGGCCACGGCGGCGTCGGCCACCGCGCGCCGGGCTTCGGCCTGGGCCACGCGGCTGCGGGCGGTGGTGAGCTCGCCCAGGGGCAGCATCCCCTTGCGGGCGAGGGGCTCGATCGCCTTCAACTCGGCCCGGGCGGCCGACAACTCCGCGTCGATCTCCGCGCGTTGGGCGTTGGCGGCCGCGAGCCGGGAGTTGGCCACGCTCGCGCCCAGGCTCGCGGTGCTGTACTCGGCGGACAGCGCGTTGTCGGTCTCCGAGACGAGGGAACGCTGCTCCTCGGCCAGCCGCTCCAGCGCCTCGATGCGCGCCTGGACGGGGCCTGCGTCGAGCTCGAACAGGGCTTGCCCGGCGGCCACGGAGTCGCCTTCGAAGACGGCCACGCCCGCGAGCACCCCTTCGGCGGGGGCGCCGACCTCGAAGCTGCGGCCGGCCACCTGGGCCGTGATCGACTCGACCTGGCCCTGGGCGGTCCACAGCGCGGACAGCGCCACCAGGACGGCGACGCTGAGGATGGCGAGGGCGACGACCCGGGCGAGCACCGCCGCCGGGGCGGGGCTGCTGCTCCACTCCACGTCGTCGTTCTCGGGGCTCGTGCGCACGTCCACCACGTGGGACGGCAGCGGGCGCTGGCCGGGGTAGCGGGGGCGGCCGGGGGTCGTCGACGGCGTCACGCGACCCACGGCGGGCAGGTTGGCCTGCGAGCTCAGCGGACGCGGCATGTAGCGCTCGACGTGGGCCTGCATGATCGCCCGGGCCGACGCTGTCAACTCCAGGAACTGCACGCCGGCTTCGTCGTCGTCGGACCACAGGACCCGGCCCCGGGCCGAGACCACCCGGTCCTCGTCGGGGAACGAGAAGACCAGGTCGGTGCTCACGACCTGCCCGGCCGCGAGCGGCTGCTGCCAGTCGAGCCCGGCGAGCCGGAGGCCTTCAAAGCTCCAGTCGACGACGGGGTACTCGCCCGAGTCCAGGCGGACGCGCACGGGGGTCGCAAACCGCAAGCTGCGGCGGAGTTCGTTGGGTGCGAAGTCGACGGTCATTCACTCCTCCGAGGGCCAGCATGGCCCAAACGACGGGTTTGGATTGCCTCGTTTGGGCCGGCCCATACGGGTCCAAGTAGGACAGTAGGACACGCCTGGGAAGTTGGAAAGCGTGATTTGGCGGGTCGATCCGGGACGGGCTCGGGAAGCCAACGATTCGCTTGCTACCCTCCCGCCTCGACGGAGGGCCCATGGACGATGGGGTGGCCGCCTGGTTGGCGGAATCGGCCTTGTTCTCGGAGCTCGAGCCCGCCCAGCGCGCGGCGCTCGTGCCGGGGGTCGTCGTGCGGACCTTGCAAGCCGGCGAGATCCTGGTTTGCCAGGGCGACGTGGGCAACGAGCTGTTCGCGGTCGCCGAGGGGCTCCTGGAGATCCGGCGCCGGCACGGCGAGTTGAGTCAACGGGTGGGCGTCGTCGGACCCGGGGCGATCGTCGGCGAGAACTCCCTGCTGCGTCCGCGGCCCCGCAACGCGGACCTCGTGGCCTTGCGGGACTCCGTCGTGCTGACCCTCGCCGGCTCCCGATTCCACGAGATCACCGAGTCGATGCCCCAGGTCAGCTGGAGGCTCCTGGAATTGCTGCTGGATCGGGGCTGGAAGGCGCCGTCGCTGCAGCCTCCTTCGACGGTTGTGGCCATCGTGGGACTGGACGTCGAGGCGGGCGCCGGAGTCGCCCGTCGGCTGGCCGACGCCGCGGGGCGGTCCCGCCGCGCCGCCTCGCTCCACGAGGGGGCGGAGTGGACCCCGGGCTGGCTCACGGACCGGTCCCGGGAGGCGGAGATCGTCCTCCTGTCCGTGGCGGTGGGGGAGACCGGCTCGGCGTTCGCCGTCCGCAACGCCGACCGCGTGGTGCTGGTGACGTCGTCGGCCCACCGGCCCGACGTCACGGAAGCCGAACGGGCCGTCGTCGAGGCCCTGCGGGGGCGGGTGGCCCCGACGCTGGTGGTGGAGGCGCCGGCCGAGGCACGGCTCCTGCCGTGGGCTCGCCGCCGCCCCGAGCGGCCCGTCGAGCGGCTGGCGGCGGAGCCCGAGGCGGCGGACCGGCTGCTGGCCGAACTCCTGGCCCCCACCCGCAGCTTGGACTGGCTCCGGCGGTCGGCGTTGTTCGGGGGCCTGCCCGAGAGCGAGCTGGCGGCGCTGGCGGCGCGATTCCAGTGGGAGACCGTGCCGGCGGGGGAGACCCTGTTCGAGCAGGGCGATCCGGCCGACGCGCTGTACGTCGTGGTGTCGGGTCGACTGGAGGTCCTGGCCGGCGGCAAGCGGTTGCTGCTGCTGGGTCCCGGCGAAACCGTGGGCGAGATGGGGCTGTTCCGGGACGGGGGGCGCACGGCGTCGGTGCGGGCCCTGCGCGCGACGGTGTTGGCGCGGCTCTCCCGGTCGGACTACGAAGCGGTGGCGGCCCTGGACCCGGGGGTCGCGCGGCGGGTGGTGGAGCTCGTGATCTCGCGGCTCTCGCCGGCCCGAACCCACCGCGGCGTGCCCGCTGCCCAGGTCATCGCGCTGCTGCCCCTGGATCCGGGGCCGGGCGGGGCCGCGATGGGTCGGGCCCTGGCCGACGCGCTGGGCCGCCTGGGGCCCACGCGGTACGTGGACCGCCAGGTGGTTGAGCGGGAGCTGGGGCGGGGCATGGCCGACGTGCGCCGGGGGGCGCCGGGCGAAGTGAGTCTGGTGCACCTTCTTCACCGCGCCGAGGACGACGCGGCGTTCCTGGTCCTGGGGGCCGAGCCCGACGCCGGGGACTGGACCCGTCGGTGCCTCGCCCAAGCCGACGCCGTCGTGCTGTTCGCCGACGCCGACGCCCCCCCCGGGCTCCGGCCCTTCGAGCGCGAGCTGTGGGGGGCGAGCCTGGCCGGCGGCGACCCCGCGACGTCCTTGCTCTTGCGGCAGCCGAGCTGGGCGGAGGCGGCCAGCGGGACTGCGCGCTGGCTCGACGAGCGCGAGCTGACCCGGTGGACCCACGTACGCGCCGACCGGGTCGACGACCTGGAGCGCGCCGCCCGCCTCATCAGCCGCCTGTGCGTGGGCGTGGCGTTCAGCGGCGGCGGCAGCCGGGGCGCCGCCCACCTGGGGGTGATCCGCGCCCTGCAAGAGGAGGGCGTGCCCATCGACGCGGTGTCGGGCACCAGCGCGGGGGCCGCCATCGCCGGCCTCGTGGCCCGGGACGTCGAGCTCCCCGCTGCCACCCGGCACGTCGAAGACATGCTCGGCGGAAGCGCGGGGCACTTTGCGGGCCTGGGGCCCCCGCTGGTCAGCGTGCTGAGCGGCCGGCACGTCCAGCGGCTCCTGCACCCGTGGTTCGGCGGGTTGGAGATCGAAGACCTGCTGAAGCCGCTGGTCGTGGTCGCCACGGACATCTCCACCGGGGAGATGGCGCCGATCACCCGGGGACCCATCTGGCGCGCAGTGCGAGCCAGCACGAGCATCCCCGGCCTGTGGCCGCCGGTGGTTCAAGACGGCCGGCTCCACGTCGACGGCGGGGTCACCAACAACGTGCCCGTCGACGTCCTGGCGGCCTGGACGGCCAACGGGGCTGCCATCGCCTCGGACGTCGCGGGCCTGGGGCCCAGCTCCCGGCGGTACGTGCCGACCCCGTGGGCCGCGCTGTCCGGCTGGAGGGCCCTGGTGGAGTCGGTGATCCCCCGGTTGCGCCAGCCGCGCCCCAGCCTCGGCGCGGTGGTGACCCGGACGATGCTGCTGGCGGGCTCGCGCGAGCAGGCGGCCTCCCTGGCACGCCACGCGGACCTCGTGATCCGGCCGGCGATGTCGGGTCTCGGGATGTTCGACATCCGCACCCCCGAAGGGGTCGCCGAGGCGGCCGAGCGTGGCTACGCCAGCAGCCTCGACGCCATGGACGGCTGGGCGTGGCAGGAGCGCGTCGGTTGGACGGTCAGAAGCACACCGACTGGATGAGCGCGTCCACGGGCTGGATCTGCAGCCCGTCGGCGGCGAGCCGCTGGTCCAGGGCCCGCAGCCGGTCCGCGAAGCGCAGGGCCTCGGCGTTGGCCTCGCTGCCGTGGGGGAAGCCGTAGGCTGCGGTGTTGACCAGCCGCTGATCCAGACCGGTCTTCGACGGGTGGAACTGCACGAAGACGTTGAGGAAACAACGGAAACGGTAGGTGTCGTACCGGCTGGGGCCGCGGCGGCCGAGATCGTCGGCGGTGCTCCCCAGATCCGAGTGCCCGTGGCGTCGCGCCCACGGCAGGTAGCTGTGGTGGTCGGTGAGGTGGACGACGCCCACCTGCCAGATCAGGCGCGCGATGGTCTCTTCCATGCCGCCCTGGGAGAAGCCGGGGTACCAGGGCTCCACGTCGGCGGCGAAGCGCTCCCAGACGTCGCGCTCCAGCTCGTCGGCGATGGCGTCGACGAACCGGCGGATCTCCTCGTGGTAGGCGACCAGGAACTTGAAGTAGGGGAGCCGCTGGTCGAGCTCGCCGATCAGGTCCGGGAGGTGGGGGTGGGCTTCGTAGTGGGCGCCGACGTCCGAGGCGACGGCGGCGCGGAAGTCGTCCTTGTAGAACGGGAATGAGAGCCAGGGCACCAGGCGCCTCTTGCCATCGGGGGCGTTGTCGGTGCTCTTCTGGATCCACAGCGCCTGCATGTTGATGCGGCAGGTGAACCGGAAGTGGGGCGCCAGCAGGCGGTAGAGCATCGTGTCCCGCGGCATGGTGGTCCACAGGCGGGCGGCGACGACGTCGGGGATCCAGAAGTGCACCCAGCTGTGGGCGCCGGCGGGGATGTGAACCGCCAACTGGCCCGCGAGCTTGCTGCGCGCTCCGTCCCACCGCGGATCGCCGGCCCGGATCCCCCGGCCGTCGCGGTCGAAGATCACGAAGTGGCCCCGCTCCTCGTCGTGCTCGAACCGCGCGATCTCGGCGGCGTGCGGGACGAAGAACCGATGACCCTGCATGGGCGACAGGTCCGTGACCCAGACGCCGCGCTCCTCGTCGCGCTCGGTGCGCCACGCCATCGGCCCCCGCAACGCGACCGAGGCGAGCTCCTGGGGGCTCGCGAGGACCGGGGGCTTGCTCCCCAGGAGGGCTCGCGCCGCTTCCCGGGCGGTGCCCAGCACCATGGGCTCGACGTACGCCGGCGAGCGGTGGACCAGGAAGTCGTGCTCCAGATCCGGGGGGATGCGCACGCAGGTGGGCACGCCCAAGGTGAGCTCCCGCCGCTCCAGGATCTCGTGCTCCGGCGGGGCCAGGGGGGCCGCCCGGGTGACCTTCGCGATGCCGACCCGCAGCAGCAGCTTCATGGGCTGCATGAGGACTTAGAGGATCAGGGTGAGGAGGGGCTCGAGCAGGGCCATGGCGGGGATCCGGTCAGCGTTCGACGAGGTCTTGCAGCCGCAAGGGGTCGGCGAGGGGGAGGAGGGCGTCGAGGTCGAGGCGGGGGGGCGCGGCGCGCCAGCGCAGGGTGAGCAGCGCGTCGAGCGCGGCGGCCAGAAGCGGGTCGTCGGCGCCGCCCGCTCCGGGGGGAAGCAGGGCCATCAGCGTCGGGTCGGCGTCGTGGCGCCGGGGGTCGAGGCGGGCGGCGTCGGGCACCACGCTGGGTGCCGTGCGGGCGAGGTGGGGGGCGACGACGACGCGGGCTCCGGCGGGCAGGGGCCCGGCGGGGGAGGGGTGGGCCGCGAGCAGGGTGCCCGAGGTGGCGCGGGGGCCCCCGAACAGCCGGGCGGCGTCGAGCAACGCGCCCGCCCGCAGCGGCGGGGTCGCGGCGAGCTGGTCGGCGACCCGGGGGCTGAGGGCCAGGGCTCCCGTCAGGCCGGTGAGCGTGGCGACGCGGGGCAGCGCGAACCGCTCGGCCAGGCCCGCCGCCAGGAGCATGGCCACGTCTTCGTCCAACCGCCAGGCGGCGGCGCGCTCGGCCCAGTAGCCCAGCTTCGGCGAGGCCCGGGTCGCGTCGCGCAGCAGATCGACGACCAGCTCGTCGGCGTCGTCGGCGGGGCCGGACCCGAGGCGGCGTCGCCCCCACAGCAAGAGGGCGCGGCCGGGCGGGCCGGGCACGCCCAGGAGGGACTGCCAGGTCGCCTCGGCGCACAGCTCCGCAAGATCCACCGCCGCATCGAGGCGGCCCTGGGTCAGCCAGCGCTCGCGGGCGCGCCCGACGGCCGGTCCGATGGCGTGACCGACCGGCGCGGCTCGGGCGAACTCCTCGAAGAACCCTTCGGTGTCGCGCAAGCGGCGACCGGTGCGGGCGGCGGGCGGCGGGGCGCGGTACAGCGCGGGCCGGAGCCGGTGCCCCTCCCAGCGGCCGTCGGGGACCAGCGCCGGGAAGTCGCAGAGGAGGGCGCGGTCGGTGACGACCCAGTCGACGCCGCGAAACGGCGCCTGGTGCAGGCCGGGTCCGAGGCGTCGGAGCCGGGGCAGCAGGGCTTCGGTTCGGCGGGCGCCGATCAGACCCAGCATGGGTCCCCCTCGTGGTCGTCCCGGCAGCACACCCCGTGCCCGCGGGGCTGGCACAATACCGGGCCATGACACCCCGGTCGAACCAGCCCCCCACTGCTTCCTCGGCGCCCCGCAGCGTGCTCCTGAAGGCGATGGCGGTGCGCGGAGGACCCATCGCCGACCCCCACACCCGGGTCCTGCGCCGGCTGCTGCTGGACGGGGTGCGGCGATTCCGCACCACCCGGGCCGAGGACATCAGCCCGGCGTGGGATCGCCCGGGCCGGAAGCTCGCGACGGTGCGCGCACCGGATCTTGGGTCCGGGGGCGTGGACGTCGTCGCCGAAGACGAGGACAGCCCCGTGCGGCCCGTCTGGTTGCGGTGGCTGGTGCAAGCGGCTCATCGCCTGCCGGTGGTGGACCGGCCCGAAGGCTGGGTGTCGCCGCTGGACTGCAGCCGGGCCCAGACCGATGCGTTCGGCGAGCTGCTGCCGACCCCCCACGTGGCCTGGGGCGACCCCACCGGCCCCGACGCGCTGGCCCGCTTCGTCCGGGCGGGGCTCGGCGCACACCGGCTGGAGGCCAGCGGCGACGGGTACGCCCTGGACGCCGATCGGTGGGCCGATCTGCCGGTGCGGCCGGGGTTCGCGCCCTACGGAGGCCGGGTCGAGTTGGACGCCGCGGGCCGCTTCCGGAGCCTGCGGCGGGGCGGGGTGGCGGTCGCGCCGGGCGACTCCGGCTTCGACGCGGCGGCGTTTGCGTTTCGGGCCAGCGTGCTGCTGGGGGTGACGGTCGTCGACCACCTGGGCGCGGCCCACTACGGGATCTCCAACGCGCTGCTGCACGCCGCGCGGACGCAGCTTCGCTTCGACCACCCGCTGCGCGCGTTTTTGCGGCCGTTCCTGTTTCGCACAGCGACGATCAACCACGGGGCCCTGCAGACGCTGGTGCCGCGGGGAGGGTTGGTGCACCGGGCCTCGGGGCTGACCTGGGATGGGGCGGCGGCGTTGTATTCGACGATGCTGCAGGGGTGCCGGTACGAGCCGCTGCCGGAGCGGGCGGCGGCGCTGGGCGAGCCCGGCGACGCGGCGCCGTTCTTCTTCGATGGCGCCGAGTGGTACGCCGGGCTGCGCGGGTTCGTGGCCGACGCCCTGGACTCCAGCGAAGCGGGCTCGTGGATCGGCGGGCGCTGGCGGGACGAGACCCTGGCGTTCTGGGCTGCCTTGCGGACCGGCATCGCCGACCTGCCGGCACCCGACCGCGACGGGCTGGAGCAGGGGCTCACCTGGCTGGTGCACTCGGTCACAGCGCAGCACGCCCACGTAGGCCACGTGGCCCCGTGGGTCCGGGACCCGTCGGGGGCGGCGGGGCGGGTGTGGCGGGGGTCTGCTCAGGCGGATCAGCAGAACAGCCTGCAACTCTCGACGGTGGCCATCCTCACGGGGCTGCCCATGCCCGGCATCACGGGGCGCTGGGACCACGGAAACCCGGACCGTGGGGTGCGGGCGGCCGCGGGGCGGTTTCGCGACTGGCTGGCCGGGTTCCAGGAGCGCGTCGACGGGCGCAACGCCGAGCGGGACCAGGCGGTGTCGGCGTTCTCGCCCCGCGCGATCCTGTGCAGCGCGAGTCGGTAGGGCAGCGCACGTCGAGGCCAACCGAGCGGCGCACCTGACCCGCCCGGCGAGGCACGGGTTGGGTGATCGGTGCACCTGGGCCCGCCGCGACCGGATCACGTCGCGCCGCGCTCTCGGCTGTGGTCGGCCTCCGCGTTGTCCAGGACCTCGCGGCAACCCGGGGGATCGGGGATGTCGAGGGGGCCGTGGCTCGGCCCCATGGCCTTCAGGACGCGTGGCAGGCCGAAGCCGGAGAGCCGCGTGACCATCCAGCCGCCGCGCCGGGACCGCGAGGGGCCCCGAGCGCTCAGGCGTCGGCGAAGTCGATCTGGATCCGGCGGTGCTCCATGGGGCGACCGCATCTCGCGGCCCCAATCGGCCGGAAAATGTCCCCAAATGGCCCTCGGCGGAAGACCCGCAGGGGCTTGCCGCCGGTGCGGAGCGAGACCCGCAGGGGCTCGTGGAGCCGGTGGAGGCCCCGCGGGCCGGAGCCGCCCCGGGGCCGACCGGGCTACGCCGTCGGCGAGCCTCTGAGCCACGCCGCGTAGCCCGCCGCGCAGGCCAGGCAGAGGATGGCGTGCAGCCACATGACGGCCGTGAAGTCGGGCCGTGTGACGCAGACCCAGGCGTTCTGCACGCCCCAGATCGCGTAGATGGCGAACAGCGCTTTCGCCGCCTGACGGCGGGGCGTGCCGGCCAACGCGGCGCCGCTCGCGAGCAGGCTCGTGACGCCCACGAAGCTGCACCCGATCGAGTGCCAGTCCATCCAGACCGTCGTGTGGGTGCCCAGCGTGTAGGGCTTCTTCAAGAAGAGGTCGAGCAGGCCCCAACCCAGCAGGTGGCTGGCGATGAGCACGCCCAGGGCGAGTCCGTAGACCCCCCCGACGAGGAAGATTCGGTTCATGGCTGTCTCCCGTGGGCGCGTCCGGTCCGACCGATGGGAACGATGGCGGAGTCGGCGCGCTCGCAAGCAGAGGTGTACCCGAAAACGTCGGCGGGCCTCCGCGACCCGAAGTGCTCGTCCAGGATCTCGAAGTGCTCGGGCCGCAGCTGCGCCGGGTGCGCCACGCCGCAGGCCCGGGACAGCCAGCCGAGCTCCTTGCGCAGCACCTGCAGGTAGTTGGCGAGGCGCGCGGCCTTGTGGGTCGGATCGAGCCCGCGCATGAGCCACGGGTTCTGGGTCGCGACGCCCGTGGGGCAGTGGCCCGTGTGGCAGCGCTGGGCCTGGATGCAGCCGATGGCCAGCATGGCCTCCCGGGCGACGTAGATCGCGTCGCAGCCCAGGGCCATGGCCAGCGCGGCGGAGTGCGGGAACCCGAGCTTCCCCGAGCCCAGCCACACGACGTCCTCGTGCACGCCGCGCTCGGCGAACTCGCGGTAGACCCGCGTGAACCCCACCTTGAAGGGCAGCGAGACGTGGTCGCTGAACACCAGGGGGGCGGCGCCGGTCCCGCCTTCGCCGCCGTCGATGGCGATCCAGTCCACGCCGCGGTCGCCGGCCGCCATGGCGTCGGCCAGCTCGGTCCAGAAGCCCAGCTGCCCGACCGCCGACTTGATGCCCACAGGCAGCCCCGTGGCGTCGGCGATGGACTCGGCGAAGTCGAGCAGCCCGTCGACGTCGGAGAACGCGCGGTGCCCCGCCGGGGAGATGCAGGAGGCCCCTTGGGGGATCCCGCGGATCTGGGCGATCTCAGCCGTGACCTTCGCCGCCGGCAGCACGCCGCCGCGCCCCGGCTTGGCGCCCTGGGACAGCTTGATCTCGATGCCCCGGATGGAGGGATGGCGCTCGGTCGTCTCGACCAGCCGCTCCATGGAGAAGCCACCGTCGGGGGTTCGCGCGCCGAAGTAGCCCGTGCCCAGCTGCCAGATCAGGTCGCCGCCGTGCAGGTGGTGGGGCGCGACCCCGCCTTCGCCGGTGTTCTGCGTCGCCCCGGCCAGGGCGCAGCCCTCGTTGATGGCCCTCGTCGCGTTGGCCGACAGCGAGCCGTAGGACATGGCGCCGATGTTGATCACCGACGGCAATCGGTAGGGCCGGCGGCGCCCGCGGCGTGCGCCGAGGACCTTGGCGCAGGGCAACGGGTCGCCGGCCCGGTAGTCGGGCTCGCCGGGCTGGGGATCGGGCAGCGGGAACGCGCTGTGCTTGACGATGACGTAGTTGCCCTGGTTCTCCAGGTCGTTGTCGGTGCCGAAGCCGAAGTAGTTGTTCTGCTTCTTGCTCGACGCGTAGACCCAGGAGCGGTGGTCGCGGCTGAACGGCCGCTCCTCGTCGTTGGACGTGACGATGTACTGGCGCAGCTCCGGCCCGACCATTTCCAGCAGGTAGCGGAAGTGCCCGATGATGGGGAAGTTGCGCAGGATCGCGTGGCGGGTCTGCACCAGGTCCCACAGGGTGAGCGCAGCGACAGCGGCGAGCAGGACGACGACGACGGTCATGGGGTGGGCTCCTCTGGGGTGCAGTCTGCCTTGGCCCTACACTGATCCAGAATGGACCACTTCTCATGAGCCCTCCCTCCTGGGTCGCCGCCGGTCAACGGCTGGGGGGCCAGCCCGTGCGGCTGGATGAGCTGCTCACCCTCATCGTCGACGGGGTCGCGCGGCAGCTGCGGGCTGAGCGGGCAACGCTGTTCCTGCTGGATCGGGCGAAGGGGGAGCTGGTGTCGCGGGCGGGGCACCTGGACGACATCGCGGAGATCCGGCTCGCCGCCGGCGAGGGCGTCGCCGGCTACGTGGCGCGGACGGGGAAGCCCACGATCGCCAACCGGGACGATCCGCGGTTCTCCCGCCGGGTGGACGACGTGTCGGGCTTCCGCACCGAGAGCCTGGCCGCGGCGCCCCTGCAGGTGGGCGGGCAGACCATCGGGGTGCTCGAGGCCTTGAACCGCGATGGGGGCTTTGGGGCCGCCGAGAAGGCGTCGTTGGCCGAAGCCGCGGGGCACGTGGCCGCGCTCATCGGGGGCACGAGTCTCTTCACGGAGCAGCGGGGCAAGCGAACGCTGACCTTCCGCTTCAACGGGGTCGTCGGCGAGTCCGACGTCATGGCGGCGGTGTACGACCGCGCGGTGCGGGCCGCCCGCAGCGAAGCGTCGGTGCTGGTCCGGGGCGAGTCGGGCACGGGCAAGGAGCTGATCGCCCGGGCGGTGCACGCCAACTCGCCGCGGCGCGAGGGCGCGTGGGTCAAGGTCGACTGCGCGGCGCTGCCCGGCGACCTCGTCGAGAACGAGCTGTTTGGCCACGAGCGTGGCGCCTACACCGGCGCCGACCGCGGGGCCGACGGCAAGGTCGCCGCCGCCGAGGGCGGGACCCTGTTCCTGGACGAGATCGGGGAGCTGCCGCTGCCGGCCCAGGGCAAGTTGCTGCGGCTGGTCCAGGACCGGGCGTACTACCGGGTGGGCGGGACGTCGTTGCGCTCCGCCGACGTGCGGCTGGTGGCGGCGACGCACCGGGACCTGGCCGCCGAGGTCGCCGCCGGGCGCTTCCGGCAGGACCTGTACTACCGCCTTCGGGTCGTGGAGCTGCGCTTGCCGCCCCTGCGCGAGCGGGGGCCCGCGGATCTGGACCGGCTCGTGGACCACCTGTTCTTTGGCGCCTGCGAGCGCCATGGCCGCGAGCTGGCGTTGGGGACCTCGGCCCGGGCATCGCTGCACCGGCGGAGCTGGCCGGGGAATGTGCGGGAGTTGGAGCACGCGCTGGAGGCCGCGGTGGTGTTGGCCGATGGGCCGACGGTGCAGCCGGGGGACCTGCCGGGCGTGGAGGGCGTGACCGGGGAGTCGGGCCTGGAGCGGGTCGAGCCGTTGCGAATCCACGAGAAGCGCTACATCGAGCACGTCCTGGAGGCCTGCGATGGCAACCGGTCCGAGGCGGCGCGGCGGCTGGAGATCGGTCGGAACACGCTGCTGCGCAAGTTGCAGGGCTGATAGAACCCCGCCATGCGTCGATGGATCGGTCTGCTCGTGTTCTTCGTGGCTTGTGAGACTCCGGCACCCGAGCCCGAGCCCACGCCCCTCATTCCCGGCTGCGGCAACGGCGTGGTCGAGGGGCTCGAAGAGTGCGACGCGGGGTCGGCCAACGCCGAGGAGCCCGACGCGTGTCGGCCCGAGTGCGTGCTGCCGACCTGCGGCGACGGCATCGTCGACGACGGCGAGGGGTGCGACGACGGCGGGCTGTTCGGGGGCGACGGCTGCTCGCCGGCCTGCGTGGTCGAGGACGGCCGGCTCGAGGCGGAGCCCAACGACACCCGCGGTCAGGCCGAGGAGATGGCGTCGGGGGACTCGTTGTGGGCCTCACTGCCGGAATCCGACACCGACTGCTTCCGGGTGCAGGCGCCCGAGGGCGGTTGGATCCGCGCGACCGCGACCGGTGAGGACGTGTGTCCGGGCTCGGTCGTGCTGCGGCTGTTCGATCCCAACGGCCTGTTGCTCGCCAACGGCACGCCCGACGCCGACGGCTGCACCGCCGTGGACCCGGTGGTCGAGGCCGGGGCGCGGTTCGTGGCCGAGGGCCCCTGGACGGTGTGCGCCGAAGGCCTGCTGGAGCACGAGGTGCCGGTCTACAGGCTGGGCGTCGAGGTGGGCGAGGACAGCTGCACGCTGGGCCACGCGGTGCCGCCCCAGGACGACATCGACGGCGACAACCTCTCCAACGACTGCGACGCCGACGACGACGGCGACGGGGTCGATGACGCCGTGGACAACTGCCCCGACGACCCCAACGGCCCGACGACGGTGCCGCTGTCCGTGGACGGCGAGGGCTTCATCCGCCACTGGCTGACCGTCGGCGAGATCACAGACACCGAGACGACCGACGCCTGCCGGCCGAGCCTGACCGAGAGCCTGGGCGACGACGCCAACGCCGTGGCGGTGCTGGGGGACTCGGTCGGCGAGCTTCCGTGGATCGTGTTCGCGTCCGGCGGCCGCCGCATCAACTTCCTGCACTCGTACGGCGGGCCGACCGCCCGCGAGGTCTACGCCATGACCTGGGTGCGCTCGGACATCGAGCGGACGGTGACCCTGTCGGCGGGCATCGACGACGGCGCGTTCGCCTGGCTCAACGGCGAGCTGCTCATCGACGTCTCGTCCTGCCAGGGCACCAACATCGACCAGTTCCAGGCCGAGACGACGCTCCTCGAAGGCTGGAACCGGCTCACGATCAAGGTCCGCGACCAGGGCGGCGGCTGGGCAATGATCGTGCGGTTCCTCGACGATCAGGAAGAGGCGGTCACGGACCTCGAGGTGTCCATGCGCGCCGACGAGTCCTGGTCGAACAACCAGGGCGACGCCGACGGCGACGGGGTGGGCGACGTCTGCGACCCGACTCCGCTGGGGCCGCCGGCGCCGTAGGCCCCGCCGCCGGGCGCCTACTTCTTCAGCAGGGCGAGCACCGCGGGCGCGTGCCTCAGGAGCCCCTGAAGCTGCTCGGCGTCGACGCGATCGCCGAGGAAGCCCACGAGCAGCTGAGCGAGGGGGCCGACCTGGTCGGTGCTCAGCCCCGAGCCGGCCACGGCGCCGACGAGCTGGGCGATGCCGGTGTCGCCGTCCACGGCGTCGAGCGCCGCGCTGAGGAGGGCACCCTTGGAGCCGCCGCCGAGGGCCGCGCCGAGGAGTCCGCCGCCGCCGCCGCCGCCGCCGCCGCCGAGGGCCGCGCCGAGCAGTCCGCCGGCCCCGCCTCCGCCGAGCGCGCCGAGGAGGCCCCCGCCGGCAGCCGGTTCGGGGTCGGGCGCCGCGCCGGAGACGAGATCGGCGAGGCCGGGGACGCCGCCCAGGACCGAGTCGAAGGCGCCGGCGCCGGCTTGCTCCTTCAGGGCCCCGAGGAGGCCTCCGGTGGCGGTCTGGACGGTGTCGGGCCTGGCGCCGAGCTGAGCGGCGGCCATCTCAATGAAGTCTTGCATGGGGTCCCTCCGGGGCCGTTCGTCGGCCCGCGAGGTCCCCGGCAGTGCGAGGGGCGTGCCAGCCGTCGATGGCGGCGAACGGTCCGGGAGTGGGTCGGCGGTGACCCGGGGGCGCCGAGGCTGGGGGACGCGGCGCGGCCGGTGGGGCCCGTCTTGGGGCGGACGGGCGGTCGGCCCCGATTGCACTGCGGGGCCGACAACGAGACCAGGGCGGGGGATTCTCTGGTCCGGGGTCCGTTTGAACCCCTGGAGGACTCCATGCGCCTGCTGCCGCTGTTGCTCCTGCTGGCCGCCTGCACGCCGGTGACCCTGCGCTCCGGCGGCTCCCCGCTGCTGCTGAACGGAGCTCGCGTCGTGCCGGGCGATGCGGTGGTGGCGCTGCGGCGCGGCGCCCACGAGGTCGAGCTGTTGGGGCGGTGCGAAGTGGGGACGGTGGAGTTCTCCGTGGGCCGCGAGCCCCGGACGGTCGAGGTGCCCCGGTCGCCGGCCTACGTCCCGGTTCGCGTCCTCGGGGTGGGGCCGGGGGGGGCTGAAGTGCACGGCGCGGTCGAGCTCGACGGCGCGGTGCTGGGGGCCACGGGGGAGTGGATCGACGTCCCCGCCTGCGCTGAGTACCTGGTGATCCGGGCGACGGGGCTGCGCCTGGGCGAGGTGCCCCTGCAGCCCCTCGTCGACGCCGACGCCGTCTACTTCGTTCGCCTGGAGGAGGGGGAGCCCCTGGTGCTGTCGCTGGACGCCGAGGAGGACGGCGACGCGCTGCTCTCGCGACCCCGGTTCGGCTTCCCGGAGTGGGCCCAGGAGCTGGGCGTCGAGGGGGCGGTGCTGCTGCAGTACTTCGTGGAGGCCGATGGGGCGACGGTGGCGCGCAGCGATCCCCGGTGTCCGGGGGCCGGGGTGGCGGTGGAGCCGGGGGCGGGGTTGTGGCACCCCGACCAGTGCGTGGAGGCGCGGGCGGGGCGGTTGGACCTTGTGCCCGAGACGCTGGCGGTGGGGGGGGCCGGCCGCTGGGCTCCCTGGGCGGAAGCCGAAGACGGCTACTTCGCGCGGCTCCGCGTGGTCTACCGGTTGCTGGCGCCGTAGGGGGCCCGCCCGCGGGGCCTACAGCTTGTCGAGGTCCCGGGCGCGGGCCTTCGGCTCGGGGGCCGGGGCGCGGCTGGCCTGGGTGTAGACCAGCTGCAGGGTGAGGCGTCCGTCGCGGTTGCGGAGCCGGAGGCGGATCACGGTGGCCGGGAACTCCCACCGGGCTTCGAACGCGAGGTCGCCGTACTCCAGGGCCTGGGCCTTCTCGACGCCGCGCTCGCGCAGGTCGGCGCGGGCCCAGCGCTCGTCGTCGCCGACGGGGTCGCCGTATTTCGTCACGAGCGAGTCGAAGAGGTCCCGGTACTGCTGCAGCACCTCGGGGGCGCGGCGGTTGGAGCGCGCGTCGAAGACGTAGGCGCCTTCGTACAGATCGTCCACGTCGAAGCGGTAGACAACGCCGACGGGCTGACCCAGCAGGCCGTCCTCGTAGACGACCCGGTCGCCGTCGCGGCTGCGGGGGTCGCGGGTCTCCGTCTTGCCGATGGTGCGGCGGCTGTCGCCCCAGCTCGCTTCGCGGAAGCCCGCGGGGCCGGCGGGGGGCGGGGGCTCAGCGGGGGGCGGCGGGGGCTCGGGGGCCGCCGCGACGGCGTCGTCGGCGGGGGCGGCCTCGACCGCGGGGTCTTCGGGGGCCGGCTCGGCTGAGCTCGCCGAGGCGTCGTCGTCCGGGGGCCCATCGTCGGGGGGGGCGGGCGCGGCGGGGGGGGCGTCGACGGCCGCCTCCTCGGGGGCGGGCTCGTCGATGGGTTCCTCGGGGACGGCGTCGGCGAAGTCGTCCACGGGCTCGGCGGTGGCAGGCGCGGGGGGCGGTGCCGGGCCGTCGGCGGTCAGGCGCGCGAGCAGGTCGCCGAGGTCCTTCGGCAGCTCCTCCCGGAGGGCGCGGGTCGGCCGATAGAACTCGCCGTCGTTGGCCCAGGCCGTCAGCTTGTCGGCCTCGAGCGCGGCCGCGGTGGCCAGCTCGCCGCCAGCCACGCCCGCGACCCCGCGCCAGTGGCCCGCTGCGGCCAAGGCCGTCGGGCTGTCCGTCGCCAGGGCCGAGGACGCCAGGGCCCGGAGCCGGTAGGCCAGCAGCCTCCGCCCCGCCACCACCGCCGGGCTCAGCTGTTCGACCACCGACAGAGCCACCACCAGGTGGACCTCCACTTGGTCCGCGCGCCCCGACAGCAGCGCGCAGCGCGCCGCTTCGAGGCGGGTGTCGGCGTCGTCGCGCAGCGTGAGCATCGCCGTCGCCGCCGCGCAGTGTCGGTCGACGTCGTTGCGCACCAACGCGTCCAGGCCGCGCAGGGCTTCGACCTCGAATCCGTACTCGCCGTCGCTGCCCTGGGATGCGAGGCGGGCGTGGTCGGCGACGGTCAGCTGCCCCTGGGCGGCCCGGGGCAGGAGCTCGGCGAGGTCGGTCCGGTCGTCGGCGAACGCGAGGGCGGGAAGCAGGAAGAGCAGGAGCCAGCGCATGCCGCAGCTTCCCACAGTGGGCAGGTGGGCGCCGCCTACTCGGCCACCGCGTTCAGCGAGTCCCGCAGCACCCGCATCGCGACCGGCCCCGCGCCCAGCACGCCGACGCCGCCGTGCTCCACCAACACGACCACCGCGATTCGGGGGTCCTCAGCCGGCGCGAACGCCACGAACCAGGCGTGGTCCTCCCTGCCTTCGACCTCCGCCGTGCCGGTCTTCGTGCCCACCGCCACCGGCGTCGTCGGGTTCCGCTCCAGGGTGAACCGTGGGCCCTTGCGCCCCAGCCGCAGCCGAAGGTGGCGCGGCGCGGCGGTCCCTTCGGCGTACCCCCGGGCCATGCCCGCCCTCACCCCGGCGGCGGCCCGCCGACCGAGCACCCGCGTCGAGTCGGGCGTCGACCGCGCCAGGGGGCACTCCTCTTCGCCGCAGAACCCCGAGACCTGGTCGACGATCCGGGGGGCTGGCTGCCGCCCCCCGGCGGCGACGCCCGCGGTCACCAGCAGCATCTGCAGGGGCGTCGCTTCGACGACGGTCTGGCCAAACGCCGCGCGGGAGACCAGGGCCGGGTTCGCGTCGACGTAGCGGTCGGAGACCAGCTCGAGGCCGTCGGCTCCGTCGGCGCTGTCGCACTCCGGGGGCAGGGGCCCGCTGCCCGACACGGAGCGGCAGGTCAGGAAGTGGCTGGGCCGAGCCGTCAGCTCCGGCCGGTCGGCCCAGGGCACCAAGGACGGCGCGAGCCCGAACCCGAAGTCCTGGGCCGCCGCGGGCAGCCGCCGCCCCAGTCGGGGCCCCGCCCGGCCGAAGAAGACGTTGCAGGACTTCGCCAGCGCCGCCAGGGGGTCCATGGCGCCGTGCCGGGCGCCCCCGGCGTCGGAGATGTCCAGCGCCTCGTCGCGGCCCCGGCACAGCGAGTCCTTGGTGCCCAGGTTCAGGTCGTGGGCGAGCATCGCCGAGGCGGTCACCACCTTCATGGTCGAACCGGGCGGGTAGCGCTCGTGCAGCGCGCGGTGGCTGCGCAGGCGGCGGTCCGCGTCGGTGAAGGCGGCGTCGAGCTCGGCGCGGCTGAGGCCGTCGGGGTCGATGGCCGGCAGGGACGCCAGGACGATGAGGTCGCCGGTCCACAGGTCCATGGCCACGACCGCCCCCCGGCGCTTGCCCATGGCGTCGGCGGCGTTGCGCTGAACGGTCAGGTCGATCGTGCTGTGCACGGTCCACGGCCCCCGGGGGCGGCTGAACGACAGGTCGCCCTGCACCAGGCTCACGAGTCGCTCCCGGACGCGGTCGCCCAGCAACACGGACTCCCGCCGCGTCAGCCGGCGCAAGGCCTGTGCGGCGTCGGCTTCCAGGAACGACGCGGTCCCGTGGGCCCGGTGGCCGGTGACGCCGAACGCCGCCGCGCCGCCAGGGTGGACGCGCTGCCCGCCCCGGTCTCCGGCCAGCAGCCGGCCCGCGCGATCGACGATGCGAAACGGGATCGCGTCGCGGCGGCGGGGGTTGCGGATCGAGAAGCGCGACGCGACGACCCGGGGGCCCTCGGTGCCGACGGCCAGGGCGTTGGCGACGGACTGAAGCGGGCGGCCATCGACGAGGGAGCGGGCGACGGACACGCGGCGGCGGAGCTCGGGCTTCAGGGTGTCGGCGACCGCGGGCAGGGCGTCGGCGTGGACCGTGACCCGGCGCCCGTTGGCCCGCAGCACCCCGCCGTCGATGAGCGCCTGGGCCAGCACCACCTTGTTCCGGTCGATGTAGGGGCGGTCGACGTCGTCGGCGGCCCGGCCGAGCATCAGCCAGCCGGCCCAGCCCCAGCAGAGGCCCAGCAAGAGGAAGCCCCCCGCCGCAGTGCCCCGGAGGCGCCGCAGCATCACCATCCACTGGGGGTAGGGGTGCAGCCCCTGGGGTTCGCGGGCGTGCACGAACGAGACCTGGACGATCAGCCCGACGAGGGCCGAGTTCACCAGCAGGCTGGCGCCGCCCCGGCTGAGCAGGGGGTACGGGACCCCGGTGGCGGGGATCATGCCGAGCGTGCCCGCGGTGATGACGAGGGCCTGGGCGCCCAGGGCCAGGGCGGCGGCGGCGGCCAGGTTCTTGCGCAGGGCCTCCTCTTCGCGGACCGCGGCGACGAGGCCCCGGTGCACCAGCGCGATCGTCGACAGCAAGACCAGCGTCAGGCCGACCCAGCCCAGCTCCTCGCCCACGGCCGCCAGGATGAAGTCCGAGTCCACGTTGGGGATGACCTGGGGCTTGCCCGAGCCCAGGCCCGTGCCCAGGAGGCCGCCTTCGGCCAGGGCCCAGCGGATGCCCGCCAGGGACTCGCTGCGCTCGAACGGCGCGAACATCGCCACGATGCGCTCGTAGGCGTGGGCCGGGCGGTGCAGCAGCGCGATGAGCCCCAGGCCCGCCGCGCCGGCCGCCGCCGAGCCCGCGAGCAGGGGCACCGAACCCGTGCCCACGAAGCCGGCGATCAGGGGGATCGCCGCGGCCAGGACCGCGGTGCCGAGGTCTCCCGAGAAGACCAGCGCGCTGCCCCCGGCCAGGCCCACGACGGCGAAGAGCCGCGCCAGCGCGGGCGTCGCGACGCGGCCGTCGAGGGCTCGGGGGGCCACCTGCCCCGTGGCTTCGAGGTCCGCGAGCATGTAGGCGGCGTGCAGCACCAACAGGAGCTTCGCGGCCTCCACGACCTGCAGGCTGGCGCCGCCCACGGACAGGGTGACCGTGGCGCCGAAGCTGGCCTGGCCCAGCACCTTGACCGCCGCGAACAGGCCGCAGGCGAGCAGGAGCAAGGCGTCGTAGCGCTTCACGGGGCCGAGCACGTGCTTGCGCAGGGAGCTTTGCCACCAGTCGCGCTGCTCGGCGAACAGCGCGGCGGCGGCGACCGCCACGATGACCGCGGCGCCCAGAACCGCCGCTTCGGACTGGCGGGCCGCCCAGCTCAAGGCGGAGGGGAAGCGCGACGTCGACGCCGCGGGCACGTCCACCCCCAGCCGGGTCAGGAGCAGGACCGACATCCCGGTTGGCACCAACCACAGCGCGGGCAGCGACCGATCCCAGGTCACGGCGTGGCGATCCGCGGGCCGCCCCGCGGCCAGCCAGGCCAGCAGGTTCAGCAGCGCAAACGCGAGCAGGGCGGCCAGCGCGGGGGCGGCGACGGCGCGCACGGCGCGGTCCAGTTGGAGCGGCTCCCCGACGTCCCGGGTGATGGCGCCGCCGCTGCGCTCCCGGGTCACGAGCAGGGCCGGGGCGCCCCCGGGTTCCGACGGGGGCTTCGCTTCGACTTCGTAGCCGCGGCGCTCGTAGGCGGCGACGCGGTCGGGATCGAGCAGGTGGTCCTGCAACCCCAGGGCCCCCACGGCCTGCGCCGCGGTCAGCAGGACGCCGACCACCAGGAGCAGCCGGGCCCAGCGACCGCGGGGCAAGGCGTTGAGGAGCCGTTGGCTGCCGTTGGCCATCAGCGGTCCAGGATCCGCAGGGAGACGGTGCCCTCGACGCCGGCCAGCAACCGCACCGTGTCGCCCAGCTCCACCGATCGCCCCAGCCGCACGTCGTCGCGGGCCCACAGCTGGTTGCCCGACTTCCAGGCCTCGATGGCCAGGTGCCGCCGGGGTTTGCGCTGGATCTTCAGGGTCAGGGCCTTGTCGTCGGGGAGCGCCGACAGCGCCGTCAGCGTGGGCGGCGACGAGCGCAGGTCCAGGGCGACGAAGCAGGGCTCGCGGCCGGTCTCGGGCAGGCCGGCCCAGGCGAACTCGTCCGCGCCGACGTTGAGCACGAGGTTGAGGGGGCCGACCTCGGTCCAGGCCGCGCGAGCCGTCCAGACCACCGCCACCAGCAGGAGCCAGATCGTGGCGGCCTGGCCGAGCGACAAGAACGAACCCAGCGGGATCGCGACCGCGGCCACCAGCACCAGCGGGATCACGAGCAGCAGGACGAAGCAGGTCAGCAGGTAGCGCAGGGGAACTCCGCGGGGGCCAGTCCAGGTACGGCCTCGCGGGGGCGATTGTTGCAGAGCGCCGGGCGCTACTGGACGGCGCCCGCCTTCGGGGGTTCGACGTAGCCCAGCGCTTCGAGGGCCGCGAGCTCCCCGGGGTCGACGACCCGGGGTTCGGGGGGGAAGGAGCGCGACTTGCGGAAGTGGTCGGGGCCGGCGGCGGCCAGGGCGTCGGCGATGGCGGCGGCCTCGCGGCGTCGGGCCAGGGACGGGTCTCGAAGCAGGTCGGTCCGGTCGAGGCGGTCCGCGGCGTGGTGGAGGTGGTGGCTCGCTTCCCTCCGGTGCGGGGGCCCGTCCCACCCGTTGGCCGGGTGTCGGTCGGCGTGGCGGTCGATGTACAGCCGCAGGGTCTCGGTCTGGACGAGGCGGACGTCCTCGTGCTCGGCGACGACGGGCCAGGCGGTGGCGCCGGAGTCGTGGCCGCTGGCCCGGGCGACGAGGTCGCGGTGTTGCCACGCCTCGGGGCCGGAGACTCCGACGAGGGAGGCCAGGGTGGGGGCGAGGTCGACCAGGGACACCGGGGTCCCGAAGCGCTGCCCGCGCACGTCGCGCCAGGCGGGGTCGGCGCCGGGAGGGCGCAGGAGCAGCGGCACGTGCAGCGTCTCCAGGTTCAGGCTCTCGCCGTGGCCGACGCGTCCGTGCTCGCCGAACTCCTCGCCGTGGTCGCCGGTGATCGCGACCCAGGCGTCGTCCCACATCCCGAACTCCGACAGCAGGGCGGCGGCGTCGGACAGCAGCTCGTCGGTGTAGCGGACCTCTGCGTCGTAGTGGTCGATGGCGTAGGCCCAGTCGAGGCCGGCTTCGGCCCAGGCCTCGGGGGTGTCGCCGGGTTCGTGGAGCGCGGGCCAGGGCAGGTAGCGGTCGGGGAAGTCCGGCGGCTCGAGGAAGCAGGCCCGGGCCTCGCGGGTGGGGAACGCCGCCATCAGCTCGCTGAAGTCGGCGCGGCCACGGTCGGCGCAGAGCGGGTCGGCCGGGACGCAGTCGGGGCCCCGGACCATGGGGGTCGCCCCCAGGGCGTCGAGGGCCTGGAGCGGCGGCGCGTAGGGGCAGTGCGGTTCGAAGAGGTGCAGGTGGAGGAACCGGGGTCGCGGGTCCGAGGCCTGGCGGAGGTCGCCGGCCAGCAGGTCCAGCAGATCCGAGCCCCCGCCGTTCCCGCAGTACCAGGCGTCGTAGCCGGCATCGAAGCCACTGTCCGTGGCGCAGAGGTAGGCATTGAAGCCCACGAAGCGGGTCGAGTAGCCGGCGGCGGCGAACACCTCGGCCAGGGTGTCGGCGGCCGGGGGAACGGCGTGGTCGATGGTGGTCGCCTGGTGCTGCGACGGCATCAGCCCCGTGGCGATCGAGACCATCGAGGGCCAGGTCCAGCTCGAGGTGGTCAGCGCGTGGTCGAACACGAGCGAGGTGTCCGCCAGGCGGTCGAGGAACGGGCTGGTGTCCCGAGGGGCCCCGTGCAGCGCCAACCGATCGGCGCGCCACGTGTCGACGGTGATGAGCACCACATCGGCGCCGGGGCTGCCGCGGGCCGGGGATGGAGCCGATGCCGCGCGAGGCTCCCACGACGGCTCGATGGCATCGAGGGCCGGGGGAGGCGCGGGGGCCGGGGGCATGGGGACGGCCGCGGGCGTGCAGGCCAACAGCAACGCGAGCGGAAGGAGCCTCAGCGCGTGAAGACCGAGATCTGCTCGACGCCATCGGCCGCCGACTTCATCACGTTCCCTTCGACGCAGAAGTCGCCTTCGATCACGCCGATGTTGACGAGATCGACGCTCCAGCGGCTGCCGTCGACCGTCCAGGTGCCCGTCGCGTCGGCCTGCTGCTCGGCCAACCAGGGGCCCGTGCAGAAGCAGCCGTCGTCGGCGTCCTCGCACGTGCCCACGCCGCCAAACACGGTGTCGCGGATCTGTTCGCAGGTGCCCCAACCCTGGTCGGCGATGCAGCTCGCCGGAAGCGTCGCCTCGTAGTCGGCGGACTGGGTGATCGTCTGGCTGTAGTCGCCGTTGGGCTCGAAGGTCAGGCCGCCGGACACGTCGAAGACGACGTTGTAGAGGGCCTCGGGGCAGGTGTCCTCGACGGGGTTGCCGCCGTCGCCGGTGGGGCAGGAGTGCGACACGATCCACGTGCCGGTCAGATCGCCGCCGCAGGCGTTGAACGAGCAGTCGCCGTCGTCGCCGGCCGCGGAGTCGTCGTCGGCCGCAGAGTCGTCGTCGTCGGCGGTGCAGGCGGTCAGCGCCAAGCTGGTCGGGGCGAGCAGCAGGAACAGAAGCGGTCGAAGGGACATCGGGGGCTCCAGGCGCTCAGTCGTCGAGGGTGAAGCCGACCTTGACGGTGACCTGCCAGTGGGCCACGGCGCCATCCACGACCTGGCCCCGGACGTCGGTGACCTCGAACCACCGCATGTTGCGCACCGACTCATTCGCCTTGTTGATGGCGTTGCGCACGGCGTCGTCGCTGCTGATGGGGGAGGAGCCGACGAGCTCCACTTTCTTGTAGACGTGATCGGCCACGGAGCCTCCTGGGTTGCGAGCAGCCAACCACGGTGAGGGTCTGGGGTCCAGCCCCCGGCGCGGCGAGGGAGCACGTCCGAGACGCGAGTCCTCGGGTGTAAGGGGGCCTGTCCGGGGCGCTCGGAGGCTCGCCACAGTTGACGATGGTCAACGCGAGTCCCGCGCTGGGCTCGCTACGCTGTCTCGGCGGGATGAGTCGGCCTTCGACGGGGGACAGCGGTTTGAATCAGGATGACCCTCAGGGCCGAGCAGCCGCTGCGCTGGCTGCACTGGAGAGCGCCGGCGGTGCGCCGCTGAAGTCGGTGGAGCACGCCGAGGGCGCCTTGCTGCTGCGGCAGGGTGAGCGCGGACGGCCCTTGCTCTTGCTGCAGGCCGGACGGGTCGGGGTGAGCTGCACGAGTCCCCAGGGCACCGAACTGGCCTTCGTCGTGCGGGGGGCGGGGGACTGGCTCAACCTGACGGCGCTGCAGGGCGAGGCGGCTTCGGGCGAGGTCCGCGCCCTCGCCGCTTGCGCGGTCGTCGAGGTGCCGGTCGCCGCAGCGCGGAGCGCCAGGGACTCCGGCTGCGACCTGCTCCTCGAAGCTGCTCTGGCCTCCGCGGAGAACTGGCGCCGCGACCGACTGGTCCTGGCCGGCCGCGCCGGCCCCCGGTTGGCCCGGGTTCTGCTCGCGTGGAACCGCGACGGCGCCACGCCCCCTCCCCAGCGGGTCCTGGCTCGGGTGCTGGGCATGAGAGCCGAGACCCTCTCCCGCGCCGCCGCCGACCTGCGAAAGCAAGGGGCCCTGGGCGTCGGGCTGACCATCGGGGACGCCAGTCGGCTGCGACGGATCGCCGAGAGCGCCTGACCCCCAAGCACAAACGCCCGCCGGTGAGGCGGGCGTTTGCTGTTCTGGTGGAGGCGGCGAGAATCGAACTCGCGTCCGAAGCTGCTCAATCAGTGCTTCTACGTGCGTAGTCGGCTGGTTTAAATCTCGGTTCTATGACGCCCAGCGACAGGCTTCGTCGAACCCAGCTCATCCCTGTATCTCACCTCATCCCCGGATGGGCTCTGGGAATCGGCCAGTCCACTGCATTACGCCCCCATCCAGGCCGCAGACGGAACCCGGTGGAAACGGCGCTTACCTAAGCGGCGAGCGCGTAGCTGTTGTTGTTGGCAGCTATAAGTTTGTTCGTTGATTTACGAGGTGACGAACAACCTCGGCACGCCACACCGACCTACCACAACCCCGTCGAAACCATGGCGCCCCCAGAACCGGTCCCGGGGAGCGGGGCCGTCGTGCCTGGGACATTGCCGTGCTGCGCGGACCACATCGGTCCCCTCAGCGGGTGGCAGGCCGCGCGACTCAAATGCGCGGCATATGTCACAGAACAATGCGCCGAAGCGCGTTTCCCACTGAGAACTGTAAGCACTGCGGGAGGTCGGTCAAGGCAGGTCGGTGAAAGGTGACGGCCTCAGCCCGGCACGTACCCCGACAGGTACAGCCCGGTCATCGAAGCGAAGAACACGCCCTGCGCGGCGGTCATCCAGAGGAGCCCGCGTCGGTCGGGCGGCAGCCGCACATCGCCCAGCGGCCGGATGCACAGCCTCCACGCGATCCAGGCCAGCAGCGCGCCGCTCGCGGCGTCCAGGAAGTAGTGCTGCTTGACCAGCATCGTCGACGCCGCGATGGCGAACGCGACCGCGACGCCGGCGAGTCCGACCAAGCGGTCCGCCGACCAGACGCTGAGCCCCGCCAACATCGCCACCGCGACGTGCAGGCTGGGCAGGCAGTTGGACGGTTTGTCGAACGTGTAGACCATGGCCAGGCCCCAGGTGGAGATCGACTCGGCCACCGGCGGGGCTGGCCGCAGAGCCATGTGGACGGGGTAGGCCAGGAACACCGAGTAGGCCACGGCGATCACCACCAGGTAGGCCCCGACCACCCGCCGAAAGAGGGCTCGGCTCGTGGGCACGGCCAGGGGCAGCGCCCCCGCCGCCCAGACCAGCGCGTACACCCAGACGGCCCCGGGCAGCAGCGGGGTCGCGCGGTCGATGGCCAGCTCCGGGTGGTGGCCGGGAAGCGAGGCGGTCAGCCACGACAGCGGCCAGTACAGGCCGTACGCGGCGGCCGCGAAGGCTGCCAGCGCCAGCTTCTCCTGCCGTTCGGTCAGCGAGTCGAGGAACCGCACGGGGCGATGTTAGAGGCGGCGCCGGCCCCGTGGGGGAGCGGCGGGCCGCCGCCGGCGCCCCCGTCTGTGGGGTCGACGGCGGGCGAACCGCGGCGAGCCCTGGCGTCGCTCCCCGCCCCCAGGCAAAACCCATCCCCATGATCCCCGACGACATCTGGGCCCACGCCCGCGACGCGATCTTCCCCCCCGAGTCCTTCGCCGCCGCCGCCGGCGAAGTCGCCGCCGTGCTCGATCTGGCGGACCTCGCGGGCCGGACCCTGGACGTGCTGGACCTGCCTTGCGGCCCCGGACGCCACACGATGGCCTTCGCTGAGGCGGGCCACCGCGTCGTGGCCGTGGACTCGGCGTTGTCCTACCTGCACGAGCTGCGGTCTCGCCTTGCCACCCGCCGGGCGAGGGAGGGCGACGTCGACGTGGAAGTCGTCTCGGGCGACATGCGGACGTTCTGGCGGTCCGGGGCGTTCGACCTGGCGGTGAACCTCTACCACTCGTTCGGCTACTTCGCGGACCCCGAGGAAGACCGCGCCACCCTGCGCTGCTACGCCGCCTCGTTGCGGCCCGGCGGCAAGCTGGTGTTGGAGTTGCTGGGCCTGGAAAACCTCGCGAAGCGCTTCCGGCCTCGGGACTGGCACCGCATGCCCGACGGCAGCCTGCACCTCCAGGAGCGGCGCGTGCGGGACGACTGGGGCTGGCTCGACGTCGACTGGATCTTCGTGGAGGACGGCGTGGAGCGCTCGTTCTCGTTCGGGCACCGCCTCTACAGCGGCCGGGACCTGCGCCGTGAGCTGCTCGCTGCCGGGTTCTCCGACGTGCAGCTGTTCGGCGGCTTCGGCGGCGGCCCCTACGACGCCGACGCCGAGCGACTCGTGGCCGTAGCAACGAAGTGACGCGGCGCTCGGGGAGGCCCCGCGCTGCTACCTTGGCCGCCCCGTGACCGACGCCCCCCGATTCACCCGCCGCCAGGTCGCCGCCGCCGGACTGCTGGCGGGCGGCGTTGGGCTGGGCGTGACGGCGCTGCGGGTCGGGTCGTGGTGGCAGAAGGACGTCGGCGAAGGCCTGGAGTGCCTGGCGGGGTGCGAGGTCGACCTGGTCGACGCGTTTGCCGAGGCTCTCTTCCCGGCGGGGGGCACGCCGGCGCTGTCGGGCGCCGACGCAGGCGTGAGCGCCTGGATGGATGCGCACCTCGCGACCCTGCCCGAGGACACCGCCTCGCAGCTGCGGCTGCTTATGAACGCCCTGGACGACTGGGCGCGGGTCACCCAGGGATCGCGCTTCGCGGACCTCCCCGTCGAGGTTCGCTCGGCGAAGCTGGAAGGCTGGATGACCCACGACAACCACCTGGTCCGGGGCGCCATCAGCGGCCTGACCATCTTCGTGAGCATGGCCTACTGCCTGCATCCCGACGTGAAGAAGGCATGCGGCTGGATCTGGCCGTGCGGGATGGGCAAGTGACGATCCGAGGCCACGACGACGCGCTGCCCCGCTACGAAGTCGATGCCGTCGTCGTGGGCGCGGGCCCCGGAGGCAGCGCCGTGAGCCGGGTGCTCACGGAGGCCGGCTGGTCGGTGGTGGTGCTGGAAGACGGCCCGCGGGTCAGCAACTTCCGCCCCAACTACGCCCACACCGCCCGCTACCACATGCAGGAGGGCGGGACGGTCCTGGCCCACGGTTCGGTGCCCATGCCCGTGGCCGCCGGCCGGGGGCTTGGGGGTGGGTCGCTGGTGAACTCGGCCATCTGCTTCCGCACGCCCGACGCCGTGCTGGACGAGTGGTCGGAGCTGCTGCAGGACGAGCGCTACCGGCCGGCCGTGATGTCGCCCCGCTTCGACTGGATGGAGGAGCGCATCGGAGTCGTGCCGGTGACCGAGGACATCGCCGGCGAGAACAACATGATCGTCGCCCGCGGCGTCGAGAAGCTCGGCCTGCAGGGCGGCCTCCTGCGCCGCAACACGCCGGGCTGCGTCGGCTGTGGCATCTGCAACTTCGGCTGCCCCACCGGCGGCAAGTCCAGCGTGGACATGAACCTGCTGTACGACGCGCGGCAGTTCGGGCTGCAGGTCCAGGCGGACTGTCGGGTCGTCGCGGTCACCCGGGAGAACGGTCGGGCGACCGGCGTCATCGGGCAGCTGCGACACCCCGACACCGGGGCCGAGGTCGGCCGGGTCGAGGTGGTGGCGAAGCGGGCGGTGGTGCTCAGCGCCGGCGCGCTGGGCACGCCCCGTCTGCTCTGGCACGACGGCCTGGCCTCGGAGTTGGGGCCGGTCGGCGGTCGGCTGCACCTGCACCCTGGCACCGGCGTGGTGGGCAAGTGCGACCACAAGGTCCACATGTGGAAGGGCGCGACCCAGGGCGCCTACGTCTGGGACCCCGAGAACCCCGACGTCCTCCCGCACACCTTCAACGCGCCGCCCGAAGCGTTCATCGCCATGTCCGGCAAGGTCGGCATGGAGGCCAAGCGGCTGCTGACGGAGATCAACTACCTCTGCGGGCTCGGGGTGATGGTCCACGACCACGGCGAGGGCAGCGTGCGGGCGACGGCCTCGGGCCGGGCGAAGATCCGCTACGAGTGGCACCCCGACGACGTCGAGACCCTCAAGAAGGGCATGGTGCTGAGCGCCCGCGTGCTGCTCGCCGGCGGCGCCCGAGAGGTGTTCGCCACGGCTCACGGCAGCCAGCGGCACACCACCGCCGAGTCGCTGGCGGCCGAGCTGGTCGACATGCCGCTGCACGCGATGTCCTTGTATTCGGCGCACCCCATGAGCACCTGCTGGATGGGCACGGACCGCGAGACCAGCGTCGTGAACTCGCGGGGGCAGATGCACCGGATGCAGGGGCTCTACGTGGCCGACGCGGGCGTCTTCCCCACGTCGCTGGGGGTGAACCCGCAGCTGTCGACGATGGTGATCTCGACGCTGACGGGCGAAGCGATTCTCGAAGACCAGGGCTGAACGGGGCGTCGACTCGGGCGCCGCGGGGGATCGAGCCCTACCGTGTTCCCATGCGCTGGTCGTTGTTGCTGCTGTTGCTGTCGGGCTGCTTTCCCCACCTCCGCCCCGTCGACCCCGTGGTCTCCGCCCCGGCGGACTGGCTGGGCGCCGACGCGCCGTCGGGCCGCGTGTACGACGGGGTGCAGCGGGCGACGGACCTGCCCGTCATCCCCGTGCGGTCGTTTGGCCTCGACTTCGAAGAAGAGATGCTCTTCGAGTTGGGCCGGGGCGACTGGGGGATGGTCGAGATCGCGCGGGTGCGGGACCGGCAGGGGCAGCCTCAGTGGTTCGCGCTCGTCTCCGCCCGGGACGGCCGCCAGGTGGCGGTGGTCGGTGACCCCGAGGCCGAGCGACTGGCGCTGAGCTTCCCGGTGGCCATGCACCCCGGAGCGCTGCGCGTGGTCCGGCTGGCCAGCGACACCCACCTGGAATACGACGTCGCCTTCTACCTGCCCGACGGGCAGCTGCTTCAAGCCCACCTGACCGCGCCGATCCAAGGCCGCCCCCCGGCCCAGCGCAACGGCAATGCGATGAATCACGGCGCCGATCGCCTGTGGGGCGTCATCGACCTGGAGGAGTCCAACTGGGCGCAGGCGCAGGTGTTCCTCGACGGCATCAACGTGCCGGTGCGGCGGCTGGTGGGGGTGTTGCCGCTGGCCCAGCGGCTGCAGCAGGTCAACGGCGGCCTGGCCTGGGGCGGGGTCACGATGCACCGGGGGATGGGGGGCGCGGTGCTCAGCTGGGCCCTCGACGGTGCGGCCGAGCCGATCCCCTTTGTGGCCCAAGGGCACGGCGACGAGCTTCGGCTGGTCGGCCGCGACCTGATCGTGGACCACGTGGCCCGCTTCCGGGCCGTGGACGGGGGATGGGACGGGCCCGTTGAGTTGGTGGGCATCGAGGTGTGGCACGGCGCGACCTCGGCGTTGGATCTGCGGTTCAACCCGGCGCTGCCGGACCTCCGCTATCCGCTGGACCGTGAGTACCGGAGCCGGATGGTGGCCGGCGTCAACGGGCAGGCCGGGTACGCGGTGGGCGACGTGCGGGTGTGGGCCGACGGCGACCGGGTGCGGGTGGATGTGGTGCCGCGGGCCCCGGTGTGGGCGTGCGAGCGGGCGATGAAGAACGTGCTCGAGATCCGGCCCGAGGCGTGGCGTCTGAGGGCGCAGATCGCGCCGGAGTTGGCGGCGGCGGGGGAGGGGCGTGAGGCGTGCGCCGAGTACGCGGAGGCCGTGGAGCCGTAGGCGATCACGCGGACTCACGCGGACTCACGCGGACTCACGCGGACTCACGCGGACTCACATCGACTCACGCGCCCTCAGCCCGCGGTGGTGTCCAGACCGGTGTTGACCGTGGTGTCGTCCGCCGGGTTGTACGGCGGGGTCGCCAGGGAGGTGGGGTCGATGACCCCCATCACGTCCGACGGCCACGCCATGCCGGGCGGTCGCCGCGACGGATCGAAGCGCCCGGACGCGGCCAGCGTCGACTGGGCCCAGGTCGCGGCGAGGGCCAGGTCCCCGTTGCCTTCGGCTCCTCCGCCGCTGCCGCGCAGCCCTGCGTTGGGGAACCGCGACGACTCCACCACCGTGCCCCGGTTCCAGTTCACGCAGCCCGAGCGCAGCTGGGCCGACAGCGCCCGAAAGCGGGCCTCGTCCTCCGTGAAGATGGAGGCTGCGAGTCCGTAGCGGTGGGCGTTGAAGGCATCGACCGCCTCCTCCGCGTCGCCGACGAGCACCCCGAGCAGCAGCGGCCCTTCGATCTCCTCGGGTGCTGTGAGGTGTTCGGGCAGGGGAGTCTCGGTCAGGGCGATGGCCGGGCGCACGTAGGCGTGGTGCTTGCGGCGCAGGCCCGAGCGCAGCACGGCGGAGCCACCCTCGACGGGGAACTCCAGGTCCGCGTCGGACCAGGCTCCGAGGTGGGCGTCGAACGCCGCCCGCGCCCGCCGGCTGACCAGCGGCCCCGCGAAGGTGTCGACGTCCGAGGGAGGCCCGACCGTGAGCCCATCGGTGAGCGCGACGACCCGCTTGAGCAGATCCCGGGCGACAACCCGGTCCACCAGCACCCTCGACGTCGAGCGGGCGCGCTGCCCGGCTGTGAGGAACGCGCCGGTCACGATCTCCATGGCCGCGCGGTCCAGGTCCGCGTCGCGGCACACGATGGCCCAGCCCTTGCCCCCGGTCTGCAGCCAGGCGCGACCGCCGTGGGCCCGCAGCGTCTCGCCGGTGGCGCGGGATCCGGCGGCGGCCACCATCTGGACGCCGCCGCGGGCCAGTCGGTCGCCGATCACGTCGCCGGGGCCTTGAACCAGGGCGAGCAGGCCCGCCGGCAAGCGGCAGCCGTCGAACGCCTCGGTCAGGAGCTGGGAGACGAGGGGGACTTCGCTGCTGGGGTTCCAGATCACGGCGTTGCCCGCCGCGAGGAGCGGCACCAGCAGCCGCAGGGGGTCGAGGACGGGGTGCGGGAAGGGCGTGATCGCCGCGACGGTGCCGAGGGGTCGGCGCCGGACGGCTCCCGGGGCGCCGGGGTGGCGGCGTTCGTCCAGGAGCTGACCGGCGCGCTCCAGGAGGAGCGACACCGCGCTCACGGCGAGCAGACACTCCTGTTCGGCCTCCCACCGGGGCTTGCCCATCTCCCGGGAGACGAGCGCGGCGAGGACCCGGCGGCGCTCCTCCAGAGCCTCGGCCAGGCGACCGAGCATGGCGACTCGCTGCGATGGCGCCCGCGCGCCCCACACGGCGGCGGCGACCGGTGCATCGCCCAGGGCCTCGTCGACGGCGCCGTGGCGCCATCGAATGCGGTCCAGCTCCACCCCCGTCGCCGGATCCGCCGTCGACGCCAAGCCGTCGGCGCCGTGCCGGTAGAAGGAACCTTGGAGGTAGTCGCCCTTGTGGCGCGTCGTCAGGGTGCGGTCCATGAGCCACCCGCAGGATGCCACCGATGCCCGCGGTCCGTGCTTCGACGTCGGTATCGTGCGCCGCCTTGTCCCTGTCCTCACCGCCGATCGTCTTCGCCTGCGCATCCCGCGGCATCCCGTTTCGGGGTCCGGGGGGCGCGTCCGTCCACCTGCGGGCCATGGCCCGGGCCTTAGGGCAGCAGGGGTACGCGGTGGACGCGTGGATGCGCCGGATCGAGCCGGGCGGGGGGCCATCGGTCGCAACGCCCGCCGGCGTGGAACTGCACGAAGCGCCGCGGGGCCGCCTGCCGGGGGTCCTGCGGCGAGACCCCCGCAAGGACCTGCGGGTGGACGCGCGGGCCATGGCCCAGGCGCTGCGGCGCCGTCCCGCGGCGTTGCTGTACGAGCGCTGGTCGCTGTTGGCGCAACTCGGGCCGGCGCCGGGGGCGCCGTACGTGCTGGAGGTGAACGCGCCACTGGCGTGGGAGGCGGCGCTGTTCGAAGGGGTGCGACCCGGGCGGGATCTGGTGGCGTGGGAGGAGCGCTCGCTGCAGGCCGCGGACCGGGTCGTCGTGGTCAGCGAGGCGCTGGCGGACTACGTCGTGGGGCGCGGCGTCGACCGGGCGCGGGTCCTGGTGGAGCCCAACGGAGTGGACGGCGGGTCGCTCGCGGCGCGGGCCGCCGACGGGGAGGCCGGGGGCCCGCGGGTCCTCGGGTACGCCGGCACCTTCAAGCCCTGGCAAGGCCTGCGGGGCAGCGCCGAGTCGCTGGCCCGGCTCCGGGCCGACGGCCCCCTCTGCTTGCAGTTGTGGGGCGACGGACCGGACAAGCGGGCTCTGCTCGCGGCCGCCGGGCAGGCGGGGGTCGAGGTCGACGACCGGGGGTGGGGGACGTCGAGCCAGATCGCGGCGGCGCGGGCTGCGTGGTGGGCGGCCTGGGTGCCCCTGACGCCGTGGCCCGGGGGCCGAGACCTGCGGAGGCTGGAGGCGCTGTTCGGGTCCGCCCCGTCGCGCTGGTACAGCCCGCTGAAGGAAGCTGAAGCCGCCGCGGCGGGGGTCCCCGTGTGGCGGGGCGCGGGCCCCCCGGTCGAACTCCCACCCCCATCGCAGTGGACGGACATCGCGGCCCGGGTGTTGGAATCCGTCGGGCTGCCCGCCCATCGGGCGTCGGGCCTTGCGCCCAGGGATCCCCGTGGGACAATCCAGCCGGGACTCGACCCCCTGCAACCGGAGTGACGCGCGCGTGAGCAGACGCAGCAAGCCCCAGCCCCCCGTGCCTGTCGTGCAGGAGGGGGAACTGCTGCCCGACTGGAGTTCGTCGGCGGATCCGTACCGCTCGGCGATGCTGCGCACCTTCGGCTGGCCCCTGCGCCTCTTCGCCCGGTTCTTTTTCAGCCGCATCCACGCCGGCCCCCAGCTCGATCCGGTTCGCGCGGTCGCCGAAGAGGGCTCCATCGTCTACGTGATGCGGACCCGCAGCGCCCTCGACTACCTCTTCTTCAACTACCTGGCCTTGCAGGAGAAGCTGCCCCTGGCGCGCTTCGCCAACGGCGTGGACACGGCCCTGACGGCGCCGCTGCATCGGACCATCACCAGCTGGTTCGCTCGGCGTCGGTGGCGGGCCCGCAACGGCGGTGCGTTCCCCGATCCCGTCGACGAGGGCTACCTCCGGCGACTCGTGGCGGGGGGGCAGTCGGCGCTCGTCTTCCTGCGCCGCGGCCGGGAGCTGTTCGGACGGGATGGCCACAGCCGAGACCTGGTCGAAGAACTGGTCGTCGCCCAGATGCAGCGCGAGGAGCCCATCTTCCTCGTGCCCCAGATCCTGGTCTGGGAGCGGGCGCCGGACCGCACGAACCGCGGCCTCATGGACGTCCTGCTGGGCGAGCCGGACCGACCCGGAGCGTTCCGCAAGGTGCTGTTCTTCCTGCTGAATCACCGCAACGCAGTCGTGCGCGTCGGCGAGCCGGTGGACCTGCGGCAGTTCCTGAGCGATCACGACGGCCAGCCGGTGGCGCGCATCGCCAAGAAGCTGCGCTGGCTGTTGCTGGGCTACCTGTACCGCGAGCGCAAGGTGGTCAAGGGACCCGATGTGCGGCCCCGCCGCTGGATCTTCGATCGGATCCTCGCCGAGCCCGCCGTCCAGGCGGAGATCGCCCGCACGGCATCGTGCACCGGCAAGAGCGAGACGTCCGTGGAGCGTCGCGCCCGCCGCATCCTCGACAAGGCCGGCGCCGACTTCCGCTGGGGCGTCATCCAGGGGTTCCGCCGCGTGCTCGACGTCGTGTGCTCGCGCATCTACTCGGGCGTCGAGTTCCCGGAAGAGGACGCCGAGCGCCTCAGGGCGGCGGCGCGGCAGGGCACGTTGCTGCTCATGCCCAGCCACCGCAGCCACTTCGACTACCTGCTGTTGTCCTGGCTGATCTTCCACCAGGGCATGGTCCCCCCGCACATCGCGGCCGGCGAGAACCTCTCGTTCTTCCCCATGGGGCCGATCTTCCGGCGCTCGGGGGCGTACTTCATCCGCCGCAGCTTCGCTGGCGACGACCTGTACGCGACGCTCATCGAGCAGTACATGCGGGCCCTGATCTCCGAGGGGTACACCCAGGAGTTCTTCATCGAGGGCGGTCGCAGCCGCACCGGCAAGATGCTGGCGCCCAAGATCGGGCTGCTGGCGATGTACGTGGACGCGATGGCCGACCGGGTCGTGCCCGACATCCAGATCGTCCCCATCTACATCGCCTACGAACGGATCGTCGAGGACTACACCGGCGAGCTGTCGGGGGCCGAGAAGACGAAGGAGAACGCCGGCGGGCTGATCTCCCAGGCGGGCGTGCTGCGCCGCCGGTTCGGCCGGGTCTACGTGAAGACCAACGAGCCCATCTCGCTGCGCAAGATGCTGGATCAGCAGAAGGACTGGCAGCAGCTGGACCGCGAGGCCCGCAAGGCGCCGCTGAAGCGCCTCGCGGAGAAGATCACGACGGACATTCAGGACGCCACGGTGGTGACGCCGTCGACGGTTTCGGCGCTCGTGCTGCTGACCCACGATGCCCGCGGCATCACGCGGGAGACCTTCCTGCAGCGGGCGCGGTTCTTCCGGCGGTGGATGGAGGTTCGCGGCGCGCACTTCTCCGACGCCTGGCACTTCCCCGAGGACGCCCTGAACGAGAGCGTCGCGTTGTTCGGCGACAACGGCTACCTCGAGATCCTCCCCGACGAGGACGTGCCGACGGACAGCGTCGAGGAGTGCGACCACGACATCCTCGCGATCACGCAGGATGCCCGGCAGCGGATGCAGCTGGACTACTACAAGAACAACGTCCTGTTCCACTTCGTGCCGGCGGCCTTCTTCCTGACCGGCGTGACGCTGCTGGGCCGCGACGACGAGCGGCTGGGGCGGGTGCGACGGCGGTTCGAGTTCCTGCGCGAGCTGTTCGCCGAGGAGTTCTTCTTCGACCCCGACGTGTCGTCCGACGAGCTGCTGCGCGAGGCCGGCCGCCGGCTCGAGGCCCAGGGCGTGGTGGACGTGACCCACGGCCCCGACGACGTGGCGACGCTGGTGCGCGGGCCCGACCCGACGCTGGAGGAGGCCGACTTCGATCTCGCCGAGCTCGACCTGGAGGTCGGCGCCGACGACGACCTGCGGATCCGCGTCGTGGACAAGGAGCGGGCCGAGCTGGTCATGGGCACCATCCGCAACTTCTTCGAGGCGTACTACGTCGTGCTCGTGGGGTCCCGGGTGCTGCGCAAGGGCGCGCTGACGGAGAAGGAGCTGGTGGCGAACCTGATGAAGGTCGGTCGCAAGATGTTCCTCACCGAGGACGTCACCCGGCCCGAGGCCATCACGAAGGTGAACCTGACCAACGCGGTGCGGCACTTCCGTCGCCGCGGCGTGTTCCGCATCTACGATGGCGCGGGCAAGGACACGCGGTTCTCGTTGGATGAGCTGGCCCGTGGATCGTCGCTGGCGCCCATGCGCCGCCTCTTCCACTCCGGCCGCACGCGGAACTCGTAGCGCGCATGCAAATCGGACGCAGCGGGGCGGCCCGTCGAAGCAAGGTCGCCGTCGTCTGCGGTGGCGGTGGGATCACCGGCGGGGTGTTTGAGGTGGGGGCCCTGCGGGCGCTCGACCGCGCGCTGGGCGGCGGAGTCGTCAACGACGTCGAGACGTACGCCGGCGCGTCGGCGGGCGCGCTGGTCGCCACGCTGCTGGCGGCCGGGGTGTCGCCCATCGACATGGACCACGTGATCGTGCGGGGCAGCCGCAACCGACTGAACCTGCCGCCGTTGAAGCGGACGTCGGTCTACGGGTTGGACCTGAGGCCGTGGGCGGCGTCGGCGGCGCGAATGCCGCTGGCCATGGGCACGGGCTTCCTGCGCTCGCTGCTGCCGGGCGAGTCGTCGCGGCCGGCGGACGCGCTGTACGAGTCCATCGCGTCGCTTCCGGCGGGGGTGTTCAGCAACGCGCCCCTGGGCCGGTTCATGGAGACGGCGCTGGAGAAGCTGGGCATGCCCCGCACGTTCGAGGGCTTCCCCAAGGAGCTGTTGATCGCCGCGGTGAACGTCGACACGGGGCATCGGATCGTCTTCGGGGAGCCCGGGGCGAAGGACATTCCGATCAGCCGGGCCATCCAGGCGTCGGCCGCGGTGCCGCTGCTGTTCCTGCCGGTGCGCATCGAGGGTCAGGACTTCATCGACGGCGGGGTCGAGCGGAACCTGCCGGTGGACGCGGCCATCCAGGCCGGGGCCGAGCTGGTCATCGCAGTGAACCCAATGGTGCCGGTGGTCAACGACCCCCGCATCGGCGGCTCCCTGGACGCGGACCTGGGCTACCTCCGGGACCGGGGCCTGGCGGCCATCGCGGACCAGGTGTTCCGCATGCTCATCCGCTCCCAGGTGGTCTACGGACTGCAGCAGATGCGTGAGCGCTTCCCCGAAGTCGACATCGTCCTCATCGAGCCCGAGGCCAACGATTACACGATGTTCGCGTACCACCCCATGCGGTACTCGGTGCGCCAGGAGATCGCGCGGCACGCCTACGGCCAGACCCGCGAGCGGCTGCTGCGGGAGTCCGAGTCGCTGACGAGGATCTTCGCGCGACACGGGCTCGACTTCGACCCCGGGCGCCTGGGCACGAACCAGCAGACACGGCGCAAGGGAGCCGGCGAGGGGACGCGGAGCTTGTTCCGGATGCTGGACCGGTTGCCGGGGTTGGGGTCGTTGCTGGGGGATGAGCCGGAGCCCTTCTAGGCGCCGGGGTTCTGGACCCAGCCTCCGACCCTACGAGCGAAGATCCGCGATCGTGTCGGAGATCGTCTCGCCGGGGTCCCGCGGCATCCAATGCAGCTCCTGGCGCGCCCGGCTCGCGTCGAGCATCCAGGAGCAGGACGTGAGCGCGAGCTCGTGGGGCTGGAGCCCGGCGACGTCGTAGGCGCGGCGCCGCAGGGGGTCGGGGAGGAGTCCGAGGAGTCGGCCCGACGCGGCCGGGGCCGCGAGGGTGGGGGAGGGGAGGCCGGCGGCGCGGGCCACGCGCTCGTAGAACGCAAGGAAGCTGCCGTTCCAGGCGCCCAGGAGGTAGCGACGGCGGGTCTGCCCGCGCTCCAACAGGAGCGGCACAGCCGCCGCGACGTCGCGCACGTCGACGAAGCTCACGGCCCCGGGCGGTGCGACGGGCAGAGGCTCGTCCAGGTACCGCTTCACGATCGACACCGAGCGCCCCTCGGGGTCGTTGGGGCCAAGCATGAGCGTGGGGTTGAGCAGGTAGACGTCCAGGCCCTGAAACGCCATCGCCTCCTGCTCGGCGAAGAGCTTGGCGCGGTAGTACGGGAACTGCTTCACGACCGGCAGGACGCTGGGGTCGTCCTCGCGGCCCACGGCGTGAGTGCTGTTGCTCACGGCGACGGCGCCCGACGTGCTGATCTGCACGAATCGGCTCACGCCGCAGGTCCGCGCCGCCGTGAGCGCGTTGCGGGTGCCCGTCACATGGACCGCTTCCATCTTCGTGGCGCCCTTGCGGTGGTGGCTCACGCCCCCGCCCGAGTGCACCACCAGCTCGCAGCCTTCGAACGCCGCCTCCAGCGAGTCGGGCTCCAGGACGTCGGCGGCGCGCCGTTCGACGTCGAACGAGTCGGACAGGCGCTCGGGCCGCCGGCAGATGGCCACCACCTCGTGCCCGGCCAACGCCCCCAACAACGCCCGACCCAGGAACCCCGAGGCGCCAGTGAGCGCGATCTTCATGCCCGCACCTCCGGCTCCGGCGACGCCTCGGGCCCCAACCGGAACACCTGCGCGAACTGCATCAGCAGCCCCAGGTCCGACGTCTTGATCCGGCCGGCCATGAACTCCGCGGGGTCCGGGGCCCAGGCCTCCTCGACCATGCGACGCCACAGCGCCGGGCTCGTCTTGACCACGCAGTCGGCCGAACCCGTCGGCTTGCCGGGCTGCACCGAACACGTCGCGCCGTCCGCCGTCACCGTCCACTTCGCCGCGTCGCCCAGGCTCAGGTACCAGGTCTTCGAGCCGTCCAACGCCCCGGGCTGAAACCGGCGAGGGAGTCCGTCGAACAGCACCGCCAGCGGGTCCCGCGTCGGCGCCGGGGGCTCCCACGAGTCCAGGGTCGCCACATCCAGGCTGCCCCCGTCCCGCAGCGCTGCCACCGCGCGGTGCAGCACCTCGGTCACCCGCCGGGGCCCGCGCGTGGGCTTCACCTCACCGGCCAGTCGCCGCAGGTCGTCGGCCTGCAGCACCGGCCCGATCCTCACGCTCACGTCGCGGCCCCTGGGCAGCACCGCCCCGCGGGGGAGCACGTCGTGGGTGCCCTCGAGCCACAGCGGAAGCACGTCGACCCCGGTCTCCAGCACCAGCTTGCCGACCAGCGGCTTGAAGTCGTGCAGCTGCCCGTCGCCCTGCCGCCCGCCTTCGGGGAAGATCAGCACGACCCGCCCCTCGCCGACCGCCGCCGAGGCCTGACGCAAGCTCTGCCGGTACGCCGTGTCCCGGGCCAGCCCCCGGAGGTTCGTGAGCTGCTCGAAGTACGCGACCCAGAGCGGGTGCCCCTCGAAGAAGTAGTCCTGGGCCGCCAGGGCCACCATGTCTTCGCCGTAGGGCCCCAGGGCCGTCTTCACGAGCCCCATGTCCAGGTGGGACGCGTGGTTGCTGACGACCAGCACCGGGCGGTTTTGAGGAATGTGAGCTCGGCCGATCACGCGGACCCGCAAGCCCTGCTCGTACCCGAACCGTTGCCCGGCTCGCAGCGCCTTGCGCAGCGGCCCTACGGCGGGCCCGGGGAACCGGAACGTCGGCTCTTCGACCACCACGTCGGCCAGAACCGGCAGAGCCGGCGACTCCAGCAGCGCCTCCACGTCGGCCACCGTCTGGCAGCGAGCCAGCGCCGCGGCCGCGGGCTGTCCCCCCGGCAGCTCGTCCAGCGCGGCGGCCAGCTCGACCCACATCAGCGAGTCGAACGTGAGCTCCTCCGTGAGCCGGGTTTCGCCGGTCAGGGCGTCGGCGTCGGCGCCGGCCACCTGGGCGATCGCGTGTCGCACCGCCGTCGACCGGGGCGCACCGTCGGGCACCGCGATCGCGGCTGCGTGAGCCTCGGCAATGCGCGTGAGGACCTCGCTCACGGGGCCGCGCTTGACCTTGCGGGTCGCCGTCCGGGGCAGCTCCGCGTCGACCACGTGCACCACGGCGGGCCGGGCCGCCGGCGCGAGTCGATCCAGCGTTGCGTCGGCCAGGGCGGCTCGGACGGCATCGTGGCTCACGCCATCTTCGGCCACGGCCAGCAGACCCAGGCGCTCACCGCCCCGAGGATCCCCGAGGCCCACGAGCGCGAGCTCGCTCACGCCACTCACGCGACCCAGTCGCTCCTCCAGATCGTCGAGGTACAGGCTCTCGCCGGCCGCCGTGACGACCACGTCCTTCGCCCGCCCCACGATCTCCAGCCGGCCCCGCCGGTCGATGCGGCCCAGGTCGCCGGTCTGCAGCCAGCCGTCCTGGACTGCGTTGGCCGTCGCTGCTGCGTCCTCGAAGTAGCCGGCCATCACGTTGGCCCCGCGGGCGACCACCTGGCCCACGCCGGCCTCGTCGGGCTCCACGATCTTCACCTCGACGCCGGGGATCGGCTTGCCCGCTCCCCGGCCTCCGCCGGGCTTCGGCACCGAGGCCGTGAGCACCGGCGCAGCCTCCGTGAGTCCGTAGCCTTCGGCCAACGGCAGTCCGAGCCCCGCGAAGAAGCGGTGGGTCTCGGCCGGCAGCGCCGCCCCGCCGGAGATCAGCAAGCGGATGTTGCCCCCGAGCCGGTCGTGCACCGCCCCGAACAGCAGCCGCCCCGCGTCGATCCCGACCGTGCGCCCGACCACCCGGTTGAACTCGAGCCCGGCGTCGAACGCCTTGCTCGCCAGCCACCCGCGGTCCGCCGCCTGGGCGGCGATGCGCCGCTCCAGGAGCTGCCACAGCGCCGGCACGCCGACCATGGCGGTCACCTGGGCCTCGGCCAGCGCGCTGGCCAACGCCTCGCCCGTCAGCTCGTCCAGGTACACGACCCGCGCGCCCCGGCTGAGGGGCAGCAGCAGCCCGCAGCTGAACTCGAAGGTGTGGTGCAGCGGCAGCACCGACAGCACCCGGTCGTCGGCGCCCAGGTCGAACACCGAGGCCAGGGAACCCAGCAGCGCGCAGAAGTTGCGGTGGGTGAGCACCACGCCCTTGGGGTCGCCCGTGGTGCCCGAGGTGAACAGGATGGCCGCGGTCGAGTCGGCGTCGACGTCCTGCAGTTCGACCTCGAGCCCCCGCACCGAAAGGGGCGCGATGCGGTGTCCGGTCAGGACGTCGCCGAAGCGCTCGGCCGCCTCGGCGTCCAGCAGCGCCACCGCGGTGCCGGCCTTGGCCGCGATCCGCCGCAGATCCTCCGGCGGCAGCTCCCGGTCCACGGGCACCACCACGCCTCCGGCCATGACGACGCCAAACCAGGCGGCCGCCCAGTCGGGGTGGTTTCGCCCCGCCACCACCACGCGGTCTCCGGGACTCACGCCGAGCTCACGCAGGGCTCCGGCCACGCCGCGGGCCGCCGACTCCAGCGCGGAGTAGGTGCGGGTCGCCAGGCCCTCGGGCGTGCGTAGCTGCAAGGCCGGCTGGTCCCCGAACCGCTCGGCGGCATCCAACACCAGGGCCACGAGGTCGTCGTGGGCCCGGTGGGGCTTGCGTTCGCGGTGGATGCGCTCCTCGATGCGGGGCCAGACGTGGGCCTCCACGCCGGGCACGTGCACGTCGAGCCAGTACGCCCGCCAGTCCAGGTCCTCGGGGTCGAACCGGAATGCCTGGCGCCCCGCATCGCTCAGCCGCGCGCGCGCCGCCCGGGCGTTGGCGCACGAGAACCGGTAGTCGTGCCGAGCCACGAACGGCAAGAACTGGTCGATGACCCGCGCCGTTCCGCTGGCTTGCTTGCCCAGTCCGTCGACGGCGTCAGCGGCGGCGCCGGCCAAACCCCGCGCCGCCGGCACCCACTCGGCCACGCCCCGCAGCCACGACGCTGCGGACTTCGCGACCTCGGCGGTCTTCGCCGGCCCCGTGCCGAGGTACTTGTCTTCGGTCACCGGCACCGTTTCGTACTGCCCCTGCAACCAGTTCCACAGCGGCCCGCCGTCGCCCCGGCCCTCGCGCGCCTTGCGCCGCTTGTACAGGCCCGTCAGCTCGATGAGCCGCGTCATCTTCAGGGGGTTCGTGTCGCTCGTGCCCAGCTGGTAGACGGGCGCCGCCGTCCCTTCGACGAGCTCCGCCAGCGCCAGGATCATCCCCGCCGACACGACGTCTACGGGGATGACGTCCAGGACGGATCGCTCGCCTGCGGGCATGCCCGTCATGCCCTTCATGGACAGGTACATGATGGGCGCCGACGTGGTGATGCCCTCGTTCCAGCCGGGCTCGGGGAACCGCAGCGCGCTCTCGACCACCGCCGGCCGGGCGATGGCGAACCGCAGACCCGACGCCGCCAGGATTTGTTCGCCGATGGACTTCGTGTAGGTGTAGGTGTTCGGCCAGCCCCAGAAGCCCGCTCGCTCCTTGCCGATGGACGCCAGCTCCGCGTCCAGCCACCGCCGCTCGGCCCGTTCGATCTCGTCGGCCAGGGCGGATCCCCGCAGCGGCTCGCCGGTTCGCTCCAGCCGCTCCCGGGCGTCGTTCTCGAACAGCGAGCGCCGGTAGGCGTCGCGGGTCCGGTGGTGCAAGCCCTCGATGAGGTCCGCGCACTCGGCGATCTCCCGCTTCGGGTCCCAGTGCACGTCCGTCAGGACGTCGGCCTTGGGGAAGGGCCAGTCCCGGGGGTCGACTTCGTCGATGTTGCCGGTCCGCGTGCCCGCCACGTAGCAGGTGGACGTGTGCAGCAGGGGCGGAGCTCCGAGGTCCGCCACCAGGGACACGAGGTTCTGCATCCCGTAGGCGTTGACCTTCAGCGCCTGGTCCAGGGGCGGGTTGAAGTCCACCACGCCGGCCACGTTGACCACCGACTGCAGGCGCCCCCGCAACCGGTCGCGCTCGGCGTCCGAGACGCCCGCGAAGGCCTCGCTCACGTCGCCGCTCACGGGCGTGATGCGACCGGTCACGTCGCGGCCTCCGAAGACCCGCGAGGGCGCAATCTCCGTCGCGAACCGCGTCGCCGAGTCCATGCCCGCCTTCGGGCGCACGATGAGGTTCACGTGCACCGCCGGGCAGCGGTCCAGCAGCATCGACAGCCAGACCTTGCCCAGGAAGCCGGTGCCGCCGAACACCAACAGCTCGCCGGTCAGCAACGCCGCCGGATCCAGCTCCTGGGCCCGCAACGCGGCCTGCGCCACCACCGTGAGTTCGTCGCTCACGCCTGACCCCCGGGGAGCAGGGACAGCCCGGCGGACTGCACCGGCTTCACGTCAGCCATGAGCATCGGGCAGATGTGCAGGCAGTCGATGTCCGGGTTCTTCGGCGCCGTCTGCTTCGCCATGCGCAGGGCTTCGTCGAAGGTCGCGGCCGTCTCGTAGCCCAGGATGTTCGGCACGGTCTCGTTGTCCGCGCCCACCATGATCACGCGCCCGATGTGCTGCCGGCCGTTCTCGCCCCAGTACCACATGAAGAACGCGTGGGCGGGGTGGTAGGCGAGCCCCGAGCGGTACGCCTGCACGTACGCCGGGTTCTTCGCGTAGTCGCGCTCGAACCGCTTGTGCAGCTCGGTCGCGTCGCGCGTCTGGGGCAGCAGCTTGTGGAAGAACTCGACGTAGGCGAGGTGCTGGTCCTTGTCCCATTTGTCGCTGCAGGGGTGGAACGCGATGACCGTGCCGCCCTTCTTGAGCAGCGGCATGCCCCGGAACAGGTTGAACAGGTAGCCCTGCACCAGCACCGAGACCAGCAGCGGGTTCAGATACGCGTTGACGTTGTAGGGGCTGATGAACGGCACGCCGGTGACCAGGATGTCGGACTGTCCGTGCACCGGGACCAGGTACTGGTCCATGCACTTCTTGACCGTGTGGCGGTGCACGGCCTCGGTCTCCCCGGCGAACACCCCGGTCACGCCGTAGGGCGACGGGACCTTGCTGAAGATGGCGTGGCGCGCGGGCTGGGGCAGGGTCTTGAGCGTCTTGACCAGCGCCCGCAAGGCCAGGTGCTCCCGCCGGGACAGGTCGTCCTCGTTCTTCGCCAGGAAGTCGAGGTTCGTGTCGAACATCCGGTTGTTGACCGTCGTCTCGATGGTGAACACGTCGACGTGCTGGGCCAGGACCTTGCCCTGGCGCTCGATGCGGGTGTTCAGCTCCGACTGCTCGGGGTCCATGTAGGACACGGACTTGCGTATGGCCTCGGGCGTGTGGTGGTGGCGCAGCGAGCGGTAGCCACACAGGCCGACGGCCGCGGACTTGTGGCCGCCATCCATGGGGACGAAGTTCAGGTTCACGTAGATCAACAGGTCCGACGTGGCCGCCCGGGTGTTGATCTCGACGACCTCGTTCTGCTCGGTGCGGCCGAGCTCGGTCAGGCCGCCGGGCTTCTCGGCGTCGTGGTTGTAGAGCCGGTCCGGCCAGAACTCGGCGAACGTGGGCTCGCCCACCATCCGCTCGACCTCCTTGGCCGACATGGGTCGGTGCAGGCAGGTGGCCACGATGATGTGGATGTCGGTCACGCCGTGGTCGGCCAGCAGCGGCAGCACGATCTCCAGGACCCGCTGGCGGATGTCGGGGCGGCGCATGGCCGGCAGGGGCAGGCTGATGTCGTCCAGCGCGATCGTGACCTTCATGCCCGGCCGCAGCTTGCTGTAGAGGGGCTCGCTGCCGTAGGGCCGGTTGATGGCGTAGCGAATGGCCGCGTCGACGTCGGGCAGCTCGGCCAGGGGCGGTTTCGGGTAGAGGACGCGGGTGCCGACGGGCAGGTCGACCTCGACGAGCTGGTCGCCACTGAACAGAACCCGCGGCCGGCTGCGGCTGTGGATGCGAACGACGGAGGGGTGGTCGAGGCTCATGGGGCGTGGGTCTCCCGCGACTCGCCGGGCGAGGGTCGGGTCAGGTCGAGGATGGGCCAGTGGTAGGCCTGAGCGGTGTTCCGCAGCTTGCCGTCGGGGTGCACGCAGAAGGGGTGGCCGACCACGGACAGCATGGGCACGTCGCTGAAGCTGTCGGAGTAGGCCTGGCACGCGCTGAGGTCGTGGCCCACCTCGCGGGCGTCGTCGGCGATGAGCCGAGCCTTGACCGGCCCGGCGACAACGGGCGGCCGCAGCTTCCCCGTCGCGATGCCGTCGTGGAACTCGAGGCGGTTGGCGATGAGGCCGTCGGCGCCGAGGTGAGCGCGGAGGGGTTCGACCGTCTCTTCCAGGGAGCCGGTGATGAGCACGACGCGAAGCCCCGCGCGCTTGCAGGCGTCGATGAGCTCGATCGTGCCGGCGAAGATCTTGGGGCGCACGACTTCGTCGAAGAGCTCGCGGCTCAACTCGACGATCCGGTCCTCGCTCAGGCCCCGGTAGTGCTGGAAGAGCAGCTCGTTGAAGCGCCGACGGTCCCGGAGCTCGGCGGCCGCGAGGCGCGGAGCCTGCAGGATCGCCCCGCCCAGCCGCCGGGCCGACCGAAACGGCGTGGCGTCTCGGCTGAGCATCGCGATGGCGGGGTGGAGCAGGTTGGTGCCCACCAGCGTGCCGTCGACGTCGAAGTACGCTGTGGCCACGGTTCCTCCGGTCCTCACCGCGCGTCGCCCCCTCCCCGGAGCCGCGCGCGCACGAGGGCCGGCAGGATGCTGCCGCGTGCGCGCGGGATCAAGGAGTGCGTGAGGGGTGGGCCCCGATGCCCGACCTCAGGGGGTGCAACCGCACCGCAGGTTCCCTACGAGGAAGCGGATGCCCAGGGTGGCCTCGAGGTCCGGCCCCGCGGGGACCCGCCACATCGTCTGGATGTAGGCGCCGACTGCGGCGCGGTTGTGCATCGGGGTCCAGAACAGCGCGAACGCGCCCCCGAAGCGAAGCTGTTCGATCAGCGCATCGGGGACGAACGATGCGCCGATCCCGATCCGGCCTTCGCCCTGCATTCGGGCCGACGGCGTCATCTGGAAGACGCCCCCGAAGACGGCGTCGACGCTGGGGGGGAAGTCGCGCTCGGGGGTGAGGCGCAGGTTCGCCTCGACCCCGAACACCGCCGCGTCGAGCCGCAGCTGGCCGCCCCAGGTCAGTTCCCCCCCGAGCCCCTCGCGGCCAAGCTCGTCGACCCAGACCCCGGCGCCGGCGCGCGCCTCGCCGCCCACCACGGGGCCAGCCTGCGCCGACCCCGCCGCCAGCAGCACGAGCACAAGTGAGATCGAGAGTCTGTGGATCGTCGCCCCCCGCGATGGCCGCGGATCGAGTCTACAGCGCCGCGGCGATGGCTTCGGTGCGCTCCCACAGCGCTTCGGCGAGCGCGTCGTCCTTCGCGTGGTTCAGGGTCTTGGCCGGGGCGCAGTCGCTGAAGTAGACGCCGCTCACGCCGGCCAGCTCGGGGCGGGCGGCGACGTAGCACTGCGTGGCCGCGCCCTGGGCGACGGTCTTCAGGATGTCCTTCATGCTCTCGTACATCTCGACGCGGTCGGGGACGTGGCGGCCGAGGTTCGTGTCGATGACGCCGGGGTGCAGCGAGTTGGCGGTCTTGCCGGTGCCCTCCAGGCGCTTCGACAGCGCCCGGGTGAACAGGATGTTGGCCAGCTTGCTGCGGCCGTACATGCGCCACGGGTCGTAGTCGGTTGCGCCGTCGAGGTTCTCCAGCTCCATGCCCGGCTTCGCGTAATAGTGGGCCCCGCTGCTGAGCACGACCACGCGGCCGGTGTCCGTGAGGCGGTCGAGCAGGCCGGTGATGAGCACGTGGTGGCCCACGTGGTTCGTGAAGAACTGAAGCTCGTAGCCGTGGACCTGCTGCAGCTCGGGCAGCGCCATGATGCCCGCGTTGGCCAGGATCCCGTCCAGGGGGCCCAAGGCGGAAACGGCCTCGACCGCGGCCCGCACCGAGCCCAGGTCCGACAGCTCGCAGGCGACGCCGACCCCGTCGATGCCCAGCTCCGCGAGGGCGGCATCGGCCTTCGCCTTCGTCCGCGCGAGGCCCACGATCGAGGCGCCGCGCAGCGCCAGCACCCGCGCCGACTCGTGGCCCAGGCCCGAGTTGCAGCCGGTGATCAGCCAGGTGGTTCCTGAGAGATCGAGGCCGGCGGTGACCTCTTCGGCGGTGCTGCTGGCGTCGAACGACGGGGACTCGGACATGGGGACTCCTGGCTGCGCGGTCCGCGCGGGTGGTCCGGGAGCGTACCGAGGAGCGCGCCGCGGCGCAGGCCGCCGATCGGCCGAGCCGGCCTTGGCCGTATGGTGCGGGGGACGGAGGGATCGCCGTGGCCTTGAGCATCGACGTGTCGCTGCCCATCGACGCGCCCCCGGCGGCGGTCTGGGCCTGCCTGTCGGACACCGGGTCGTGGCCCCGGTGGTCGGACGTCCTCGTCGCCCTGGACGGCGATCGAGAGGTCGGCGCCCGCCAGCGGCTGCGGCTGCGCATGGCCGGCGGGCTGCCGCTCATTGCCACCGTCGAGCTCACCGTCTGGACGCCGGGCGTGGGCATCGAGTGGGTGGGCGGGCTGCCCCTGGGCTTGTTTCGGGCACGCCACGGCTTCCGCATCGAGCCGTCCCAGGCCGGCGCGACGATCACGCACTACGAACACTTCTCGGGGCTGCTGCCGTGGCTGCTGGGTCCGCTGCTGCGGCGGCTGGAGGTCCGGCACCGCCGGGTCAACGAGCAGATCCGCGCCGAGGTCGAGCGTCGCGCGGCTTGAGGTCGGCGACTACGGCTCGATCCAGATCAGGTTCAGGTGCCGTCGGTAGGTCAGGTCGGCCACGTCGTCGAGCGGATCGGTGGCGCCCCCGAACTCGAGGCCATCCAGCTCCCCGGGCACGAACTCCACCCAGCCGCCGTCGTGGATCCACGACTGGCCCTGCTGGACGCCGATGGACTCGTTGACGGCGTCGTCGCCGAAGGGGTCGGGGATCTGCGCGCAGGTGTGCTCGCGGAGGACCCGATCGACCACGAAGACCACCGCGCAGTCCGGGCAGCCGTCGATGGGCTCGGCGGCATCGCCGACGAGGTCGAAGGTGACGCCGCAGTCCGAGTAGCCCTGGTCGATCAACGCCGGGCCCATCTCCAGCTCCAGGAAGAGGCGTCCCTCGGTGACGAACTCGGTCGTGACGAACTGCAGGTCGTCGGGCGGGCCCAGGAAGCACCCCGCCAGGGGAACCGCGAGCAGCCAGAGCAGCCCGGCCCTCACGGCAGCTCCCCGGCGACGCCGAAGGCGACCGCGTCGGGGCCGACGCTGAGCCAAGGCACCACGGCCACCGCGTTGTCGGCCTCCCGCGCTCGCAGGGCCGCCCAGACCGATCCGCCGGCGGCCACGCCGATGCCCACGAGGCCCAAGGCGAAGCCCGCCCCGGTCGCGCCCCGGAGCCCCGTGTAGGACTCCTCGGCGCCGAAATACAAGGCGCCCGTGGGATCGATGGAGTCCTGGGCCTGGCTCCAGGAGGCCCCGTGGAGCAGGAAGCCGCCGATGGCCAAGGCCCCGCCGCCGGCGGCCACCGCCGTGGGGAGCACGGACTGCTCCGGCAGCGGCTTCGGCCCGGTCCGGGGCTTCGGGGTCTCGTCGGTGATGCGGACCAGCGCGGCGTCCACCTGCTCGTCGGGGGGCATGCCGATGCGCAGAGATTTGTACGCCAGCAGCATCGCTTGGGCATCGACCAGCTGCCCCAGCTCCAGCTGCGCCAGGCCCTTCCACTTGAAGGCCTGCTGCTGAACCTCCGGCGTCGGCTCCAGGCGCAGCGCCGAGTCGCAGGCCGCCACGGCGCGCTCGAAGACGCCGGCGTCGAAGTCTTCTCGGCACAGCTCGACCTGACGCGCGGCCTGCTCGGACAGGCTCTGGGCCGTCGCGAGGGAGGGGATCAGCAGAAGCCACAGGAAGCGCACGGCCGGATCCTACCGGGACGGGGCCACCAAGCGCGATGAGGGCGCCTCAGGCGGACTGCGCGGCCGGGGGCCCGGCGGGCACCACAAACCGGTAGCCGATGCCGAAGACGGTCTGGATCACGTCGCCGCCGCCGGCCGCCCGCATCTTCCGCCGCAAGCGGGCCACGTGGGAGTCGATGGTGCGGGCGTAGCCGCCGTGGGTGTAGCCGCGGACCCGGTCGAGGATCTCGTCGCGGGGGACGACGCGCCCGGCCCGCAACGCGAGGAAGTATAGGAGGTCGAACTCGGTGGGGGTGGTGTCCAGGGGCCGACCGCTGAGGCGCAGCTCACGGCGGATGGGGTCCAGCACGAGATCGCCTCGCTGCAGGGCGGCGGGCTCGTCCACGACCGCCGGGGCCTCGACCTGACGGGCCATGGTCGGGCGGCGCGGGGCCTTCGCCTCGTCGTTGGGGGGACCGCGCCGCAGGAGCAGGGTGCGGCACCGGGCGACGAGCTCGACCATGCCGACGGGCTTGCGCACGTAGTCGTCGGCGCCCGCGGTGAGGCCCAGCACCGCGTCCAGCTCCTCGACCCGCGCCGACATCATCAAGACGGCGGGCTGCCGGCCGGGCTTTCGCCGGAGCGCCTGACACACGTCGAGCCCGGAGAGCTTCGGCAGCATCACGTCGAGGACCACGAGGTCGGGGGCCCAGGACTCGATGGCTTCGAGGGCCTCCTGTCCGTCGGACACGACGCGGCAGTCCCAGGCTTCGCGGCTGAGGTGGTACTGCACGACGCGAGCGATGTTCGCGTCGTCTTCGGTGATCAAGATGCGCCAGGTCATGGGAGTCACCCTAGGAGGGGAACTGCCCCGGCCTGGGTCGCCGCAACCTGATTTCACAAGCAATCCAGATGTGTTGCGGCCGCCGCCACACCAGTCGCCACAACCGCCACACGCCGCCACACCTCACCCCGCGTCGCCACACCCCGCAACACGGGGTCGTTCGGGGGCGTGAGGGGCCACAGATCTGGCGGTTTCGCCGCCGCCTCGCGGCTCTGCCACACGCGTGTTGGCAGCCGACACGACCCTGGCGAACACACAAGGCGGGCCCGCAAACGGCGGCAACACCGGCCACGGAAGCTCACTTCACCGGGCCGCAGCGCCCACCAA
>Ga0055584_100000215_pt1 | contig 53905 bp, 60 predicted proteins | sample OSDHelmetaG_FD_58716 | JGI IMG/M metagenome (GOLD analysis project Ga0055584, IMG submission 58716) | Pelagic marine sediment microbial communities from the LTER site Helgoland, North Sea, for post-phytoplankton bloom and carbon turnover... | ecosystem: Environmental > Aquatic > Marine >... | reverse complement strand
CACGATCACTCCCAATCGAGCACTGTCGAACCACAACACCGCGACGCCAGCCACCACCAGTGCCCACAGCACACTATTCAAAGCGCCGACTGCAAGCTCCTGGCGAATCAGCGCAAATGCGTTGTGGCGGCCGATATGGCCAAGCGCCATGCCACCAATGACCACCGTCAGAGCCTGACTTCCAGCAATACCACCCATGCTGGCGACAACCGGCATCAACACGGCCAGCGCGACCACCTGTTGAATCGTCGCGTCGAACAGACCAATCACGTAGCTCGCTAGCAGTGTGGTCGCAAGATTGATGCCCAGCCAGGTCGCGCGTTTGCGCGCCACGCCTAGCACTGGCCCGAACATATCCTCGTGATGGTCGAGGCCGGCCATATGCATCAGCGATTCTTCGCCTTGCTCAACGGATCACGTCGACCACATCGTCGACGGTGATGCGGCCTAGTAGCCGACCCTCAGTATCGACCACCGCGGCGGAAAGCAGATTGAGCTGCTCGAATATTTGTGCAACCTGCGGCGCGGCCGTATCCGCCGCGATAGCGCCGATGTCGGTGTGCATGCACTCAGAAACCAACAAATTTGGATCGCGCACGAGCAGATCAGCCAGGCGCAGCATGCCGACGTATTTGGTGTCTCGATCAACCACCATTAGACGGTTGGTGCGCTCAGGTATTGCGCCTAAAAAAGCGCAGATAACGACTCACGACTTCCAGCGTCACATCCGCGCACACACTGATGGCGTCGACGTTCATCAGGCCGCCCGCGGTGTCTTCCGGATACGCCAGCGCCTTGTGCAAGCGTTCTCGGTCTTGCACGTTTAGTTCGGCCAGGACCGCTTCGACGATGTCCGGCGATAGGTCTTGCAAAATATCGACCGCATCATCCGCATCGACACTCGATGCGAGCGCTGCAACCTCGCAAGCAGCCAGCTTGCCCAACGGCTCAAGGCGAATCGCGTCATCCGTCTCTACGAAGATCTCGCCAACGTCGCTCGGATCAAAATGCGACCAGACAATCTCGCCCTGATCGGGCGGCAGCGACTCCAGCAAATGCGCGGTTTCAGCCGGGTGTAAATCTTCGAGTAATTCGACAATCGCAGCGGAAGACTCGCTGCTCAGAACGGCGTTGACTTGTTCGGGTGTTGGACCACCCGACTCGAGTTGAATTGGTTCGGGCACGTTTACACACTCTGGCGGAGGCCTAGATGGTTGCGAGCTCTTCGAATAATGCCAAACGGGTACTACTACGTGTAACGCGCATTATACGTTGTACTTGGCGCTTTAGCGGCCCCAAGCTACTGCTGGTAATCACCTGCTTCACTTCCAACAAGGCGTTCGGATGCACGCTGAACTCTTTTAACCCGAGCCCCAGTAGCAAACGGGCATAGCGTGCATCGCCAGCCATCTCCCCACACATCGCCACCGGTACACTTGCGTGCTGGCCAGCACGGATGACCGTCTGCACCAAACGAAGTACGGCTGGATGTATCGGATCGTACAAGTAGTTCACCTCATCATCAGCGCGGTCAATTGCGATCGTGTATTGGATCAGGTCATTGGTGCCGATTGACATAAAATCCATCTCGCGCGCAAACAGATCGGCGCAGATTGCCGCTGCTGGCACTTCGATCATCGCACCCACAGCCAGCACATCACCAACGACCTTGCCTTCTTCCGCTAACTCCTCGCGGCAAATCTGTAGCATTGCTCGAACCTGACGCATTTCATCGAGCACCGCCACCATCGGCACCATCATACGCACCGGACCGTGCGCCGCTGCCCGCAAGATTGCACGCAATTGCGACTTAAACAGGTCAATCTCGCGTAAACACAAGCGCACCGCGCGCAAGCCTAACGCCGGGTTTGCCGCTGCGGGCGCCCCCGGGCGCACGCCATCAACAGTCTTGTCTGCACCAAGGTCCAGCGTGCGGATGGTGACCGGCTTACCGCGCATCTCAATCACCACATTGCTGTAGATCGCATATTGCTCTTCTTCGTCAGGTGGCGCGGGACGGTTCATGAAAACCATTTCCGTCCTAAACAGGCCAACCCCATCAGCGCCAACGCGCACGGCAGCACGCACATCGTGATCGAGTTCGACGTTCGCCATTAGACTGATGCGCTCCCCATCTAAGGTTACGGCCGGCGACTTGCGGAACTTTCGGCGCTCGGTGTGCTGGCGAGCGATGTCACGCTGACGCGCGCGGAAATACCGCAACGCCTGTTGATCGGGGTTAACGATAACAATGCCATGGCGCCCATCAACGATGACAAGGTCATCGTTGCGTAAATACTGTGGCCCGTGATGCAGACCGGCCACCGCAGGAATGCGTAAACTTCGCGCCAAAATTGCTGTGTGCGAGTTAGGGCCGCCGTACTCAGTGAGCACCGCTAAAATTCCATCGTGCTGCATTTGCACCGTGTCGGCTGGAGTCAAATCATCCGCAAACACAACCCGGTCTGCAAAGCGGCTCGCATCGTGACCGGTATCGTGTTGCCCTACATCGAGCGCGCGTTGAATACGATTGACAACTTGTTCGACATCGTCGCGGCGAGTCCGCAAATACGGGTCATCAATTGCATCAAACGCCGCAACCAGCCGATCGCGCTGTTGCTTGAGGGCCCATTCAGCATTGCACAATGACGCTCGAATATTGGCGATCGGTGCATCCGTCAATGCATCATCGGCCAACATCAACAAATGCACTTCGATGAACGCCGAAACTTGGCTGCCAAGGTCTTTCGGCAGTTGCTCGTGGACACTCATCAGGTGGGTGCGAACATCGTTCACGGCACGGCCATAGCGCGCCACCTCGTCGTCGACCTCAGCCGCGTCAATATGGTACTCAGGCAACTCGAATTGGGTGCGCTCCAACCTGCGCACGCGACCAATCGCGACGCCCTTAGAAGCGCTAACACCATGTAGCGAGAAATTCACTCAGGCTCTCCGAAACGCGCACTCATCAGCGCTTCGATTGCGTCTACGGCTTCAAGGCTATCGTCACCGTCAGCTATCACGTGCACGGTTGTCCCTTTGACCGCCGCCAGCATCATGACCGACATGATGCTCTTAGCGTTTGCGTCTTTACCATTGCACTGCAGTTTAAGTGTCGCGCTGAATTGACCGGCAAGATTGACAAGCTTGGCGGCAGCGCGCGCGTGCAAACCTAGCTTATTAACGATCGTCATATCGCGCTCTACCATGGATCCGAACTCTCAGTTCATGTGCTAAATGTTGTCGTAAGCTCGGACCGCGCTGCGCACGATAGTTTGTGGCAGCCGCGATTTCGAACTTATGCTTTTACCTGTGCCCAATGCCGCGCCAATCCGTGCACCACGGCTGCGGTATCGGCACCGCCCAAATGCCAGATCCGCTCGCTCGCCAAGCCGCCGCGCGCGATGCTAATATGTGCGCCGATGCGGGTGCTTGCAACAGCAAAGTAAGCGGCCTTGGCTAAACACTCGCGCTGCTCAGCGTCCACCAACAGCCACAAGTTGTCGAAACTCTGCACGCTCGTCACCAGCACGACCACTGCACCGCGAGCGCAAGCGAGGCCTGCGAGCGCGCCTGGTTCTGGGCGCGGTAGCTGGCGCTGGTAGACAGCAATCTCATCGACGCTCACGCCGCTTGCGCGCAATCCCTCAGCTAAGTCTGGGCTACCGCCAACACCGCGCACTATGAGAACCCGTGCGCCGGGACTGGCATCGCGTAGGCAAGCCAATGCCAGCAGACCTTCGGTGCTGTGCTGCGTCGGCATTGCACACGCGACCCCGCGCGCTTGCAACGCGCTGGCCGTGGCCGGGCCCACTGCCAACGCGGCTGGCGAGGTTGCGCTGCCATCAAACAGCTGAGGCTGGCAGGTGTGCCGAGCGGCGTTGCTTGGCGGCGCCGCGAAGGCATGATGCACCGCATTAACGCTTATGAATATTACAAAATGATAGTCGGCGAAGTTTACCGTAGCTTGGTGCTCAGCAGCGCTCGCGGCTATTTCCAGAGTTGGGAACAGCCATACTGACGCCCCCGCCGCCTGCAGCGCGTCACGCACAGTGCTCGCCTGCGCCTGCGGTCGCGTAACCACGACGTGCAATGCATGCAGCGCTTGGGCGCTCGTAGGACTACCGAGTGGCGCCATCAGGGGTGCAACAGCGCATACGCCCCTTGCGCTAACAAAGCTTCGGCAACCTCGACGCCGAGCGCGCCAGGATCGGCCATCGATCCGCGTGCTTGCGCTCGAATGATTTCTGTACCTTGTAAGTTTCCGACCAATCCCCGCATCCACAGCTGGCCATCATGCAACATCGCGAAACCGGCCATCGGCGCACTACAGCCGCCTTCGAGCACTGTGTTCATGGCGCGTTCTGCAGTGATACGAACATGCGCCTCGCTATCGTTTAAAGACATTACTGCAGTTTCTACCGCTGCGTCACCCATACGACACTCAATTCCCATGATGCCCTGGCCAACGGCGGGCAACATTTGTGTATCTGCGATGCGTCCCGCGATGCGCTTTTCGAAGCCAAGCCGCATCAACCCAGATGAAGCGAGAATTAATGCATCAAACTCCCCAGAATCGAGTTTGGCGAGACGCGTGTTGACGTTGCCACGCACCAATCCAACCTGTAAATCCGGGCGCAGCGCTAATAGCTGGCATTGTCGCCGGGAACTGGCGGTACCCACCCGCGCCGCATGCGGCAGGCTTGCTAAGTCTGTCGCACTTGAGCTGACCAATGCATCGCTCGGATCCTCGCGTGCGGTAAATGCCGGAATATGCAGACCATCGGGCAACTGTGCTGTGACGTCTTTCATTGAATGCACAGCAATATCTGCCGAGCCGTCCAGTAACGCCCGCTCCAACTCCTTAACGAACATGCCTTTGCCGCCAACCTCAGAGAGCTTCGCGCTGAGAAAACGATCGCCGGATGTCGTCATCGGAACTAATTCACAGCGCAAGTCTTTGTGGGCGCGTTCAAGCCGCGATTTAACATGCTCTGCTTGCCATAGTGCGAGCGGGCTTTTGCGCGTGGCGATTCGGATCAAGTGCACGTGTGGTGTCTCAAGTACGGGTCGGTAAGGCGACAATGCTACGGGGCAGACCAAATTAAGCGCAAACGGAAGTTTCCTTGAGGGTGCCTCACAGGGTCTGGGAATTTGGCCCCCGCGCTGCAATTGGGAGCGCAAGGCGTGTGTCTCGGCAAGACAATTATGCGCCCAAGCCGTTACAGCGCAGCAACCGCGCGGTATGCTCAGCGCCATAACGATGACGATTTAACGGAATCTGACAACCCCATGAGCATACGACTCGGTATTGTGATGGATCCCATCCAGACCATCACCATAAAGAAAGACTCCAGTTTTGCTATGCTGCTAGAGGCGCAGGCACGCGGCTACGAGCTGCATTACATGGAAATGAGCGACATACGCGTGCGCCGCGGCGTTGCGCGCGGGCGCACTCGCAGCCTGAGTGTGCAAGAAGACCCGAACAGCTGGTTCACATTTGGTGCTGAGCACGATGTGGAGCTTGGCAGCTTAGACGTAATTCTGATGCGTAAAGACCCGCCCTTCGACATGGAGTTTATCTACGCAACCTACGCGCTGGAGTTGGCCGAAGACCAAGGTGCTTTGATCGTAAACAAGCCGCAGTCATTGCGAGACGCCAACGAAAAATTCTTCACCGCGTGGTTTCCGCACTGCACACCTGAGACCTTAATCACGCGCTCTGATGCAGATGTACGCGAATTTCTCGCCGAGCACGGCGACATCATCATCAAACCACTCGATGGCATGGGTGGCGCGTCAATATTTCGTATCCGCGAAGGCGATCCGAACACCAGCACCATTGTTGAGACCTTAATCGCGCACGGCGAGCGTTTTGCGATGGTGCAAGTGTATGTCCCAGAAATTCTGGACGGTGACAAACGCGTCCTAGTGATCGATGGTAAACCGATCCCCTACGCGCTGGCGCGGGTGCCAGCCGAAGGCGAGTTACGCGGAAACCTTGCCGCAGGCGCAACCCCAGTTGGCCGTGAAATCACCGACCGCCAGCGCTGGCTTGCCGAACAGATTGGCCCGACGCTCAAAGAGAAAGGCCTGATCTTTGTAGGTTTAGATGTGATTGGAGATTTTGTTACCGAAATTAACGTCACCAGCCCGACCTGCATCCGTGAACTCGACAATACCTTTGGTTGCAACATCGCTGGCTGGTTGTTCGATGCCATTGAGCTGCGCCTGAACAGCTAACCAGAACCACTAAAATACAAGCACAAAGACAACATATTCATCTAGTTAGACGCGATAATTAATTTAATTTATTCGCACCAACCAAAGGACCGTTGTAAACTAGTTCGCACTACCCAACGAGATCACCAGCGCATCACCGTGCAAACACTCATACTTAGTCCGCCAGCCGCGACGACTGACCGCATAACCATTGCGGTATTCGTCGCCGTTGTATTGCATGCAATCGTGGTGCTGGGCGTGAGTTTTGAGCCAGAACCGCGCCCGACAATGGAGCTAAATTCTCTCGACATAGTGCTGGTGCAGCAACGCACCGAGGACACGCCGGAAGATGCGAAGCTGCTAGCTCAAGCCAATAACGACGGCGGCGGCGAAGAAATCACGCCGGAGCGCCCAGCAACTCCAATCCCAACCCCGCTGCAGGGGCGTACTGCCGAAGTGGTAGCTGCCAGCCCCGTGCGCCCGCCTACGCGCGAACCGCTTGAGCGCACCGAGCAGGACCCGCTCGCGGCACCATTGCCAGAACCTGATGCTGTAGTCGAGCCGATGCAACAAGAACCCGAAGCTACTGACTCAGTGTTGAGCCAAACCGATATTGCTAGCGACGAGAAAGTGCAAATTTCCGGACGCCCCCGGCCGCGGGCTAAACCACGCCGTCTGCACAAACCGGTACGCATCGCCAATGCGGCACCGCAAGCCGTAGAAACGCCGCAACAGCAGAATATCAATGTAAGCCGTCTAGTCAGTCGTTCGCTGGCAATGGCGAGCCTGTCAGCCGAGGTAGACCGCAAACTTAACGCTTATGCCGAGCGCCCACGCAGCAAGTGGATTTCAGCACGTACCCGCGAGCTTAAATATGCAAGCTACATGGAGGCTTGGCGCTCCAAGGTCGAGCGAATTGGCAATCTGAACTACCCGGATGAAGCACGCCGCAAGAGTTTGTCGGGCAAACTGGTTTTGGATGTAGCCCTAACGGCTGACGGATCATTGCAATCAGTGCGCTTGCGACGCTCTTCGGGTCAACGCGTGCTGGACGATGCGGCGCTACGCATCGTCAGACTCGCCGCCCCCTACGCACCATTCCCGCCATCGTTCAAAAACGAAGTAGATGTGCTGCATATCGAGCGAACTTGGCGCTTTTTGGGTAGCAATGGATTAGCCGCGCGCTAAACCGTAGCCAACGGCGTAGTCCGAATCGGGTTGCAGCTGGTCTAGAATTTGGGCTTATCAGCATCGCTCTACACATAAAATACTATCCCTACCTACCAGCCGTTCGCTAACATTGCGCGGCCATGGATTTCACCAATCAGTTTCTAATCGCAATGCCGTCGCTCGGCGATCCGAATTTTTCGCGTACTGTGACCTACATTTGCGCGCATTCGGACGATGGTGCTATGGGGATCGTAATCAATCGTCCGCTGGAACTCGGGATCACTGAAGTATTCGATCATTTGAGTATCGAATACGATCAGCACACTCAATTCGACGCCAACGTCATGATGGGTGGGCCGGTGGAAACCCAGTGCGGATTTGTTATCCACGACCCTTTGCCTGAACAGCGCTGGGAAGCTGTAATCCAAGTTTCCGGCGGCTTATCAATCGCAACCTCGCGCGACATCCTGGTGGCGATGGCAGCCGGGCATGGCCCAAAGCGTGCGCTAGTCGCTCTAGGCTACGCTGGCTGGGGTGCGGGTCAGCTGGAGAGCGAGGTGCTGGACAATGCATGGCTCAGCGGGCCAGCCAGTACCGCTGTAGTATTTGACTGTCCGCACGCGCAACGCTGGCGTAAGGCGGCGGAGCTGATGGGTGTTGATGTTGACCGATTATCTACCATGGCGGGTCATTCGTGAGTAAGGCAGCGGCGCAAACAGTGCTTGGCTTCGACTATGGCTCACGCTACATCGGCATCGCGGTCGGACAGTCAGTTACTGCTACTGCTGCGGCTCTGGAAACGGTGCAAGTGCGTAACGGCAAGCCTGACTGGTTACGCATTCAAAAGTTGTTAGAAGAATGGCAGCCAGACGCGGTGGTGGTCGGTGAGCCCCTGAATATGGATGGTACGGAGCAGGCAATGACCGTCGCCGCTCGGCGTTTTGCGCGCCAACTGCATGGCCGCTTCGGCGTACCGGTGCATCATGTCGACGAACGCCTTTCAAGCGTTGAGGCACGTGCGCAACTCGCCGAGCGCGGTCAACTCGACCGTGCCGACCATCCGTATGCGGCACAATTACTGTTAGAAACGTGGCTGGCGGATGCATCGCTGCGAGCGTGCGCGACAACACAATCGAACGTGGATGGACACTAGCCATGACCGACGAAAAGATAGATGTAGCCGCGCTACTCGCGCAGATGGCGGCAGCCCTGACGCCGTTGATTCAGTCGCCGCAAGATACGGCCATGGTCGGCATTCGTACGGGTGGTGTGTGGGTAGCTGAGCAACTACATGCACGGCTCGGACTCGGCCAGCCACTGGGCGCGCTCAATATCAATTTTTATCGCGACGACTTCACCCGTATCGGCATGCACCCGCAGGTAACACCATCGGACTTGCCGTTCGCAATTGAAGGTCGCCACATCATCCTAGTCGATGACGTGTTGTATACCGGGCGTACGATACGCGCCGCGCTCAATGAGTTGTTTGACTTCGGGCGCCCGTCACGAGTGACTCTAGCAGTATTGGTTGAGCGCAATGGGCGCGATTTGCCAATTCAGGCGGACGTGCGCGGTATGCAGATCGACCTGGCTGCCCACCAACAAATCAAATTGGCGGGGCCTGAGCCACTTGAGCTCGCGCTTGCCACCCGTATATGAGGCCTGGAGCAGACCACACACTCGTGCACAAAAGTAATCTACAGCTAGACAACAATGGGCGTCTGCGCCATTTCTTAGACATTGACGGGCTCAGCGCTGAGCTATTGACGCAAATACTCGATACCGCAGAAGGTTTCGCCGGGATTCACGAGCGTGTGGTCAAGAAAGCACCATTACTGCGCGGCAAAACGGTCATCAATCTGTTCTTTGAGCCCAGCACACGTACGCGCACAACTTTCGAGCTGGCGGCTCTGCGGCTTTCGGCAGACGTATTGAATATTGACGTACAAGCATCGTCCACCACCAAAGGCGAAAGCCTGCTGGACACATTACGAAATCTTGAAGCGATGCATTGCGACATGTTTGTTGTGCGCCACCACAATAGCGGTGCCGCACACTTCATTGCACGTCATGTTCGGCCAGAGGTTAGCGTCATCAATGGCGGCGACGGGCGCCACGCGCACCCGACGCAAGCCATGCTCGATATGTTCACTATTCGCCGCTACAAGGGCGCGTTCGAGAATTTGCGGGTCGCCATTGTTGGGGACATTTCGCATTCACGGGTGGCGCGCTCGCAGATCGCGGCGCTACGCACATTAGGTGCCGCGGAGATTCGTGCGGTAGGACCCAAGACCTTGTTACCCAGCGCGCTCAGCGAGCTCGGCGTGCGTGTGTTTACCGACTTGAACGAAGGCCTTCGCGATGTTGATGTCGTGATCATGCTGCGTCTTCAGCGCGAGCGTATGAGTGGGCCGGTGCTGCCCAGCTCAAACGAATATTTTCAAGTGTGGGGTTTAACAGAAGAACGACTGCAAGTCGCCCACCCGGACGCCATCGTGATGCACCCAGGGCCACTTAATAGGGGTATCGAGATCAGTTCAGATGTGGCTGACAGTAGCCGTTCGGTAATATTACAGCAGGTGAGCTTTGGCATCGCTGTGCGCATGGCGGTCATGTCGATGGCGCTCGGACGCGGCGCGGAGAACAGCGATGCAAATTGAGCTACTTGGTGCGCGCTTGGCTGACCCTGCCAATGGCATCGACGCCGTGCAAGACATCTACCTCGCTGATGGAAAAGTCTTTGCTATCGGCGAGCGCCCGGCAAACTTTCAAGCCGAACGCAGTATCAATGCCGACGGCCTGATAGCCATACCTGGGCTGGTAGAACTGAGCGCGCGCCTGCGTGATCCAGGGCAAGAGTACAAGGCCAATATTTCTAGCGAATCAAGCGCCGCCGTGGCTGGTGGTATCACCACGCTGTGTGTGCCGCCGGATACTGACCCGGTCATCGACGCGCCCGCCGTAGTGGAGCTCATTACACGCCGGGCGCGTGATTTTAGTGTAGTGCACATTCAGGTCATCGGCGCACTCACGCATGCTTTGCAAAGCGAGCGTCTCGCTGAGATGTATGCACTCAAAATGGCAGGCTGCATTGCCGTGAGCAACGCAGGGCACACTATTGGCAACACCGAACTGATGCGCCGCGCAATGGAATATGCCGCGACTTTTGACCTAACGGTTATGACCTCATGCGAGGACCCGTGGCTCGCCAAGAACCGCCATGCGCATGGCGGCAGTATCGGCTTTACGCTCGGCCTTGATCCGATTCCGAGCGCGGCAGAAACGATTATTGTGGCGCGCGACTTATTATTGGCAGAACAAACCGGCGCACGTGTGCATTTTTGCCGCCTCAGTACTGCGCACTCAGTGGAACTTATTGCACGCGCACGCGACGCAGGGCTTCCGGTAACGGCCGATGTAGCCGCACACCAACTATTCCTGACCGAACTGGATTTGGCTGACTTCGACACCTACTGTCACGTGCGTCCACCGCTGCGCACAGAGGCGGATAGACAGGCGCTGCGCCAGGGCATCGCGCACGGCGTCATTGATGTAGTGACGTCCGATCATCAACCGCATGAGCTGGACGCAAAGATGAACCCGTTCATCGAAACCGAACCTGGCATTTCCGGTTTGGACACATTGCTGGTGTTAGTTCTCAAGCTCGCTGATGAGGCCAACATCCCACTGCTCGACGCGCTCGCCACCGTGACCTCACACCCGGCAGCAGTCGCGCGACTTGATTGTGGTGGCTTGAACGTCGGCAGTGCCGCAGACCTGTGTGTATTCGACCCAAGCGCTGAATTCGAACTTAGCGCTGAGTCGATCAAGTCACGCGGCAAAAACACGCCGTTCGTAGGCCACCATTTCACCGGTAAGGTCCGTTATACCTTGGTAGACGGCGCTGTCGTATTCGAGAACGAAGCATGAGTGTGAATACAAGAGACACCATCATCGTCGAGCAAGCCACGGTGCTCTCAAACACGGTCTATCCGGCGGCTCAATACGTGTTGCGCCTGCGCGCACCAGAAATAGCCGCTTTGGCAGGTCCGGGCTGCTTTGTGCACCTGCGCTGCAGCGACGAAATGCCGATGCGCCGGCCGATGTCGATTATGCATGTAGACCCGGAAAGTGGCTGTTTCGACGTTCTATTTAAGGTCGTTGGTTCGGGCACCGAGCGTCTATCTCGTAGCAATGCGGGCGACGCACTCAGCTTGATGGGCCCGATTGGTCGATGTTTCGAAGCGCACCCTGAGCGTCCAAAGGCCCTACTGATTGGTGGCGGTGTAGGCATTCCACCAATGCTATATTTGGCCGATTCCCTGCAAAAATCAGGGCGCACGCCAGCACTCGTACTGATGGGTTCGGAAGTCCCATTTCCATTCGAAAATGTCGCCGCAAAGCTAGCCGTTCCTGGGGTGCCAATCGGCGGCGCACGTTGCGTGCCGGAACTCGAAGCACTCGGCATCCGCTCACGGCTGGCAAGTGCTGCGCAGATTTCCGGTTGCCACCAAGGTTACGTGACCGAGTTGGCTCGAATTTGGTTAGACTCGCTCACTAACAACGAACTTGAACAAGTTGCGATCTACGCATGCGGACCCAATCCAATGTTGCGCGCGAGCGCGGAGTTGGCCGCTCAATACGGACTCCCGTGTCAAGTTTCACTCGAAGAGTTCATGGCCTGTGCAGTCGGTGGTTGTGCGGGTTGCGCTGTCCTAACGCACGGCGCGGATGGCCCCGCGATGCGTCGGGTCTGCGTCGATGGGCCAGTGTTTGATGGCGCTGACATTGATTGGCCAGCCCTAAGCCATTAGATTCAGACCGCATAGAGCCCATCCAGTACCTTTGCGCTAGCGCCTTGTTATGCGCTGCACTGGCATGGTGCACTAATATTGTACAGTTAGCGCTCAGGTGGAACGCAGCGACCCACAACGATGTCGAACCTAGACGTCAACGCCAGATGCACCAGTAGAGGAGAGCCGGTATGAGAAATGCGTTATTCGCTGTACTTATCAGCCTGGCCATGAGCGCTCACAACGCTGCAGCACAACAGCCTGCGCCGCCCTCGGCGGCGACTCCTAAACCCTCATGCGTCGAGCCGAAACCACAAACTGAATTGCGCACCGCTCCAGAGGTCAATGCCTTCGCGCGCGCCGCAGACAACTATTACCAATGCCTGAAAAAATTTGCGGAAGAACAAAAAAAGATCGCCGAGGCGCACACACAGGCGGCAAATGACGCAATCAGCAAGTGGAATAGCTTCGTTAAGAAGCACGCAGCCAAGCCGAAGAAATCACAAGGTTCACAGACAAAATCGTGACAAGTAAAAACTCCAATGGCCCGCTAGCTGGTATTCGAGTCCTCGAAATGGGCCAACTCATTGCAGGCCCGTTCGCGAGCTGCATTCTGGGCTACTTTGGCGCTGAGGTGATCAAGATCGAATCACCCGGAGATGGCGATCCGATCCGGCAATGGCGTGTCCTGCAAGATGGTACTTCGCTTTGGTGGCGCAGTATTGGGCGCAACAAGAAGTGCATTACGCTGAATTTGCGTGAGGAGCGCGGTCGTGAAATCGCACGTGATCTAGCACGCCAATCCGATGTCCTGATCGAAAACTTCCGCCCCGGCACATTGGAACGCTGGGGCATGTCCCCAGACACATTGAAAGCCTCCAATCCAGACCTTATCGTCGCGCGAATAAGCGGTTACGGCCAAACCGGGCCGTATGCAACAAGGCCCGGTTTCGCGTCAGTTTGCGAGGGCATCGGCGGGCTACGCTACGTCAATGGGTTCCCAGGGGAAGCACCGGTGCGCCCAAATCTTTCTTTGGGTGACAGTCTGGCGGGTCTGCACGCAGCATTCGGCGTAGCGCTTGCCATCATTGCTCGCGAACGAGGCCAAGGCGATGGCGTCGTTGTTGACGTTGCCATCTACGAATCAATATTCAATATGCTTGAAGCCGTGATCCCGGAGTTTGACGGCGCTGGCATCATTCGTGAACCGTCTGGCTCGACGCTCACTGGCATCGCCCCTACCAACACCTACAAATGCCAAGACGGGCGTTTCGTTGTTATCGGCGCAAATGGCGACAGCATCTACAAACGGCTAATGACCGCAATGAAGCGTGGCGATCTCGCCGACGATCCGCGCTTGGCGTACAATCCCGGCAGGGTGGAACACCAACAAGAGCTGGATGCAGCGATCACTACATGGACCGGCAGTCTCGACGCAGACACTGTATTGAACATTCTCGAAGATGCGGCAGTACCTAGCGGGCCTATCTATAACGCTGCAGACATGCTCACTGACCCGCATTTCAACGCTCGAGAAATGTTCCATAGCGTTGAAATTGACGGCAAACCGTTGAAGATCCCAGCCATCACACCCAAGCTCGATGGCAATGACGGTGCCACCCGCTGGCCAGGGCCTGCGGTCGGCGCACACAATTCAGAAATTTATGAGGAGTTGCTGGGAATGAGTCAGGAGACCGTCGCAACTCTGCGTGATGCTGGCGTAGTTTAGTGCTGTAAGCCTTGTCACGCGGGTGCGCCTGCTTGGGCTTCGCGCAAATGCCAAACAAGCGTTGCCAAAGTCTAACCTGTAGCCGCCTTAGCTTCTGCCAACTGACGGTGTAAATCTTCCATCATCAAGTTGGCATTGCGGATACGTATCGCCATCGTGTTGAGTAAGTTGTGGGCGACATAGGGCGTACGTCTAAACAATTCCCACGAGTTATCGCCATCAAGACCGACAATTCAGCAGTCGGATTCGGCCACTACATAAAGCTCAACGTATGTTGGGGGAATCGCGCGTTCCTAAATTTAGCCGAAGTTTATCTTGGCTTCTAAATTAGTCCGCGAATCAGCGTTATTTAGCGCCTCTTCCAACGTAATCCTATTTTCTTGGTATAAATTATAGAGCGACATATCGAAGGTCTGCATGCCTTTTGCGCCGCTATTAGTCATTGCTTCTTTGAGCGCTTCAATCTCGCCTTTCAGGATCAGTGCCTGAATGTGTGGTGTCGCCACCAAGATCTCCACCGCGGCACAGCGTTTACCGCACACATCGGGCACTAAACGCTGCGCAACCACGGCGCGAAGATTAAGCGACAAATCCATATACAGTTGTTTGTGCAGTTCTTGCGGAAACATGTTGACCACACGTTCCATCGCCTGATTGGCATTATTGGCATGCATCGTAGAAATTGCCAGATGTCCGGTGTTCGCCAGTTCTAAGGCCGCTTCCATTGTGGTTCGATCGCGAATCTCGCCAATCAAAATAACGTCCGGCGCTTCGCGCAGCGATGCTTTGAGCGCGCGCGCATAAGACTTCGTATCAACGCCCACCTCGCGTTGATTCACGATCGACATGCGGTTCGGATGGAAAAATTCCACCGGATCTTCGATCGTCAAGATGTGGCCAGCCATGGTGCCATTACGGTGGTTGATCATGGCTGCGAGCGTGGTTGATTTACCCGATCCGGTCGCGCCCACCATCAGCAACAGCCCACGTTTAGCGCCGATCAGATCCTTTAATACCTCAGGTACATTCAAGTCTTCAATCGTTGGGATCTCAGACGGGATCAGACGCAAAACCATGCCAACATCACCGCGTTGGCGAAATACATTGACGCGAAAACGTGCACTCCCATCTGGCATGCTGATGGCGAAGTCGCATTCCAGGTTCTCGGCAAATTCCGCGCGCTGCGTGTCGTTCATGATGCCGTACGCGGCAGCAATCGAGAGCTCCGGCGTAAGCACGGACTTACCAGCAGAGTAAATCTTGCCTTCTAGCTTGATCTTGACTGGCGCGCCGGCCGTGAAGAACAGATCCGAGCCTTTCTTCTGCACCAGAAGCTTCAGATAAGCGGAAATATCCATAGTCGCAGCCGCCTCGCCACTAGTAGCGGGCTGTTCCGTGCCATTCGCAACGGGCACCGCTTGCGCCGCTTCAGCAGCTGTCATTGAGACCTTTCTCCAGCAATGAATAAAACAACATCAACTCAGTCCTGATGTACCAGTGGATATGTCACCGCACATGTTTGTTGCAATTTCGCGCGCGGAAGCTAGGACCTAACGAAAGGCGCCAGCCTCCTCCTCGGTATCTTCGAGAGCCAGGTGATCGAGACCCGCCATGGTGTCGCCTTCTTTGGCGTGTTTGCCTTCCAACTTGATCCGCAGGCGCAGCTCGTTCATAGAATCGGCATACCGAATCGCATCGTCGTAGGTAATTCTGTCACCTTCGTACAAATCGAACAGCGCCTGGTCAAATGTTTGCATGCCAAGCTCACGCGACCTCGACATGATTGCTTTGATCTCGTGCAACTCACCTTTGAGGATAAAGTCTTTTATCAGCGGTGAATTGAGCATGATTTCAATCGCGGCAACACGTCCTTTACCTTCTTTAGTCTTTAACAACCTTTGCGACACGATCGATTTCAAATTCGACGACAGATCCATAAGCAATTGTGGCTTACGTTCTTCGGGGAAAAAGTTGATGATCCGGTCAAGCGCCTGGTTGGCGTTATTCGCATGCAATGTGGCCAATGCCAAGTGCCCGGTCTCAGCAAACTGAAGCGCAAACTCCATCGTACTCTTGTCGCGAATTTCGCCGAGCAAAATCACATCTGGCGCTTGACGCAGGGTGTTTTTTAGCGCGATTCCCCAGTCATCTGTATCAACCCCAACTTCACGCTGCATGATGACGCAGCCTTTGTGCGGGTGCACGTACTCGATTGGATCTTCGATGGTGATGATATGGCCGTGGCTATTGCGATTTCGATAATCGATCATCGCCGCGAGACTGGTTGATTTACCCGAACCGGTACCGCCAACCATGATCACCAGGCCGTTCTTGGTCATCACGACGTCTTTCAGAACCTCCGGGAGCTTCAGATCATCGATGTCCGGAATTTCGGTTGCAATGTTGCGCATCACCAAGCCAGGGTTATTTTGTTGGATATACGCGTTGGCGCGAAAACGCCCAATTCCCGGCGGCGACACAGCAAAGTTACATTCTTTAGTCGCTTCGAACTCTTTTAACTGCTTGTCGTTCATGATGGCGTAGGTCAACGCCTTGCAGTTCTGTGGCGTGAGTTCCTGCTTGGATACCGGCGTGACTTTGCCATCAATTTTCATCGCTGGCGGAAATCCAACCGTCACGAATAAGTCAGAGGCGTTCTTCTGACGCATCAACTTCAGCAAGTCGAGCATGAACTTGATCGCTTGTTCCCGTTCCATCTCGTGCTCCTAATTTTGTGCAGTCGCGCAAGCGCGGACCGTCGTATCTGCGGACCGTCGTATCTATTGAATGGACTCTTTATTGGCCGCTTTTTGCTGCGCATCTTTACGCATAACCAACTTCTCACGCACCAGGCGCTGCAAATCTTGATCCAAGGTCTTCATACCGTGCGCCTGGCCGGTCTGAATCGCAGAGTACATCTGTGCGATTTTATTCTCGCGAATGAGGTTTCGAATTGCGGGCGTTCCCATCATGATTTCGTGCGCGGCTACGCGCCCGCCACCAACTTTCTTCAGCAAGGTTTGCGAAATTACGGCTTTTAGCGATTCAGACAGCATTGCCCGAATCATGTCTTTCTCCGCCGCCGGGAATACATCGACAACGCGGTCGATGGTCTTCGCAGCGGAACTCGTGTGCAGTGTCCCGAACACGAGATGCCCAGTCTCAGCGGCCGATAGCGCCAGACGGATAGTCTCCAAATCGCGCATTTCCCCAACTAAGATAGTGTCAGGATCCTCGCGCAGCGCTGACCTCAATGCTTCATTAAAGCCAAGTGTGTCACGATGCACTTCGCGCTGACTAATCAGACATTTCTTCGATTGGTGCACAAATTCTATCGGGTCTTCGACCGTCAGGATGTGGCCGTATTCAGTTTCGTTCTTGTGATTCACCATCGCCGCCAAGGTGGTTGACTTGCCTGAGCCGGTGGGCCCGGTAACAAGTACCACGCCACGCGGCAGGTCGGAGATGTCCTTGAAAATATCTGGGCATTTGAGGTCATCCAGACTCAAGATTTCGGACGGGATGGTACGAAACACAGCGCCGGATCCGCGGTTATGATTAAAAGCATTGACGCGAAAACGCGCGAGCCCCGGAACCTCGAATGAGAAATCAGTCTCCAGGAACTCTTCGTAGTCCTTGCGCTGCTTGTCATTCATGATGTCATAGACAAGGTCATGCACAGTTTTGTGCTCAAGCGATGGCACGTTGATACGGCGCACATCGCCATCGACCCGAATCATAGGTGGCAAACCGGCAGACAAATGCAGATCTGACGCTCCGTTCTTCACGCCGAACGCCAATAACTCACCAATATCCATTCTGCCTTACCTCGTTTTGCGCCAATCTACGCTGCGCGTGAATTGCTACACTGCCCAACTCCAAAAGGCTATAACTTAGGTTATCCGGAGTCGGATTACCTCATACTCATGTCGGTTGGCCAGCAAAATACCGTTATAACCAGCACTGTAAAGCGCACTACAATTGGCCGTGCAGGTGCGCGCGAGTCAACCGGTAAAATGCGCAAATCGCTAGCATGAGACCAACACCCGCATCCGAGTATAGCGCACAGGCATCAAGCGTAAATTACTGGTTTCGCAGAACGTGGAACCCATCACAACACGTAAGTAAGTTGGTGAGCCAAATGTCGAACGTCATCACGAATCTAAATGCTGTGCGAGCACGCATGCTCGCAGCCGCCGAAGCAAGCGGGTTAGCCGCCGATAGTGTTACGTTGTTAGCGGTGAGCAAGACTCGGTCGGCGGCCGACGTCCGGGCCGCGGTCGCCGCCGGGCAACGTGCGTTTGGCGAGAATCAGTTGCAAGACGCTCAGCCAAAGATCGCGGCACTGGGCAATGCCGACCTGGAATGGCATTTCATTGGCCCCATCCAGTCGAACAAAACACGTGCCATCGCGGAGCAATTTAGCTGGGTCCACAGCGTCGACCGGGTGAAAATTGCCAAGCGCCTGAGTGAGCAGCGCCCCGCCGGATTGCCACCGTTGAACGTTTGCATTCAGTACAACGTCAGCGGTGAGCAGAGCAAAGCTGGCATCACAGGTGCTGAACTCGCAGCTGTGGCTAGCGAAATTAGTGCCTTGCCACGATTAAAACTGCGCGGATTAATGGCAATTCCTGCGCCCAATCCAAACTACCTAGAGCAGCGCGCGGTGTTCGCTCTGGTACGCGAGGCACTAGCACAGCTTACTGCGCACGGTTACCAGCTCGACACCCTGTCGATGGGTATGACCGATGATATGGAGGCGGCAATCGCGGAGGGCGCGACGATGATCCGTATAGGCACTGCCATTTTTGGCGCCCGCGCGAAACCACCCGTGGTGCGCAATTAAATTGCTTTTGGGCAAGCACTCACGCCGCGCGCAGCCCACACCACACTACCGCAGCGGGCCTTAAGTCTCGGGGATACATGTGCCACTGCAAGCGCGTGTTGGCATTCAGACCTAGCCCGCTTGCCGCGCTAATTGCCGTCGAATAGCGCCGACCTGACGCACACGCGGTTTGGCCTTGCGCAGGCTCCTCGGCAATTCAGTTATGGCGGCCTCGGCTTGTGCTTTTTGAGAAAATTTACCGTAAATGATCACGAACCAGACCCGGCCACGCGATTGTGAAGTGTAAATTCGTGCATCCGCGCCCAAGCGAAAGCGCGTGACAGCCCCTTCGGCGCGCTTCAAGCTGCGATAACTAACCAGTTGCACGGTGTAATCTTTATCGGCGAGCCCCTCCAAGGCCTGGACAGCATCGATTAACTGCGTAGCCGCTGTCCGGCTTGCCTTTTTGGGTTTGCGCGGTTTATGTGGCGCTTTGCCTTGCTCCGCCGCCGCAACCCGTGCCCCAAATTCACGCAAACGCACACCAGCAGGCTCGAATCCTGCGTCAGCTGCTTGCTGGTAACGAGCTTTCGCCTGCGACAGGCTAAGCGTCACGCCGCGGCCGAACTCGTACAGCACGCCAAGATTGTATTGCGCCCGCGGCAACCCAAGCTCAGCCGCTTTGAGCAACCAGCGCGCCGCTTTCGCATCGTCTCGCGCGACACCCTGGCCTTTCAACAGCATGGTACCTAAGGCATGCTGAGCCTCCGGTAAATCTTGTTTCGCCGCGAGTTCGAACCAACCCGCCGCGCGCGCATGATCGAGATCCACCCCGCGTCCCTTCGCGTACATCATGCCGAGCCAGTGTTGCGCTTCTGGTAAATCATCTTCAGCAGCACGCTTGAACCAGCGCACAGCCTCACCCATATCGCGTGTAACACCATCGCCAGTGGCGTAACGCCGACCGATGAAATACGCGGCGCGTGAATCCCCTCCATCGGCGAGCCGTGATAACTCCAACAAGTCGTAGCCAAGATCGAGTAGCGCAGGGTCGCCCCCGCCCGATTGCTGCGCCCATAACGATGGCATCCCCGCTAAGACGCAGAGAAAAGATAGGTAAATGAGTCGGACAATGTTCCGGATCGGGTACAAGTTCATGCACCTGATCGTGACGACGAAAGGCATACGAATCAAGCGACATGCAAAGACCAACATAATTTGATCACCAGCATTGGCTCCGAAACAGTGCTTGGCGGATAATGTCGGCTCGGTTTAACACTCTCACAGGCAGATTCAACATGGCGCATGGCATCATCACATTCATCGGCGGGGGCAACATGGCCACGAGCCTGATTGGCGGTCTGATAAAAGCTGGTTATGCGCCCGAACATCTGCGTGCCACGGACCCAATACCTGCGAGGCGCGATGAACTGGCCGAGCGCTTTGGCATCGCCACCATGGAGTCGAACGCGTCCGCCTGTGCTGACGCAGCAGTTGTAGTACTGGCCGTGAAGCCCCAAGTTATGCCTGCGGTCGCTCAGCCGCTGGGCCCGGTATTGGCGAACTCACGTCCGCTGGTGCTATCCATCGCTGCTGGTATACGCGCGCCGGATATCTCCCGCTGGCTTGGCTTCGACGCCGCGATCGTTAGAACCATGCCGAATACGCCTGCGCTGATTAGCAGTGGTGTCACCGGAATGTACGCTAATGAACGCGTGTCAGATCAAGAGAAAGCCGCTGCTGATGCAATTCTAAAGGCGGCAGGACGCACAGTGTGGGTTGAAACAGAGGCCGAAATTGACGCAGTGACAGCTGTATCTGGCAGCGGACCTGCATATTTCTTTTTACTTATAGAACTAATGGCTGATGCTGGCGTAAAACTCGGGTTGACTGCGGACGCCGCGCGTGAACTTGCGTTGCAAACTGCGCTAGGCGCGGCGCGCATTGCAGTTGAGGGGCAAGACCCGCCTGCTGTTTTGCGTAAGAAAGTGACGTCCCCGGGCGGCACAACCGAACGTGCTTTGCAGATATTTACCGAAGGCGGAATGCCAGAGCTGGTCGAGCGCGCGTTAACGGGTGCCCGCGATCGGGCCGTTGAACTTGCCGATGAGCTAGGTCAAAACTAGCGCTACTGGACTTACTAGAAAATGAACAATCCCCTGGGTTCTGCCGCAGAGTTCCTCATCAGCACGCTGTTCGATCTGTATTTCTTGATCATGCTGCTGCGCTTCTTACTGCAAATCTTTCGAGCGGACTTCTATAATCCATTGTCGCAATTCATCGTGCGCGCCACGAATCCAATCTTGGTCCCTATGCGTCGTGTGATACCGGGATTTGGCGGGATTGATGCAAGTGCCGTGATAGCATTAATTGCGCTGAAGATGATGCAGTTCGCGTTGCTCGCCGCCATCGCCGGGATAGCGCCTAGCCCCTCACGGTTGGCCGCCATCGCGCTCGCGGACTTGCTGCAAACGACGGTTTATGTGTTCATCTTCGCAATTATTATTCAGGTCGTTATAAGTTGGGTTTCACCGGGTCTGCACAACCCCATGGCCAATCTTCTCAGTAGTCTTACAGAACCGCTACTTCGCCCCATCAGAAGAGTCTTGCCACCATTCTCTGGCATCGACTTTTCCACATTGGTGGTATTGCTCCTGCTTCAGCTTGTACTGATCCTGTTCGTACGCCCACTGCAAGGGCTTATCTAGGATAGGCTAAAGCTGAATCATGCAGAGCGCTACGCACCGTAGCGCGCCGGAGCGCATACGCCAGCAATTGCGGCGCACGCAGACGCAGCGTGAGAGGGCCACTACTAAGCTCGAAAAAGCGAGCGCAACAAGCCCTTTTTCTTGGCTGCGGGTCTCGTCGCACCATCTGCTTTTGCGCCTGCAGGTTCTGGGACCACGCTACCGCTGGCCGCTTCGACTTGACGCTTGTATTGGTCCATCGCTAGCTGCTGACGCAGGCGCATGCGTGACTCTTCAGACACCATATTCCCGGAAAGATCCTGAAAGCGATTCGGCTTACGCACAATGCACTTGACCAACTCATCCATGAAGTCGCTATCAAGTTGGTCTGCATCGAATTCCGTTTTGGTCGTGCCAAGCACTTCGACATTGCGTGAACGCATCGTCACTCGTCCAGATTCGAAATCGGCTTCGAACTCGAAGGTCACCGGGACATAGGCGTCAAGGAAGAACACGCTAGAACCATCAGCTGTCATTTTCGACGTGAAGCGTAGGTTGCAACTCCACAGATACTCTTTGTGTTTCAGTGCAGTGTCTTTACCGTCAATCTGGAACTGGACCTGATCCGGTCCGGAGCACGCGTAGCTCACCGTGAATTTGTCGAGATTGCGCGGATCGTCCGCAGTGACCTTGTAGTTGCTTTGACGCAATGGGCCAAGCTTGCCAAAACCGCGAATGTCATAAGACATGTGTGCGTCAGGGTCAACTACACAGAGCTGCTCGAACGCATCTTTCAGGTACTTGTAAAGCGCTTGCATACGCGGGCGCACGTTCTGCAACACGCGGTCGCGCCGCCTCTGCGTCGTACTACTCGCCTCTTGCTGGCGCGCCTTGGCCTGCTCGGCTTCTTTTTTTAAATCATCCAGGAAACTCATGGCTGAACGCTCACACACTATTCGTCATGTGTACATTAAGGAATCAGGGCATTGGCTCGTGTTCTTCAATTCCGTTCTCATCCCAGAGTTCATGTAGAACCCAAAGAACAGTAGCTAACGCTGCCGCCATTCTAATTCATTAGGATACGAACGGTCTATCACTTACACACCCAGCCTAAGAGCGCCGCACAATACAGCAACGCCTTGGAGTGTAGTCGTACTAGTTCGTTAGCGGCACATGCTCAGAAAATCTTATCATCGCGGCAACGCCGTTGTTGGCCTAAGCCTAGCTACGACTTAATTAAGCAAGTGTAACTCCGCGCTCACGCATCGACCACACGGAATACGTCTATCATGCCGACGTCATAACAAATTTTGTTCAGCCAGGCTCGCCATACTAATATAAACACCAGAAGTTTGCCGATAGCCGCGCCAATTTTTGAGGTCAGTCTCGCGCTCAGCAATATCTTAACTACCGCAGACTATGTATTCATGCCGACTAGCTATCATTTCAGCAAAGCAGTTTCGATTGAATCCATGCATTTGTACTTATCGAATCCCATTGACCTTCAGTGCAATCATGAGCATCGTTTCGCGGCACGTGTTCATCGTCGAGCTTTCAATCATCTAGAGGATCCTCATGCAAGGTTATCAAGCTGACTTCATTCGCTTCGCAATGACCCGAAAAGTGCTGTTGTTTGGTGAGTTCACGCTTAAATCTGGGCGAATTAGCCCGTACTTCTTCAATGCAGGACTGTTCAACAGCGGCGCATGCTTAGCCGAGGTCGGGCGCTATTACGCGGCCGCGATCGCCGCCAGTGGCATCGAATTCGACATGCTATATGGCCCGGCCTACAAAGGCATTCCACTAGTGGCTGCCGTGACTACGCAAATTTACAACGACACTGGCCGCGACCTACCTTGGTGCTTTAATCGCAAAGAGGCCAAAGACCACGGTGAAGCTGGCATATTCGTGGGTACCCAGCCAGCTGGACGCGTCCTAATAGTTGATGACGTTATCTCAGCAGGGACATCTTCGCGCGAATCGGTTGAGCTGATCAGCGCAGCTGGTGCCGCTCCAGTTGGATTGGCAATTGCGCTCGACCGGCAAGAGCGCGGCGCTGGCGAGCGCTCGGCAGTGCAAGAAGCGCAGGATAATCTCGGCTTAAGCATTGCCAAAATCATCGCGCTGGACGATCTACTTGAGTTTCTTCGTAACGAGGAAAGCCTTGAGACGGAGTTGCAGGCGGTCGAGAAATACCGCGAGCGCTATGGAGTATGACGCGTTTTCCATCGTGACCAACACGTTATAGTCGCTAACAACACATTTTTGCGCTTAATCTAATCACACCGCGTGATGGAGTATTGGAATGAATTTGAGCAAATGGCTGATCGGAATAAGTACTGCGGTGGCATTCAGCGTGATGGTGACAACAACACAGGCGGCCCGGATCAAGTGCTGGACTAATGACGAAGGTGTGCGCGAATGCGGCAGTTCAGTACCGCCTAAATATGCGCAAAAAGGCCATCGCGAAATCACCAGCGGGGGCCTAACTGTGAAAAAGCAGGTGGGCGCAATCTCCCAAGAAGAGAAGGATAAGCGCGCCGCTGCGCGTACAGCGGCACGTGCGGAAAAGCTCGAAAAAGAACGCTTGAGGAACATCGAAGCGGCGCGCCACAGACAACAAGTCGCGAAAGACCGCGTACTGCTGGATACCTTCGTCAGTGAGGAGGATGTCGAACTGGCACACAAGCGCAAAGTCGCCGCGATCGAGTCGCACATAGAGCATCGAACCACCCACATCGGCAAACTTGAGGATACCCTTGGTACGCATCAGCGCGCTGCGGCAAATCAAGAGCGCTCCGGCAAACAAGTTGCAGACAGAACCAAGAAGAGCATTGAGCAGGTGCAAATTCAGATTGAAGAGGGCGAACAGTTCATCGCCAGCAGTGAAGATGAAGTCAAGAGGCTCGAAGCCGAATATCACGCCGAGCTAACTAGATTCAGGTTCCTCAAAACTGGCGGTAAAGTTGGCTCGCGAGTAGATCCCTGAAACATTTTCGGTGAGCCCTGCGGCTAGATTAATGACGCAAGTTCGCACGCCTGACTGGTGCAGCGTGATGGCTACCGATTTCGCCCAGGTACTCTTCGCAATAAAGTAGTGCGTGAAGTGCGCCCCGTTGGCCTCTATAAGGCCAACGCGGCACCGCGTATCGCGTTGACTTGGCTTTCGCGCTGCTCAAAATCCGGCATCAAGGTGCCCACCAGCTGCCAGAAATCGCGGCCATGATTCATGTGCCGCAGATGGCAGAGCTCGTGCACTAACACGTAATCCGTAAGGTCACGCTCTAGCAACATTAGACGCCAGTTCAAGTTGATGCGCCCGCTCCTCGAGCAACTCCCCCAGCGCGTGCGCTGCGCTCGGATTGACACGCTCGTCGGCAACAAACCATGGGGCTGGCCCAGCTCGATTAAGCGCTCCCAAAGAACACTGCGCGCCTCGGAGCGGTACCATCGTTCGAGCTCGGCGTGCAGGCGCACTGGATCCAGGTCCGGCGCACTGACCATCAGCTGATCACCACGCCGTGAAATTCGCAAGCTTCGAGATTTACGCAGGCGCAATTCAAGCACCGAACCTAGGTACGGCAGTTGCGCACCTTCAACTATTGGCACCTTCGCAGCCTTAGCGCCGGCTTGACGCACGCGCGCGGCTTCCACCCAATCGCGGGCACGCGCCACAAGGCGGTCAGCTTCAGCCGCACTCACCCGCGCCGGTGTGCGCAATTGCAAGCCATCCACGTCGTCCATGACCAGATGCGTATGGCGGCGTATTGAGTTTTGCACCCAAACATAGCGGATCGAAATTCCACCAACGTCGACTTCACGGGTCGAACGCATCATACCCACAATTAATCTCGAAATAGCGCTGCACGTAGCAGCTTCCAGTCAGCGTCAAAATCGACCGTCGGCAAATGCCCAAAGTCGGACCGTACGAAACGGCTAAGACGTCCCTCCACCAAGGTCGTCAGCAACGCAGCGACGCGTGTAGCTACAGCGGACGTACGTTCGCTTGAAGTCAAATCCGATTCGCGCATCATGGCGCGAACCTGGGTTTCGAATCGCTCAAAGAATTGCCGCACCCGAGCGCGCAACATTGGCGACTCACCAATTAAGGCGTCACCCAGCAGAACCCTACAGATACCGGGATTGCGCTCGCCAAAGCCAAGCACTACCAGCGCCATCCTTTCGGTGCGTTGATTCAGCGGCAACTGCTCTTGCGCGATTCGATTGCACAATCCGAACACGGACTCCTCGGCGAAGGCAATCAGCGCTTCGAACATGTCGGATTTGCTGGAAAAGTGCCGATAAAGCGCCGCCTCAGATACACCCACATTGCGCGCGAGACGCGCCGTGGTAATGCGTTGACCAGGTGCCGACTCCAAGTCCATCACCAATGTTTCGAGAATCTGTTGCTTGCGGGTGCCAGCAGGTGCGCGTGACATCAGGTGGGCCCACGACGCCGAATCAACGTGCCCACGCCCTCGTTCGTTAGCACTTCGAGCAACACTGCATGCGGCACACGTCCGTCAATGATGTGAGCAGTCTCTACGCCGGACCGGACTGCGTCTAAGGCGGTACGAATCTTCGGCAACATGCCGCCGTAGATGACGCCATCAGCTATCAGGTTCTCGACTTGGCGTGTATCCAAACCCGACAGCACCTTGCCATCTGCGTCGAGCAATCCCGGCGTGTTCGTTAGCAGTATAAGTTTCTCTGCTTGCAACTTAGCCGCCACCGCGCCGGCGACAAGGTCAGCATTGATATTGTAGGAGCACCCGTCTTCGCCAACGCCAATTGGGGCGATCACCGGTATGAAATCACCCGCCACCAGCATGTCGATCACTGACGTGCGCACGCTCGCAACTTCCCCAACATGGCCGAGATCGACAATCTCGCTTGTCTGCGATTCATCCGAGTAGCGCGTCATCTCCATTTTACGCGCGTGAATCAGGTCGCCATCTTTGCCCGTGAGCCCAACCGCAGAACCTCCCTGCAGGTTAATGAGGCGCACGATATCTTTGTTCACCAGGCCTCCGAGCACCATTTCAACAACGTCCATAGTTTCGCTGTCGGTAACCCGCATCCCGTCTATGAACGTACTCTCTTTGCCGATCTTTTTCAGCATGTTGCCAATCTGCGGCCCGCCACCGTGCACTACCACGGGGTTCATGCCAACCAGCTTCATCAGCACAACGTCGCGCGCAAAGCCGTTCTTTAGGCCCTCGTCAATCATTGCGTTGCCACCGTACTTGATCACCACAGTGCGTCCTTGGAAACGCTGAATGTAAGGCAGTGCGTTGGTCAGTACCTCGGCGACATTGAGCGCCTGTTTCGGATCTAGGGACATCAGTGGCGGCTCCAAAGCTATTCGGGGTACAAGTTAAGGTCTTAGTCAAAAAAGGCAAAGACTGGCTGGCAAGCCGCTATCTCCACCTGACAGCGCAGTGCGCGCGTTCGTGGTGACCTAAAAAGGCAGGTCCAATCCAGGCCGCACTGCTGCGAGTTTATCGCGAAACACTGTCTTCACCCGCTCAAGTGCAGGCGCGTCATCACCCTCGAATCGGCAAATTAGCGATGGAGTTGTGTTCGATGCGCGCACCAAGCCCCAGCCGTCCGCAAATTCTGCACGTAAGCCATCGATTGTGCTCACTGTCGCGCCTGGAACATCCGGATCAGCCAAGATCGCTTGCATAACAGCAAACGGCTCACCTTCAGTCAAATGTATATGAAGCTCAGGCGTCGACTCGCCCGCTGGCAGCTCCGCAAATACCGCCTCGGCACTGCGCCCAGCGGCCATCAGAATCTCAAGCAAACGAGTGGCTGCGTACATGCCGTCATCGAACCCATACCAACGTTCTTTGAAGAAGATGTGACCTGACAACTCGCCGGCGAGCTGGGCTTCGGGGGTTTCTTGCAGTTTATTCTTCATGAACGAGTGGCCGGTTTTATCCATAATCGCCACACCACCATTCGCCTCAATTTCCTCGCGCAACAGGCGCGTACACTTGACGTCATAGACGATGGATGCACCTGGGTGGCGGGTCAATATATCGCGCGCATAAAGCATCATCAGGCGATCAGCCCAGATAATGTTGCCAGCGCCGTCAACTACCCCAACACGGTCCCCATCACCGTCAAACGCCAAACCCAAATCGGCTTTGTGCTCGCGCACGGTACTGATCAGATCTTGCAGGTTCTCTGGCTGGGTCGGGTCCGGCGCATGATTTGGAAACGTGCCGTCGATATCGCAGTAGAGTTCGACCACATCGTGGCCGAGCGCTTGTATAAGCTTCGGTGCAACGTCACCAGCGACACCGTTGCCACAATCGATCACGATTTTGAATGCGTTACCGAGCGCCACCGGAATATCTTCACTAATTCGGCGAATATAGTCCGCCAGGAGGTCCATTTGCCGCAGCTCACCCTGCCCAGTATGAAAATTGCCGGTTTGAGTGCGTTGGCGCAGCGATTGAATCGCATCCCCAAACAAAGTATCACCGCCCAGCATGATCTTCAGACCGTTGTACTGCGCCGGGTTGTGGCTCCCAGTGACCATTACGCCACTACCGGTATCAAGAAAATAGGTAGCAAAATACAACACCGGCGTCGGCACGCGGCCAATGTCGATGACATCGCGTCCGGTCGCAAGCAAACCCTCCACCAAAGCATCGCGAAGCTCGTCAGCGCTGGTGCGGCCATCGCGCGCAACCACAATTGTCTGTTGACCTCGCTCATAGGCTTCAGTACCGATAGCTCGGCCGATTTCACGCACCACGTCAGCATCCAAACCAGCGCCAACGATTCCGCGAATGTCGTAAGCGCGAAAAATTGCCGCCTCTAGCGCCGACTCCGGCTCGGGCGCGCCCTGATGCTCGACTTCGGGCAGCGGTGCACTCGAATCGTAATCATCCTCATCAAAATCGAGGTCCAAACTACTCTCAGGCTGCGGCACTAAAAACTCCATAGACGCCGGCGCTTGGGGTGCGCCTCCTTCGACAAAACCAAAATCCCTTCTGGCGAGAGCGCCCTCGGGTGCAGCATCCGGAATCGAAACAATGCTCACTGCGCCACCGAGCATGACGCGTTTGGCTGCGCGGCGTTTTCTGCCGATAGCCAGCACCACTGCGACTCCCGCAACTAACAGCAGTACCCCTGCGGCTGCGAAAATCGGTATTAAGTCACTGAGCACATCAAGCTGGGCGCTGGTTGAAGGCGGCAGCCAGAAAACCAACCGCCAACTCGTCCCACGAATGTGCACAATTTCACCGACGCCGCTCTTCAGACTGACATCGCCTGCTTTACCGAACGCCACCGGACGACCGCCTGGCACAGATTGAATCAGCTCAACGTAAAGCGAGTCTGCGGAGGGCTGTTTGACCGCCTCAGACAACAGCGAAGCGGGATAAGCGACCAGCAGATGACCGATTTCTTGGTCATCAATTGCCACCCGGCGCAACAACGCGATGTGTTCCTCAGGACGCGCCACCAGGTGCACTTGCGCAGGGCTGTCGCGTTTGTCGCGCAGAGATTGGCGGATAACATCCAAAGTGCCGTAACTAATAGGCGGAATACCGTGATCATAGTCGACCTTGCGCACGCCGTGCGGGATCAATCGAACGCCCAAATTACCCGGCAAGCGCGCCGCCAAATCTTTGTTAGCGCGCGCCAGCGATGCAGCATCCGCGCCCGCAAAAAGTTGCGCGAGTTCCGTGTCCGAACTGAGCGCAGCCACCGCCTTAGTTTGGGCCGAGACAGGATTGCCGAGGCGCTTGCTAAAACCGCCAACGAGTTCCGCGCGTTCGGTTTCGTGAGCGGCCTCGTCACCTTCTCTGAAACTTTCCCACAGCGTATTACCGCCACCGAGCACAAGTGCCAAGACCACCGCTGCCGTCGCGGGCACGCGATAACGCAACCACAGCTTCGAAAGCTCGCGTTTTTGTTTAACCAGATTAGAGGTCGCTTTCATCGCCTTACTTCTGTCCCTGTCGCGTCTACTGGCGCCCAGAATGTCCAAATCCGCCAGCACCTCGGGTGGTCGGCGAAAAATCTGCAACTACTTCTAATTGCACTTGCACCACGGGTACAAAAACCATCTGCGCAATCCGTTCGCCCGGCGCGATAGTAAAGGACTCAGTACCGCGGTTCCAACAAGACACAAACACCTGGCCTTGGTAATCAGAATCAATAAGGCCGACTAGGTTACCCAGTACAATCCCGTGCTTGTGGCCCAATCCAGATCGCGGCAATAACACCGCAGCAAGACCAGGATCACCTATATAGATCGCCATTCCAGTGGGGACAAGGTAAGTCGCACCCGGTGCCAGCTCCACATCACCATCAACACAAGCGCGTAAATCGATACCAGCCGAACCCGGCGTTGCGTGCGCAGGCAACGGAAACTCCGTGCCGAGGCGTGCATCGAGCACTTTCATCTCAATTTTGTGCTTGTTTGGCTCAGTCATTTTCGCGGCGCTCGCAAACTGGCTTCGCGCTAGAAGCTTGTTTGAATTGTTGAACAACTAACTGCATCAACTCATCTGCTACCAGCTGCTTATCGGCCGGCCCAATCACCTGCTGACCACCGGCCCAATACACCGTCAAGGTATTTGCATCGACGTTGAATCCCTGCCCGTCACCAACCACGTTGGCGGCAATCATGCGCAATTTTTTATGCTCGAGCTTTTTACGTGCATTGCTTTCCAGATCATCAGTCTCCGCAGCAAAGCCGACGGTAAACGGCGGTCTTGACTGTGCCGCAACGCCGGCAAGAATATCGGGGTTGCGTTGCAACAGAAGCGTCATATCCGCGGTATTTTTTTTGATCTTCGATGTCGCTATATCTGCCGGCGCGTAGTCAGCCACTGCGGCGGCACCGACAAAGATGTCTGCAGTCTTAGTGACCTCCATCACGGCGGTGTGCATTTGTGCGGCCGACTCAACTTCCACACGTTCGACACCGGGCGGTGCTGCAAGCACAGTTGGACCGCTAACCAGCACCACCTCAGCGCCCAGTTGCACCGCCGCGCGAGCCACGGCATAACCCATTTTGCCCGAGCTATGGTTAGTGATGTAACGAACTGGATCAATTGCTTCTCGTGTGGGACCCGCCGTTACGACGACCTTGGTACCCGCTAACGGTCCCTGATTCGTTGATTGCAGCGCCCGCAGAACCAATTCATCTGGGTCCAGCATACGCCCAGGACCTACATCACCACAGGCCTGCGAGCCTGCGCCTGGTCCCCAAACAGAAATGCCAAACTCGGCCAAGCGCTGCACGTTGGCAATAGTAGCTTTGGCTTGCCACATCTGCTGATTCATTGCTGGAGCCACTGCAATTGGCGCAGCCGTCGCCAAGCACACGGTGGTCAACAGATCATCGGCAAACCCATGTGCCAGCCGCGCGATAGTGTGCGCCGTGGCCGGCGCGATGAGCACCAGACCAGCCCAACGCGCAAGCTCTATGTGACCCATGGCCGCCTCAGCGGCTTCGTCCAACAACGACGTATGCACTGGACTCCCGGACACCGCCTGCAGCGTCAGTGGCGATATAAAAGACTGTGCGGAATGGGTCATAACGACGCGGACGTCAATGCCGTGGTCGCGCAGGCGCCGGACTAGCTCTGCAGTCTTGTAGGCGGCAATGCCACCGCTAACACCCAGCAAAATATTCATCAACTGCTCCGTCATAATACCGTACGTCGGTCGCCCAAGCGGCCACGCACGCTTAAGACTAGACCAATACGGTGCATCGCCGTCATTCGGTCTGGCGGCATGTGCGACCCCACAGTTTGGCACAACATCGACTTGCAAGGAGGCAAGATGACCACGACAAGTGAATTTACCCGAATCGCCGAGTGGCCAGCTACGGAGCGACCCCGTGAGCGACTGCTCGAGGCGGGTCCGCAAGCTCTTTCCGATTCAGAGCTGCTCGCGATCTTCATCCAAACCGGAACAAGCGGCTATAGCGCGGTCGACATCGCGCGCGAAATGCTTGAGCGCCATGATGGTCTGCGTGGTTTACTCGACGCGCAACCCGAGGCGCTGCTGCACCAACGCGGCATGGGGACTGCCAAAGTTGCGTTGCTGCGAGCCGCAGTGGAGTTGGGCAAGCGCTATATTAACAGCAGCTTGCGGCGCGGAGCGGCGCTGACCAGCGCGCAACTGGTGCGTGATTGCTTACGCGCAAAGCTCAGGCATTACCCCTACGAGGTTTTTGCCGCGCTATTCCTTGATAATCGCCATCGCGTTATCCGTTTCGAAGAAATGTTTAGCGGTACAATTGACGCCGCTAACGTCTATCCACGCGAAGTGGTCAAAAGGGCTTTGGAACTGAATGCTGCAGCACTCATCGTTGCCCACAATCATCCTTCCGGCGTAACTGAGCCAAGTCGCGCTGACCAGCACCTCACCATACGGCTGAAGAACGCGCTGGCACTGGTCGACATCCGCTTGCTAGACCATTTCGTAGTGGGCGACGGTAGTCCTGTATCGTTCGCCGAGCGCGGACTTTTATAGTGCAAAATCGAGCCAGTTACTTGAGAAGCAAGCGCCAAGCTGGTATAAAGCGCGGTCTTTCCGGGTCTGTCTGCGGCCCTGTAAATCCAAATAGGGCTCACCATGTCCAGAGTATGTCAGGTAACGGGCAAGCGCCCGATGTCCGGTAATAACGTTTCGCACGCAAACAACAAGACGCGGCGACGCTTTTTGCCGAATTTGCATTCGCGTCGGTTTTGGAGCGAGTCGGAAAAGCGCTGGATTCGTCTGCGCGTTTCTACCAAAGGCCTACGCACCATTGATAAGAAAGGCTTTGATGTTGTACTGGCCGAACTTCGCGCCAACGGCGTCAAAGTTTAGACTCGACCGTAACACTTTAAGGAGCCGCCACCATGCGCGACAAAATCAAACTCGTCTCCAGTGCCGGAACCGGGCACTACTACACTACGACCAAAAATAAGCGTACTTCGCCGGAAAAGCTCGAAATGAAAAAATTCGACCCGACGATTCGCAAACACGTGATGTATAAAGAAGCCAAGATCAAGTAGCGCGATTAGATTCGCGCTTCGCGCTCGGTGATATCTCATCGCCACCGCACACTTGTCGCTTAGATCGCTATAATGCGACCCCATGTCCGATGAGCCTTGCGCACTAGCGGCTGCGATTTCCGAGGCCACGTGCCCAGACGATCCCCCATTGTTGCAAGTCAACACACTGTCGCGCCGCTTCGGTGACATAGTTGCCGTTTGTGATGTCTCGTTCTCAATCGCACGCGGCGAGATTGTTGGCTTCCTCGGGCCTAACGGTGCTGGGAAATCGACCACAATGCAGATGCTGGCAGGCACCTTGGCGCCTTCAACTGGCTCGATTTATATCGACGGCATCGATCTACTGGAAAACCCCTTAGCCGCCAAGGCTAAAATTGGTTACCTACCGGAGCACCCGCCGCTCTATCGGGAACAATACGTTGATGAGCTGCTGATGTTTTGCGCCGCTTTGCGTGGTCTACCGCGCGGACAGCGTAAAGCGGCCGTGGCGCGCGCCAAATTCCGCACCGGCCTTAACGATGTCGGTAAGCGCGTTATTGGCAATCTATCCAAAGGTTACCAACAGCGCGTAGGCATTGCCCAGGCGCTGGTGCACGACCCAGCAATTGTTATTCTCGACGAACCCACTTCCAGCCTCGATCCAAATCAGCTGCGCGACATTCGAGCACTCATTGCCGGGCTGCGCGCGCAGCATTGTGTGATTTTATCCACGCACATTCTGGCAGAGGTACAAACAGTGTGCGATCGAGTTCTAATGCTCAACCATGGGCGAATATTACTGGACCGCCCGCTCGCGGATATCACGCGCTCAGATCAAAATATTCACAACATCTTCTTACGTGACCCGTGCTCGCCGCAACAACTGCGACAGCTCGGCGACTTGCGCGGTGTACATGAGGTGGTAATGCTCAAAGAGCACGGCTTACGCATCGAACACGACGGCGAAGACACTACGCTCGATGCCATCGTCGCAAGCTGCAGCTCGCTCGGGATCCGTGAACTGAGCAAGCAACAACACTCGCTAGAAGAATTATTTATCGCGCTAACACTTAGCGACACGGCGGAAGCAGATTCATGCTAGCCATCGCAAAACGAGAATTCGCGTCTCTGTTCGCATCGCCGCTGGCATGGATAACGCTCGCAGTAGCGCAATGTCTACTGGCCTATATCTTCCTGCGCTTGCTACAGGCCTTTGCCCAGACTCAGGGGCAACTACAGGGACTACCCGGTGCGCCAGGGCTTACCCGTTTAGTGGCGATGCCACTGTTTGAGACCTGCGCATTCATACTCATGGTACTGGTGCCATTACTGACAATGCGTCTCATTGCAGAAGAACGACGCGCCCGGACGCTAGCCCTATTGCTGAGTGCGCCGGTGACGTCCGCCGGAATTGTGCTGGGCAAACTCTTAGGTGCCCTCGCCTTCCTTTTGATATTGATTGCCCTAACTGTGGCGATGCCATTATCGCTGACAGTCGGAACATCGCTAGATTTTGGCCAACTTGGTGCCGGAATTGTTGGCCTTGTCCTGGTCGCGACAATGTTCACCGCGATTGGAATTTATATGTCTACATTGACCAGCCAACCACCCATGGCTGCAGTGGGCGCTTTCGGCACCACATTGCTACTGTGGATGCTCGATTGGGGCGCCGACCGGGCGAGCTTGTTCGAATACTTATCTGTGCTGCATCATTTTCGCGCGCTGTTACGCGGGCTGTTTGATACCCAGGACATCGCGTATTTTTTAATCGTTAGTATCGGGTTTTTATACTTGTCCACGCGCCGCATAAGCGCGTTGCGAAGCCCGCTTTAACAACATGCAGCTAACTAATGCGAAGCGCATGCAGTTGGCCTTGGCCAACAGTCTCACGACCTTGGCTGTGTTGATAAGCCTAGTGCTTGCCGCCTGGCTCAGCACGCGTTATCACTGGCAATTGGATTGGACCGCCAGCGCGCGCAATACATTGAGCAAGGCAAGCGCTGAGGTACTCCAAGCCATGCCCTCGAGCTTGCGTATCGAGGTGTTTGCACGCCAAGATCGTATCGAAGGGCGCGTCTTAGGTGAGCTCTTACGTCGCTACCTACAACACAAGCCCGAGATTCAAGTCACCTACACCAACCCCGACCTCGACCCGGAACGTCTGCGCGCTCTCGGCATTGGGCGCAGTGGGGCGCTGCGGGTCGAATATGAATCGCGCCAACGTATCATTGAACAGCCATCGGAACGCACCATAACCAGCGCGTTGTTGCAGTTGCGCAAAGATAAAGCGCGTCTGGTTGCGTATCTAGTTGACCACGGTGAACGCAAACTCGACGGTAAAGCCAACCACGATCTTGGCCGCTTCGGCGAGTTGTTACGCACGAAAGGGTTTAAGTTCCAAGCCCTGAGCTTGGCGCAGGCTGGTGCAATTCCAGTCAACACCGATGTCTTGCTCATCGCCGGCCCAAGGGTTGCGTTACAAAGTGGCGAGAGCGAGCTAATTGAAAGCTTCGTTGATACCGGCGGCAGCTTGATATGGCTAATCGACCCAGGCCCCATGTATGGGTTGGACAAGCTATCTAAAAAGCTGGGCGTTGGCCTTGTCGCAGGAACCATCGTTGACCCCGCAACTCAACGGTTTACTCAAGCAGGCTTGGGTAATCCAACCTATGCATTGATCACTCGGTATGCCAAACACCCAGCACTTGCCGGTTTCAATATCCTGACGATTCTACCCGGCGCTGCAGGCTTGCAAACTTACCCGCCAGACGCATCCACAGGCGCAGACAAAGCACCAGCCGCTGAGCTAAGCAATGCCTTCAAAGTCACCGAGATATTGCGCACCAGCGACGATGTATGGTCAGAGTCCGCAGAGTTACGTGGAACGATCACCTTCGATCAACTCACCGACAGCGCCGGCCCATTTGCTGTTGGGCTCGCCCTGACCCGACAAATTGCTGACCGCGAGCAACGCATAGTCGTTGTGGGTGATGGCGACTTCCTGTCGAACGCCGCGCTCGGCAACAGCGGCAACCTCGACTTAGGCTTACGATTGTTCACTTGGTTGGCGCGCGATGACGTACTTATCGACATTCCAGCGCGCACCGATCCAGATTCGACATTGACCTTGAGTCCCACCATGAGTGGCGTGATCGGACTCACGGCGCTGATTGGGCTGCCACTGCTCTTGTGCGGCTGCGGCATCGCCGTGTGGTTACGCCGTAGGCATCACTAGGCGCCTATAGGATGCGGAAAACCTGGATCAAATTGCTGAGTGCAGTGCTGGTGATGGCGGCTTTGACCGCACTCGTGCTGTCAGAGCCACAGCTAACGCAGGACTCGCCAGGGCAATCATTTAAGTTAACCACCCTGTCGCCCAACGAGGTTGTATCAATCACCCTCACGCAAGCCAACAAGGCGCCTATTACGCTAAAGCGCGTCGCTGCCAGTCAAAGCACAAGCGCACAAACGTCGCCTGCATCCGCCGACTCAGCAGCCGCAGCTAACAACACGCAAATCTGGCTAATGACCGCACCGCTATCGGCCCGAGCTAACCCGGTCAGAGCCGCTGCCATCGCCAGCCTCGCCGGTGCGCTGTCCAATATTGCTTACGACAGCACTGATTTGGAGTTGGCGAAATTTGGTCTGGTTCCACCCAAGATACAGTTGACGCTCAATGACATCGTCATTGCCATCGGCGCGCGCCAGGAATTAGATGATTTGCGCTACCTGATGCGCGACGGACAAGTCCTGCTGATGCAAGACCGCTTCTATCATCATCTCAATAAAAGCCCGCCAGGCTATATCGATCCCGCGCTGTTCGCTGATGACGCAAAGTTAATCGCAATACATACTGACTCGTTCGAAGCCCGCATGAGCGAAGGATCATGGACTTGGCAGCCAGCCAGCGCGTTCAAATCAGCGGATGAGGTGGTGGCCTTAGCGGCGCAGTGGCGCTTAGCAAGCGCAACCGAGGTGCGGATGATGGATTACCAACTGCAATGGAGTGACACGGTGCGAGTTGAAATTCAGGGTCGCCCGCCAATCCGCTTGATGCTGGCACGCGACAACAACCGCACATGGTTGGGCCGCCCAGACACCGATCTACAATATGCGCTCACGCAACAGCGTGCTCGAACCTTATTGCGCCAGCAAATGTGACGCTGGCCGGAATGAGAATTCCTTAACTCCGGAACATCGGCGCCCGCGCTTTGCGGGGCATTATGGTTTCGACTCTGCGTCTTCAGCGCGCTTGTAACCATCCAGATCGTCGTTTTCCTGCGCTTCGATGCGGTCAAATTCAGCCTCCGCCTCAGCGTCCGTCCACTCCGACTCGTCTTCGTCCTTGTCTTCGTCTTTGACATAAAAACGGGCGAACACCACACCAATTTCGAACAGTGCCCACATTGGCACCGCGAGTAGTGTCTGCGAGATCATGTCGGGTGGGGTCAACAACATGCCGATAACAAATGCACCAACAATGATATAAGGACGCTTTTCGACCAACGCATCCGGCGTGGTGACACCAGTCCAACACAGCAATATGGCGACAATAGGAACTTCGAAAGCAACGCCGAATGCAAAAAAGATGGTTAATACAAAATCAAGATAAGAGCTGATATCTGTCGCAACGGTCACGCCCTCTGGGGCTGAGCCAATCAAGAACGGAAAGACCATCCGAAAGACGACAAAATACGCGAATGCGATACCGATGTAGAACAGCAAGGTGGAGCTAATCGCGAGCGGCATGACCAAGCGTTTTTCATGCTGGTATAAGCCCGGAGCGACGAAGGCCCAGACTTGATAGAGCGTCACCGGAATGGTCACGAAAAAGGCCATCCACAACACCATTTTAAATGGTGTCAGGAATGGCGACGCGACTTGTGTCGCGATCATCGAGGTGCCCGCTGGCATCTGCTCGATCAGCGGCGCAGCCAGAAACACGTACAGTTCGTTGGCAAACGGCAACGAAAACACCAGCACGATAAGTATCGCGATGACGATACGCATGACCCGGTCGCGCAACTCCACGAGGTGCTCAACGAACGTCATCTCAGCATTTTGGTTCGCTTCACTCACTATGGGCGCCTAGATTCAGCTATCAGCTGTGACTCGAGTCGGATTCGCGCAGCTTTGGGTTGAGCCCGGTGTGCTCATCGGCCGCAACATTAGCAGGGCTAAGCGGATTAAATACCGTCATATCATCATCCGCGAGGGCTTGTGGGTCTGTTGAGGCCTGCGCAACAGGCTCGCTATCGCGCCCATCCGCATGCAGCAGGTCGGTCGCTGCGTCAGCGTCGTTAGGTGCAACGATGTTGGCATGTGCAACTTCAGATATTGCAGCTGCCTCAGCTTTGTTGGCGCTCGCACGCAAGTCATCGCCTAGCTCCGCGAAGGATTCGTTCGCTTCACTCAGCTCCTCGTGTGCATCGTCAAGCACGGAGGTGGCTTCGTAGTATTCTTCACGCGCAGCATCGACCATGCCTTTAACGTCGCCCAAACCTTCGACCGAGCCTATTGATTTGCGCAGTTCTTCAGCATGCAATTCGCGCTCAACATCGCTGCGCACATCGGTCACAAAGCGTCGCACTTTGCCAACATAAACACCAAGCGTGCGGGCTAGCTTCGGCAACCGCTCGGGGCCGATAACAACCAACCCAATCAGGCCGATCAATACGATCTCTGAGAATCCGACGTCAAACACGGTTGCAGCTAAACATGGTTACGCAGGTGCAATTAGAATGAGCTAGGCACAAAGTAGGGCGGTCCAGATGGACAACGCGCCACTCAAGCCTGCTTTTTCTCCTTGCTAACTTCGCCTTCAATAACGTTGGCCGTATTGTCGAGTTTCTCAGCCGCTTCAGGCTCCTCGGGCGCACTGCCGCCTTTAATGGCGCTTTTGAAATTCTTGATGGCACTGCCAAGATCACCACCAGCACCACGCAACTTCTTGGTACCAAACACCAAGAGCACGATCACTAAAACGATCACTAACTGCCAAGGACTGGGACCCATTGGATTAACCTCTGTCTATAGAATCTAAGTTTTCTGAGCCGTGCTTGCGTGCCGCTTTTTCCGTATGTCCAGAAGTTCCAAAGCGCCGCTCCAATTCGTCTAGGACGCGCTGCGGGTGCAAGCTGCGGTGACTCAGTAATACCAAGGTGTGAAACCACAGGTCCGCAGTTTCGTGCACCAGTGCGGCATCGTCGTCACCCTTGCCTGCAATCACAGTTTCCGTCGCTTCCTCTCCAATCTTCTTCAAGATGGTATCGGTGCCACGGGCATACAAGCTCGCAACGTAAGACGACTCGGCTGGCGCATTTTTGCGCGCCTCGAGAATTATTGCCAACGCGCTCAGCACATCCTTCGGGGCCGTATCGCTCACATCTTTGCTCACCGTCACTCTAGGCTGCGTATGATATCACCTTCGTGACAATGCATCGGTAGTCGAAAACGCTACAGTAGGATCTAACAAGCAGTACACATTTGAGCCCGCCGGGCGCCCGTTCGATAGCAATTATGCGCACCCGCGCTTGACCCGCTATCCGACGGTCGACACAATCGCGGCCTCAACCTCGTTGCGCTTGGCGCCATTAAATCGCACTGTTGCGAACACCCAACATGCCTAAATCAACAATAGTTATCATCGGCGGAGCCGGATTCATCGGTACCCAGCTAGCTGCAGAGCTCGCTGCGCGCGGCTATGCCATCAAAATGCTAACCCGCAGGCGGGAACGCAAAAAACAAGTGATCTTGTTACCAAACCTGCAATTGGTCGAAGCCGACGTACACAATGAGACAGCGCTCAGCGCCGAACTAAGGGGCGCGGACACGGTGATCAGCATGGCTGGCATTCTGAATGAATCGCGCGCTGGTGACTTTGACCGAGTACACCATCAGCTGCCACGCAAGATCGCCGCGGCATGTGCTGACACCGGCATCAAGCGGCTACTGCACGTAAGCTCGCTGGGAGCCAGTGCTGACGCGCCGAGCAAATATCTGCGCTCTAAAGCCGCGGGTGAGAATGCGCTGGTGACGGCCAGTGGCGATAGCGTGGCGCTCACCATCTTTCGCCCATCAGTGGTTTTTGGTCCAGGCGATGCATTTCTCAACCAATTCGCAAAAATATTGGCAATGGTGCCTGTCGCACTGCCATTGGCATGCGCCAAGGCACGTCTCGCACCCGTCTATGTGCAAGACGTGGTCAAAGCTATCGCCAACAGCGTCACAGATAAACGCACCTTTGGTGAGAGCTACAATTTGTGTGGCCCGCAGCAATACTCCTTGCTGGAACTGGTGCGATACGTCAACGCCCTGACCGACGCTCAACGCGCCATCGTGCCACTCGGTCATGCTCTGTCAATGTTGCAGGCACATGTGTTCCAGCTGCTACCCGGCAAACTATTGACTGTCGATAATGTGCGCTCGATGCAAGTCGATAGCACTTGTAGCGGTGACGATCTGGCAAAGCTCGGCGTCAAAGCGTCAGGCATCTCGGCGGTTGTGCCACAGTACCTGGGCGTGAAAGGCAAACAGTCCAACCTCGGTCGATTTCGGGCGCATGCTTCGCGCGATTGAAGCCGTCTGACTTGCCGGGACGGACTCAGACATGCGCCGGTATTTAACCGGCGGAGCCGTGCGCGATCAGTTGCTCGGTCGTGCCGCTGCTGATCGTGACTGGTTGCTTACTGGGACTAACGCAGCCGCGCTTGAGTCCGCCGGCTACCGGCCTGTCGGCAAGGGCTTTACTGCGTTCTTACATCCCCACTCCAACGAAGAATACGCTTTACCACGTGGCCCAGCCGAGGTGCGCGGCGAGCTAGAAACCGTCACGGCGGACCTGGCGCGTAGGGACCTAACCGTCAATTCGATGGCGTTATCAGAATCTGGCGAGCTCATCGATCCCTTTGGTGGCGTGCAAGATTTAAATGACCGAGTACTGCGGCACACCTCGTCGTACTTCTCAGATGATGCTGTACGGGTGCTACGGGTGGCGCGCTTAAGCGCTAAGCTCGACTTCACTATCGCCGCGGAAACGCTGGAACTGTGTCAGCAGCTATGCGAGCAGGGCCAGTTACATGCGCTGCCGTCAGAGCGCATCGCGCAAGAGTTACTGCGCGCCCTATGCGGGCCCAACCCAGCACGTTTCTTAGATAGCCTTAAGCAGCTCGGCATCGCCAAACACTTGTTGCCAGAGCTCAACAACTTCTTTTTAAATCAAGGTGATGGCTTGCTGCGACGGCCAGAGCAACTGGCGTGCGCACTACGCGCAGCAGCAACGCAGGGGCTCAACGAAATTCAGCGCTACGCGCTGTTTGCACAGGGCGCAGGAGCGACGGCAGTTGATGCCAGTATGCATAAGCGCCTGGGCGTTCCGAACGCGCATATGCGCCTCGCACAGAGTCTCTGCGTAACACATGCGGTCCTGCGCCGCGGCCGCTCCAGCCCAGCAGAAGAGTTTTACACCGCGCTGCATCGAGCCGGGGTTTTCAGTACTGACAGTTCGCTGGCGGCGCTACTCGAGTGTATTGCCGCCTGCGACATCTCGAGCCAAGCGAATAGCGAGAATTGGGCAGATTCGGCAGATTGGGCACACGCTGCGGCGCGCGCAGCAGTGGCGGTGACGAGTGCCAAGGTAGTCAACAAATATGCTCACTCGAATCTGCCAGCGCCGAGCGGACAAGCGCTTGGCGATGCCTTAAGGGCCGAGCGCACGGCCGCAATCGCGGCGTTAGCTTAGAGCTGCGACATCAAGCTACAACTCCGGCACGGCCACGATATCCTCGGTAATGCGTACACATCTCACCAGAACAGCACCAATAAGGCGCCCCCGAGGACTAAGCGGTAGAGCACGAATGGCAACATTCCAACACGCTCGAGTAGGACCAAGAACAAGTGGATACACGCGAACGCACTAAGCGCGGCGACCAAGGCGCCGACACCAACCGCAGCCCAATTCGCTTGCGCACCCTGGCGGATCAAACTGAGCGAATGCAGCCCGCCCGCAGCGCAGATTATGGGCACAGACAATAAAAACGAAAACCGCGCAGCCGCCTTGGCTTTCAAGCCCAGGAACAGTCCGGCAGTTATGGTGATCCCGGAGCGCGAGGTACCTGGAATTAACGCCAGCGCCTGCGCGCAGCCGATAACAATGACATCACGAGCGCTCAGAGAAAACTCATCACGCTGCTCGCGCGCCATGACGCTCGCCAACCACAAGATCAAGCCGAAGCCAATGGTTGCGCCAGCGATGACCAGCGGCGAGCGTAAATACTGCTCGATCTGGTCTCCCAACAACAGGCCTGCCGCGCCCGCTGGCACCGTGCCGCAAATGACTGCCCACGCAAGTTGACTCTGTCCAACCGGCGCGCCTGCGCCAATTGAGCGGATCCAATCAACCGCCATTGCCAATAATTCGCGATAGAAATAGGTCACCACTGCGGCCAGCGTACCGACGTGCACAGCGACGTCGAAGGCGAGTCCCTGGTCACTCCAGCCAAACAATGTCGGCGCTAAAATCAAATGTGCAGAACTGGATACTGGCAAGAACTCGGTGAGCCCCTGCACCAGCGCAAGTACTACGGTTTGCAACCAATCCATGCGGTATTCCTAGGGCCTATCAGCGCACTCTAATGTTACAAATGAGGCGCCGCGGGAGAACGAAAGTCGCGTGCACCCAGGCGCGCGCTAGTATCACGCATCTGCATTCCGAGGAGCGGATGCGAGTAGTCTTTTGTTAGCGCAATTGCTTGGATACGCTCACCCATTTCGCCCGGCAACAGCAAACGTTTTGCGGCTTGCAAATCATGCAGGGCCGCCCTTTCGTCGGCTTGCGCCGCGCCCGCCAAGGCCGCGTCAATGCCGGTCGCCAACAGAAACCACGCTTGAGTGGTGTAGCCAGCGACTTCAAGACCCATCGAGCCTGCACATTCTGCGACCGCAGTAAAATCTACGCTCGCAGTAATATCTTGTAAGCCCGGCGCCCAGAACGGGTCGTCATGTGCGCGTTGCTGCAGATGGCAAAGCAAGGTTCCATCCATACGCTGAGGGTGGAAGTACTCATGACGCGGATAGCCATAGTCCAGAAACAGTGCAACGCCACGCCTAAGCGGCGCAGTCGTTTCGCGCAAGAACTCAGGCAATTGGGCGCAACGCTCGGACATATAGCCATCAGCTAGCGAATGCTCCAGTACCCGGCTCAGGTCTTCCCACCAAGCGCTCAGAGCATCTGTCGCTGGCCGTTCCAGCCACTCGAAGCTGCCATTGGCGCAGCCAACTTGCAGTTCCCAGATTTCGCCGGCGCGAATCTTGAATCGCTCCACTGCCAAGGCATCCAACACCTCGTTGGCCACGATAATGCCATTCATGCGTGGGACCGAATCTGCCCACCGCACGCGCTCACCTAAGGCCACTGGTAATGCTGCCAGCGTTGCGCGTTGACGCACTCGCAATGCGGGACTCTTCTCAACAATAGTGTAATGCTCAGGCCAGCGCGCCTGCGGCAGCGCCGTTAGCAAATCCAGCGCCAACTTGCCGGTGCCAGCGCCAATCTCGGCGATGCCGCCGCCAGTGTGCATCAACACCTCAAGGCACTGATTGGCAATGCAGTGCCCGAATACACTGCTAAGCTCCGGCGCCGTAACGAAGTCGCCTTGCGCACCGATCCCATGGTCGTCGCGCACATAGTAACCAAGCCTCGGAGCGTACAGCGCCAGCTCCATATACTGCGCAAAACTAATCGCCCCGCCAGCAGCCTCTATCTTTTTTTGAATCAATAGCTTAAGCGCAGCCATTGCATTCTTATCAGAGGCGGAAAAGGTTTCGGGACGCGGTAATTCAACCGTTGGTTCACGACTCAACGATCCAGCTCCTCGACACAAACGGTTATGATCGTCGAGTACACAAGGTGCTGTACGCAACGGCTTAAGGATCCGCAATGACTGATGGGGTAATCCCGGTAGAAACAAGCAGCGTAGCGCTTATCACCGGCGCAGGCGTACGCATTGGTGCGGCGATAGCACAATCCCTGCATGCTGACGGATTTAATGTAGTAATTCACTATTTGCACTCGGGCGAACCCGCGCAAGCGCTTGCGCTCGAGCTGAACGCAATCCGTGCCAATAGTGCGATGACCGTGCAAGGTGACATTCGCGAGGTGGCGAGCTGTGCCGAGATCGTGGCGAATGCCAGCGCCTGGCACGGCCGCTTGAATGTGCTCATCAACAATGCATCGACGTTCTACACAACACCGCTTGGCGACGCCACATTGGCGCAATGGGACGATCTGTTTGGTAGCAATCTCAAAGGTCCGTTCTTCCTGTCGCAAGCGGCGGCACCAGCGCTGCGCCTGAACGGTGGCAGTATCGTCAACATTTTGGACGCCTACGCGGCCAGACCTGAGCGCGACTACCCCATTTACACCGCCGCAAAAGCGGGCCTGATGAGCTTGACGCGGTCGCTGGCCTTGGACCTCGCGCCGCAAGTGCGTGTCAATGGTGTTGCGCCCGGCTCGATTCTTTGGCCCACCGACGAGCCCGACGAATCGACAAAACTGGAGACGCTGCGCGATGTGCCACTGCAACGCATGGGAAGCACGCAACAAATCGCTCGCGCGGTCAGGTATTTCGTTAGCGAAGGCAACTACGTAACTGGACAAATTCTGGCCGTCGATGGTGGTGCAAGCCTCTCATAAGACGCACTAAGGCGCTGATGCAATAGCGTCAGCCAATCGAGATTATTGAAAACTCTGGGTTAGCTCGGTTCGCCGGATTCACCGCGATGTCGCCGCTGTGGGAGCGGAACTGGCCGCGGCGGCGGTCTTCAAAATAAAGTTCGAGGGACTTTTTCATCACCGGAAACGCGAGTTCATTCCACGGCACTTCATGCTCTTCGAATAAACCAACGGCGAGACTCTCCTCACCGGCCGCGACAGACTCTGGCGCCAGCAAGGTAGCGCGGTACAACAGATACACTTGGTCAATGTGAGCCACGCTGAACTGCGCATACAGACCGTGAATTTGAGTTTGCGCAAAGGCCTCTTCATGCGCCTCGCGCGCCGCTCCTTGCGCCGCCGTTTCTTGGTTTTCCATAAACCCAGCCGGTAACGTCCACAAGCCGTAACGCGGCGCAATTGCCCGCTTGCACAACAGCACCTTATTGTCGTGCTCGATGATACAACCAACGATCATCTTCGGGTTCTCGTAGAAGATCTGCTCGCATTGGCCGCAAACATAGCGGTGCCGGTTGTCGCCTGCCGGAACGCGATGATCGAGATCGTTAGAACCACAACTGCTGCAAAACTTCATTTAAAAATCTGCCGCCATGAAAGGCTGATTAAAATCAGGTATATCAAACGGTACCTGCCAGATTGGATGGTTCAAGGCATCAAAGCGGGTCCACATCTCGTCAAGGCTAAGACCGGTCAAGGGATGTTGCAATGAGCCACTCAAATCAGCCAGCGGACGCAGCACAAACGCGAACTTGGTGATTTCTGCGTGCGGCAAATTGAGAGTCTTGTCAATCATACGCTCTCCGTAGAGCAGCAAGTCGAGGTCAAGTGTGCGCGCAGCGGTGGCCATGGGTCCACGCACACGTCCGCAAATGGCTTCAATCTCACGCATCTGTAACTTTAAATCTAGTGGCCCGCAACTGACGTCAAAAGCCACCGCCAGATTGAAGAAAGCTGGCGCATGGATGCCATAAGCGTGTGATTCGTATACCGGCGACACATTGAGCGCGCCGAAGCGCTCATGCAGCAGCGTTAGCCCAGCTCGGATCGAGTTCTCGCGCTGCACGTTACTAGCGACACCGACATAGACTTGCTGCATTAGTTACGCGTCCCGCGCTCAATGCGCACACCCACGTCGGTTGCGCCACGAATCGCACCCTTCTTATTTAGGGTCAGACGTACCCACGGGACATCGAACTCAGTACGAATAATCTCGCAAATTCGCTCAGCAAGCGTTTCTACTAACTGAAAGTCGCTGGACGACACAAATTCTATTATCCGCTTAGAAACGGCCTTGTAGTTAAGAGTATCGTCAATGTTTTCGCTGGCCGCAGCCTTCGAGATATCGGTTGCAAGTTCGATATCGAGATGAATAGTTTGACGCACGCGCCGTTCCCAATCGTAGATGCCAATCACGGTATCTATCTTTAGGTCGCGCAGGTACACGATATCCTGGCTCAGAGCGAAACCCTCCAACGCGGGCGATGAGTGAGGTGCGATCCTAGCCCTCCTTGAGTGGCGCCGCCAACAGCTATTGCGAAATGAGGCAGAGCTGGTGCATTGGCTATTGACTCGCTACCTACGGCAACGTCCAATGCGCGCATGTTGTCAGCCATCATTCTCATCTTGGTCGCTTATCTCGCCGGCTCAGTCGCATCCGCCATAATCGTTTGCCGCCTGCTCGGCTTACCCGATCCGCGTAGCGACGGGTCAGGCAATCCTGGAGCCACCAACGTACTACGCATCGGCGGCAAGCGTCCCGCGGCGATCACGCTGTTAGGGGATCTACTTAAAGGCTTGTTGCCAGTGCTGCTCGCGCAGGCCCTCGATGCCAGCGCCAGCACCATCGGGATGGTCGCGCTGGCGGCATTCCTGGGGCATCTATACCCAGTATTTTTTGGCTTTAAGGGCGGCAAAGGTCTGGCCACCGCATTTGGGGTTGTGGCCGGCATGTCATGGCTAGCGATCGCGGCGATGGCTGTGACCTGGCTGACAGTCGCCGCAATCACTCGATATTCATCACTGTCTGGGCTGATCGCCGCTGTACTGGCGCCACTATACCTGTGGTTAATTACTGCTGAGGCCGCCCTAGCAGTCGTCGGAATTCTTATCGCGCTCCTGGTCCTGGTACGCCACGAGGCTAATATTCGCCGCTTGCTTAGTGGCACCGAGCCCAAGATCGGTCAGAAAAAACCGGCTTAGAACCGCATGCATTGGCGCTTAAGCACGCGCTACGGTGCCATCGGCGCTGTTAGCTCTTCGATTGGCCAGCGTGCGCGTGCGCCAAAGCTGGTAGCACCGAGGATGCCATCACGCAGCCGCTGGTAACCAGCAAACGCAATCATCGCGCCATTGTCAGTACAGAGCTCAATACGCGGGTAAAACACCTGCCCACTGCGACTCTCACAAAGCTGTGTCAATGCCGCGCGCAAACGCCGGTTCGCGCCAACCCCGCCCGAAACAATCAAGCGTTCCATGCCAGTTTGTTCAAGCGCCCGACGACACTTGATAACCATGGTATCGACCACCGCGTCTTCAAACGCACGTGCAATATCGGCGCGCGCCGACTCTGGCTCGGCCTTCACCACGTTCATTGCAAAGGTCTTCAGGCCGGAGAAACTGAAATCCAAGCCAGGCCGGTCCGTCATTGGCCGCGGAAAACGAAACCGTCGCGGATCACCTTGCTGCGCTAAACGCGCAAGAGCCGGACCACCGGGATAGCCTAAGCCGAGCAACTTGGCGGTTTTGTCGAACGCCTCACCCGCAGCATCATCCAGCGATTGGCCAAGGATCTGATATTCACCAACTCCAGTGACGGCCACTAACATCGTGTGGCCACCGGAGACCAATAACGCTACAAACGGAAACGCTGGCGGCGCTGGCTCAAGCATTGGCGCGAGAAGATGCCCTTCCAAATGGTGCACGGCGATGGATGGGATGTTCCACGCGAGTGCTAACGAGGTCGAGAACGCCGAGCCTACCAATAGCGCACCGACTAACCCTGGCCCACGGGTGTGCGCAACTGCAGCGATATCAGCGGGCGCGACCTGCGCTTGCTCTAGCACTGCCGTGACCAACGGCACTAGCCGGCGCACGTGGTCACGCGATGCAATCTCCGGCACCACGCCGCCGTATTCGGCATGCAATGCCACCTGCGAGTGCAGTTGGTGTGCCAACAAACCGCGCTCACCGCAATAAAGGGCAACACCTGTCTCGTCACAGGAGCTTTCGATTCCGAGAACTATCATGCGAAATTCACCATAGCGGTATTGTCGACGGCAGCAGCATTACAGGCCTCGTGAGGTCATCTAGTCGGAGCGCGGATGCATAGTTTAACGCTACTTTGGCAGGGGGTATTTACATGGACCCGTAAGCGAACGTAAACTCCGCGGCTCTTTGCATTTCCAAATCTAGTCTCGAGGGAGACGTATGCCCACAGTTCGCGTGAAGGAAAATGAGTCCTTCGACATCGCAATGAGGCGCTTTAAGCGTACTTGCGAAAAAGCTGGAGTTCTTACAGAAATTCGCCGTCGCGAATTTTACGAAAAACCGACTTCAGTGCGCAAGCGCAAAGCCGCCGCTGCGGTCAAGCGTCACCTGAAAAAGACCGCACGCGAACAAGCTCGCATGCAGCAGCGCCGCTACTAAGCGAGCGTAAGGCTCTAACACTATGTAAGGCCTAAATTTGGAGTTTTATCGTGTCAAGCGAGATCAAGGCGCGCATCCTAGATGATGTGAAAACCGCGATGCGGGCTAAAGATAAGCCGCGTCTCGGCATCCTGCGCTTGGTGACAGCCGCGCTAAAGCAGCGCGAAGTTGATGAGCGCATTGAGCTCGACGACGCTGGCACGATCGAGATCTTGGTTAAGCTGGTAAAGCAGCGCAAGGACTCGATCGAGCAATACACTGCAGCCAAACGCGAAGATCTGGCCGAACAAGAGCGAATGGAGCTCGCTCTGATCGAGACATATCTACCTACCGCGTTCGGTGACGATGAGCTCAATGCAATGCTGGATGAAGCTTTTGCCGCCACTGGAGCTGACACGATGAAAGATATGGGCAAGGTCATGGGGTGGATGAAGCCCAAAATCCAAGGCCGAGCCGATATGGGCGCGCTGAGCGCCAAGATTAAGGCCCGACTTAGCACGGCCTGAGTTGGCACCGGGCCTGCGAAGCGTGGCTGGCCGAATTCCTCGTCAATTCATCGATGATGTGCTCGTGCGCACGGATATTGTCGATGTCGTTGATAGTTTCGTAAAGCTGACCAAGCTTGGGCGCGAGCACAAAGCGTGCTGCCCCTTCCATCAAGAAAAGTCGCCGTCATTCACGGTCAGCCAAGACAAGCAGTTCTACCACTGCTTTGGCTGTGGTGCGCATGGCTCGGCGGTTGGCTTTTTAATGGAATATGCCGGGCTCGATTTCCCCGAAGCCATTGAGAACCTGGCTGAGCGACTCGGTTTGGACGTTCCGCGTGAAGGTAACAGTGGCACTAGTGCCGATTACAGCGCACTCAACGACATGCTGACGCAAGCGAATCAATGGCTGCTCCAGCAATTGCGCCACCATAAGCAAAAAGCGAGCGCGGTCGATTATCTCAAACAACGCGGCGTCAGTGGCCAGGTCGCAGCCCACTATCAGTTGGGGTTCGCACCGCCTGCCCGCGATGCGATGTTGCAAGCGCTCGCCGGCAACAATACGGAACAACGCACGCTGATGGTAGAAGCTGGATTGGCGATTGAACGCCGCCCTGGCCAATTCATGGACAAATTTCGCAATCGCGTGATGTTTCCCATTCACAATCGACGCGGGCAGGTGATCGGTTTTGGTGGTCGCGTGCTCGACGATAGCCAACCGAAGTACCTGAATTCTCCAGAAACACCAGTTTTCCACAAAGGCCGCGAGCTTTATGGCTTGTGGCATGCACGCCGCGCCAATCGCAAACTCGCACGCTTAGTCGTGGTCGAGGGTTACATGGATGTTGTGGCACTGAGTCAATTTGGCATCAGTTGGGCGGTAGCCAGTCTCGGCACTGCCGCAACGAGTGAGCATGTGGAGCGTTTGTTCCAAGCGACCAGCCACGTACTATTTTGTTTTGACGGCGACCGTGCCGGACGCCAAGCGGCGTGGCGCGCGCTGGAAAACGCCTTGCCTTACATTCGCGATGGGCGCGAGGTCGGCTTCGTATTTCTGCCTGATGGTGAAGATCCCGACACACTGGTGCGCGCGCACGGTGCCAGCGCCTTCGAGGAGGCCGCTGATGGCGCCAAGCCGCTGTCAGACTACATGTTCGGCGGGCTATGCATGGATTTAGAGCTATCGACCATGGAGGGCCGCTCAGCGCTTGCAGAGAAGGCCAAGCCTTTGCTGGCAAAGTTACCGCCAAGTGTGTTTAGCGAACTCGCGTGGCAGCGTCTTGGTGAGCTAACGCGCCTTTCGCCAAGCCGTATGGGCGCTGGCAGCAATCTCAGCCAAGCGCCGAACACATCTAAAACACCGGCTAGCGGGCGTGCGACCGGCGCAAAGTCGCCGTCCCTAATGCGCTCGGTGATCTCATTGTTAGTGCATTATCCCCATCTTAGTGGCACTGTCGTCGATCGTGAGGCACTGAGATCTATCACCCAGCCAGGTGCTTCCCTACTCAATGAGCTACTTGATTTATTAGCTCAGAGTCCCGATTTAACAACGGGAGGTTTGCTTGAGTATTTTCGCGATCATCCGCATGGCCCGCATATAGCTAGGCTAGCGACAGACTCTCCGCCGCTAATTCAGGCGGGGCTGGACGCAGAACTGAGCGGCGCGCTGAAAAAGCTGCTAAACCTAAGGGCAGAAGAACGTATTCGCGAGCTAACTGAGCGAGCGCGTGGGTTTGATTTATCGCCGGACGAAAAAGAGGAGTACAAGACGCTCCTTATCCGGTCAAAAAAACTGAGACTGTGAAAACACAGTCCGCTACAGAACTGCGAATGAGATTTCGGGTTCAGGGGCTCCAGTATCATTTGCTATACTGGTTTGTTATCGCTTAACACCTTGTTGAGTCGCCGTGGCAACAACTACTATTAACCTAACTGACCAGCAATCCCAGCTTAAGACCTTGATCGCTAAGGGTAAAGAGCAGGGCTACCTGACTTATGCCGAAGTCAACGATCACCTTCCGGACGGCATCGTCGATCCGGAACAGATTGAAGACATCGTCAGCATGATTAATGACATGGGTATTACGGTGCACGAAGAAGCACCCGATGCCGATGAACTGAGCCTGATGGAAGCAACCGTCAGCACTGATGAAGATGCGGCTGAAGAAGCTGCAGCAGCATTGGCAACACTGGATAGCGAATTCGGGCGCACAACCGACCCTGTACGCATGTATATGCGCGAGATGGGTACGGTTGACTTGTTGACCCGCAAAGGCGAGATCCGGATAGCCAAACGTATTGAGGAAGGCCTGCGCGAGGTTATTTCTGCGCTGGCGTCGCTTCCGAGCGCTGTTGAGGTATTGATGGCGCGCTATGACCGAGTCTCTGCAGGAGAAGGTCGGTTACAGGATGTATTGGTCGCTTTTATCGATCCTAATGCGATCGAAGAAGAAGTGCCGACGCCGCCGCCGCCCAGCGTTGCGTCAGATGACGATGAGCCGGTAGACACCGGGCCTGACCCGGAAGAGGCAGCAGCACGCTTCGCGTCCATATCAAGTGGCTTCGAAAAACTCATAGTCTCCACTAACCGTAATGGTTCAGATGCAGCACGCCCGAAGAAACTGCGTGTTGAGATCATGGAACAGATTATGGAGATCAAGCTTTCGCCGAAAGTAGTCGAAATGCTGGTTGTGCATTTGCGTACAACAGTGCAAAAAGTGCGCATGCTTGAGCGGCAAATAATGCAGATCTGCATTCAGGCTGGTATGCCACGGACAACGTTCATCAAGACGTTTCCTGGACACGAAAGTGACCTGAAGTGGTTAGAAACACAAACTGCAAAATCGACGAAGTACGCCAAGATTCTAGCCGATCAAGCTGCAGAAATTTCCAAGCTGCAGAACAAACTGAGTGAGCTTGAGAAATCTGCACGTGTTGATATTTCCGAGATCAAGGAAATCAGCCGCAGCATGTCTATCGGCGAAGCCAAGGCACGCCGGGCGAAAAAAGAGATGGTCGAAGCCAATCTGCGCTTAGTCATTTCGATCGCGAAGAAATACACCAACCGTGGCCTGCAGTTCTTGGATTTGATTCAGGAAGGCAACATTGGCCTGATGAAGGCAGTCGACAAATTCGAATACCGACGTGGTTACAAGTTTTCGACCTACGCAACATGGTGGATTCGCCAGGCCATTACGCGTTCGATCGCTGACCAAGCGCGCACGATTCGAATCCCAGTGCACATGATCGAAACGATCAACAAGTTGAACCGTATCTCACGGCAGATCTTGCAGGAAAAAGGCCGCGAGCCAATTCCTGAAGAACTCGCCGAGCGCATGGAAATGCCCGAGGACAAGGTTCGCAAGGTGCTGAAGATTGCCAAAGAGCCAATCTCGATGGAGACGCCGATAGGTGATGATGAAGATTCGCATTTGGGCGATTTCATCGAAGATCTAACTATCGAGTCTCCCAGCGATTCCGCTACTGCACAGGGCTTGCGTGAAGCTACGCAAAACGTCCTTGCCGGCCTCACCCCACGCGAGGCGAAGGTATTGCGGATGCGCTTTGGTATTGAGATGAATACCGACCATACGCTTGAGGAAGTAGGTAAGCAGTTTGACGTTACGCGTGAGCGAATTCGTCAAATAGAAGCAAAGGCACTGCGCAAGTTGCGTCATCCGAGTCGTTCGGAGCAACTGCGAAGCTTCCTTGACTAGTATGTAGGTAAGCTAATTGGCACTGCCAGCAGTGCCTGATGATTGCGGCCGCTTCTTGCGGCCGCAATTGTTTTGAGCGACGTATTTGTATTGTGTTGATACTACAGCGCGCGGCGGCTTGGGTTGGCCAGACGAGTTAGGCAAGCGAGTGCTTGGTAGCCATTCCCAATCGCCAAGATCACGAAAAGGCACCCGCAACAGTGCCTCACGCATTGCTGCGCGTGCTAATTAGCCAGCCCAGTTGCTAGGCAAGCTCATCCAGCAAGGTGCCTAAGAGCTCATCAGCCGCCTGAATCACTTCGACCGAAGCCTTACCCTGGTGCTCATAGAGCTTCAAATCGACCAAAGCCTCATCCAAGCTACGACGTTTCGACGCAGCCGAATCCTGACCGTTCTCAGGCGCTTTCGCGACCTGCTGCGGCGGTGCGCGAGGCACTTGCTGTGTAGCGATATCATGCGCTGCAGACGCGGTTCCTCGAATGCTGGCATTCAGCCCCGACAAACCCGCTGAAAGCACCGGATTTATTGCCATTTCACCCTCGATCAAAATAAAGACGAAAGCCTCGCCCTAGTGGTTAGCGGACAATCTCTTTAAAACTTAAGTAGCGTAGTCGCAATTTGCGATGGCGCTCACAAAAAGATTGCTAGCCAGGTGCAGCCCTGCCCAACTGCCGCTGTAGCTCGGTCCCGAGAGGCGCGAGAACATCGTAACATCGTAGCGCAAACTTACACAGCACAACGGCTAGCAAAAGAGCCCATGCCAACCCTGCACGCGACATTAAAGCCGTGATAAGATCCACGCCGTCACACGACACTCGTTTGTGGACATTTAGGGCCTATAGCTCAGTTGGTTAGAGCATCGGACTCATAATCCGTTGGTCCCAGGTTCGAGTCCTGGTGGGCCCACCAATTTTCGAAATCGCAAATACCGCTGGCGCCGAAAGAACAGATGTCGTTTGCAGTTCGCGCTCGCTAACACGGGCGGCGCATTCATTTACCAGAATGTGGCGGTACCAAACTGAGCGATGGCATCGTCTCGGGTAATGAGCGGGAGCCCGTCCAGGATACTCTGCGCCGCTAGCATGCGGTCGAAGGGATCCCGGTGCGGCTGCGGCCAGCTTCCCGCCCGTTCAGCGTGAGCAAGCGAGATTGGAAGCTCGCTAAAACCCGCTTGCACAATCCATCCTGGCATATCGCGTACGAGAGGTGCCGCGGAGTTCAGCTTTCCCAACCTGTATTTTGTCGCAATCTCCCACGCAGACGCACTCGATACGAACACCGCATTGCTACGATCCATCAAGACGCCCCGCGCCTTGGTCGATAGCTGCGGGTCGTCAAATAACCACCACAGCAGCGCATGTGTATCAAGCAGAAATCTCACTACCGCTCCCACGCATCCAATTCTTGCTCAGACAACGGGTCGAAAAAGGTCCCCTCGACGGTACCAACTAGTAGGCCCGGTCGGCGCGGCTCCGGCGCCGACAGCGGAGCAAGCTTGGCCACTGGCTTGCCACTCTTCGCAATAGTGATTTCTTCGCCTGCGCGCACGCGCTCGATGAGTTGAGACAGGTGCGTCTTGGCTTCGTTGATATTGACTATGTCGCTCATCAAACGATCCTAATCATACTAGAATGACTTGGTCAACCATCTTCAGCTTGATTGTCAGTTAAGCAGCGACTGGCGGCCATTAAGGCGGTGTTTGATTTTCTCGTCACTGGTGGCGTCTTATCCGCGAATCCAGCGTCAGCTGTGCGTGGGCCTCGGTATTCGACCAAAAAAGGCACCACACCGATTCTGATGCCAGAAGATGCCAAAGCGCTAATACGGCGAGTAGGAAATTCAAACCACCGATCATCTCTCGACTGCTGGTATCGTCCTGGGCTG
>Ga0055584_100000213_pt1 | contig 54015 bp, 53 predicted proteins | sample OSDHelmetaG_FD_58716 | JGI IMG/M metagenome (GOLD analysis project Ga0055584, IMG submission 58716) | Pelagic marine sediment microbial communities from the LTER site Helgoland, North Sea, for post-phytoplankton bloom and carbon turnover... | ecosystem: Environmental > Aquatic > Marine >... | reverse complement strand
TCATCGAGCGCGCGATGAAGTCGCTTTAAATCACCGAGGGAAACGCCCAGTGCTCGCCACTCTTCGTCAGTGACGTCGCGCAAAACATCGATGCCAATATCGTTTTCAGCCAACAGCCTTGCGTATTTACTCAGATCGGCACGCTTCGGCACGCTGTAGCCAGGTTTCTGTATCGCTCAACTGTCGCGCGCCCGAAAGTCTGGCATGGAGTTTGTCAGTGCCGAAATCATACTGCGTTCACCTGGAAATATAGGTACGGTGCCGCCGCCGGTCGACACCACTGCGCGAGGTCGTCGAGACGCAAGATGTTTCCGCTGACGCAATAACCCGCGATGGCTCTAAGCGGCTAAAATATCCAGAGCCCGTGCCTGCGCCGCTTTCGCCTCGCCGCTTTCGCCACACGTCTCCAGTGCATTGGCATACATTTTCCAAGACGGTGCGCTGCCTGGGCAGTCTGCGGTGCGCTCAGCTAACAGCGCTCGCACGTAAGCAGGCTGACCGTCCTTTATCGCCGCGTCGATCAGCATCCGCAGCCACACGTCCCGTTGGGCCCAACTGCCGCCAAGCGGCACCATCCGATAACGTGCATCAGACATAATCTCTACGACCTTCGAATAGTCTTTGTCGGCGTAAGCGATGATGGATTGCGCCACCGGGATGCCAGCGTCACGATAGACATCAACCAGCGAGTTTTGTTGGCGGTCATTGGTCACCACGAAATTGCGCATTGATGCCAATATTTCCCGCGCGCCATCCATTCTTCCGCTGTGGGTCAAGGCCATGACGAAATGCAGGTCGTTGAACGGTCGCAGCCGATCTTTGGTGCGCCCGGCGCACACTTGGCCGACGGACTCCCAACGGTCGCCAACGTCAATGCCAAGTATCGCGAGGCGCATCAACATGCTGGAGGCGTTGGTGATATCGATGTTGTCTTCTGATGGTTCCGGCCAGAACTCTCGATCAAAGGCCGATAACACATCGTCAAAGCGCTCCAACTCAAGGTAATGGAGTGTGCGGTGCCACCACATGTGGCGGGCAAAAATGCCGCGCCGTTTCCATGCCGCTTCATGCTCGTCGATCCACGCAATACCGTCTTGGCGACGCCCCATACCTTCCAATACGTGGGCTACACAATGTCCGGCCCAGACGTCCTCTTCGTTCAACTCGACCGCGCGGCGACCCATGGGTTCCGCTTGGCTGAAGTCGTGGCTCTCTTCCAGCGAAAAAGCCCTGCAGCCGAGTACGAAGCCGTAGCCGGGAACATCTTCGTTCCAACGTGGCATCACCCGTGCCATCGAATCACGCATACGGTCCAAGTCACCTAGGAAAAAATGCATCGTATGTGCAATTCGAAGCGCCAGAATATCGTGCGGATAATCGAGCAGGATCTTGTCCCAAATTGCATTGGTCTTGCGGATGTTGCCATCGACCCAAGCGCCGAGCGCGTCCACATGCAGTCTCTCGCGCGCATTTGCGCTTGGTGCAAGCGCTTGCGCACGTGCATATGCGTCGTTGCTGCCTTGGATTAAATGAGCTTGCTGCGATAAGCGCATGAAATAACCGCGCACGCACTGGCCCATAATCATGTTCGGATCCGTTTCGTTTACGTGTTTGAGCAACACAGCCGCATCCCGGCCAGACGCCAAAAACTCATCCACAGTGGCGTCAAATGCATCAACCGCCTGCTGGCTAGATGCCGTCATTTCCAAGTTGCGTGTGTCACGAAACATTTTTCACGTTCTCCGAGGCTGAATTGGTGAAGCTTGAGCCAGCAGTGTTTGCGCATTGCTCATTGAGTGCGCCGCGCCGAGTCTATTTACAGTCAAAAGTACGGGGTGGCATATCGCGGCGCGAGCCAGGTCGCTCGACGCGCCGATGGCCGATAAACGAAAGCCTGCAGTCTAACGGAACCAAAGCGTGCAGCAAGGTCGGCGCAGATGATCGCGAAGACGGCGCCCACGGCTGCGGCTTCGACCGGTGTGAACACGCCCCCGTATATACCGCCGATGGATACGAAAACGATGAATACGGTGGATAGCGCCCGTCCCAGCGCTGCCCGTTTCTCGCGCCAATTGGAGCGCTGCGCGGCGGCGCCAATGTCGGGCTTGCGCATGACCTGGATAAAGGTCGTGAGCATGAACATGCTGGCGAGCAGTAAGCCTGGAAGCACGCCTGCGAGGAATAGCCGGCCGATCGATTCTTCAGTCAGGATGGCATATATGACAAAGCCGGTTGATGGCGGGATCAGGATGCCAAGCGTACCGCCTGCAGCCACCGCGCCTGCCGCCAATTTACGGTCGTATCCGTATCGCTTCATTTCCGGTAACGCGATGCGACCGATGGTCAATGCAGAGGCGACCGACGATCCTGACAGAGCCGCACTTCCGGCGTGGCATCCTCGTATTCAGTCATCGGCACATTGGGCATCTTTGAGCCTTTATTCTGCAATTCTAAGAGCGAGTCAGTCTTTCCCCTGCCTACTCGGCTTGGATCGACTGGGCTGCGCGTTTAAGTTATTCGCCCCACACTTCCGCTCGGAACTGCAGCCAGTTCTCTCCCCTCACCTTGGCGATCCGGGCCCTCGGCCAGCCGGCCTTGTGCATCGCGGCGGTCAGATTAGGGAAATCACCGATTATCTGCATGCCCGCTGGGTTAATGACGTCACCGAATTCGGTGAGCTTACGAGCGTAACCCTTGTCGTGGGTAATCCATTCGAAGAAGGCACGATCCTAGCCCTAGGTGAAGTCGGTGCCAATGCCAGCCTGATCTGCGGTGTAACTTAAACGGTCGGAGGGTCGGACCAACCTAAGCCACTGAGTCGTGGGGAGTTAGTTGGGATATTTCGCCTCATATGCGCCTTAGAGTGCAATTTTCGCCCCCGTTTTGGCGCTTTACACTGACCGCTGCGATTCTTAGGACGAAAAATACTAGTGAAATTTTCGTTCTAAGAGGCTGTTTTGGCGATATTTGAGACCACTTTCAATTAGCTTCAAGTACTTACCTTGGTCCGACCCCGAGCCGCCCCCCCGAGACCCACAATTAAAAGCGGGCCAGTGAATGTTTGAGTGAACTCAGGTAACCCGATTGTTTGCGGTGGCATCATTTGCGGCGCTCGCGGGATTCGAGTTGACCCTGCAATATTATCTACAGACATGGTCGTGCGAAGATGACCACGGCAAGGGCATGGTACTTGAAATGCCGCATTTCGAACTGTGGCGCTTGCGTCCAATAGTGCGAATCGCATCTGTTTGCCGCTCGCGCTATGGTAATGACATGAGCGTGCTGTGCGCCGACTTCGGAGGGTGTAAATTGCAAGACAGAATTAAACCGTTCTTTCCCGAGCAATTGCCCGATGACGCGCGCGCGGTGCATGACCGAATACTGCGCGAGCGTGGCTACTTACCGGGGCCGTATCAGTTCTGGCTATCATCCGCGCAATTTGCGGATCACATTGAGCCTGTAGAGAAGTTCCTGCGCCATGACGCTGCGCTCGATACCCAGCAAGTTGAAGTGATTACCTTGGTTGTGGCGCACCATTGGGATTCACAATACGTGTGGTCATCACATGCGCCTGCCGCTTTGCGTGCAGGGGTAACGGCTGACAACGTTGACGCTATCCGGCTCGGCCAAGCGCCCGAGTTTGAGCGAGAGCAAGATAATCTCTGTTATCGATTAGCCCAGCAGTTGCTGCAAGCACGATCAGTTCCGGATGATCTCTGGTCGCAGGCCTTGAGTGGCTTAGGCGAGCCGCAAGTCAATGAGCTCCTCGGGCTACTAGGACTGTATACATCGGTCTGCCTGACCATGGTTGCTTATCAAGTTCCAGCTAAGCCCACGGCCTAACACTTTTCTCCATCGATTCAAGCAAGCAAAGAGTAGCATTATGTCGACGACTGATTTGTCTGAAATAAACGCGTTTGTTCCGGGCTCGGATGTATCTTTGCGCGGGCGCCCAACTGGCCCGCTATCAGGCTTGACCTTTGCTGCGAAGGACCTTTTTGACGTGTCGGGCTATGTGACTGGCGCGGGTAACGCAGATTGGGCACGCACCCATACGCCAGCGGCACAGCATGCATGGGCGGTGCAAACCTTACTGGATGCGGGCGCAGATCTAATTGGTAAGACTATTACCGATGAACTCTCGCTCGGCATCTTTGGTGAAAACCCTTTCTACGGAACGCCGGTAAACGTCAATGCACCGGGCCGCGTGCCTGGCGGCTCGTCGTCAGGGTCTGCCGCCGCGGTAGCTGCAGGTTTATGTGACACCGCCATTGGCACAGACACCGGCGGATCCGTACGGGTCCCGGCGAGCTTCTGCGGCCTTTACGGCATTCGTCCGACGCACGCTCGCGTGCCAACGCACGGTATGCTGGCGCAAGCACCTGCTTCGGATACTACTGGATGGTTTGCGCGCGACGCCGAGACCTTCGCGCGCGTTTCTGCGGCAATGTTGAATGTCACGATACCGTCCGTGTTGCCGACCAAGTTGTTGGTGGCGCCGGACGCGTTTGCGTTCGCTGATGCCAGTGTATCGGCCGCGCTTCAAGATGCAGTCGAGCGACTCGCTGCGCTGATTGGTAATCGCTCTGAAGCGGTTCTGGCGCCGGTAGGGTTTGCAACATGGTCTCGCGCCCAGAGGACCTTACAACCAGCGCAGGCGTGGTTGACGTTTCGAGATTGGCTCGATGAGGTGAATCCGCGACTCGCGTTTTCAGTTATTCGTAACTTGCTGGCGGGAGCGCAGGTCTCACCGCAAGAACATGAGCACGCAGAATTGGTACGTGAGGAAGCGCGCGGTCACATAAACGCGCTGTTGCCGCCCGGAACAATAATGTGTTTACCCACTACTCCGTTTCCGGCACCGCCTCGAGCGGCGCCGTATTCTTCTCAAGCGAAGTGGCGAGCACGTATTAACTGTTTGTGTAGCCACGGCGGATTAACTGGTGTGCCGCAAGTCAGTATGCCGCTGGGCTGCGTTGATGGATTGCCAGTTGGCTTGTCGATCATCGGCGCCCGTGGCGAAGATGCAACATTGGTCGCGGTCGCCCGCGCTCTGGAGGCACAGTAATGCAAGATTGGACGTTGAACATTGCCGAAGTTGTTGAGGAAGTACGCGTACTGTTCGAGCGCTACGAACAAGCACTTATTGATAAGGATGTTGACGTTCTTGACGCAACATTTTGGAATAGTCCGCACACCTTGAGATTCGGACTCGACGAGAATGGCTATGGCTTCGATGAAATACATGCACACCGCGAACGTCGACCCTTGGGTCTAGGTACCAAAGCGTCGCGCATCCGTTTGGAAATCCTCACCGTTGGCTATGACTTCGCTACCGTGAACCTCGAGTTTGTAGTAAGGGGGAAGGACTTGAATGGTCGCCAGAGCCAAACTTGGCTGCGCCTACCAGAGCATGGTTGGAAAGTTGTTAGTGCGCATGTTTCAGCGGTGAAGCTGCGTGATGCCTAGAGTGGTTTTGCGCAGCGGCAGCTAGTGCAAGCTACAGGATCAGACGCTGCCGGCGCGCAAACGGGACCTGCATCGTTGCTATTACAATCGTCAAAACGCCATTGTTGAAGTCTGCTTTGATTTCATCTTGATTCGCATCAGGAGGCAATTGAAATGTGCACTCAAAAATTCCAAGCCGACGTTCGCTAAAATAATACTCTCGCGCCTCCTGCATTTTTCCGGCTGATTTTGTTCCTTTCACGGTCAGCGCATTGCCATGTATTTCTACACTGACGCCGTTGGCCTCTATACCTGGCAATTCAACGTTTACTTCGTAACTGTCTGGCATCCGGTGCCGCTTGTGCTGCAGGTGCGAAAAAATCAGCGGTGCGCGTGCCTACGTTGTGCGCAGCGTCTACCAAATGTGGCCAGAAACTATGTTGGTGTGCATTCGGTCTTATTGTTTGTTATCCCGTATCTAGTGTTACAGATGGTATGAAAGTTCCGTTGCGTGAAATTGATCTGGATCAATGAACAAGGCGGATGAAAAGTTGGACGGTGCGACGCTGTTAGCGTCGCTTGACCCAAATCAATAAATTATCGGAGAACTTTTAGAAGCTGGGAACAACTTATCAGTTCGTGCGAAGAGAATTCGGTGCAAGTCTGTGGTGTCACGTGAGTACGTTCGATAAAGACCCTATTTTACTTAACGTACTGCAGACAAACATGGCGCTATTCGAATTGAACATGCCTCGGACAGTTTTAGAACGCAGACTCAGCGGCCGGCTTTGCGTGCCAGCAGACGGGCTAAGTTCGCCTGAAATAACACCGGGGTCCGAGATGACAGAAGCTAAAATGCAAGCGCAGGTCCGCGCAACTACTTCGACATTAGAAGCACTGCTTGTAGTGCTACACCGTAAACATATTATCGATGATCATGATGGCAATCTTATTTTCGATATTGCCGAACTACCCATGCACTCGCAGCTCTATCCGGAGGCAGAGCTCACTGGCGAGGTGCTTCGGTCCATGCGCGCGAAGGTACGCAGACGCTAAGCGAGGCCTCGAATGTTATCGGGCTCGAGGCTTGCGCGGGCAACTCAAGTTGGTAACACGCATTGTGCTGGCCCCGGGTATGCCGCTCAATCGCAGCCAGAACAGACCACACTAGTGTTGCTGCGTCAGCTCGACGCCGTTGCGCTGCCTTAATCGTCCAAGCCGGGACGAGCTGGCCGTAATTCCAGTTTCTTGGGTTTGTGCAGCGAAAATGCACGCGCATGTTGCCGATCGTTGGTGCTGTCGCGTTATAGTTCAGATGACATGCTACCTGAGGAGAATTAGCACAGTGGCTAGATTGCCCGATCTCGAACAAGCCGATGCGGTGCCAGCGATAGCGAAAGTGATGCAGGCGCAACTGGACGAATTCGGTTATGTATTTAATGCGACTAAGATGCTCGGATACTGTCCCGAGGTATCGCAGGCCGCAGCGTCCATGGGACGTGCTTTGGATCGTGAAAACAACATTGAGGCACCGCTGCGCTTCCTACTCTATTCGCGTGTTGCGATGCTTAATGCTTGCCCGTTCTGATTGGACCTCAACGCGTTCCGTGGAATGCAAGAAGGACTGACTGAGATCCAGATCGACAATCTTGAAGATTATTCGAATAGTAGCGAGTTCTCGGACCGGCAAAAGCTGGCGTTACGTTACGCAGATAAGGTTACATTGAGCGATCAGGATGTTGATGACGCGCTTTTCGCCGAGCTGCGAGCTGAGTTTGGCGAGCCTGCCGCGATCGTGGAATTAACAGCAATAATCGCATTCGAAGGCTTTCGCTCGAAATTCAACCATGCCTTGTTGGTAGAGTCGAACGGCGTTTGTTTGTTGCGCGCGGCCAGCTCCTGAGGCAGTGTCGCATTTGTGCGGATACTGCCCATGCCCGACTTTATCCGCAGCCGCAATTGCTCACGTAAACAATCCTCACAACTGCCGCTTAGAAGGTACGCGCATAGATGACAACTCAGATGGACAAGAAAAAGCCACGACCCACTACCGTGCGACTGCAACGCATGGTGCGTGCTTATCGCGAAAGTGCCGCGCTGATGGCGGCAGTGGAGCTCGGGTTGTTCACCCAAATCGCCAAAGGAGCCGACACCGAAGCTGAGTTAAGCAAGTCGCTGGGTATCACTGCCCTGCATGCAGAGAGGATTATTGTCGCCTGCATAGGGCTTGGGTTGGTTGAACGTGACGGCGAGCGATTGCGTAATGCCCCTGATGTGGATCGGTTCTTAGTTGAAGACTTGCCTCAATACGCGGGCGAGTGGATGCTTTTCACGAAGCCAGACTGGAACGAATGGGGGCAACTGACGGAGCACCTGCAGAATCACGCGCCGCCACGCGCTGACAATGTCAAAGTTTCCGAATTTACCGTAGACGATGCACGTCGATATCATCGCGCGACTTACTCTATCGGTAGAGGAGCGGGGCGGCTGTTTTTGCGCCAGGTCGATCTGGCTACTAAGCGGCGCATGATCGACATTGGTGGCGGCTCCGGCGCTTATTGTATTGAAGCCTGCAAAGTACACCCGGAGCTAAGCGCGACTGTTCTTGATCTCGCTCCCGTGGCGGTAGTTGCGCGCGAGTTCATCGCTGAACATGGGCTGTCAGAACGCATCGAGGCGCTGGCTTGTGACTTCAATAAAGACGCGTTTCCGCATGCTGCTGATATAGCGGTGATGGCCTCAAATTTGCCAATGTACGGGCGTGATGAATTTCGTGCCGTAGTTCGTAAAGCGTATGATGCGCTCGCACCTGGGGGCGAAATGCACCTGATCGGCGAGGCTCTCAATGCCGAGCGCACCGCACCAGCGGATGCGGCCTTGTGGGGATTGTCCGAAGCGCTGGTCAACGGCACCGGTTTAGCGCACTCGAGCACGGATGTTGAAGGTTATTTTGCCGCGGCGGGATTTACCGACATCAGCACCCACGAATTCGTGCCTGGCGTTTTGATGCGTACATACGGACGTAAAGCTTAAAGTCGGGCATGAGCTCGTTGCTGGCAGCGACCGCTGCTTGCCAGCGGCTGCGAACGCACTCGGTTGGCTGCGTTTGTCTAAGCGAGATATTGATCAATCTTGAAGTAAAACTACCTCACCGGAGACAAGCTTATGGGCGCAATTAATGTTGGATTCGTGATTTTTCCGAATCTAACCCAACTCGATTTCACCGGGCCTTTGCAAATGCTCTCGCGCCTGCCTGAAGGGCGAATGTGCATTGTTGCCAAGGACGAGTCGCCGGTGCCGAGTGATTGTGGCTTGGGACTCGTGCCTACGCACACTTTCGCTAACTGTCCGCAACTTGATGTCGTTTGTGTGCCTGGTGGCGGTGGTGTTGCTGATGTCTTACAAGACAAGGCCACGCTTGATTTTGTACGCACGCAAGCAAAGACAGCACGCTATGTCACATCGGTGTGTACTGGCGCGTTTGTGTTGGGTGCCGCGGGTTTGTTGCAGGGGCGCCGGGCGACTACGCATTGGGGTTATACGGAGCTGCTGCCGATGGTAGGAGCTGTGCATGAAGCCAGCCGTGTTGTGCGCGATGGCAATGTCGTAACTGCAGGCGGCGTGACCTCGGGCATCGACTTTGGCTTGACCTTACTTGCTGAGATTGCCGGATCAGATGTTGCTGAAGCAGCCCAATTGTCGATGGAATATGATCCCGCACCGCCATTTAACTCTGGCAGCTTAACTAAGGCCCGCGACAGTATTCAGGCATTGGTGCTACCGCGTTATGCCAAGGCTCAGGCCTTGTATCGGCAGCGATTATCTGAGCTCGACCTGTAGTTGAATTAGCGCGCCAATAGGGTTTCAGCGCGGTGATTTTATGTTTGCTGCGCCAAACGCTTTGTAAGGATATAGCTACCGACAAGCACGCGTGTCGATGCTAAATGTGCATCGCCACATGTGCTCATTCATGCGGCGCTAGACTCGGTCTAGTCTTTAATTTCCGGTGAGTGAATTACAGTCATCTTGTTGACCTGCATTTCATGCATTGAGTGCGGTACGCCACCGACGCCATGCCCTGATTCTTTGAGCCCAGCGAACGGCATCCAATCTACGCGGAATGCGGTGTGGTCGTTCACCATCACAGCCGCAGCATCCAGGCGGCTTGACACACGCATGGCTGTTTCTAGCGACTCAGTGAACACCGCCGCTTGGAACGAAAATGGTAAAGAGTTGGCGATCTCGATAGCTGCGTCGATATCGTCGTATTCGTACACGCAAACAACCGGGCCAAAAATCTCTGCGTGCGATACACGCACATTGGCTGGCGCGTTAAATATGACTGTGGGCTTATACGCAGTTTCACCAATGGCTTCCCCGCCAGAGAGGATCTCTGCGCCAGCTGCACGCGCTTCTTCAACCCATTCATGTACCCGTTGGACTTCTGCTGGCACGATTAGCGGCCCGATTTCGGTCTCGGTAACAGTTGGGTCACCAACGATTAGTTTCTCCGAGCCGGCTGCAAGTTGTTGTGCGAATTCGCGTGCGATTGATTTGTGTGCGAACACTCGCTGCACGGAAACACAGACTTGCCCAGCGTGGTAGAAACCACCTTTTAACATCGATGGCAACGCACGACTAAGGTCTGCATCTTTTGCCAAAATCACCGGCGCGGCACCGCCGTGCTCTAGCGCGCAGCGCGTACCCGGAGCGAGTTGTGAGCGTAGTGACCAGCCAACCTTGGCTGAACCGATAAAGCTAAAGAAGCCAACACGCGGGTCGGTGACCAGTGCGGTTGCATCTTTGCGGTCTGCGGTAACGACGGCTTGACACCATTCTGGGGGCAAGCCTGCTTCATGCAGGATCTGCACAAAATGTAAGCAAGATAGCGCGGTGCGATCGGCGGGCTTGACGATGGCCGGGCAACCAGTAGCAATGGCTGGCGCCACCTGATGTGCGATCAAATTTAGCGGATGATTAAAAGCGCTGACTGCGACAACTACGCCGACGGGTTCTTTGCGCGTGAAGGCGACACGATTCTTGGAGCTTTCACTGACGCACATTGGAATAACTTCACCCGCACGCGAGCGTAGCTCGTCGATGCAGATGTGTACGGAATCAATTGCGCGGTCAACCTCCACATACGAGTCGGCCAAGGGTTTACCGCCTTCACGTGCGGCTTCGACCGCTAACTGTTCGCGCCGCTCGCGCATGATGGCCATCGCACGTGTGAGGATCTGGACGCGTTCTCGCATCGGCAGCCAGCTATCGCGATCGCGGTACAGCGCATGCGCATTTTCCAGGGCCTTTTCGATGACCGCGCTGTCAGCGCGCGTCACGTGGGCAATCGGCGCGAGGTCCCAGGGGGCGTAGACCGTGACCGGGCTGGCCGTGGTCGTAGCTCCGGGAACGAGTAAAGGGATTGTTTCCAGACCGTCAGACATTGCGAAATTCTCCAAGCGCTGTTGCATTAAGGGCTACCGACAAGACTAGAGCAGTCTGGCACTCGGCGGTAGGGTACAGCAGGTTTTCTGCGATAGTGTTTGCACCGAGATGTGTGCGGACGCACATTCGAACCAAAATGCGCTCGAGCTCCCCCTTGAGTGCCTAGACCGCGCGATACCAGTTCACGCCATTGGCGTCGGGTTTACGCGTCACGCGTCCACGAATCATCAGATAGTTGAGATGTGCGAGTGCTTCACGCAGGGCGAATCCTGTGTGTTCGTGGTCAAGTTCACGTTTAAACATGCATGCGGTCGTTTGCATCGCGGTAACCGGTTTTGCGCACGCGGCATATGCATCGTCGAGGCGGTCGGCGTGATGCGCGGCCATCGCTTTTAAGCGCGCGTGCAAGCCAGTGAACGGCAAAATGTGAGACGGCAGGACCAGCAGATTGTCCGGCAGTGCTGTGAGCCGCTCGATGGTGTCTAGAAAATCTGCCAATGGATCAGAATCCGGCTCCCACATTGGTACGCCAACGATCGGTGTGATTTTTGGTAAAACTTGGTCACCCGAAATGAGAACATCCGCTTCGCGACACCACAGGCACGCATGCTCCGGCGCATGCCCGCGGCCTTCGAACATCTCCCACTCGCGACCGCCAATGGTGAGCTTATCGCCATGGCGAATTTGTAAGTAAGTTGCTGGCAGCGGCTTGACCAGCGAATGATAACCGAAGCCACGGCGTTGCTCTTTGGCAAGATAGTCGTCATCAGCACCGGCGGTGCGGGCAAATTCAAGTTGTGCGTCGAGCGAATCGGCACCGTGGTCCAGACGTAAGGTGCGCGTCCATAGCCATTCGATTTGGCTCATCACCAGTTGTGCGCCGGTCTTCGCAACAAGCCAGCCAGCCATGCCAACATGATCCGGATGGAAATGTGTCACGATCACCCGCTTGATCGGGCGGCCAGACAGTGGCCCCGCTAGCAACTTCTCCCAAATGCGCTGCGACTCAGGGTGCGCCAGGCCGGTGTCGACTAAGGTCCAGCCGTCATCGTCGTCCAGCACCCACAGGTTGATGTGATCAAGGCTGAACGGCAACGGCATGCGCAGCCAGCGGATACCCGGTGCGACCTCCACCAGCTCGCCGTGTGCTGGCGCTTGCGCTATCGGGTAGTGGATCCCTGGATGCTTATCAGTAGTAGACGGTTGCTTCACTTGGTATCGATTTGTTGCAGTGCAATATCGTTAAGATAATGGATCACTGTGGGTGCTACAAACCAGCATGTTCAGGGGAGACAGATACTTTGTGACTGCATTGTGCGTTACGGTTAGGCCAGAATGTCGGTGTATTCGACCTGTTGCTTGCAACGATTCTGACCGCCGAGCGCAGTGGCTGCGGCAAATGGGGGACTGGTGAAACTTGGAATTGTTTGTGGGCTCACAGCCTACTTTGCTGGAGTCAAACGGATCGCGCGTCATATCGAAGCGTGCGGCTTCGAGTCGATGTGGATGATCGACCATCCAATCGTGCCGGTAAAGCGCGCGAGCGTGTATGGCGGCGGCGGGGCGATGCCACCGCACTACGCGCATATCCTTGATCCGTTCATCGGCTTAGCCGCCGCGGCTGGCGCGACCACAACGCTGCGCTTAGGTACCAGCATTGCACTAGTGCCGGAGCGTGACCCGCTGGTGATGGCCAAAGAAATAAGCACTATCGACTTGGTGTCCAATGGCCGCTTCGAGTTTGGTGTGGGCGCGGGTTGGATCAAAGAGGAAGGTGAAATTCTAGGCGTGCATTGGGCGCGGCGCTGGGCGCAAACGCGAGAATACATCCTGGCGATGAAATCCTGTTGGACCGACGAGATCTCCGAATTCCACGGAGAGTTTGTCGACTTTCCACCGCTCTACAGCGATCCCAAACCGGTGCAAACGCCGCACCCGCCAGTTCTGATCGCTGGCGAGATGGAGCGCGCCGCCGAGCGAATTGTTGAGTATGGCGATGGTTGGATGCCACGCTACGACCGTATCGATTTGGACGCGATGGTCGCGACCCGTGCCCAATTGAGCGAGCGCTACGCGCGCGCCGGTCGCGATTTCAGCACCTTTACGATGTCGGTTTTTCGCTGCCCACCAGAAGTTGACGCGGTTGCCGATCTGGCTGCACGCGGCGCTGATCGGGCTTTGCTCATCTTACCGCCGGTGGCCGAAGCTGAGGCTATAGATACCGTTTCGAACTGGGCGCAGTCGCTACTGCCTGCAGCACGTTAAAAGGGGCATCGCAATGTTAAACATAGGCATTATCCCGTTCGCGACCGCCAAAACGATGCCGATCGTGGACCTTGGAAGGGAAGCTGAAGCGCTCGGCTTTGAATCACTATTTTTGCCAGAGCACGCAGTCTTGCCGGCGCACTTTGACTCGCCCTTTCCTGGCGGTGGTGACACGCCGGATGAATACCGTCGCATGTTGGACCCGTTTACTGCGCTAGCGGCGGTTGCTGGAGCTACCGATAAGATAAGGCTTGGCACCGCAATTACCTTGATTCTAGAGCGCCCGCCGCTTATCTCGGCGGTGCAGATCGCGACCTTGGATCAAATATCTGGCGGGCGTTTAATTATCGGAGCAGGCACCGGCTGGCTGCGTGAAGAGGGTGACATCTTTGGCGTTGACTGGGACCATCGCGGGGCGCAGATGAAAGACTACTTCCGTGCCATGAAGCGCTGCTGGCAAGATCCCGTTGCTGCCTACAACGGTACCCATGTCAGTTTCCCGGAGCTCATTTGTGAGCCTAAGCCGGTGCAAAAGCCAAATCCACCAATCCTCATCGCCGGCGAGATGAAGGCTGCCGCGCGCCGCGCCGCGATTTACGGTGACGGCTGGATCCCGCGCTACCTGTGGGCCACGCCGGAAGATATTGCTGAGGGCAAAGCGCGTATGGTTGAAGCTTTTAAGGAATACGGGCGCGATCCGGCAACTATTGATATCACGCTATTTGGCTGCCGCCAGGATCGCGAGGAAATGACGCGATATGAACAGGCAGGCGTTACGCGCATTTTGTTCGTATTGAAACCAGAGCCGCCCGACATTATGCGCGAGCGGCTTTATCGAATTGCGGAGCGAGTGTTATGAGCCAACGTTGGAACATGGGTGGCATTGATGTTGCGAAGGTTGAGGAGCAGATCTGGAAGATTAGTCCGCGTTGGCTGTTCGCTAACGCTGATTACGAGACCATGCGTGAGCATCAACATGTTCTTGCGCCGCACTACATCACAGACGAGTTGAAGCTCAAACTCAGCATCCACAGCTTCGTGTTACGTACCGCGCGCCACACGATTTTGATCGACACATGCGTCGGCAATCATAAAGAACGCAATATCGACGCATGGAATCAGATGGATACTCCGTACCTAGATACGCTAGCAGCGGCGGGCGTTAAGCCGGAAGAGGTTGACTACGTTTTTTGCACTCACTTACACGTTGACCACGTTGGCTGGAACACGCGCTTGCAAAGCGGACGTTGGGTGCCAACTTTCCCGAATGCGCGCTACCTATACAACCGCACTGAGTTCGAGCACTGGTCGAGTTCTGATGATCCGCTGCAAGCGCCGATCATGGCTGATAGCGTAAACCCTATTATAGAAGCGCGTTTGGTCGATTTTGTTGATGACGGTCATCAGATTGACGAAGGCGTTTGCGTGGTAGCGACGCCGGGTCACACGCCTGGCCATTGCAGTGTGCTATTGGGCGACCGCAAAGGTGTCATCACTGGCGACATGGTGCATCACCCAGTGCAGTTTATCGATCCGCATATTTACTCACACGCGGACTCTGATTCGTCGCAGGCAATAGCTTCACGTGTCGAGAATTTTGCCCGCTGGTGTGATGATGGCACGGCTGTGTTGGGCACCCATTTCGCGACACCTTCTGTAGTTAATCTGACCGCGGCTGGCCGCGGTTATACCTTGTCCTGATTAGCGTCGATGCAACGCACCATTCTTATCATCGATTCTGATGCTAAAGGCGTTGAGATGGTGCGCTTTGAGATGCCTTTTGTATATGCACCGTTCGCAGCCGGTGAGCATACTCTAAGCACTTTGCTCGAGACCCGCCTGGTCGCTGACCTAGGGCGTGTTCAGCCGGATGTACCAGAGGCGCACATCCCGTTGGTGCAATCGCTGCGTAGTCGTGAAAAGGGCGATGAAATTGAACTGTTCACGCCGCCCGTGGTTGATATGCAGGCGCAGCTGCGCTCCGCAAGGATTGGTTTCGAGCAAGGTGATTTTACCGTTGAGATGGATGGCAAAGCCGTTATCCAACTCGATGGCCTGCTCGACCCAACGACTATCGCGCAGGTATGTTCCGTTCGCTATAGCTTGATTCTCGGCGACTGAGCGATTGCGCTATCCGGCGCGTTAAATCTGCAATGGCGCGATTAGTTGGCAGTCCCACGATCAGTTAACCAGGCGCTACCGGTGCGTTTCAAATTGCGAGATAACGGCGCCAGGTCGGAACCGTTGTGACATCTGCCTCGCGCCATTGCAAAGCGCTAATTGCTAGCGCGCGGAATAACCACCATCAACCGGAACTGCCGCGCCTGTTACGAACGATGCTGCATCGCTCGCAAGGAATGCCGCTACGTTCGCGACTTCTTCCGCATCCCCGAGCCGCCCTAATGGATGCAGGCTTTCCAAAAACTCCACCCCGCCATCCACGCCGCGTACAGGCTCGGTCATTGGCGTGACTATGTACCCAGGGCACACCGCATTCACTCGCACTCCGGCTTTCCCGAATGACACGGCAAATTGCTTGGTAATGCCGACCACGCCGTGCTTGGACGCTACGTAGGCGTTCACGCCTGCAAGGCTATCCGCTGTCTCCTCCCAGCTTTGCGCGCGCACCAGCGCATTGAGCCCTGCAATAGAGGCGGTATTTACCACAGCGCCACCGCCGTTAGCCGCCATTATTGGGCAAGCGTGAGCCATGCCGTAGTAAACGCCGCTGAGGTTGATATTAAGAGTTGAGTCCCATGCGTGCAGTGAGCCAACACCCGCATTATTCATCAATATATGCAGTCCGCCGAGTTCTGCGACAGCTCTTTGCATGCCCGCCTTGACGGCATCGGAGTCAGCGACATCGAGCCCGATGGCGATGGCCTTAGCGCCTGTTTCTTCTACCCGTGAAGCGGTTGCCTGTGCACTTTGCTCGTCGATGTCTGCGCACATGACACTCGCACTACCTGCAGCCAAGCGCATTGCCATAGCTCTTCCAATACCAGACCCTGCACCCGTGACGAATGCAACTTTGCCACTAAAATCGGACATTAAGCTTTCCTCGCTGTTTGTATATGCTCTGTTCGGAGTTCTGTGCCCCCACTGCACAGTACATGCCTAGCGCTTGCTATATGAATTGATTCATCACCTGAGGCATCAATATGGCGCGGCCTGCAGACCCTGAGCAGTATTACTTTCGGCTCTCGAGCGCTGGTGACCTGGATACAATTCAGACATTATTTTGCGATTCGAGCACGTATCGCTCTGCGCATACTAGTGTTTATCTCGGTGGCGTTTCGATTATGGCGATGCAGCGGGGTTTCTTCGCGGGCAGCGCGGTGCGCAGTTCAGTTTGGCGTAACTACTTAGGTCGCCTCTGCGTCTAGGTTCAGGAATGCTTTAAGCAGGGGCCCATCCGCGTCACCTAGTTCCAGGCTCATATCAAGATGATTGCTACGCGGCAGCTCGAATGCGTTGCAGCGGCCACCAGAGCGACGCCACGCGGCGGCGAACTCACGCGACTGATTCTTGAACGCATCAGACTCGTCGCTGCCCCAGCCAATCACCAATGGACAAGGGTGCTCCAACACGCGCTCGATCGGACTGAGCGCTTTGGCTTGCGCCGCGCTAAGGCGTAAGTATTCGTTACGTTCAGTGTGGCGAATCGGTTCCAGATCAAAAATGCCACTGATCACCATGCCGCCTTTGAGTGGGCACGTATCTATGCCGAGTCGACTAGGCCAATTGGTCGTGACGGCCATGGCCGCGAGGTGAGCGCCAGCCGCATGACCCACCAGGTATAGTTCTTGCCCCGAGTATCCGTCCGGGTTACGCACTAAGAATTCGACTGCGTTGATGGCTTGGTCAATTTGCTCTTTCAGAGTCACATCCGGGACGCTATCAAAATCCACCGCTGCATAGGCGAATCCTTCCGTGACCATGCTGTCCGCAATGTAGTGGAATTGCTCCTTCTCATGCGATTTCCAGGCGCCACCGTGAAAGAACACAACAAGCCCTGAATTGCCGGCGCTACCGGGAAATAAATCGATACGCTGACGTTCGCTCGGACCGTACTGAAGCGTACGAAACGCCCACTTTGCGCGAACCTCTGCACTCCAAGACTCCCGCCGTTCAACGTAGCGTTCACTGCCAGGAATTAGGCTGTCTTGGTCGTATTCGGCGTCCAAGGTTGGGTTGAAGTCGGTGGTTTCGGACAAATTCTCATCAGGCATCTATTGGGTCCCCCAAAGTGCGCATGGACAGCCTATTGTCGTCCGCGCGTGCCGATCTTTGTTGTTTCAGTATTGTCGAGCGCGTAAAGCTCTCGTGACGCGGGTTACCCTAATGGTATAGGTGCATCCAGGGTTTGGGATCAATTAGCATACGAAAGATCTAGGTTCAGTTGCAATTGAACCTATCGATAAGCCCCCTATTCTCTATTTTTTTCTTAAAAATCAATATATTAAGTTTGTGATTCTTTAAGGTTTTTTCATATGAGCGCGCGTGTCGAAATCGGCATGTTGAGCGTAGATTCGTCACTTGCACGCCTGATTGAGCACGAATTGTGTCCCGGAACAGGTATTGAGGCAGGCGAGTTCTGGTCTGCGATTGGCGCGATCGTTGCGGAAATGGCGCCGCGAAATCGTCAATTACTGGATCTGCGGGACTCGATGCAGGCGATCCGCTGTATCGGAACATGGCGCCAAACTTTGCTGGCTCGATTGCGTTTCAAGCGGCGCTGGATCTGGTGCTTGATGGACGCGCAGAGCCAAATGGTTATACCGAGCCGTGCTTGCATCTACGCCGGCGCGAAGTCAAAAGCCACTAGCCTTTGCGACTTGCTACGGTGCGGCTGCGGTCCAGCGGCTGAATTTCGCAAAGCGAGCTGCGGTCACGCCTCTCAGCTGGATGATATCTGTAGATATATTTAAGGCTGTTCAGGCGGATTTAGCTGCCGCTCGCGCGTTTAAATAACACCTTGCGATTGAAGTTCGGAGATCTGCGCCGGACTCACGCCGATCTGCGCAAACAACTCGTCATTGTGTTGGCCTAGAGTGGGCGCCGGCGCGCGGATGCGCCCGGGAGTTACGCTCAAGCGCGCGGCAATCGCTGGCATTGGCATCTCACCCATATCGGCATCAGGGTAACTGGCAAGAATCTCGCGGGCCAAGATGTACTCATCTTCGAGCAGATCGTCGACGTTGTAGATTGGCCCAACGGTGACAGCTTTTTCGGTAAACAGCGCCACCAGCTCAGCTTGAGTTTTGCTGGCCATAAACTCGGCGACTATCGGGTCTAACTCATCGTTATTGGCAACGCGATCAACATTGGTTCTAAAGCGCGGATCAGTTATTAGCTCAGGCTTCTCGATCGCATGAAATAGCCGCTCAGCCATCGATTGCATCGATGCAGACAAAGCCACGTACTTCCCGTCTTTACAGCGATAGGCATTGCGCGGAGCTGTAGTCTCACTGCGGTTGCCGGAGCGTGTCGGCGGCTTTCCCGTGAGCTGATAGATTGCCGCGTTCGGTCCTAGCGTGGAATGCAGTGGTTCGAACAATGACACGTCAATCATTTGACCAGCGCCGTGATTAACTTCGACCTCGCGTAAGGCCACCATGACCGCAAATGCGCCTTGGATACCGGCAACCATGTCAGCGAGTGCCAGCGGCGGCAGCAACGGTGGACGGTCAGGGAATCCGTTCATAGCGGCGAAGCCTGAACGACCTTCTATCAAGCTGCCATACCCTGGCTCATCGCGCTTTGGTCCATCCTGCCCCCAACCGGACACGCGCGTAATCACCAAGCTAGGATTGCGCGCATGTAGCACGGGCTCGCCAAGGTTCCACTTTTCGAGTGTGCCAGGTCGAAAGTTCTCGACCAGCACATGCGCGGTTTCTACGAGTTTCAGTAGAAGTTCGCGCCCTTCGGCGCCGCGAGGGTCGAGTGTGACGCTCTTCTTGTTGCGGCAGTACTGCTTAAAGTGCACCGAGTGACCGGCGACCCGCCAGTTGCGTAAGTCATCGCCATGCCCGGGGCGCTCAATCTTAATCACTTCAGCACCAAAATCGGCTAGTTGCATTGTCACCATATTGCCGGAAACTAGGCGTGACATATCGAGCACACGCACGCCATCGAGCGGTGCCGATGCGCCAGTTTCGAATTGTTTTTTGGGTAAAGTCATGGTGCTCGGCAGTCCTGGTAGCGATCAGTTAACAGCTGACGCATGGTTGGCACGCACGGTCGCTGACCAACAATAGTTCTGTCCCCCGGCGTCGTCAGCCGGGGGCCAAGAAGGTTCTGGTGCGAAGCGGCTACAGTGCTTTTACGATCGCCTTTCCGTAGGTATCGATAAACGCTGTACTTACTCCGCCTTGTTTAAACGCGTCATGCTCGAGCGTTGCATGCAGAAACTCGAGATTTGTGGCAATCCCGCGCAGCTCTATATTTTTCAGCAGATGCGCCATGCGCTCGAGTGCTTGCGGGCGATCTGTGCCGTGCGCTATCAGCTTCGCGATCATCGGATCGTAATGCATCGAAACCTCGTCGCCTTGGCGGAATCCGGTATCAATACGAATACCTGGCAGCCCGGTCGGGAACTGCAGCATAGTCAAGGGCCCTGGAGACGGGAAGAAGTGTTTCTTCGGGTTTTCCGCGTACAGGCGGCACTCGATTGCGTGACCTGTGAACACCACAGGTTCCAACGGTAATTCATCTCCGCGTGCTAGCGTCAGTTGCATACCAACCAGATCTGTGCCGGTGACCAATTCCGTAACCGGATGCTCAACTTGAATACGCGTGTTCATTTCGAGAAAGAAAAACTCGAACGATTCCGCATCAACAATAAACTCGATGGTGCCAGCGCCGCGATAACGTTGCGCCTTGGTCAGCGCGACGGCCGCGTCACACATGCGCTCGCGCACATGCGCTGGCAGGCCGGGTGCAGGGGATTCCTCGATTACCTTTTGGTACCGACGCTGTACTGAGCAATCCCGTTCGCCAAGATGAATCGCGTGACCTTGCCCGTCGCCGAACACTTGCACTTCAATATGTCGGGCATTGGCGATGAAGCGCTCTAAGAACACGCTGTCATTGCCAAACGCTTTGCCTGCCATCGAGCGCGTTGCTTCGACTACATCGGCTAGTTTGCTTGGGTCATCAACTCTGCGCATGCCGATACCGCCGCCACCAGCGGCAGCTTTGACCAATAGCGGAAATCCTACTTGCTCGGCCGTCGCGGTGAGTTCATCCATAGATTCGGCGCTGATCGCACGACTGCCCCCGGCGATCGGTACACCGGCCGCTTGGGCGAGCTCGCGTGCACGGTCCTTATCGCCCATTGTTTCAATGGACTCCGGTGTAGGACCAACCCAAATTAGTCCAGCGGCTTCCACTGCTCGCGCAAACTGCGCATTCTCGGATAAGAATCCGTAGCCTGGGTGAACTGCATCTGCACCGGCGCTACGCGCAGCGTCCAAGAGCTTATCGATTACAAGGTAGCTTTCACGCGCGGGCGCTGGGCCGATGGCTACAGCGCTATCGGCGACCTCGACATGCAAACTGTTGGCGTCTGCTTCTGAGTAGACTGCAACCGAATCTATCGCATGTCGGCGGGCGCTGGCGGCAATGCGGCATGCGATTTCTCCGCGGTTCGCAATGAGTAGCCGTTTCAAGATGCTTCGATACGTGCGACAACGGTTCCCTCTGTCACGGTATCGCCTTCGTTTACAAGAATCTCGGTAACAACGCCATCTTCCGGCGCTCCCACAGGGATTTCCATTTTCATGGATTCCAGAATCATGAGTGGTTCATCTTCAGGGATCTCATCACCTGGTTTCGAAACTATCTTCCAAACGTTACCCGTAATTTCGGTTTTGACGTCGACGATCGCCATCAGTTGCTCCTGCTTGCAAATGCTTAGTTGATTGGTGTGAGGCTGCCCGCCTCACAGCATGGCTTGGTTCACGGCAGGCATGACCTGCTCGGCGAAAAGCTGCATGGAGTCTAGCGCTGCTTGCACATCCATACCGGGATTATGCACGCTGATGACCAATTGTGTGATCCCCAGCGGTGCGCACAAGTTGACGATACTTTCCGTTACCGCGTCGGGTTCGCCGACGAGAAAGCGGTCTTGCATCAATTCATCCAGCGCCTGACCTAGGTCGTTGTCGCCCTCGGGCATGGGTTTGCCCTGGCCCCATTGATTATAACTTTGGTATTTTCGCTCAATTGCACCGCTCCAATGACGCATCGCTTCAGCTCGAGTGGGCGCGACAAAAACCTCGCGCCTAATCGGTAATTCAGATGGCAACGGTTTATCGAGCTTTTCGAGTTCCGCTTTGTAGACATCCATTTGCCGAGTAAGCGTGTCACCACGGTTGTGCGGCGGTAGGTACCAGCAATCGGCGAGCCGGGCTGCGCGCCGAATAGCGCCATCCGCATTGGCGCCCATCCAAATGGGTGGGCGCGGGCGCTGCACTGGCCGAATGGAAGGCGACACATCGCGCAATGTGAAGTGACTGCCAGTGTGCGTCACCGATGCTTGTGTCCACAGGCGTTTGATGACATCTAGGTTCTCCTCGAGCCGGGCGACACGTTCTGCTTGGTTGGTGCCAAAGGCTTCGAATTCGACATCACGATAACCGAGACCGCAACCAAAATTCACGCGCCCGGAGCTTATTACATCAAGCGTGGCGATTTGTTCCGCGATGTCGAGTGGCTTGTGCAGTGACAACAACACGATGCCGGTAGTCAAACGACAATTTGGTGCTTCGACGGCCAAACGCGCGAGCAATGGCATTTGCTGAAAATCGAGCAAGTCCGCGCCGCCATAGTGCGACCCCTTTACCAGGTTGTCGAAGCCGAGCGCGTCTGCATGACGCGCCATTGCACATACGTCCGCGAAGCATTGAGCTGCGTCTTCGTGCGGTAAGAACTGACTGCGCAGCAAAATCCCGAATTTCATCGACCCAACTCTAAATGCTGCTGACAGTGTCCAAACCCGGGCTGGCCGTTTTAGCATCTACACTGCGCATTGCCTCCACAATGCCGCGATTCGCCGGGGTATCGATACCTAATGACTCGCCAGTCTTAACAATGAGGCCGTTCATGAAATCAATCTCTGAGCGGCGGCCTTTCTCCACGTCTTGTGCCATTGACGGGCGCCCGTCAGTTTTGGCGGCCTTGGCGACCTCAATCAAACGTGCCTCGATGGTTCCGAACGCATTTGCATCGCCTGCGGCCGCGGCTTGCCATATATCCGGCTGCAGGCCGCGAATAGCTTCAAGCTCTATGCCGTTGGCGCTCGCAACCCGAACGCCTTCCGCAGCAATTCGAATCGACAACCGACGCGTTGTGTCCTCAAGTACAGAGCTGACGTTGGTTAAACCGGATGCGGCAATTACCGGGTTGAACATTGAATTGGTGATGAGCTTGCTCCAGCGCTCGCCCCACAGGTTGTTAGTCGCTTTTGCACCATCGGTGTGACTCACAAGTTCTGCTACCCGGGTTGAGCGTTGAGAAATACGGCCACTGGGCTCACCAGCACGAAATACCGTGTGATTTGCCGCGCCGCCGCGTGGCACCATGCGCCGCACTTGCCCTGGCGCATCCATGCACACGGCGATTAGACTGGCGATACAGCCAATGACTCTGTTCCATCCCACGATCTCGGCAATCGCGTCTTCGTTGATGCAGTTTTGCAGCGAGACCACAAATCCGCCGGGTGCGAGATATGGTTTGATCAGTTGCGCATGCCAAGCTGTGTCATACGATTTTGAGCAGACAAAGGCGATGTCGAACTCGGGTTTGCCGCCCATGCCGGCAATGTCGGAGAGATGGTGCGCGCGCACTTTGCCTTCATATTCAATATCCCCTTCGGCAGACAGCAAACGCAATCCGCGATCGCGCATCGCCAACACATTCTCAGGCCATGGGTCAAAGAATGTGACGTTTTCGCCAGCGTTGTGCATGAATCCGCCGGCGTATGCACCTACGGCGCCGGTACCAACTATGGCGATACGTTCATTACTCATTGTTTCTTATTCCTGCAAATAGAATTGAAATTGCCGCTCAGTTACGTGGCTATTGGCTGTGATTCGCGCGATCTTTAAATACATTTCTCGCCACAAGGTTTCCTGTCACTACGAGGCCGGGGCCGTATATCGCCCTAAGATGCGCTCAGCCGCAGCCACGCAATCTTGCTAATTTGCTCCAGGGCAGTAGCTATTTCTACCGCCCGGTCGTGCGTCAAGCGTGGCTCGTATGCATCCAGAATAGCGTACTTGTCTAAACCCTTTACCGCGATGATAAAAGGAAACTGGAAGCGAGATCGGTACGCTTCGTTGAGCGCCGTGAAGCGTGAAAGTTCGCCGGCAGTGAGGCTGCCCAGACCTGCCCCCGATTGTTCCGCGCTTGAGGCTGCGCTTAAGTCACCGCGCAAAGCCGCCTTGCCAGCGAGGTCTGGGTGCGAGTGGATCAGTTTGAGTTGTTGTTGCTCGGGCGCGCGCTCTACCGCATCGACCATCGCGTGGTGCAAGCTTTGGAGGTCTACGAACGGTCGTAGATGTGCGACCCGTAGCGCCACCCAGGGTGAGTGTTCGAAGATGTCGGCAAGTCGGGCGCCAAAACTCGGGTCCGATAGTTGATTGAGTTCGTCGATGTTAAACGGCATAAATCCAGGGCTTGTACGCGCGAACGGAATGCCACATGGGCGGTAGCGGACATTCTTTCACACTGTTTGTGTGCCGAGAACTCCAAGACAGGCACTGCCGCGACTCAGTGGGTAATTCCGTGACCGGCATAAACTGTTCGAGGGCCGCTGTTAGGGCAAGCTGCATTCAGAACCGCGGGCATTGAAGCAACCGAGCGCAGCGATTTGGCCTGCTTCACAACCAGCCGAACCGCGGGTGCGTCTTGGTGCTATGTTTCTAGCTGCAAACAATGAGAGGATGACGTCATGGGACGCCTAACTACACATGTTCTAGACACGGCCCATGGCCGCCCGGCGAACGACCTGCAATTGCGACTCTATCGCAAGGCTAACCGACGGGTGTTGGTCAAATCGGGCCGGACCAACGCGGACGGTCGCCTAGATGCGCCATTGCTGAGCGAGCAAGAGTTTGCTCCCGGCGCTTACGCAATAGAATTTGATGTTGCAGACTACTTCCGAGCGCTAGGAACCGAGCTTGCTTCGCCGCCGTTCCTAGATACAGTAGTTCTCGATTTTGGCCTCGCGCAAGACCAGCATTATCACGTGCCTCTGCTGGTTTCGCCGTGGAGCTATTCAAGCTATCGGGGTAGTTGAGAACAGCACCTTGTTACCAAGCACATCGCAAAACATACAGTTTCTACTTGATGGTGCAGTGCACGTAGTGCCGCTGCTAGATCCGAACGTTACCGTGCTCACGTATTTGCGCGAACATCTTGGCCGCCGCGGTACTAAGGAGGGTTGTGCTGAGGGTGATTGTGGCGCTTGTACTGTCGTTGTCGCAGAGCCCGCCGCCGACGGCTTGGTCTATCGGCCTGTTAACGCCTGCATTCAATTCGTAGCCGCGCTGGATGCGCGCGAGTTGTTCACCGTAGAGAGTTTGTCGGCACGCGATGGCGCACTGCACCCCGTGCAGCAAGCGATGGTTGATTTTCACGGCTCGCAATGCGGCTTCTGCACGCCCGGAATCGTCATGTCACTGTTCGCTCTCTACAAGGCGAATGTGCCGATAACGCGCGCCGCTGTGGACGATTGTTTGGCCGGCAATCTTTGTCGCTGCACGGGTTATCGGCCAATAATTGATGCGGCGCTCGCTATGCGCTCCGACCATAAGTCCAAAAATGATCGCGATGACGTCAATGACTTGCCTGCGCTGCGCGACACGGCTCAAGCAGAGTCGGTCGCGGCTGATCTAAGGTTACTGAGCGCACGCGCGGGCCCTAATATCAGGTTTGAAGGAGCCGGGATAACTGGCAACCAGCATGTTCTTGATATGCCTTCTCACCTGCAGGCCGCGCTGACACTATTAGCGCAGGACCCTGATGCTGTTGTTGTCGCTGGCGGTACTGATGTCGGTTTGCGAATCACCAAACAACACCAAGATCTCAAACGCATAGTGCATGTTGGCCGTATCCCGGAGCTACGCGGAATTGTTGTGCACGCTGGTGTCGTCGATATTGGTGCGGCGACACCGATCGAAGATATTTATGCAGCGATGCGTGGGACTTGGCCACCTCTAGATGAACTCTGGCGGCGTTTCGCATCGCCGCCGATTCGTCACTCGGCAACGCTTGGTGGAAACATCGCAAATGGTTCGCCGATAGGCGACTCCATGCCGACTTTGCTCGCGCTCAACGCGCAATTGTTGTTGGCTTCGAGTGCTGGCGAAAGACTTATGCCGCTCGCGGATTTTTACACGGGTTATCGGAAAACGGCGTTGGCGCGTGGTGAGCTGATTAAGAGAATTCGTATTCCGACTTTAGGCGCAGCCGAGTCCTTTCAGGTGTACAAGGTATCGAAGCGCTTTGACCAAGATATTTCTGCCGTATGCGGCGCGTTTTGCTTAACGCAACGCGCCGGTGTAATTGAGACTGTGCGCATTGCTTACGGCGGGATGGCCGCGACACCGATGCGCGCGCGGCACTGCGAAATCGCGTTAACGGGATCTGTTATCAATGCCGTGCCTGGAGCTGATGCGATCGACGCGCTGGCGCGTGATTTTGATCCACTCAGTGATGCGCGGGCGAGTGAACAATATCGGCGCTTGCTCGCTCGCAACCTGTTGCGGCGATTTTTCAACTTCCTAAATGGCGCGGCGCGTGTGGACGTGTTGAGCGATGATTAAATCGGGTAGTGATTCGCATCATAGTGCTTTTCGGTCATTGCCGCACGAAAGCGCACGCCAGCACGTGCGTGGATCGGCTCAGTATACGGATGACATTGCGGAGCCTATCGGGACCTTGCATGCTGCTATCGGAATGAGTGCGATCGCACACGGCGAGATCCTATTGATGGACCTAGATGCGGTCAGAGCGGCGCCGGGTGTTGTGTGCGTGCTGAGTGCGAAAGATGTGCCAGGGCTGAATAACTGCGGCCCTATCGAACCCGACGATCCCATTTTTGCCGACCGCTTAGTTGAGCATGTTGGCCAATCAGTGTTCGCGGTAGTCGCTCGCACCGTGGATGCGGCAAGGCGCGCGGTGAAACTCGCCGTGATTCAATATCGCGAACTTGACGCCTTAATCACCGTTGATGACGCACTTGCCGCTGAGAGCTTTGTGCTACCAACGCAGCACTTGCAGCGCGGCGATCCGCAGCAGGCTATGCATAAGGCATTTAGAACGTTAACTGGTGTTCTCAGAATTGGCGGCCAAGAGCAGCTCTATTTGGAAGGACAGGTCGCGTTAGCAGTACCGCGTGATGACAATGTCATGACCGTCTACAGCTCCACCCAGTTTCCGATGGAGGTGCAAGCAGCCGTTGCGCGCTGCCTCGGCTATCGACGCATGAGTGACGTCAATGTTGAGTGTCGTCGTATGGGCGGCGCCTTCGGTGGCAAAGAATCACAACCAGCCTTGTTTGCGTGTATCGCCGCATTGATGGCGCAGAGCACCGGTCGTGCGGTAAAACTGCGCATGGACCGCGATGACGACATGAAAATCACCGGCAAGCGTCATGATTTTCTTACACGTTATGAGCTCGCTTTTGATGACGATGGTGTGATTGAAGGCTACCAAGTCGAACTTGCATCGCGTTGTGGGCGCTCAGCAGACTTATCTGGCGCGATTAACGATAGGGCCATGTTGCATAGCGACAACGCGTATTTTCTACCGAACATAAGCATTGTCTCGCAGCGCTGCAAAACACATACAGTTTCTAACACGGCGTTTCGAGGCTTTGGTGGCCCGCAAGGCATGCTCGTCATCGAGAACGCGATAGATGCAATTGCGCGTTGCTTAGGCAAAGATCCATTGCAGGTTCGGCTAGCGAATCTATATGGTTTGGGGGACCGCAATACCACGCCGTACGGAATGACGATTGAAGGCAACGTACTGCCTGAACTTATCGCAACTCTTGTCGAAACATCTGAGTATCGTCAACGACGTGCGGCAATTGGCGAGTTCAATGCGCGAAATTCGGTTTTCAAACGCGGTATCTCGCTAACGCCGGTAAAATTCGGCATCTCCTTCACGGCAACCCACCTCAACCAAGCCGGTGCGCTATTGCATGTGTACGAAGACGGCAGCGTGCAGGTTAACCACGGTGGCACCGAGATGGGACAAGGCTTGCACACAAAGATTATTCAGGTTGTTGCGCAAGAATTGCAGGTCGATGTTTCACAAGTGCGTGTTACCGCAACCGATACCGCCAAGGTACCCAATGCCTCCGCTACGGCCGCATCGTCGGGCACGGATCTCAATGGTAAGGCTGCCCAGATTGCGGCTCGCACGATACGGGACCGGCTAATAATGTTTACTGCGGAACACTTTGGCGTGGTGGCATCCGAGGTGAGTTTGACACATGGGAATTTCGGTTTCGGAGACAAGCGAATACCGTTTGCCGAAGTCGTTCATCTTGCGTATATGAACCGTGTGCACTTGTCTGCAACCGGTTTCTACAAGACACCCAAGATTGGCTTTGATCGTCGAACTTGGACTGGCCGACCATTTTACTACTTCGCTTATGGCGCGGCTGTGTCCGAAGTAGAAATCGATACTCTGACAGGCGAATACCGCACGCGCCGAGTTGATATTTTGCATGACTGCGGCCGCTCTTTGAATCCTGCAATCGACCGCGGCCAAATTGAAGGCGGCTTTCTACAAGGGATGGGCTGGTTGACTTGCGAGGAGTTGGTTTTTGCTGACAACGGTGAATTACAAACCGCGGCTCCCTCAACCTACAAGATCCCGGCGTGTAGTGATTGGCCACGTGATTGGAAGGTAGATTTGCTACGCAGTGACGGTAATGAAGAGAGCACGGTTTATCGATCAAAAGCCGTTGGTGAGCCTCCGTTGATGCTGGCGATGTCGGTATTTCTTGCGCTTAAGGATGCTGTAGCGAGTGTCGGTGGGCACAAATTCGAGCCGGAACTCGATGCCCCCGCAACGCCGGAAGCGGTACTGCTCGCGGCGGAAAGAATCCGCCAGCAAGATCACTAGCATCATGGCCCTCACACTTGCCGAATTACGTCGCTACGACCAATTGGACGAGCAATGGATCTTAGTAACCATTGTGCGCACGCGCGGGTCAACGCCACGCGAGTTGGGTGCGAATATGCTTGTGCAAATCGATGCCGCCTACGGCACTATTGGTGGCGGGCGCTTAGAGTTTGAAGCGATAAAAATCGCGCGCGAATTGCTGGTGTCTATGCGTCACAAACAGGTAAGTTCCGATTGTGTGACGCGCGATACGCACGCCGACACATGCTCCCAGGATTTTTCTTTGGGGGCACGTCTTGGCCAGTGTTGTGGCGGGCAAGCAACCCTTTGGTTTGAGCATTCGCGCGAGTGGACGCAGGTCCTGCGCGACCAGCGGCTTGACCTCGCGTCGCGCTGGATTAGCGTTGGCAAAGAAGGGCATGCGCGTCGACAATTGTTCTCGGCCGGGCGAGTCTTGAACGATGTTCTCGCGCCTGGTCCTGAGGTAGTTAATCGGGTTCGTACCATGTTGCTTGAGGCCTATCCGCAAGCGCAATGGTGTGTAGCCAATGGCCAACGGTATTTTCTTGAGCCGCATTGGCCGAACGATTTCAAGGTCTGGGTGTTTGGCGCTGGGCATGTTGGCCAACGGGTCACTAGGGTACTTGCGACTTTGCCCGCTGCAGTGACGTGGGTAGATTCGCGGGCCGAGTTATTGCACTCGTTCGGTGCTGACAATGTCGAGCTGCGGCTCAGCCGCGCGCCGGAACTCGAGGTTGCGGCGGCACCTGCTGGCACCTATTACTGCGTGATGACGCATAGCCACACGCTCGATGCCGATGTGTGCGAGCATGTTTTGCGGCGATTCGATCACGCCTATCTTGGTCTCATCGGATCACGTGCGAAGCGCGCAAGTTTTGAGAAGCGTTGGCACAAGAGAGGCTTATCCGCCGAGGTTATAGCGAGTGTTCAATGCCCAATTGTTGGCCTGGCGCGTACGGCGGGTTTGGCCAAGGACCCTGGCGTGATCGCACTTGGTTTGGCAACTGAGCTACTGGCTTCTCGTGATCGACAAATGAATGCGAACGCGGGGATCGCATAGAAATGGACAATTATTTAGATTGGCTCAATTTGGGCCTACGTTGGTTGCACGTAGTGGTCGCTGTTGCCTGGATTGGTGCGTCCTTCTATTTCAATTGGTTGCTCAATCGGCTTACTGCACCCCAGGAACCGGACGAGTTGGTACAGGGCGAGTTGTGGGCAATACATGCAGGCGGCTTCTTTCGCGTGCAAAAACGCTCAATGCCACCTGGGGTCATCCCGGCGCCTTTGCATTGGTTCAAGTGGGAAGCGTATTGGACTTGGATCAGCGGGTTTGCCTTGTTGGTGCTGATGTATTACGTGCAAGCCGACCGCTACCTAATCGACCCGAGCGTTGCTGATCTCAGTGTGTGGCAAGTAGTGGCGATCGGGCTCGCAACAATTTTTATCGGTACGGGTGTATACGATGGACTCTGGCGATCAAAGCTTGCAAACAGGCCGCGCATGCTCAGCGTGCTTTGCTGTATTTTGCTTGTCGCTGTCGCCTATGGCTTGACCTTAGTTTTCAGTGGACGCGGCGCATTCATGCATGTCGGTGCGCTCATTGGGACAATTATGGTTGCCAATGTCGCGCATGTCATCATGCCTTCGCAGCGCCAGCTGATCTCTGCGACGCTAGCAGGCGAGACGCCTGACCCAGCGTTATCGCGAAGCGCAGGGCTACGTTCTTTGCATAACAATTACCTCACATTGCCGGTAATTTTTGTGATGTTGAGTTCGCACTATCCTGCAACTTTCGGGCATTCCGTGAGTTGGCTTGTATTGTTGGCGCTGTTTGCTTGCTCTGTGTTCATCCGCCATTTTTTCAATGTGCGCTGGCAGCGAGGCGATCGACGCAGTTTGTGGCTTCTGGTTGTTGGAGTTATCGGTTTCGCCGCGCTGGCCGTGTTAGTTCTACCGAGCGCAAGTCGTACGTCGACATCAGTCTCGTTTGATCAAGTGCAAGCGGTGATTAGCAAACGTTGTGTGCAGTGTCATGCGCAACAGACCAAATTGGTGGCGAAAGCAGGGAAAGGCGTGATGCTGGAGACACCTGAGCAAATAGCAACGCAGGCTAGCGCTATCTATGCCCAAAGCGTGCTAAGTCGCGCGATGCCCTTGGGCAACTTAACCCAAATGACTGATGACGAGCGACTGGTGATCAGTTCGTGGTATGCAGCTGGCGCGAAAATAGACTAGCTGCATGGCATTGCTTTCCACGCGCTACAAAGCTCTTCGCGGCACAATTTTGCATTGTCGGTCAGATAACGACTTGGTAACTCAGCTGCCCACTGATGTTTTTGGAGATCGCCACCGTGGTGTACCAGCGCTACCGGAGGTGGGAATGCGAGTGCAGGGCGCGATGGATCCCGTCGTACAGACAATTGACGATGGCCTTCTCCTCCTAAGCGATGAATCTGTAGTTGGCATTATCGATGCAGCTCTTATAGAAGATCTCAGTGCGCAGTGGATTGTTGAGGACTATCGTGGGTGCCTTATTGCGCCGGGTTTCGTTGATGTCCACACGCATTATCCGCAAACGGAAATGATTGCGTCATACGGCCAGCAATTATTGGATTGGTTAGAGCGTTATACCTTTCCCACAGAAATGCGCTTCGCAGATCCAGCCCATGCGAAGCGCGTAGCGGAGTTGTTTGTTCGGCAGTTGCTGAGTTCCGGCACAACTACTGCTGCGGTCTATGGCACCGTGCATGCGCACTCCATCGATGCATTGTTTGAGGCAGCGTTGCCAGTTCGAATGCAATTGATTGCAGGCAAGGTCTTAATGGATCGTAATTGCCCGGAAGGGCTACGTGACGATCCGGTACAAGGGTACGAAGATTCCAAGCGCCTCATCGATCGGTGGCACGGCGTTGGTCGATTTCACTATGCGGTCACGCCGAGGTTTGCGCCTACGTCAAGCGCTGCACAACTGCAGGCGGCCGCACGCTTATTGGATGAACACTCTGGCTTGTATCTGCAGACACATGTTGCGGAGAATCGAGCTGAGATAGCTTGGGTTGAAACTCTGTATCCGGAAGCTCGCAGCTATTTAGATGTTTATGCTCGCTATAATTTGTTGAGGACACGTAGCATTCTTGGCCATTGCGTATATCTCGACCAAGAGGACCATGAGCTGCTCAAGGCGAGTGGCGCTAGCATCGCGTTTTGTCCGTCTTCCAATATGTTTCTCGGCAGTGGGCTGTTTGATTTACAGAGCGCACGCGATAGCTTCCAGCGTGTAGGTATCGGTTCAGATGTAGGTGCTGGCACTGGCTTCAGCGTGTTGCGTACCGTAGGTGAGGGGTACAAGATCGCACAGTTGCAAGGGCAATGTTTCTCTCCTGCCGAAATGTTGTATGTGGCTACCTTGGGTGGAGCACAAGCGCTTCAACTTGAATGTCAGATAGGCAATTTTTCCTGTGGCAAAAAGGCTGACGTCGTTGTGCTTGATCCGACAGCAACTGAACTAACACGAGCACGCAGCAACAACTCAGGCTCAGCGCTTGATACTTTTTTTGCGCTGGCGATGTTAAGTGATGACAGGCACATCCGTGCTACATACATCGCTGGTTGTCGCGTCGCCTGTGCAAGCGCTAGCTGAGCCCTGCTCGTGCTTGGATAAATGCAGTCACTAGCTTTTCTCCTGCGATATCGATTTCTTCACTCGTTGTGAAGCGCCCAAGGCCAACGCGCAAACAGCATTGCGCCTCTTCCGGCGTGAGGCCTAGCGCATCAAGTACATGCGACGGAGTGCCGCCTCCCGTCGCGCACGCTGATGCAGATGAAATTGCGACGCCGTCCAGCGTGTCAATTACGTCAACAGCGCGCACGCCCGGCAAGCACAGATTGAGATTGCCAGGTAAGCGAGCCTCAGGATGTCCAATCAAAACAATACCGTCGACCTTTTGGCGCACCACGGCGAGTAGTCGGTCTCGCAAATGTCGCAGTCGCTTAGCCTCGTGTTGGAGTTCGCTTCGGCCAAGCGCGCAAGCTTCGCCGAGACCAATCACAATTGGTGCGGCCACTGTGCCCGAGCGTAGCCCGAACTCTTGGCCGCCACCCACAAGCAGTGGCTCCACTCGCAGGTCTGGGCGGTTACGGACGTAGAGGGCGCCGGTGCCCATTGGGCCGTAGAGTTTGTGCCCGGAGATCCCTAACAGGTCAATTTTTTGGGCATCTACGTCCAGGTGAATCTTGGCCGCAGCTTGTGCCGCATCAGTGTGGAAGAATGCGCCGTGCTCACTGCAGACCTCGCCGATTGCTGCGATATCCTGAATGACTCCAATTTCATTATTGGCCGCCATAATACTTACGAGCAATGTGTCCGCAGAGACAATTTTGCGGAACTCCGTCATGTCTAAACGCCCGAACTTATCCGTCGGCGCATAGACGACATCGAAACCTTGTGTTTCGAGTAACTCCATTGAGGCACTTACGCATGGATGTTCGATGCGCGAGGTTACCAGTTGGCGTCGTGTGCCTTTATAGGCCCGAGCCAGCCCGAGTATCGCCTGATTGTTGGCCTCCGTTGCGCCGGACGTAAAAACGATCTCAGATGGCTGCGCACCGATAAGTGCCGCTATCTGTGCGCGTGCTTTGGCAACCGCTTGTGCTGCGTCCAAGCCGTAAGCGTGCTGCGCTGAGTGCGGATTACCGAAGCGTTCGTTGAAAAAAGGCAACATCGCGTCGACAACACGTGGGTCGGTGGCAGTTGTTGCTTGATTATCGAGGTATATATCCATATCGATACACATGCGGATTTATTTGCGTTGACGGTATGTCATCTTCATCGGTCGAGCAATGTGCAAGTGATGCGGCGGCTGTCCTGTCGCCAAAACGCCTCCTTGATCTATGCGAATCCCCCAGTGCCTTGGGCGTGGGTTTGTCACAGGGATACGGCGACTAAACACGAAACGAGAAGTCGAGGGAATGCTCTGTCTTGATAGCGGCACGGACAGGAACAGCTAGGCCTCAATGGCCTACCGCAGCGCCCGGGAAATGCCTTTATGACCCCAATTCGGTCATTCCTGACTGCACAAGCAATAGCCCATGCGTCGCGTGCGCTGGAGCTTTTTGCGGTGCTGTGAGACGCGGGTTCGTGGACCTACAAGAAAGTGCATCACGGATTACGAACGAGGAGGCTGATGTCTCTATGCGTGGTTGAGAACCCGATGAAGAATAGGCGCATGACAATTGCACGTGCACATCTAGTAGATTCCGCGAACGGTGGTTTTTATCACTGCATTTATCGGTGTGTGCGCCAAGCTTGGTTGTGCGGTAACGGCCTTGTTACAGGATCAACACGCGAGCATCGCTGGGCTTGGCTCGAACAGCGAATTCTGCGTCTCACCCAGATTTTCTCGATTGACGTTTATAGTTATGCAGTGCTTAGTAATCATTACCACATCGTGGTCGAGGTAGAGCCAAGGCGGGTGATGCAGTGGAGTGACGCAGAAGTCGTACGCCGTTGGCAATATTTGAGGACTATCACGTCGAAGCGAACGCACCGGTACCTAAGTGCAGCTTCTGTGCTAAAGCATCCGGAGCGTATCAGAGAGCTGCGGGCTAGGCTCGGTAGTCTGTCGTGGTACATGCGTTACATAAATGAACCGATGGCGCGCATATCTAATCACGTAGACGGCTGCAAGGGACATTTCTGGGAGGGACGCTTTAAGTCGATCGCTCTTTTAGATGAAGTCGCGACGCTCAGCTGCATGGCGTATGTTGATCTGAATCCTGTTCGCGCTCGCTTAGCGACGAAGTTGCACTAACTGCCCTACGCCTCAATTACACAGCGATTGGCCGGTGAAACTACGCTGGGGGATTTACTTGCAGCTCTCGAAAACGTATCGATATCGACAGCCGAGTACGCTTCGCTATTGAACTGGATGATTAGCCGTGAAAGCGGGAGCGAAGCAGACCACGCGTCCAGCCCAACATTACTTATTTGAGCGACCCGCATGTGCTGCCGAAATTTGGATGGATGAGGGCACGCTACACAAAAGGCGTTACCGTGCTCATGGGTCGAAAATGAGACTCCAAGAATACGCGCAAGTTCTGCATCAGTGTCGGGTCCGCAGTTCCGCGAAACGTTTGTTATAGCGTCTGCCGTTGTTGTACTGGCGTCACTCCATATCGTTCTCGGTATCGCTTCGAAAAATGCGAATGCGAACTGAATCCGACGGCAGCGGCGACCTCTAGTATCGGCATCCTCGTTTTCTGCAGCAAGAGATGTGCCTGCTTGAGCCTAAGGGCCATATAGAAGCGCGCCGGAGAGCCGCCGGTGTGACTCTGGAACAGTCGTTGTAGATGTCGTGTTGTGATTCCAATGCGTGACGCGATTAAGCTCGGCGATTCGGGTATCTCGAGCGCAGCTTCCATCTGGCGAATTGCAGATTGCAGCTTTCGAGGGCGGCATCCTAAGCTCGGAAGAGGTGTTGAGGGATATTCTTCGTCCTGATTTCTGATGTGTTCGATTTGTAACAATTCAGCCAGTACGCTTTTGATCGCTTGGCCCTGGTGCTGAGAAAGTATGTACACGAATAAGTCAGTTACGGCTGTGCCACCCGGGCATGTGTAGAGGCCGTCCTTAGCGACGAACACACGACGCACTAGTCTAGTTTCGGGATGGCGCTCCTGCATCAGCGGACTAGATTGCCAATGGATCGTGCAAAGTCGCTGCCGAATGACGCCCGCGGCGGCGAGCAAAAACGTACCAGTACCTAAGGCACCGAGTTTACATCCTTGCCGCTCTAAGGTGCGCAGTACTTTGGCAGCATCACGCGTCAGGGTCGGATCTAGCTCCGTGTCCGCGCAGACAAACAGGAACTCAAATTCCATCGTGACAGGATCATGGTTCTGTGGTGCCAGAGTGATACCAATTGAGGACGCGATCGGCTGCCCGTGGGTTGATACGATTGTTGAACGGTATGCCTCGCGCCCGAGTGCTGTATTAGCCGCGTGCAAGACTTCGGTAGCTGTGGCAAAGTCGAGTACTGAAAAACCAGGCAGTAGCAAGAATCCAATGTGTATTGGTTCCCGTCTCTGCGCGAAGTGCACGTCCGCGGTAGGCGTTTTCGAAAATTGCATGCGAGAGGCTTAGTGAACAAATTATGTCTCAGCCTACCCTGTCAACGCAGATTCGTAGTACTGAGTAACACGAGAATTTCTAAGCCTATTTGTGGACAAATACTAACGAACCGAGCCAATCGTAATCCTACTAGCCACGGGCACGCTATGTGTTTGGACTAGCTGGCTTCGTGTCGATGCGGGCAACGTGTTTGTGCGCATCGTCCGTACAGCACTAGCGAGTGATCGGCGAGCTCGAAGCCATTGCGGTCCGCTATTGCACGCTGCTTCTTTTCGATTGTTTCATCGATAAACTCGGTAACTCTGCCGCAATCCAAACAGACAATGTGGTCGTGGTGTCCGCCAGAATCTAATTCGTAGACAGCATGTCCGCCCTCAAAATTATGGCGTACAACAAGGCCAGCTGTTTCAAACTGCATCAACACACGGTAAACCGTGGCAATTCCAACTTCGTCGCCTGCTTCTAGCAGAGCTCGGTATACGCCTTCCGCACTCATGTGCAATTCACGATTTTCGTCGAGAATCTCCATGATACGGACCCGTGGGATTGTGATCTTGAGGCCAACTCGTTTTAGGTCGGAATTTTGCATTGAACTGCCTATGGGAGAGGTACGACTAAGCGCATTCCCCTGAACCCGCGCGCACTTTGCGTAGTGTACATGGCTTGGTTCGTTTTCGAATCTGCAAAATTCGAGTTGTTTCGGACCGCTTGCTAATCGGTTCTAATCCGCGCGTGCAACTGAGATTCGTTCTAGCGATTTCCCTGTGCAGGTGATCTGCGCTCTCCTGCGCAATGCACCCCTATCGCGATGCGGATTTGTCTGTCCCTCGGGCCCCTTTCGAAACGCTGTCCCTTGCCACCCTTGCCGCTTATCGTTGTCATTAACACTCAGTTCGTTCGCGCAAGGTTTGCTGCTCGTGTTCGGCCTAACGGTTGCGGTAGCGATCTCAATGGCGATTTCTGTCTGCCCCGATCGCGAAAGAAAGCAACAGCACGGGCAGCAGGCCCGCTAATACGATTAGCAATGCGCCGGGGGCAGCAATTTCGATCTGCTGATCAGATGCGAACTGATACACATGGGTTGCTAGCGTATCGAAGTTGAACGGCCGCAAAATAAGTGTCGCGGGCAACTCTTTCATACAATCCACGAACACCACCACTCCGGCCGTCAGCATGCCGCCGCGAATGAGCGGTAGATGCACGCGCCAAAAAGTGGCGAGTGGCCCGTGCCCCAGTGTTCGCGCCGCCATGTCCATGCTCGGTGTGACCTTACCTAAACTGGCGGAGATCCCACCGACAGTGATGGTTAGGAAGCGCACGCCGTATGCGAACACGATCGCGGTCACGGTGCCGCTAAACAATAAACCCGTGCTGACGCCAAACGATGCCCGCGCAATTTCGTCGATGGTGTTATCGAGTATGCCGAGTGGAATGATCACTCCGAGGCCTAATACTGAGCCAGGCACGGCGTAGCCGAGCGAAGCGATCCACACTGCTCCGCCGACCAGCCAGCCTGGACGCAATCGTTTTGCGTACGCAAGTAGGGTTCCGACGAATACCGTTAGGGCTGCGGCACCGATCGCAAGCAGCAAGCTGTTGGTTGCGAACTTCTGTACGTCAGCTGAGACGGCTTCGTCCCAGTAGAGAATCGAGTAGTTGGCGAGCACGGCGCCCGGCAATATAAAACCCAGGACAGTCAACAATAGACAAAGAACAAACGCGCCGAGTCCGCGCAGTCCGTGTAGCTCCATACCCGGCAATTGGCGTTGACTCGCGCTGCTAGAGAAGTGCTCACGTTTGCGACGACTGGCTTGTTCAAGTACCAACAGAATCACGACGAACATCAACATGACGCTGCCGACTTGCGCGGCGCCGCCCAAGTTGCCCATGTTGAGCCAGATGTCGTAGACCCCTAGGCTGAGCGTCTGCACGCCGAAGAAGTCGACCGTGCCGAAGTCATTCAAAGCCTCCATTAGCGCTAATGACACGCCTACTGCAATGGCTGGCCGTGCCGACGGCAAAGCAACGCGCCTGAATGCTGCCCACGGGCCGCACCCGAGTGTCCGGCTCACCTCAAGCGCACCTGCGGATTGCTCCAAAAATGCACCGCGCGCGAGCAAGTATACGTATGGGAATAAGACCAAGGTCATCATCGCAATGGCGCCGCCAAGCGACCTAATTTCGGGAAACCAGTATTGCTGTGCACTGGTCCAGCCATACCAAGCTCGCAATGCTTGTTGTACCGGTCCCGCAAACTCCAATAGATCCGTATAGACGTATGCAACCACGTACGCGGGCATGGCGAGCGGCAGCAACAATGCCCAGGTGAATGTTTTGCGACCCGGGAACCGGCACATCGTCACGAGCCAAGCGGTAGATACGCCGAACGTCAGGGTGCCGATGGCAACACCGAACAGTAATGCCAAGGTCGTGGTCAAATAACGTGGCAGCACCGTAGAACTTAGATGCGGCCAGATATTCTCTTCGGGGAAAAATGCGAGTACAGGCAAAACCACCACTGGGATTGCCACAATGACGGAAATCAGAAGAGCCGCTACGGTCCACGCGTCGACGCGGTATGGCAGCGACTCTGGCGCTGTGCGCTGCTCTAACTCAAGAATTTTCAAACGCTTGGGCAATTGGGAGTTGTTTAGGCAGGATGGTAGTCGTACCCAGTATACGACGTAATCGTATCGCCAAATTTAGCCATCATAGTTCACTCGGTCGGCAAGCTTCGATGCTGCCTTGCGTTGATTCGCGATGTCGGACAATCCGATCGTGTCAGCTTTGAACTTTCCAAATGATTCCAATTGGGCCGACCATTTTACGGTACTCATAACTGGATATTCGGTGTTGGCTTGCGCATAAATACGCTGCGCCGGTGCGCTGCTTAACCATTCCATCAGACGAATTGCATCAGCTCGATGCGGGGCTGATTTTGTTAAGGCGATGCCGCTTACGTTAACGTGCGTTCCGCGGTCGGCTTGATTTGGGAAGATAATGTACACGGAATCTGCCCACGCCTTTTGCTTCTCGTCTTCGAGCATATTTCCCATGTAATAGTGATTGATAACGGCGATGTCACACGCGCCCTGTTTGATTGCTTTGACCTGGGCGCGGTCATTACCTTGTGGTTTGCGTGCGAGATTGCTTTTCAACCCAGCAAGCCATTTCTCCGCTCCAGCTTCACCGTGGTGGCTAATCATGGCCGCCGTGAGGCCAACCATGTACGAATGTTTGCCGCTGCGGGTACATACGCGTTTGGCGCTCGGGCCTGCTAAGTCTTCGTAGGTGTTAATCGTGCCCTTCGGCACGCGCTCTTTAGACGCAACAATGACGCGTGCGCGAGTGGTCAGACCGAACCAGTGACTGTCCTTGTCGCGCAAATTGGCTGGAATGTTGGCTGCTAGCACTGCGCTGGACACCGGTGCGGTGACGCCGGCTTGTTTAATGTCGTTGAGTCGTCCGATGTCGACGCTTAGGACGACGTCTGCCGGTGAGTTTACGCCCTCTCGCACTAGGCGCTCAGTGAGGCCTTTTTTGGCAAACACAACGTTGACCTTGATGGCAGTTTCTTTGGTGAACTGGTCGAACAAGGGCTTCATTAGAAACGGTTGTCGATACGAATACACGTTGACCTCAGCAGCGATGGCCGCCTGGCTTGCAGCAACGCTCAATAAGATAACGCCAGCCATAAGTTTGGCGGAAGGGATTTGCATGATTGAATTCCAATACAAATGAGAATGATTCGCGTTATGTTTAATGCTATCAGCGAACGTAACAATGTCAACCGCCATTAGTAGGTGGCATTGATCTATGTCAAGGAGTGTGGTCGTTTGGGCGGGCGAGGCTGGCTGTGGGCTGGCGCTCCCCCCGCATAGGCGCCGAGCGGCGCGAATTGTGGTTGCTTATGAGAAATGCGTCAGAGCATTGCGCTTCGAACGAGATTGCCGCCGAGCGCGATGAGCATCACCAGTACGCCTATTCGGAATATGTGGTCCGGCAATTTTCGCCGAAGGGCACCACCCAACTTGATGCCGATAAATACCGGAACCAGGCCTAGGCTCGACCATGCCAATGTGTTGAGGTCGACAAAACCTAGATAGAAGAGTCCGCCTAGCATCACCATCGAAGACCCAGTAAAGGAGATATTAATGGCTTGCACGAAGCGCTCCGGTGCGAGGCCGAGAGACATCAAGAACGGCAACACCGGCATTACTTGAGAGCCGGTTGCGCCATTGATGAAGCCGGTTACTGCACCGACCGGAATGTACAGACGGCTTGCGCGCGTTGGGGATAGTTGAAATCCCGGATTGGCTAGCGCGAACACGGCATAGAGCACTAGGACTAAGCCTAATAGCCCCGCGGCGCTAACTGCGTCGGCGGATCCAAGCAGCGCGAGGCCTGCGATCAATCCGGGGAAGGCAGCAATGTAGAGCCACCGGAAGTCATATAAGGTGCGCCGGAAATCGCCTGCTTGAACCATCACTAACACATTGCTTCCGAGTGATGGCACGATAACCATGGGTATCGCCAAACGCAGATCGATGATGCTGGCAAGTAGCGCCAGGCAGATTGTTGAAAAGCCTAGTCCGGTAATGCCCTTTAGGAATGCGGATACGAAGAAGGCGGCGAAAATGAGCAAATAGGGTTGTTCCAAACTGCTGCCTGCAAATTCCGAATGACATGGGCTGAGCTGAGTCTAATACATCGCTAAGGCGTGGTCGTGTCACTGTCGCTCGATGCGTGCCCATTTGTATCGGCAGCGCTCATCCCGACGCTGTAATCAAACTGTTGCGCTCGTCATTTTGCGCCGATTCAGGTGGCATGCTGCGCGTACGCGGAGACGCTTAAATGTTGAAAGGGTTGAAGACCTGGCTGGCCGGGAATACAGGTGAATCACTCGGATCCAAGGAAGGCGACTCGAGCCCTGCGAGCAGTCTGATGCAGCGCTTCAGACCTGTAGACCAGTTGGGTCGAGGCGGCATGGCGATCGTGCATGATGTGGAAGATATTGGCTTGCGTCGGCGCACCGCGCTGAAGGTAATGGATGATGCTTTTGTCAACGAGCCGCTGGCGGTTGAACAGTTTGTGCGCGAAGCACAAATTACCGGTCAACTCGAGCATCCAAATATTATTCCGTTCTACGAGTTCGGCATTGATGGCGAAGGCGCGCCTTACATCAATATGCGCCGTATCGACGGCCAGGTATTGGACGATCTGATCCCCGAACAAGCGAGCGAGCGTCTGCAGGCGGATGAGCTAGCGCAGCTCGTCGGGATCCTTATTAAGGTATGCGATGCCTTGGCATTCGCGCATAGCAAAGGTGTGATTCACCGCGACATCAAGCCTGAAAATATTCTTGTTGGAAAATTCGGGCAGGTGTATTTGTTCGATTGGGGCATTGCGCTCGTACGCGCTGACCTAGCTACAGATCCGGTCACGGTTGACAGCGATCCACTGGCGGCGAAAGCGCAGCGCGACGGCCCAGTCATTGTGGGTACGCCAGCGTATATGTCACCCGAACTTGCGATCGGTGAAACGCAAACGCAAGACCAACGCACTGATGTGTTCTTACTCGGCGCAACTTTGTACAAAGTCCTCACCGGGCGCGCGCCATTTACCGCTAAACCGGTGGCCGCGGCGCTACGTCTTGCGCAAAACGAATCAGCCCCAGACCCCAATCTGCTCGTACAAGAGCCAAAGTTGCCGCCAGAGCTGGTGCGTATCGCGATGAAGGCGATGGCGCGTAGCGTCGATGAGCGTTACCGATACATCGCGGATATGCAACGAGACTTGCAGTCATTCTTGAATGGCGCTGGGCATTTACCAACGGTGCAGTTCGCGCCTGAGGAAATTGTTATTCGAGAAGGCGACGAAGCGACGCAAGCCTATTTGATCGTGAGCGGCGAGTGCGAGGCTTATTTGGTCCGGGACGGGCAGCGCAAGACCCTACGCACACTGCACGCTGGTGATGTTTTTGGTGAGATGGCGATTCTGACGGGCGGTACACGCACGTCAAACATCGTGGCTGTAACTGAACTTGAACTACGTGTGGTTACGGCAGCATCACTGTCAGAAGGGCTCGGCATGCACACTGCTTTTGGTGCCTTCGCAAAAGCCATTGCTGAGCGCTTTATCGATGTCGAACGGCAACTGCAAGAATTGCACGCGGAGCGCAAATAGCGCCCCTAGTAGCGCTACTGCCTTGGTTCAAAATGCGGCTACACCACCATCGCTGCGCGGATCCGTGGCGCCTTCCAACACACCGTCCGGATGTAAGGCGATGGCACCAGCATGACCCATCATGTCGGTGAATGGAGTGACTACCTCAACGTCGTGGCCAGCATTACGCAGCGATTCGATCAAGGCTGGATCAAAACGGGATTCCAATTTGAGGTTGGTGCTTTGTTCTCCCCACGTGCGCCCAAGTAACCAGCGCGGCGCTGTGATTGCTGCTTGCAGAGGCTGCTTGTACAGAGCATAGCGACTGAATACTGCGGCCTGCGTTTGCGGCTGTCCTTCACCGCCCATAGTGCCATAAGTAAGAATGCGTCCGTCGTCGAGGTAGGCCATTGCTGGATTGAGGGTGTGGAATGGCTTACGTCCTGGTTCGAGCGCGTTCACGGCGTGCGCTCGAAGATCGAAGCTGGAGCCGCGGTTTTGCCATTGGATGCCACTGTCTTCTAAAACTACCCCGGAACCAAATTCCCAGTAGATGCTCTGTATGAAGCTGACGCTGAGGCCGGATCGATCCACCGCTCCCATCCAGATCGTATCGCCTGCAGCGCTTGGGACTGGCCAAGCCAAGGCGCGTTGTGGATCGATGTTAGCGCTAAGGCGATCAAGTGTTGCATCACTCAGGAGTTGTGCCGGATCACAGCGCATATGTGCTGGGTCCGTGACCTCGGCGTTACGCATGATGAAGGCTTGCTTAGTAGCTTCGACAAGCCCGTGGATGTGCGCGAAGGATTCCGCTTCAGCGACATTTAGCCGGTCAAATAGCGCCAGGATCTGCAGCGAGCTTATCCCTTGCGTCGGTGGCGGCAAATTGAACAGCTGAGCATTGCTGAGCGTCACGGAAAGCGGTGCGAGCTGTAGCGCTTGATGTGTGGCAAGGTCAGCACTCGTCAGCGGTGAACCTGCGCGCGCGAGGTCAGCGCAGATGCGTTTGGCCAGTTCGCCCCGATAGAATCCTTCAGGCCCTTCGAGCGCAATGGCGCGCAAGCTCTCGGCGAGCGCTTGATTCTTAAACTGCGTGCCCGGCTGAGGGGTTTGACCACCAGGGGCAAACAACTGCGAAAATCCCGGCGATGCATGCATCTCATCGCGTTTCTCGTCCGTTAGGCGTGTTTGGCCAGCTGTGACTGGTACACCCGACTCAGCGTAATAAATGGCATCTTCGAGCAGTCGGTCTATCGGTAGGTGTCCGCCAGCCGCATGGCTAAGGCGCTCCGCCTCGCCCCAACCAGACACCGTTCCGGCGACGGTATTTGCTGCTAATGGGCCACGCGTGGGGATGGCGTCTAAACCCTGCTGCGTATAAAGCTCGGTGCTTACCTTCGTGCCGGTGCGCCCGCACGCATCTATTGCGATGGGTTTCATACCGGGCTTACCTATCAGCCAGAATCCGTCGCCGCCGATGCTGTTCATGTGCGGGTAGACGACCGCAATGGTAGCCGCCGCTGCGATCATCGCCTCGATCGCATTGCCGCCCTCGCGCAGCACTGCGAGACCACTTTGCGCCGCAAGGTGGTGCGGCGCGGTGACCATGCCGCGCATGGCTCTCGGGGTGTTCAGCATCAGCTCCAGGTCCTATTCGTCACGGTTAACATGCCAGCTAGAAGATCCCAACCCGATGTGGCGCCGAGTTGATCCAGTTGATTCAGTGTTCTTGGCTCGAGCTCTCCACTGATGAGCCCTGCTAGAACCTCGTGCGCACTGCGTACACATTGGCCGCGCAGCGCCGTACTCAGTAAGGCCGCGCTGATCGGATGGGTCAGGTGTAGACGCGCTCTAATAGCGTGCGCGAGCGACACCGCCGTGGCCGGACGCAGAGTATGCAGCGCGAGTACCGCGCCAGCCAACACATCATCTCCGGTCGGGGTAAGTCCAGGACCCGCGCCGAGCAGTTGCTCCACCACTGTTGTTGGCACTGTTTCGCTCTGATCACACAGGCATTGTTGCAGAGTTCGAACGGCTTGCTGTGCGCTGGCAGGCCACATCGTTGTCGGCCCAAAACCCAACAGCCCGTTCAGTGCCGGACCACGATTCATCAGCCACTGTCGTGGTATATCGCAGCTGATAAACCTGCGCGCTCCAGCGTTAATAAGCGGCTCAGGTATCCAAACTTGCGCAGCGCGTAGCGCAACACTCGCTGACGGAGTAAAAACGCTGGCGTTACAGGCATCCCAGCTTGTACCGCGCAGACCAAACTTGCGCGGCTCAAACGCTGGTGTGACACGCACATGCAAGGGGCCATCTTGCGCGTTCGAATCTAACAAACATGCCCACGCGCCGGTGCTGGAACGTAGATATATGCTGTTATCGAAAACTGCATATATTTCGCCGTGAGCGCCGTCATGCAGAGCTTCGCGTGCAAATTCGCCGATTGTGATACCCCGGTACACCCCTTGCGCAGTTGCATTGACAGCGCTAATCAAGGTTTCACGGTGCGGCGTGTAGTAGCGGTAGGACCTCGCTAGCGAAGCGCTCCATGTAGTCGGGTCTTGGCGCATCCCAGCGCGGTGTCGGCATTGGATGCGGAACCAGCACATCACACGGTACGCCTTGGTTCAGCGCCGTGATCAGCTGCGCTGCAACGTCGTTGGCATTGCCATGAATAGCGAACGCATTTGCGACGTCATCGCTCAAGAATTCGACCAGCTTGCCAGATTCGACCAAATTCGGATGATGATGAAAATCCGGCCACACGTGTTGCTTGAGTTCTTCGCACGGCGGGCCATTCCATTCGAACCCTGGTGCATCAAACAGCATCGGTGAATATTCGTAATAGCCGGCCGCCATCGAGCGCGCCATCAATGCTGCGCGCTCACGGTCGTCATCCAACACAACGTGAAAAATGAGGCCGATACGCACATCTTCTGGGCTGCGCCCTGCTTGTGCGATGCCTGCAAGAACATGCTCGTAAGCCTCGGTTAAGTTCGCTGAGTGGGTACCGACACGTATGAACACACCGTCAGCTACACGTCCCGCCATGCGCAGTGTGCGTGGCCCGCCGGCAGCTATCCACACCGGTGAGTTCGCTGGAAATTCCATTCTGGCAGGGCGCGATACGCCAACATCTACAGGATCGCCTGTCATAAGCAATTTTGTAAGCGTTGTCGCCGCTTCGAGCCTATCTACCTTTGCAGGCTTGGCACCGATGAGACGGACCGCGGTATCACCAACGCCGAGCGTGAGCAGGGTGCGGCCTGGCGCGAGTCGCTCAACCGTTGCCATTGACGAGGCCAACACGGCGGGGTGGCGCACAATTGGATTGTCTAACAACACACCCAGGCCGATTCGCTGGGTGCTCTGCGCTGCGAACGCCAAGTTCACGTACGGGTCTTGAATCTTCATTGATGAAGCAGGGATCAAGGCCCAATTCCAACCCAGCTGCTCGGCCCGCGCGACGTCTTGTGCGAAGGTGAGCGGTGAACGCCAATCAAAGCGATTTAAGCCTATCTGCGGCACTTGCATGACTCGGATCTCCTATTACGAAAAAGTGTCAGCGCGGTATTTTGTTAAACGGACCCTCGCGCATGATGCGATTGATGCCTAAATACCCAGCGCTCAAGCATACGACAGGATTTGTCCATCGTGCGCGCCGCTGACGTTTGTTTTGCTCTCGCTAGCAAGGCTCGACGCGCACAAACGCACCGAAGCCAGTTAAGATCGGATTCTTTAAGATGCGCGGATTACAGTTGTGGAAAAACGAGACGCCGCGCGACGGCAATTCATTGCTACCAGCGGTTGGGCTGATGCGCAGGTAAAGCCGTTCGCCGAAGATGCGTCGTTTCGTCGATATTTTCGTCTGACGCGTCGCGACGAAAGTGTTCTGCTGATGGACGCGCCGCCCGAGCTGGAGCCGATCGCGCCGTTTGCGAAAATTGCCCAACACCTGAGCGCTCTTGGATTTAGCGCACCACGCATCATCGCGCGTGACGATGTGGGTGGTTGGCTATTGATCGAAGATTTTGGCGTGAACACCTTTACGCGTTTATTGGCTGCCGGCGAAGACGAAACAAATCTGTACCTTGCTGCTTGCGACACGCTTATTACCTTGCACCAGATGAGCGCTGCGCCGGCCATTGAGCTGCCTCGCTATGACCAAACAGTGCTGCTCCACGAGGCCGCGTTGTTGCTAGATTGGCATTTCCCCGCAGTGACCGGTCGAGCCATCGACGAGCCAGCACGAGCCAGCTATTTGCAAGCCTGGCGTGAGACCTTGTCAGCGTTGCCAGCGCCGGCGCAATCGCTGGTGCTGCGCGATTATCATGTCGATAACCTTATGCTCTTGAGTGAGCGCTCGGGCATCCAGCAGTGTGGCCTGCTCGATTTCCAAGACGCGCTGCTCGGACCATGCGCCTACGATTTAGCCTCGCTGCTTGAAGACGCTCGTCGCAGTATTTCTAGCGCCTTGTCTGACATGCTCTACAAACGCTATGTCGATGCGTTTCCGAGCCGCTGCGGCGATAGCTTTAAAGCGTGGTTTAAGGTGCTGGCCGCACAGCGCCACGCCAAAGTTGCCGGGATCTTTGTGCGCTTGCATCAACGCGACGCCAAGCCTGCTTACTTGCAACATATTCCGCGCGTTGTTAGTTATTTCGCGGCGCATCTGCGCCAACCCGAGTTGGCGCCAGTGGCGCAGTGGATATGCGAACACTATCCGCAGTACGCGCAACCGGTGCCAGCAGCTACGCAAGCCTAGCCGTGCTATGGCGCGCTCCACTGCGCATGGCGAATGCTCGCGCTGGTTTAGATACCCGCTGGTCCGTAACTCGCCTCGATACTCGCCATGGGTGATTTTTGAATGCCGTGATTGACTATTGGATAGCGCAAACCGTTTTTGCTCAGCGCGGCAAGCCCTGCGACCACACCTGGCAAGAAGCTCGGCGGGATCGCCATCAGTAACTCGTCATCTTGCACGCCGCCAAAAGCACGCTCCGCGTAACATGGAATTGATACCGACGGCTCACCTGTGCTTAAGGCTTTGCCCCAGGAATCAGCACAAGCGCTCTCACCGACGCAACTGAACTCCAATTTCTTGTAATTCAGATACTGTAAGCCATTGATAAATGTAATCATCTGTCCTGGCGTCGCGTAGATCAGACAGATGTCGGGGTTGCTCAAGCGATTGGTCACGAGTGGCGATAAGGCGAGTGCCTCGTACTCGCCATACGGTGCGCAAGTCATCGCGCCCTGATGCGCGGCACTGTCCTCAATCGTGCCGTACCACACACCATTCATGCGCTCTCCGCCCAGGAAATCTTTATTTCTGGGGCTGAGCCCAACCACGGCGCCACACTGCACGCCCATCAAATCATCCATGGTGATGCCGACGGTCCAACCGAGCCAGCGGCTTTGCCCGACAATTTGATCGGTGGCGAATTTCTCGCCGTTTTTAGGCCGACGAATGCGGGGAACAGCTTCCATCTCGGCAGTTGTTTTGAATCGCTTCATGCCAACCGGAATGGTTTTCAAGCGTAGATATTTTTCCAACCCCGCGACTAGAGCTGCAAAGTCATATTCGGTGTCGTCGCCAAAACTGTTGGTGATCATCAAAGTATTCGCCCGCGTGAAAGGTTCGAAGGATGATGACAGTTATAACCGAAGGGCGGGCTTGCGAGATACTCTCGATGCGTGCGCCTGCGTGCCGCGACCGCACAGTTACTCTAATGCGACGATGCGCCACACTAGGCGGCGCATCGCCCGGCCAACAGAGCCGCAAGTTGTTGCAGTCGTCTAAATCGCCTACGCAAACACTTTGGCAAAGAAGTCCTGCATGTCTTGCCACGAGCGTTTGTCGCTCGTTTCGTCGTAGGCAAGTGGTAAGCCATAACTCTCGCCACGACTTGTGGCTTCCGGATTGGTGTAGCCGTGCAGGGCGCCGTCGTAGGTGACGAATTCGTAGTCCGCGTTGGCGTTATTCATCTCAGTGTGAAATGCGTCAATTTGTTCATCGGGTACGAGTACATCGGCGCCGCCATGAAGCACTAATATCTTGGCCTTAATACTGCCCGGAGCGGGTGTATGGAATGATCCAAGCGCGCCATGGAAACTCACCACGCCGCGTAAGTCCATGCCGATTCGCGCCGCGTGTAGTGATACAGCTCCGCCAAAGCAGTAGCCCATGCATCCCATACGGCTCGCGTCCGTTTGGGCTTGCTCGCCGAGTGTCTCGGCCGCCGCTTGAATGCGCGCGGTGCCGGCTTCCATGTCGCCCAGAACGGCGTTCATTAGTGCGCCTGCTTCGGCCGGGTCAGCACCAGTTTTGCCACCGCCGTACATGTCAACGCCGAGCGCGGTGTAGCCGAGTTCGGCCAACATGTTGACGCGTCCGCGGATGTACTCATCCAATCCCCACCATTCATGCACGACCAAGACTCCAGGGCGTGATCCGCTAATACTGTCGTCGTAAGCCAGATAACTCTTCATGCTGGTATCGCCAACCGTGTAGCTGACTTCCTGGGATTGAATAGACATGCGCAACTCCTCAAGGCTGAAATTTCGAGCGGTAAGCTCCTGAGCGTATTCTGCCCGATTGTCATGGCGCAAGCGGGCGTTTCATTCACTCGTTGATACGCGTTTATACGCGACTACGACCGACGCAGTTTTGATCGACGTGCATACGATCGCACACCAATGCCGATCACGCGAGTGCCTGTCGTGAGTTGCCGATGGCTGCGGAATCACTGCTATTGCAATACCCTTATGCAACATCCTTTTGCGACTAGTGCGGGCACTGGCGAGTGCGTGATTTGCTAGGCTGTTACGCTAGCTGTAAATCTCATATGTGCATATCCCACACGACCGCCCCACGCGACGGAACCCCAATTCAATGTGCTCTGCTACAACCCAATCCGCTACGCCACAACTGAGCGGTTCTGACGCACTCGCGCATGAAAGTGCCGGCCAGAATTTTTTCGCAATTGATGCATCGCTACAAAATCTGCTCGGCTTGTACATGGACGCGGACTTGTGCGCGCACATGTGGCCGCACATGCATCAACTCGGAGAACTCGCTGGTGGTCGACTAGACTATCTCGCCAGAATCGCGGACCGCCACCCGCCAAAACTGCATCCACGTGACCGTTTTGGGCGCGACCACGAATGGATCGAACATCACCCGGCTTACCATGAGATGGAAGCGCTTGCTTATGGCCAATTTGGCCTGCATGCGATGAGTCACCGAGCCGGAGTGTTGGGTTGGTCGAGTCCAATACCAGCAATCGCTAAATACGCGTTCCAATACCTGTTCGTGCAGGCCGAATTCGGTTTGATGTGCCCGGTGAGTGTGAGCGACACATCCGCTTTCCTGTTGGGCCGGTACGGTGACGAGGAACTGAAGGGGCGATACTTGCCCGGTATGTTGAGCCAAGACATGGGTGCGCTGTTGCGTGGTTCGCAGTTCATGACAGAGAAGGCCGCAGGCTCCGATGTGGGGCGTGTTGAAACCGAAGCCGTGTGTGAGAACGGCGAGTGGAGGGTGCATGGAGAGAAATGGTTTTGCTCTCACGCCGACGCTGACGTGGCGATGATGCTGGCCCGACCAAATGGCGCAGGCGCAGGCACCCGAGGTCTCGGTTTGTTTCTGCTGCCGCGTCATCTGCACGATGGTTCCCGCAACCATTACCGAATCGTACGTTTGAAGGACAAGATGGGTACGCGCTCAATGGCGAGCGGAGAGATTCTCCTCGAAGGCGCGTTGGTGCATCCGGTGGGGGATCTAAACCGTGGCTTACGCCAAATGATGGACCAAGTGAATCTGTCGCGTTTATCCCATGGTGTGCGCGCCGCTGCGATGATGCGCCGCTGCTTGAACGAAGCCCGTGCTTGCGCCCAATCGCGCCACGCCTTTGGCGGGCCGCTATCGCAGCTACCGTTGGTACGCCGTGAGCTCATGCGTATGGCGACGCGTAGCGAACATGCGCTATCTGTATCGCTCTATATTGCGCATTTGATGAGCGAAGCTGGCTCGACCGACAAGCACGCAGACTTACTCCGCATTCTGACACCGCTGGTTAAGTACGGCGCCTGTCGCGACAACATCGAAGTGGCGACCGCGGCAATGGAAATGCGCGGCGGCAATGGCTATATCGAAGATTGGGTGAATCCGCGGCTCGTGCGCGATGCCCAAATTGGCGTGCTGTGGGAAGGCACTAGCAACATCAACGCCTTGGATGTTGTGCAGCGCGCGGTCGGAAAAGTTGGCGCGCACTCAGAACTGGTAGTGGCGCTAGAGGCGCGCCTTGGCGCCGCACAAATTGCGCCGCAGCTTAAAGCACGCGCGAGCACTGCGCTGGCCGGGGCCGTTGAGTTTGCGGTACGCGTGGCGAGCGATGCCAAACATGAATATCTCGCGCGGCGCGCAACGCGGGCGCTTTATGATGCAGTTGGCGCAGCGCTGCTGGCAGCGGAGGGGGCCGAACTCACCGCGCGCGGCGAGGCTGACACGCGCAGCCAGTATGCCGACTGGTTGTTGCGCGAGGCGCTCGAGCCACGTGACCCATTTGCCATTGATGCGGATTGTTAGCGCCAACGCAGAATTCGGGCAAGGATCGCCCGCTAGTGCTTAAGTGTTGGAAGAGGCGGGATGGTGCCTGCTTCGAAGGGGCCCGGCGGCGGCTGTCAAAGCGCAGCTTCCTATAAATGACGCGACAACATAATCACCCATGCAGCGCTTTTAGACGTGCGGCTGAACTTACTCGAATCTCCTCAAGCCCGTAGGTGCGTCCGGTCACTCTATCGGCTTCGGCAGCGTCAAGTTCAGACTCGAGATAAGTCCGGTAAGCCGGATCATCGAACTCCGCTTCAAGCACCGCCTGGTTTTGGACCCGCTCCACCAGTGCGACCAACAAGCGCCGAGCCTGCTCTTGTGCCGGCGGCTCCAGCGCGCGAACTTGGGCGAAAATCTGGTCTAAATCAGCTTCCTTCATAAGCCCATCTTATCTGCCAAGCCGGGGTGCGCAAGGCGGGGTGGGCGGGCACGCGCCAAGGGCGATTCTTGGCACACCTGCTGGTGTGTGTAGATCCAGCCAATCGATACTATGAAAGCACCTCATTGTGCTTGTATGTAGCGATGCTCTAACCGGGTCTTAGACACTAAATGCAATCATGCGGAGCGCAGAAATTCCGGATGTCGTGATGACCTCCGTTAGCCCCATCCTTACTTAAGTGCCTCACATCTCATCGAGTGGATAAATCGGCCGTGGCAAATTAGAGAAATTGAGCGTCGAGTAGTCTGAGGTACACACGCCGGTGCCAGCACACTCGACGATATGTCGAGCCAGCTCGCCAAAACCTGCACGGAAATGCACGCGGCTTTTCAGCATCAAGAAACGCTTCGCTGATGGTTCAATACCGACGCTGCGCAAGCACGCCAGATCGTTGGGCTCCTGATGACGCGAAATGACCACAATTTCGATGTTGCCAGTGTCTAGAACTACGCTTGTACCCATGTCCATGCGTACGCCCTTGCTAGCCGGACCTTCGTTGACGAACTGACCGTCGGTAATTGTGCGGATGCGTCCCGAGACTTGCAGCGGTTCGCCTTTAAGTCCAATAGATGGCATGTCTAATTTGCCACCAAGACTGATCGTAACGTTGGCACCGACGCCCGCGTCGAGCATCTGTGCGACCGCACCTGGGTCGTGGATCGCGAACACCGCGACGTCTTTCAGTCCAGCCGCTATGATGCCCTTTAATACGGTCATCGTATCCATAGTGCCGCCTGATGCAGCGTTGTCGTAGTGGTCCAACAAGACTACCGGGGCTGCATCAATTTGCGTTGCACGCGCGATCGATTGCTCCAGGGGCTCAACGTGATACACGAAGTCTGACCGGTGTTTCCAGGCGAAATCGAGTAGCTCGTCAACATGCGCTTGCGCGGCGTTCGCGTTGTCATTGGTGACGACAACGGCACTCAAACCGGCGCCGGCAATATCGGCGTGCGGAAAGCCTGTGAACAAGCTTGCTGTAAGTGCGTCGCCACTTTCCATCGCTTGGGCGCGGGCTTGCAACTGCGAGTTGGGGAAATCCAGGCTCGATTGACGCATCACGTGCGGCAACATCGGACGCCGACCCCACGCCATAGTAGGGCGCGCGCGGCCTTGCAGCATATCGATAACAACATTGGCGGCGCGTTGGCCGGTCTCATATAGGTCGATGTGTGGATAGGTTTGATAACCGGCTAAGACATCGCAGTTGTTGATGATGTCCGGGTACATGTTTGTATGCATGTCGAGTGCCACGCCGATTGGAACATTGGGCGCGGCAGCACGTACTTTGGCGAGCAAATTGCCTTCGCCATCTTCAAGTGAGCGCGTCACCATGGCGCCGTGCAGGTCGAGTAGGATCGCGTCGATATCAGGGCCGATGCGATCGAGAATGCACTCGCACATGTGCGTGTACGCAGCGTCTTCAACCGGGCCACTTGGCCATGCATTGGCGGCAATTGGCACTATCACCTCGGCACCTGCGCGCGTGGCGACGTCGATGAAAGCGCCGAGCGCAGAGCCTGTGCCGGCGTAAGCTTGCAGTGCTTCATCATCATAAAACGGCAGTGCCTGGCCACGCGCAAAGCGCGCAAGATCAGTCACCACGGGTGAAAATGTGTTGGTCTCATGCTTCATTTGTGCAAGCAGAATTTTCATGCCTAGTGCTCCTGGCTATAGTGTTGGCGCGTCGTGTGTAAGGCTAGGTCTGCGCCGCAGCGTATCACTGACCAGGTAAGGCGTAAGGTCTTCGAGTGCGTCATTGCCTGCGCGCGTCTAACCATGCACGCAATGTCGCGAGTGTCTGCGCTAGGTCCGCCTCGACTTTCACCGTGGCCAAATTATCGGCCCTAGTGCGCCCGTGGTTGATGATAATGATCGCTTTGCCTGCTGCTGCTGCCGCACGCGCGAAACGAAAGCCTGAGTAGACCATCAGTGACGAGCCCGCGACCAGCAATGCGTCAGCTTCGGCTACGCGTGCCAATGCAAATTCAACGCGTGCACGAGGTACGTTTTCACCGAAGAACACAACATCAGGTTTCAATACGCCATCGCAACCATGACACTTTGCGATGTGGAAATTTGGATAGTCAACGTGGCTCAGATCGACATCACCGTCAGGCGCGATCTGGTCGATTTGATAGGTCCAGTCAGGATTCAGTGCTTCGAGCTCAAGCTGTAGAGTTTGTCGGAGTACACGTGCGCCACAGTTGAGGCAAATGACAGTATCGAGGCGACCGTGCAGATCCACGACACGGCTTGAGCCCGCGCGCTGATGTAGGCCATCGACGTTTTGGGTGATGAGGTGGTGACTGATGCCGCACGCTTCGAACTCGGCCAGGGCCGTGTGAACGGGGTTTGGTTGCGCCTGATTAAAACTCCGCCAGCCCGCCATACTGCGTGCCCAATAGCGCTTTGCAGCCAGTGGATCGCTTAAGAATTCAGGTAGGTGCACAGGCGGTGTGCGTTTCCACTCACCGTTGCTATCGCGGTAATCCGGGATGCCAGATCCGGTCGAGCAGCCTGCACCTGTGAGAATCGTCAGGCGCGGTCTGCGTGGCAAAAGTGTGTTCAGGCGCGCAAACAAGTGAGTGCTTCTACACAGATAAACATGCGCTTCATGATCCAGTTGTGGCCGAGCCTGCGCAAGCGCGCGCTGGCATAATTTTTTCGTGCGATTCGCATGTTACGGTTCCCCGAACGGCCTCTTGATATTGCTTCCATGACTCAAAAGAAAGACGCCAGCTGGTTCGCCGATGGTGAAGCCTACGAGCATTACGTCGGTCGTTGGAGCAGGCCGGTCGGACATATGATTCTCGACAATGCGGCACCAAACTTGGTAATCGGCATCGAGCCTTCCGAGGGTTTCCTTAATTTGGCCCGAACAAACGTCGAGGATCAACGTGCCAAGTTTCGTCTCGGTGACGCGTCCCAGGCGGCAGAAGGACGCATCTATCAAACGGAGGGTGAACCGAGAAGAGGTGAACTCGCTGCTGCGTGACATCAACGACCGGGCAACATTGGGTTTTCCTCAGACCGGGTGATTCAATCGGATCGAGATTTCCCTTATCACCAGAATCCCGTATCCGATCGACGGAGGAAACGCCGTAGGGCACCTTTTCGGAATCCTGTGCCAGCACCTTCGGAATCACGCCCTAGGAGCGCTGGGTGGATTGCCGGCAATCCCGGTAGGACTCGACAACTGGGATGAGGTATCCATCTGGAACCGGTGCGACTCGCTGAGACGACCGGTGGACATGCGGTAGATTTCAAGGTAGGTGTCGGTGTGCCAAGAAGTCATAGCAACAGGGTGTAGTTGTGGCATGTTGCACCAGTGAT
>Ga0055584_100000212_pt1 | contig 54298 bp, 52 predicted proteins | sample OSDHelmetaG_FD_58716 | JGI IMG/M metagenome (GOLD analysis project Ga0055584, IMG submission 58716) | Pelagic marine sediment microbial communities from the LTER site Helgoland, North Sea, for post-phytoplankton bloom and carbon turnover... | ecosystem: Environmental > Aquatic > Marine >... | reverse complement strand
CCGGTGCTTTGACGTAATATACACCGGTCATAATATGATTGCTGTGTTTGTGAATTTCTTGGCTCATCCCGTATTGATAAACGTTTGCCCAACGCTGGGTAATGTGGAGATTGTTTTGCGCAAGCGGGTAGGCCATTAATTCGCCGAACGCTCTTAGGCATTGCATGGCAATGTCGGTAAATTCGCTAAATGCCGGTTGCTCGTGCAATGCACAATTATTGGTGATGGTGGTGTACACATCACACGCCCTGGATCCCGGTTTGCCATTCGGCGTGTTTTCGCGAATGGCATCTAACTCGCTGATGAGGCGTTCATTCAATTCTGCCCCGTTGGGCAAGCGCGTGACTAGGACCGGAACCGGGAATAATCTGTCAATTTTGCGTGCTGTCTCGACGGGCATGCTATGCCTCGTGTTTTCGTCAATGGTAATCTGTGGGGCGGAATATAAAACAACGTCCCATGCCGCGTCCTAGTAGGGCGGAAAAAGGTTACAAGTAAGAATTCAAAATGTCGCTATCGCCTTGATGAGCTGGCTAGGCGTGATTGTATGACTTAACGGAAGGCGCAGGCTGAATATATTGTTATTAAGTATTAAGTATTAATTAACTATTAATAAAATAATTATATAACTGCTGTAAAGCTAAGTGTGATTCTTTCTTCATCTATATTATGCAAAAATACTCTATGCTTAATATGGCTGTTGAATACTATTAGTTCTCCTTCAGATGCTATAAATGAAGCGTTCTTCATATTGTATTCATTGCTCATTTTTACTGGTGCGTGGATCATTTCTTGCGTGCTTGGTGAGTCGAAGGCGAATTGCGCTCCATTGTCTGGTAGCTTTATGAAGTAAACGCCTGTAAATAAACTGTTTGGATGATGATGAATATCCATAGAGCAGTTTTTATTATAAATATTAATCCACATATCTTTAATAAACACACTTCCTTGTGGAAGGTATATTTTATGTATTTCGGAAAAATACTTTAACTCTTCTTCAATGAAGTTCTTTACTTCATAAAACTCGGGTCTGTTTTGTAATTCATTATTGCTTTCAATTGTTGTGTATACATTACATGCCCAGTCTTCGGGCCTCTGGCTCGGCGTAGATTCACGAATGTCGGCAATTGCATTCAAAAGTTTTTGCTGAATGCGCTTGGCTTCGGGGTGGAACGCTGACTGGATTGCATTTGGAAAGAATTCCAACGTCGTCATATGATCGCTTAAATCTCGCAGAGGCATCGTTACCGCTCAAATTCGTGCGTTAAAGGAAATACTGATGCGCTCGCCGTCGACCATATGATTGGGTACGCTGTGGCGTAGCGCGCTGTCGAAAACAATTAGATCGCCCGGTTCGGGATTGTACGATGCGATCATGCTGCTGAGTGGGCTATGGCCTGTGACCGGCGGTCGTATCATGGTGTCCGCATAGGGCGAGTGAAACATTATCTCGGAGCAATCTTCTGGCGCTTTTACGTAATATACGCCGGTCATATGATGGTTGGGGTGGTGGTGGACTTCTTGGCTCATGCCGTGCTGATAAATATTTAGCCAACATTGGGTCATGCAGATTTTACCTTCATCCATGTCATATCCCATTACATCGCCAAATGCGGATAAGCATTGGAATGCAATGTCCGAAAACTCCTTAAAGGCGGGCTGTTCATGCAACGCGCAATTGTTGGTGTAGGTGGTGTAGATGTCGCACGCCCAAGAGCTGGGTTTGCCATTTGGTGTCGATGCCCGAATTTCCTCTAATGCGGTGATCAAATCGTCGTTGAGCTCGCCCGCGTTTGGTACCTTGGTTAGCAAAACTGGAACTGGAAATAGTTTTTCGAGTCTGCGCGTGTTTGGCGTCGGCATCAGGGCTCTTTTCGTAAATGGACAAGGAGGCTATTGATTGAAATTGAAATGCTGCACGTTGTCTAGCACTGTCCTATGCAATACTAGGCCACCAAATTGAGAGAGACAAATGATTACGATTTATGGTCTGAAAAACTGCGATACGTGCCGAAAGGCGATGAAATGGCTGGCAGCGGAGGGCATCGACGCGACGCTACATGATTTCCGAAAAGACGGCCTCGATGGGACTCTTTTGGGACAATGGCTTGATATGGTTGAGTGGGAGACACTATTGAACCGCCGGGGCACCACTTGGCGTAAGTTGAGTGACGGGGACAAAGCTGATGTGGATCGGTTAAAAGCACAAAACTTAATGTTGGTAAATCCCAGCTTACTAAAACGGCCGGTGATACCGTTAGGGGACCGACTTGTCGTGGGTTTTAAAGAAGCAGAGCAGGGCGCAGTCCGAGAATTCGTCGTCGATAAGGGGTGAATTGCTGGTGGGCGCGCGGGGAACAGGCTATTGCTGGGATACGGAGTTACTTAACGAACGACACGAAAATTGAAGGGGAGAAATGTGATGGATTGTCGAATGGATGGGCGCAACGCCCTGATAACCGGTAGCAGCAGAGGCCTCGGCCGAGCGATGGCGATGGGCTTTGCGTCGTCTGGCGCCAATGTCGTTATCTGCGGTCGCCGTGACGATGTATTGGCGGCGACCCAAAAAGAAGTGGATGCGGTTGCAGACGGTAAGGTGGTCGCCATTGCAGCAGATGTCAGCACCGCGGACGGGGTAAACGCATTGCTTGATGGCGCAGAAGCCGCGCTCGGCCATATCGACATTCTGGTCAATAATGCAGGCGCTTCGAAACGGGCGCCGTTTTGCGAAATCACCGACGAAGAATGGGCTTATGATTTTGAGTTGAAAGTTTATGGGGCAATCCGCACCTGCCGGCGACTGATGCCTGGTATGATGGAACGTAAATGGGGCCGCATTATTAATGTGCTGAATATCGGCGCTAAAGCACCTCCGGGTGGTGGTGCGCCGACTGCAGTATCGCGCGCAACCGGGATGGCTATTACCAAAGTGCTGTCGAAGGAAGGTGCGCCCCATAATGTTCTGACGAATGCCATGCTCGTTGGCCGTATTGAAAGCGACCAATGGCTTAATCGTTGGGAAGATACCGATAAGTCCATGACCTATGATGAGTTTTTGGAAGATATGGCGAAAGATTTAAAACTGCCCATGGGGCGTCTCGGCACCGCTGAAGAGTTCGCCAACTTGGCGTGCTTCCTCTGCTCGGATGCGGGTTCCTATATCAACGGGGTGGCGATAAATGTGGATGGCGGCACCAGCCCTGCGGTCTAGATTCAGATCAATCGAAAGGGCGGCCGGGATTGTTCTGACCGCCCTTTTGTTTACGGCCTGTCAGGCGCATCAGAATATCCAGAAGGCACCGGTGGAGCAGGTCAAAGAACTGAATTTGCTCACCTACAATGTTCGAATAGGTATGGGCACTGCGTCACCCGGCACTAGCCCATATCATGCACAATTTTGGAAAAAGGATTTGGCCCGTGTAGCTGCAGCCATTCGTTCGACCGGTGCGGATGTGGTTGCGGTTCAGGAATTGTTGGACGGACAGGAAGAAGAGCTCGGTAAGCTATTAGGGATGAATTATGCTTTTGCGCGCCACGGCGCCATTGGTCCCGGTGATTGGTGGGGTGTCGGCGTTTTGTCTAAGTTTCCGATTACGAGTTCATTCCGAGATGTGTTGAGCACGGGTAGTGGCAATTCTCGCAGCAATGCGGTCGTAACGGTGATGATCAACCGCAAGCCACATGTTTTCATCTCCATTCATAAGGATAAGGATTTGGGCGATGGCGTGTCCGTTGACCGCACCGCGGACACCGCCAAGGAGTATGACGGCCCTGTGTCAGTGATGGGCGATTTTAATTTATGGCCGGAAGACCCGATTATGAAGAAAATGCCTGCGAAACTCGTGGATACCGCGTTGGCTGTCGATACAGTAGGTACGCGGTTTTTAAAAAAGACCGGAACATTAAACGGTGCGCATCACGCCGACCATCGCGGGCGGATCGACTATATTTTTGTCGATCCCAAATACTACGAAGTGCTCGATACACACCTCATGGATAAGGCACACTGGGATGCATCCGACCATTATGGTGTGGTTGCCAAAGTCAGGCTTAAATAAGGTACTTTTTAGTTTTTCTTGATCACTCTATCAGCAGGAAAAGTGACGGTTGCCACGGTTCCCGATCCCGGTGTGCTACGCAGGTCAAACTTGGCGCCATGCGCCTCGACAAGGCTGGCAACGATCCCCAAGCCAAGACCCACGCCGTAGACACCACGAGATAATTCGGATTCTCCGCGCTGAAATGGTTGCATTACCCTTTCCAAATCCTCGGAATCAATGCCGGGTCCGTTATCGGATACTTCGATCTTGAGACCGCCACCTGCAGTCTCGGTGGTTTTTAGCTCCACCCGCCCGCCCTCTTGCGTGAAACGGACCGCATTAGAGGCAAGGTTTATGATGATTTGGCGAAATCGCATTTCATCAGCCATTAACCGAACGTCACTTGAGACGTCGACAGTCAGATCCTGTTTCTTGCTGTCAGCGATGGGTTTCACCATTGCGATTGCCCGTTCTACCGCGCGATTTAGGGAAATCTCGTTGTTTTCTAGCTGCGCTTCACCGAGTTCCAGGCGAGAAAGGTCGAGGATGTTGTTGATGAGGTCCAGTAAATGTTGTCCACCGGACAGGATGTTTTCGAGATAATCGCGGCTTTTTTCTTGGCCTAACTTCTCGAAACCATCCTTTAGAATGACCTCTGTAAAGCCGATGATTGCGTTTAACGGTGTTCTCAATTCATGGCTCATGCTAGCTAAAAATATTGTTTTTGCGCGGTTGGCATCTTCAGCCTTTTGCCGCAGCGCTTCCTCGCCCCGTTTCGCTTGTTCAATGGATTCGGCCATGCCGTTGAACGCGTCCCGCAGGTCTTGGAATTCCACAGGCATTAACCTGCGCTTTCGGTATTGGATACGTGAGCCATCATTGCCCGAGGCCATATTGCGGGCGGCAGCGATGGCGTCTCCAAGAGGTTCCGTTAGTCTCCACGCCAGAATGACGCCAATTGCCACGGTTATGAGGAAGCCGATGAAAAGGACTAACAGAGCCGAATGGTTGCTGAGTTCTGCATTCTCTTCCAGTTCGGAGAATGGTTGTGGAATCATAACGCCCCAACCTGTTCCCTTGACTGCGGTGAAGCCCGCAATCATATCGGCTTTGACCGCCGGTGAATAAAATTGGGAAATGCCGGTTTCTCCGCGCAACATGCGCGCGACGGGCGGTACTTTGGAAATATTCTTCATGGCTTTACGCCACGCGGGTAATGGATGTGAAAGAACACGCCCATATTGATCGACGATGGCCGCGTGGCCCTTGCGTCCGAAGCTAATGGCTTTGCCGAGTTCGACAAAATAGTCGGTTTTCAGTGCACCGATAGCCAGGTGATTACCATGCTTGCTGACCAAGAAAATAGTAGGTTCCAAACCCGGGCCTGGTACGACACCACTCATCACCGGCTTTTCTGATTTTGCAATTTTGCTGAATAGTTCGAATCGTTTGGCCGGAATATTGGCGGGGCAGGGCACATCGTCCGGGCCGATAGAGGCCATGATTTTACCGCTCTTGGCATCGGCAATGCAAAGGTGACGAAAGGAGAGATTTTGCAGCAATGCGTTCCCGGAACTCACCGCCTGACCTTGCATTACGTTTTGCGTGAGGATTGTGTAAGCTGAAATGACATCTCGGTGGTAGCGCCGAAGCGCTTCACCCATATTACGCGCTATGAGTAGGTGTCGGTCACTTACATCGTCTACTTGCTGCTGCAAGGCAACAGCGTTGGACCAAATATAGAAGGCAATAAGAGGCAAAAGCGTAACCGGGATAAGAACGCCAATAAGGACTGTCCGGAGCGATACTTTTTGCCAGTCCCATTTTGGCATACCTAATTTCCCCGAGTATTCCGATCAGAAGCGTTCGAATGGCCCATTTACGCTTAACAGATTACCTCTTTCTGTTGAAATTTTAGCACGGTACCGTTTACGCCGCCTCACCTAATGCTTGGCGCAGGCAATACTGTAACATTCCGCCATTGTTGAAATATTCGAGCTCAACTTCTGTATCGAGCCGGCAGGTTAGCGTTATCGTTTGGCTCGTGCCGTCGGCGCGAGTGATTTTGCAGTCGATATCCTGCCTAGGCGTTAGGCCCCCCGCGAGACCTTCAATATCGAACTGCTCTGAACCATCCAGTTTGAGAGTCAAACGGGTCATACCGTCTTTGAATTGTAAAGGAAGCACGCCCATACCGATCAAATTTGAGCGATGTATGCGTTCCAAGTCCTCGGCGATCACCGCGCGGATTCCGAGGAGTTTGGTGCCTTTGGCGGCCCAATCGCGTGATGAGCCGGTGCCGTAAGCTTGAGCGCCAACAACAACCAACGGCACGCCAGCTGCTTTGTATTGCATGGCCGCATCGAAGACAGTCATTTCCTCCCCGTCGGGCCAATGGCGGGTGTAGCCACCTTCGCGACCGCCCATCATTTCATTCCTGAAACGGATATTGCCGAAGGTGCCACGGACCATGACCTCATGGTTTGTCCGTCGTGCACCGAAGGTATTGAAGTCTTTCTGCTCAACACCTTTGGACATCAAATATTGGCCGGCGGAGTGATTCTTTGGAATAACGCTAATCGGCGAAATATGATCGGTGGTGGTCATGTCGCCCGCCATGATTAGGCAGCGAGCACCTTTGATGTCGTTAATCTGATCGAGCTCGACTTCCATTCCCTCAAACAAGGGTGGATGTTTGATATACTCGCTATCGGTCGGCCACTGAAATTCGATGCCCTTATTGGTTTCCATCGCCTGCCACTCTGGAGTGCCGTCGTGGATGTGGGCGTAGCGATTGCGGAACATCTCCGGTGTGATGACATCGTCGATCACCTGCTGAACTTCTTCCGGTGAGGGCCAGATATCCTTGAGGTAGACCGGATTGCCGTCCTTATCGTCGCCTAAGGGATCGGTGGTGAGGTTGATATCGAGCGAACCCGCCAAGGCGTAAGCGACGACCAGTGGCGGGGAGGCGAGATAGTTGGCACGGCATTGTGGGTGTACCCGGCCTTCGAAATTGCGATTGCCAGAGAGAACCGCACCGACGATGAGATCGTTTTCATCGATGGCATCCGCCAGCGGTGCCTCAAGCGGGCCGGAATTGCCCATGCAAGTAACACAGCCGAAGCCAACGATGTTAAAGCCGAGCGCATCTAGATCCTCTTGAACACCGGCGGCCTCGAAATAGTCGGCGACCACGCGTGACCCGGGGGATACGGAGGCCTTGACCCAAGGTTTGCGCTCGAGGCCTTTTGCGCGTGCATTTCTGGCTAATAGGCCAGCTGCTAGCATGACAACCGGGTTGGACGTGTTGGTGCAACTGGTGATCGCTGCAATCATGATCTTGCCGTGGTCGAGGTTGAAGTCTTTGCCCGCGACAGGCACTTCCTTTGCATCGCCAGACCCGGCCATGTCTTTCAGTGTGTCGGAGAAATTCTGAGGCACTTGGCTCAACGGTGTTTTTTGGTTTGGTCGAGAGGGGCCGGCCACGCAGGGTTCGATGGCACTGAGATCGATTTCGACGATATCGGTGTAGATCGGCTCTTTAGCTGCTGGATCGCGCCACATGCCCTGCTCCTTGGCATAGGTCTCGACAAGGGAAATTTGTTCGTCACTGCGCCCGGAGATGCGCAGATAATCGAGGGTTTTGTGGTCAATTGGCGAGAAGCCCATCGTGGCCCCGTATTCCGGCGACATATTGCCGAGGGTGGCGCGATTGGTGGCGCTCATGTGATCGAGACCTGGGCCGCAATATTCGACGAAGTTTTGCACCACACCGTGATCGCGCAGCATTTGCGTTGCGGTCAAGGCAACATCGGTGGGGGTGGCTGCCGGGCCCAGTTCGCCGACGAGCCGGCAACCAACCACATCAGGGATTAACATTGATATAGGTTGACCCAACATCGCCGTGCCCCCTTCGAGACCGCCGACACCCCAGCCGAAGACGGCGATGCCATTGACCATTGTAGTGTGGCTATCCATGCCTAAAAGACTGTCGGGGATGGCATATAGCTCGCCGTCTATTTCACGTTCCGCGATGACAGTGGCGATGTATTCAATGTTGACCTGATGGAGAATGCCTGCGCCCGGCGGTACGATACTGACATTTTCAAAGGCTTGGGCGGCCCATTTCAAGAATGAATAACGTTCACCGTTACGCTCATATTCAAGTGCGACGTTCTTTTGCAGAGAGTCTTCAGTACCGTGAAAATCTGCGATGACCGAATGATCGACGACCACGTCAACGGGGATACGTGGGTTGATCGTTTTGGGGTCGCCGCCCAGGCGTTTGACAGCGTCTCGCATCGCGGTGAGTTCGCAGAGCAAGCCCATATTGACGTCGGGCATAAGAATTCGGGCGGGATAGAAATTGATTTCACGCTCAACTTTTTGATTTTTGGTTTTGTCGTTGGCCGCCCTGGCCCAATTGCCAAGCGCTTTGATGTCGTCGGCTGTGACAGAAACACCGTCCTCGTTGCGGAGCATGTTCTCGGCAAGCGTTTTCAGGGAATAGGGCAGGCTAGTAAGGTTTCCAGCGCCATTCTCTGAAGCAGCGGCAAGGCTAAAATAAGCGTAGTCCTTGCCGTTGACGTTGAAAGTTTTCTTCGCGTTAAAACTATCTTGGCTTGCCATTCTTCTTCTCCCAATTCGTCTCAGTTTAGTCTCAGTCTAGTCAGCGTATTTAGCGTCCAGTTCCATGAAATGATCCGAATTCACTGCTTCTTCCCGGTCCTGGAAAGACGCCATCATATCCATGTACTTTTCAGTGTGCCCGACGCGGAGGATTTCGTCCGCCATTAACCGCATGGTGTGCATGGCAGCGCGTTGCAGATCGCCCGGTGCAATCATCAAGTTGAAGCCTAAGCGCTCCAGTTCACTTTTTTCCAACACCGGCGACTTGCCCGACCAGAACATATTGTAGAGCTTCGGATAGTCGGCCAGTTCCTTGGAAATCTTCTCCATTTCTTCGAGCGAAGTTGGTGCTTCGATGAAGGCCACGTCCGCGCCGGCTTCCATATATTTGTGCATGCGCTCAATCGCAGAATCCACGCCCTCGATCGCGAGGGAATCCGTTCGTGCGATGACGACAAAATCCGGGTCTTGTTGGTTGTCCTTGATCGCTCGAATTTTTGTCACCAGCTCTTCCGCCGGGACAACGGTTTTGTTTTCCATATGGCCGCATCGTTTGGGGAAGGTTTGATCTTCGATATGAAAGCCCGCAATGCCCGAGCGTTCGAAATCCTTCAGAGCATGTAGCGCGTTCAACACATTGCCGTAGCCCGTATCAAAATCGCCGATGACCGGAAGATCGACCGCATCCACCATCTGGGTCAGTCGTTCGGTGACTTGCACCGGATTGATCATGCCCATATCGGGGATGCCTGTGGAGCGCGCAATGCCGCCGCCGGTGGCGTAAATAATCTCCGCGCCCGCCGCTTGGACGATACGGGCCGATATGCCGTCATAGGCACCGGGGACAAGAAAGGTTTTTCCGGTCGCGAGCATTTCGCGAAGTTTGGTTGATCCACGCATAGGGTTTCTCCTCACAGCAAGACGAAATAAATGGAAATACCGGCCCGAAAAGCCGGAGCGCCGCACTTATCGCATGCCGTGAGGCACGGTTCAATGCCCGGCCGTCTAGGTTTTGCATGTGAAGTGAAATTCATTATGGCGCGTACCATAGTCAAAAGACTTTAATAAGTAATTTCAAAAAATATTAAAGTTTGATAAGAAAAACTTATGAAAATTGGATCCGACGATATGCGTGCGTTTTTGGCAGTGGCGGACGCGGGTAGTTTCCACGCCGCGGCTTCGCTGTTGAACGTGACGCAACCGGCTTTGACCCAGCGATTGCGGAAGCTTGAAGATTATCTGAATGTAAGCTTGTTCGACCGGGACACGAGAAATGTTGCGTTGACAGCGATTGGTCGGGATTTGCTCCCAACCGCTAGGCGATTGGTGCATGACTACGACGGCTCGATGGCGCGGCTACATGATTTAATAGATCACCGTTCAGATATGGTTTGTTTCGCGGGTTTGCTGACACTGGCCTATGGGTTGTTGCCCGATATTCTTCTAGAGTTTAAGGCGCTGTATCCGCATACGCGCGTGCGCGTTCTCGATGATACGGCGTTGCGGGTCGCAGACCGTGTGAAGCTCGGCGAGGCTGCATTTGGCATCGATATGCAATGGCGCGACGATGGCGACTTGCTTTTTGATCCGGTGGTGCAAGAACCCTATGTGGCGGCATTCCATCGGGATCGGAAGGTTACCGCCGACGGGCCGATTAAATGCTCGGAGCTAAGCGAACATGGCGCCATTGCATTTGGTGTCGATAGCGGGATTGGACGGGAACTGGAAGGCGTGCAGCAATCCATCGGTTGGGACATTGAGGTTCAGCATCTGGGCACAATGATGGGATTGTTGCGCGCTGATTTCGGCATCGGGGTGGTTCCCTATTCCGTTGTGTATGGTCAGGAACATCTCGATTGGCGTCCCATAACCGAGCCCGAATTGTCGCGGTCGATTGGCATGGTTATGCGCGCCGGCGCGGAACTATCACCGGCGGAAGCAGCGCTTTATGACATTGCCGAGGAAAGAATTCGATCAGACTACAAGGCGGATTTTTAGGTCGGCTTAGTGCACTAGCCCGCGTATTTCTTTTCCATTTCGCGGATTTTAGACAGCCCGCCGATTTCCCACGCCTCGTCCAGTGGCATGAGTTTGTCTTGGATGGCTTTGCTATCTCCGGTCTCGAAAATTGATTGCAGTGTATCCTTGGCCGCCTTGGCCACCGCGAGAAGCGGCTGGGCGTAGAAACAGTCGAGTTTGAAGCCCATTTCAGCCACCTCTTTGGAAGTGAGGATGGGGACCATGGGGCTCGGCGAATGATTGTAGAGCAGGGGCACGCGGTCTTTAAAATGGTTCGCAATAGCCCGAGTATCGTCCAAATTATCGGCCACTTCGCAGAACAACATGTCCGCCCCGGCGGCGATATAGGCATCGCCTCGCGCAAACACGTCTTCGATGCCGTTGACCAGATAGGCATCGCAACGCGCGATCAGGACGAAATCAGGGTCCCGGCGAGCATCCAGTGCAGCCCGAAGCTTTTGCACCATCTCCTCTTTTGGGATGAGTGATTTGCCCATCATATGGCCGCACCGTTTGGGCCAAGTTTGGTCCTCTATATGGATACCTGCAACGCCGGCGGCTTCAAAAGCCTGTACTGTGCGTCTTGCATTGAGCGCATTGCCGTACCCATTGTCCGCATCGACGATGACCGGGATATCCACACCTTCGGCGATATAGCGCGCGTTGGTGACCATTTCTTCCATGGAAAGCAGGCCGATGTCCGGATAGCCGCAGCAGACCGATGTGCCTGCACCGGTGACAACGCAGAGCCGAAAGCCCACCTGTTCAACCAATTGGGCTGTCATCGCATCGTGTGCGCCGCCGGCGAGGATGAGACCATCCTCTGCCAGAAGTGCACGGAGTTTTGCGGTGGCTTTCATGGTTATGGCTTCAGCGGTTTTTCGCCACCGGGCACTTGGATGTCGAAATTATTCAGCACCGAACCGATAAGCCCATAGAAGCCGCAAAGGGAATTTATTTCGACCACACCGTCGGGGCCAAAACTTTCCAGAGCCGCAGCAAAGGTTGCATCGCTGGCGCGAAGGTCGTTGGCGAGCATTTCGGTTACAAAGTCGAAGACCAATTTTTCTTCGTCGCTATCGAACGTAGGCGTACGGCGTTCGGCGATGGCGTCGCATATGGCTGGGTTTAGTCCTTCGGTCTCAGCGATGCGCCTGTGTGCAAACCACTCATATTGGGCTGTCCAAAAACGTGCGGTGATGATGATCGCGAGTTCACGAAGCTTGCCAGGGAGGACGCCGTTAAAACGAAGTTGTGCGCCGACTTGTTGAATGAGATCTCCCAACACCGGGTGATGCAACAGAGGCAGGAAGGGCCCCCGAATTTCGCCACGTGGGCTGGCAACAAGCTTGTCGCGGAATGTTTCTTGATCTGGTGTGAGGTTGTCGAGGTCGACGTCGGGCATACGAGCCATTGGAAAATTCTCCCTATGTTGTAATTCGGCGCGATCATAGGGCTTGCGCGTGTGCGCGGCAATTGGGTGTGGTTAGGATTAATTACCGGAAGAGGATTGTGCTTTGCTTGTGCTTTCGTCTTCAGCCGCTGCCTCATCCTGCTTTTTCATCGCTTCATCGGCTTTGGCCGGGGAACGCATTAAGAGTAGGAGCGGCATGAGCGCAATGACTGCAAACATCATGACAGTGAAATCATGGATATAGGCGATGAATTGGGCCTCGTTCTCGATAACCTTTTCCAGGCTTGCGACCCCTTGCGCGTGATCCAGGCTCCACTTGTCCGGCAATTCCGTATGCTGGAGACGTTCGTTATAGAGGCTGGCATTTTCCGCAAGACTCTGGCGCGCGACATGGGTGCTGCGGACCAGCATGAGGAACAGCACAGACACGCCGATGCTGGAGGCCATGCGTCGAAAAAGGCTGAGAATGACTGAGGCGTCAGGGCGTAACGATGGTGGGATGGTTTGGAAGGCGGCGGTGACGGCGGCTGTTGACATGAAACCCAGCCCGAAACCTTGCAGTAATATGGCGACCATGATCGGGAAGGGCTCGGTCTCTCGAGAGAGTTGCGACAGGAGATAGCAGGACATTGCGACGCATATCATGCCGGCAAAAATGACAGGCCTTGGGTTGATCCGTTGCAGCATCAAGCCGCATAGGAAAGCGGCGATCATGGTGCCGACACCGCGTGGCGTCATTAAAATACCGGCCTGCATCGGGGGATAGCCGAGATGGCTTTGTAGGATTGGTGGAATGAGCCCCACATAACCCCACATCATGAAATTCAAAATGAATCCGAAAATACTGCCGACGATAAAGTCCCTGTTTTTGAAGACAGCTGGGTTGAGGTAGGCATTACGCGATGTGAAGCAATGGATGCTGAATACCCAGAACGTTCCTGCGGTGATGATCGTATAGAGCACGATTTCCGGAGAATTAAACCAGTCGAGCTTTTGGCCGTTATCGAGCATGAGTTGGAAGGCGGCGATGCAAATGCCGAGGATGATAAAGCCGAACATATCGAAACGTTTGGATCCTTCCGGCTTATCAGTTGGCACTAATGTGTGCATCATTACGAGGGCAATAATGCCCAAGGGAATATTCATCAGATAGACCACGCGCCATCCGAAAAATTCCGTTAGTACGCCGCCGACCAAGGGGCCAATGACAACCGCGCTCATACGGCCGGTTTGGAGCCAGCCAAATGCCTTGCCCTGTTGTTCGCGTGGAAACGTCGCGAGCACGACTTGAATGGTCAGCGGGTTCAGTCCTGCGGCGAAACAGCCCTGCAAGAAGCGCAACACTACGATCTCTTGAATGCTGGAGGCCTGTGAGACAGCGGTCGAACACACCAAAAACCCACAGATGACGAAGATATAAAGACGCTTGCGTCCGAATTTTCGGGCAAGCCATGCATAGACAGGGGTGAACATGGCCGCGGCTACGAGATAGGACGTTAAGATCCAGGAAACTTCGGTAATGGTGGCCGAAAGCGCGCCTTGCATTTGCGGTAAGGCAACGCCGGTCGCGAAACTGTCCATGCCCTGCATGGCGCCCGCCGGAATGGTTGAAAGCGCAATGAGCAGGCGTTGGCGTTCGGTAAGGGGTGTTTCTGTTTCGCTGGCCGACATGGGCAGTCGGGGGCTCCGGTCGGTTGCAGGGCATGGATTTTGGTACGAGGCGCACTATAGCCGCATACCGTTTTCTCGGAAGCTTGAAAGCGCTACAATTGCTACCAAGTTAGGATTGTTGTGAGGGAACTATGGCATACAAGAAGATCGAGGTGAAACCACTGTCCGGGGCATTGGGTGCGGAAGTGTTCGGCCCGGACCTTTCGAAAAAGCTGGATAAGCAGACGTTCGATGAAGTGCATAAAGCATTGCTCGACAATCAAGTGATATTTTTTCGGGACCAGGAAATCACGCCGCAACAACAGCTCCGTTTCGCCAAGCGCTTTGGCCCCATTCATGAACACCCCTATATGAAAGGGATGGAGGAATGTCCGCAGGTACTTCGCATCAGCCGAACGCCGAACGACCCGCGCGCCTTCGGCAACGCCTGGCATACGGACCAAATGTTCGTGCCCACCCCTGCGCTGGGTACCATGCTCTACGGTGTCACCATTCCTGACCCCGGCGGCGATACTTGTTTCGTCAACATGTACGCAGCCTATGAAGCGCTGTCCCCGGGTATGAAAAAAATGTTGGCCAAGGTGAAGACTTGGGCCGTGGGCGATAAGTTTAAAAAATTTGGTGGTGAGAAGCGCGCAGATCGATGGAAGGGCAAAGCCACAATGCGGGCGAAAACACCGCCCAAAAATTTGCAGACGGAATCCGCCCATCCGCTTATTCGCACCCATCCGATTACCAAACGCAAAGGCCTTTATTTAGGCAATCATGTTCAGCATCTCCACGATATGGCGGAGGATGAATCTGAAGCCATTTTAGAGTTTCTGCGCAAACACGTTATCAAGCCTGAATTCACCTGCCGCTTTCGTTGGGCGGAAGGCTCGCTCGCCTTTTGGGATAATCGGTGTACCCAGCATTACGCCGTCGATGACTATCCCGGCCAATCACGGGTTATGCATCGGGTGACGATAAGGGGGGATCGGCCTTTCTAATGCCTGGTCATTCGGTAACTACTCCAACAACTTGAACGCGACCGCGGAGACGAAGCCTGCCAAGGTGGATAGTCCTGTTATGGTGCTGCCGCCGAGATGAACGGCTTCGGGGATCATCGCGCTCGCGATCATTGTCAGCATGGCGCCCGCCGCCAATCCCTCGATTGCCACGACCCAACCATGGTCGATGCTGCCGCCGAGCCAGTAACCTATGCCCGCACCAGCAGCCGTCATGATCATCAAACTAAACCACATGAGAAAAATTCTTGAACGGCCCCAACCTTGTTTCTGCATGCCGATGGAACTGCTCATGGCTTCAGGAAAGTTCGCCAGGAAGAGACCGGCAATCAGCGTATAGGGGATGATGGAGGCAAAGGTGACGGTTTCTGCACCATTCTGCGCGACGGCGGCTGTCACCGTAACAACGAGGGCTGAGCCAATAACAAAACTTTCCGGTATGCCGTCTAACAAAATGCCTAGCCAGATCGCCATCGGCGCGCCGCCATGTTCTTCGCTTACTTCTTGTAGTTGGGTCTCTGTTGGCACCACGGTGATTTCGGGGAGCGCCAACATCGCTTCCTCGGTCCATTTTTCGGCTTCTGGATCGTTTACATGCCGTTCGGCTAATATTTTGAGCCGGTCTGCGGCAAGTGCGATGGCTGCCTGGTCAAATTTCGGGGATTCTTTTCGCCAATGGTCAAAATCTTCTTTGGGCAACGAAAACAATGAGGCATCGGTTTTGGCGGTGGCCGTCGCTGTTCTATGGGAACCGGTTACCAGCGCAATTTCTCCCAGTACGTCACCGGATTTTAGATTGGATATAACTTCGTGACCTTGCGTCACTTCTATCTCGCCGGACTCAACAAAATAAACCACGTCTCCGTCATCCCCTTCGGCGAACAATTGCTCGCCGGCGGTGTAGGTGCGTTCATTTACGTTGGTAACGATCTCCTCCACGAGCTCCAGCGGCAGGTGACGGACCAACTCACTGGTCGCCAACTGCTCGATAATATATTTGCGATGTTTGGCCTTGCGGCTGGTGAAATAGGCAATGGTTGTTGATGTCTTTCTGAGAAAACCGCCTTGAGAATTGACGATTTGGTCAAGCACCGCGAAAAGGACGCCCCCCACCACAGCGCCAATGAGAAGATTAATTAAATGATGCGCCGCTACCGCACGGGCGGCTTCGCCTTGGGCATGCATGACGTGGATAGAAGTGGGGGCGACCAATTCCACCGCTAAGGCTGCAATCAGGGCACCGCCGCCAAAAGCGGTAAAAGCTGCTGTGATGCGATTACTCGGATGCCAGTTTAAACCAAGAAGTGAGCCCAAGGGGAGGGATGCCGCCGAAAGGGCACCTAATATTACAGCCCACGATAAATATTGAAATTCCATAATGTTTCCCCACCACCTACCCACTTTATAGGTTTGGAGTATAGGTCCCTTTCAGAGTGCGCAGCAATTGGTGGTACGAACTGATCTTTCAGCCTTATTCCTTTTTCACCGGATCGAGCCGCATCATCAAGACCAGCGGAATTAGACAGAGCATGATGACCGACATAAGCTGAAAGTCGAACAGGAAGCCAAGAAATTCGGCTTCCATGTCGACCATACGGCTGAGCCGCAGAACGCCGGTCTCTTCGTCCACATTCCAATTGTCCGGCATGGGCAGTTTTCGAAGGCGCTCGATGGTGATGTGCTCAGTAAGGCTGGTACGGGCAGATTGAGTGTGATGGACTAGAACACTGACCAGGATCGATATGCCAATGGAAGTGCCGAGGCGGCGCGCGAGTGAATTCATGACGGTGCCATCAGGTCGCAGCTCGGCATCTAGGCTATAGAAGGCGCAAGCGGTAATCGGCACTGTAAAAGCGCCAATACCAAAACCCTGTAGAATAACAATGAAGCTCACATAGATCAGTGGTGTGTCCGGTGTTAGCCCCGACAACAGCCACATGGAGCCGGACATGGAAAAAAGTCCCAGTAGAACAGTAGCGCGCGGATCTTTTCCTTGCAGCATCCAGCCTGCAATGGTGGCGCCCACAATGGCGCCGATGCCGCGCATGGCCATAACAATGCCGGCGCTCATGGGCGTGTGGCCCATATGATGCTGGACGACTTTCGGCAGCAGCCCGGCCATGCCGTAAATCATGAAACCCAACATGAACACCATCACCATGCCGATAAAGAAGTCACGATTGAGGAAGACACGCGGATCAACATAAGTGTCTTTTGCGGTCATGATATGGACGGTGAAAAGATAAGTGCCGATGGCGGCTAACGCGGCGAAACCGATGATCATGTTGGAGTCGAACCACGCATTCCGCTCACCCTGATCGAGCATCAGTTGTAGAAACAGTATGGCGACGCTGAGGCAGATAAAGCCGAATATATCGAACTTCGTGGTTTTTTGGATGCCGCCTTCTGGGATATGGCGAGCCACCAGATAGAAGGCGGCAATGGTGACGGGAATATTAGCCCAGAAGACCCAGCGCCAATCGAGCACTTCGGTTAGGAAGCCACCCAAGATCGGGCCCAACATGACACCCACCATGCGGCCCGATGACATCCAACTAAAAGCCTTCGGGTGTTCCTCACGTGGATAAGCGGCGAGCAGAACTTGCTGACTGAGTGGGTTAAGCCCGGCGGAAAAAATGCCTTGGGCAAAGCGATATAGGATTAATTCTATAAGTGAGTCTGACGTGGCGACGAATACGGTGCAGACGGTAAAGCCGGCGATGGTGATCAACATTAGTTTCTTGCGCCCAACCTTGCGACTGGCCCAACCAAAAAACGGCATGAAAATGGCGGCGGCGACCAGATAGGACGTAAGCACCCAGGATATTTCGGTGATGGTGGCGGAGAAACTGCCCTGCATGATCGGCAAGGCCACACTGACGGCAAACGTATCCATCCCCTGCATCGAGCCACAGGGCACGATGGCGACCGCGACCCAAAACCGTTCACGCGGCGGCAAATGGGTTGGTTGGTCGGTGGCGGTGCTTGCCATAGGCTCGCTCAGTCGTCCTTTTTCTCGGTCTGTTCGCCAGGCGGACGGATGCGTAATAGTAACACCAACGGCAACATCAGAACCATGAGCAGCGTCATGAGCCGGAAGTCGTGCAAATAGGCGATGAATTCAGCCTGCTTATCGATAACTTTCTCCATCGATAGCACGCCGCGAATACTGTCTAGGTCCCATTTGTCGGGCAGGGGAAGGTGTTGGAACAGTTCATTATGTTGGCTGTAGTTCTCACCCAAAATTTGGCGGGCTTCTTGGGTGCTGCGGGCAAGCTGGGTGACCAGCACTGATACGCCGATACTGGAGCCGAGACGACGGAATAGGCTTAACACCGACGTGCCGTCGGCCCGAAGCGAGGGAGACATGGACTGAAAGGCGACGGTTGTGAGCGAGACCGATAAAAATCCAAATCCGGCACCTTGCAGGAAAAGTACGAGGCAAATTGTAAGTGCGCTCACGTCCGATGTGAAAAAGGATAACCACCAGGTCGATCCAGCAATGCAAACGATGCCGATAACCGCGATTGGTTTAGCTGAAAACCGCATGAGCATGGCGCCCGACATTAGCGAGCCGAACATGGTGCCGAGGCCACGGGGGACCATTAATAATCCGGTGGCAATAACCGGATAGCCCATATGGTTTTGCAAAATGGGCGGGATTAATCCGGCATATCCGAAGACCATGAAATTCAGTAGAAAGCCAAAGACCAGCCCAATAACGAATTCCCGATTGGCAAAGACCCGGGGATTCAGAAAGGGGTTTCGGCTCAAAAAGATATGGCCGCAAAAGACATAGAGTGCGGCTGTGGTTAGCCCTGTGCAGATGACGATTTCAATCGAGTCGAACCAGTCCAAGGTTTGACCTTGGTCGAGCACGAACTGCAACGACAAAATTGCGATACCGAGGGCAATAAAGCCGAAGAGATCGAATTTCTTTGTGCTTTCTGGATGGCCTTTTGGCACGTAGCGCAAGATCAAATAAGCGGCCAGCAGTCCAAGCGGCAGATTGGTTAGGAACACGAACCGCCAACTGAAATACTCGGTCATGATGCCCCCCAACAAGGGGCCGACGATTATACCGCTCATGCGTCCTGTGGTGAGCCAGCCGAACGCGACGCCTTGTTGGCTGGTGGGAAAGGTGGCGAGCACCACCTGCATGAGCAGTGGATTGAAACCGGCACCGAAAAATCCTTGGCAGAATCGGAAAAAGATTATTTCTTCCAAACTATCAGACTGCGCAATCAGCGTGGCGCAGACGCAAAAACCCACAATGATGGTAACGAACAGTTTCCGGCGCCCGATGCGGCGTGCCAGCCAGCCATACATTGGTGTGAAGACGGTCGACGCAACGAGATAGGCCGTTAGAATCCAGGATATTTCCACCAGCGTGACGGACAAAATGCCCTGCATTCGGGGCAGCGCCACACCGACGGCAAACGTATCCATACCGGTAATCATCCCAGCTGGGAGAATACCAATAACCACAGCGATCCGTTTGCGCGGGCTAAGGGTTTCGTCTTCGGTCCGTTCGCTCATTTTAGTCTTTGCTGGCTTTAGTCGGTGCTTTTGTATTCGCCGTTCGGCTTTTAGGCGGCTCGACGCTGCGGAACAAGAAAATTGTCGGGATCATCAATACAATAACAATGCATAGAACGCGGAAATCGAATAGATAGGCGATGAATTCGGATTGTCGGGTTACTTCCTGATTGAACGCGGCCATACCACGCAGGTCGGTCAGGCTCCAGCTTTCGGGGAGTTGTCGATGGCGAAAAACCTCATTCATGGGCGATACGTTCTGGCTCAGAATCTCATGGTTACGCTGGGCATTTCGAGAAAGCATGCCGACCAACACGGATACGCCAACGCTACTGCCGATTTTCCGCATGAGGCTCATGAATGCGGTAGCCTCCGCCCGATGTTCGGTCGGCATGGCATTACCGGAGACGAAAAACAGGCCGAATCCGAAACCTTGGACGATGATGGCGAGCACGAAGTGATAGGTTTCGGTGTCGGGCGTAAAGCTTTGCATCATCCAGAGCGACACGGCCATGAGGACCATGCCCGTGAAAAGCACGTATTTTGGGCTGAAGCGAAGCATGATGCGGCCAGCGGTGGTGGATGCCAGTGCGGTTGCAATGCCGCGCGGTGCCATAATGAGCCCGATGGTTAGTACCGGGACGTCCATTAACCGGTTGAGGAAGGATGGGAGTAAGCCGGTGAGCCCGACAAGGATGACACCATGCATGGTCGTCAAGCACATGCCGACAACCAAATTTCGATTTTTGAAAATAGCCGGTTCAATGAACGGTTCATCGCTGGTCATGATATGGACGATGAATAGATAGAATGCGGTTACGGCAAGGCCGAGTTCGATAAGTATTTCTGGCGACGAAAACCAATCGAGTTTGTTGCCACGATCCAACATTAACTGCATGGAACCTAAACAAAGCGTTAGAAGGACAAACCCAAACCAATCGAATGGTCGTTTTTTGTCGTCAGAGCTTTCTGGAACGAAAAAATAAATGAGGAGGAAGGCGAGGGCGGCCAGTGGAATGTTCACATAGAAGTTCCAGCGCCAGGACAGAAACTCCGTCAGAAATCCGCCAAGCGTGGGGCCCGCGATGGCGCTAAACATGACACCCATGGACCACCAGCTGATGGCGGTGCCGTGTTCCTCGCGCGGATAGACATCCAGTAAAATATGCATTGATAGCGGCACCAGGGCGGCACCAAATGTTCCTTGCATGAAGCGGTATACGACCATCTCGCCGATATCATTAGCGCTGCCGGCCAACATTGAGCAGACAATGAAGCCGGCGATAACCACGAGGAATAGACGCTTTCGCCCAAAGCGCCGTCCAAGCCAACTGACTGGTGGTGTGGCGATTGCGACCGCTATCAGATAGGAGGTCAGAATCCAGGACGCTTCTTCATGGGTGAGCGAAAGGCTGCCGCGAATATGGGGTAGCGCGACGGAGGCCGGAAGCGTGTCCATCCCTTGCAAACCAGCGCCCAATACGGTGGCGGTTGTGATGATCCCGCGATAGCGGACAGGCTGAGTGGGGGCGGTGCTTGTGCTGGCCATGAGGGTGGGGTGCGAGATGCTTATTCGTTATTTGTGGAGGTATAAGGGATTATAGAACACGCTGAGGGCAGTTGGCACGGTCTCAGCCTGCCACCTTTGCACCGACAAAAATGTCGGTTATTAGATCAGTGCAAAGGAAAATGTATTTCGAGAGGTTGGGTGATGACAGAAAGACCAGCGATTGCCTATGAGACGCACGGTAGTGGTCCTGATTTAGTGCTGTTTCACGGTGGATTTGGCTGCCGTAAACATTGGTCCCGAAATATCGCGTCTTTATCGAAACATTTTACGGTTCATGCGCTCGATCATCCGGGCTATGGGGAATCTGCCGGCGTTTCTCGCGAAATGACCGGGGCTGAATATCTCGATTTTTTTTATGAGCAGTTGCTTGAAATGTTTCCAGGGGACGCGCCGTTGCGCTTCGCAGGCTTTTCGTTCGGGGGCGGGGTTTCGACAAATATGGCGGCGCGGTTCGGCGTGCGCGTATCTCATCTTTGTCTAATATCGCCGGCTGGTTCTAAGAAGCGGAATTATGCGGGACGGCCAACACGCAGCTACAAGGAAGCGGGCGATGATGAGGCTGAAATGCGCAAAATTTGCCGCCACAATCTTCTGATCAACATGTTGTCCTATCCAGAGACGGTTACCGAAGAGACGCTTGATATCCAGGTCTATTGTGTCCGCAATACGAAATTCAATAGCCGCAAGGTGAGTGGCGGCGAGACGCTTTTGCCGGACTTGGGTAAGCTCAAATGTAAGCTCCGCGTTTTGTGGGGTGAGGGTGATGATTCAAAATACCGTCCGGCGGATCAGTTGATTGGAGATATCGCTGAAGCAGCTGGCGGCACCCTGGACATTCACCGAGTGCCAAAAGCTGGACATTGGGCAGCCTATGAGAACGCCGCTGCGGTCAACGACCTGATGGTCGACTTTTTTAGCGAGGATTGAGGCTGTTGGTTGCAATGCAGTCGGCATCCAACAGGATGAGCGGCGCGGAGGCAAAAACGCGGCATTTCGAAAACATTTTTATGATGTAGGGCGTATCGGAGTGTAGGCGGTCGATGACCCAATTTGCTTCGTCTGGATAGTCCGCAGCCCACCACGCCGTCCTAATAGCATTTGGTACAAACGCTGAACGGTCTACGAGGATATAGAATGGCCGGTGACGTTTAATGTAACGAATGAGCGGCACTCGATCCGTTGCATACTGGGCACGGATTAGCATTTTTATTTTTTGTTTTAAGGGTGCCATGTAGCCGGTTGCGTATGGAATGGCGTATTCGCGTGCACTATGCACGGCTCTTCCGGTAAAACTGGGAATATTGTCGGTTTCAATTGATAGAGATGCGACAGTGATATTTTGCGGTGTCGTTCGCAGATAGGCGTAAAGTCGAGGGTGCTTGCCGGTTACATAGTTCGCGTACGGACTTGGCCCAAGCGGTAGTGGAAGTACGAAAAATGCTGTGGCGGCTGCAATTGTGATGACGTAAATGAGTCGGCTCCGCAGCGGGCCTTTACGAGCAAACGCGCGTCCGAACTTGATTAAACCGGGCCCGGCCAACAGAGCAGCGGCAATCCATGCTGTCGCGCGCAGGGGATGCTGGGTATATCGGCTTGGAAGATGAAGCTCAAAAAGCAACAAATGTGCTGTCAGGTATCCCAATCCACCCGATAGAACGACCGCAAATAAAATCGAGACGCGCTGATCTAGTTCGCTTGGCCTGCCCAGTGCTTTGATAGCTAAAACAAGAGGCACGCCTACCGCGAAAATGAATAGAAGCCCCGCCAGAAAAGGTGCAAACGCTAAGTTTAGTCGAAACGCTTCACCGCATCCCCATTCCACAGGCAAGAATCCTGCGCGGGCGCCACATAAATACATTTCAATGAAGCCACCTAAGAAAAACGCCGACCGGCCACCTGCTTGAAGGGCGGCTTCGCGCGATGCCTCCGCGCCATTCAGAATCGGGCCATATCCACCTGTGTTCAGGAGGTAGGGAAGTAGCGCACAGAAAATCGCTATCAGTCCGGCTATGACTGGCATTAGCGTTGAATTTTGTAGTGCAAGCGCTGGTCGACCATTTCGCCATCTCAAGATCGAAAGACAAAGAACGCCGGCCGAGACCAGCGCTATTAATGGATAGAACAAGCCCTGTAGCGCGCATGCGGCTGCGGTTGCCCAAGGGCGTTGATGCATGAGGGCATGTAAGAACCACAAAAAAAACGGGGCCGCGAATGCCCGTGGCACGGCGCTGAGCAGAGACTGATCGATCAAGGATAGGAAGAAACAGGTGAGCCAACTTGCTGCAATGGAAATGGCGGCAACAGGATAGATGGTCCAGGCGATCCGATAGCTGAAATAGGCTGTGGCGAGAAAAAGGGGAAGTGGCAATAGCTTATTGGCGGTGAAGGGCGCTAATCCTACTAAGTCCAGCAGCCAATGCATCGCCTTAAATCCATAGGGCGTGACGATGCGGAAATAATCCGCGATTGGGTCGTTCGCGAACAAGGTGGGATCGCGCCATTCTTGCATCCAAAACAAAAATTGGCGGGCATCGTCTTGCACTGTAAAGGGTTTGGCGAAGGCGAGATTAAGAGCCTCAGCGGCGGGGAGGGCGGCATAGGCAAGCGCTAAAATTAGACCGGTAATATAAGCTCGACGATTGCCTGCGCTTACCAATTCGTCCAGGCGTTCGGAAAAAATGCCCATAGGCTCTAGCCGACGTTATCCTTAGCATCGTGATCGTTCTTCGCAATGCGCCGCGCCGTCGTGAGATATTGGCCGAGAAACGGTAGACCGACGAGGGCAGGTAACAAGTATCGGAGTGTACAGAACAAGCCGAGTGCGGCCGCGACGGGGGCGGCCAAAAAGGGTTGGTAAAAGAAGATAAGCGCCGCATCACGGGTGCCGATACCAGCAAAGGTGAAAGGTAGAAGGCCGACAAATATGGAAAGGGCCGCCATGGCGGCATTGGACGAAAATGGGATGGTATGGTTGAGGGCAAACACAAAAAGCCAGATTTGGCAAAGATGAAGCAGCCACAAAATGACTGATCCAACAATAACAATCGCGGCATTGCGTTTGTCGGCCCAAAAATAGACCAAGGTCTCAAGCCACGCGGTTTGAATGGCGGCAATTTTAGCGGGTAAGCGGCCTGGCGCTAAATTTAGCGCGATAGAAAAACAAGCTTCCGCAAAGCTCAAAGATGACACCATGAGCACGCCAAGCAAAGAAACAAGCAAAATTGCAACGGAGACGATCCAGTAAAAAGGGCTGGTGCCCGCAACAATAATGAGACCGAGTGCGCACCAGAACAGCAGCGCTAAAACATCCCATGCTTTTTCGAAAACCACTAACGCGAGCGCGTTAGCGGGCTGCATATGGCCTTGCTCTGTGAGTGCATAGGAGCGCGCTAAATCGCCTAGTTTGGAAGGGAGAACTGCGTTCAGAACACTAGCCATCAAGGTTAAATTCAAACTTTGAAAGAAGGTTAGTTTGGCTTCAACCGGCGCTAGAAAGCTAAGCCGCCAGGCGCTCATCGCGGTTAAGGGGGCGACCATAATTACCGCAAGGGCAAAATATCCCCAATCGACCGCCAACAAGGCTCTGCCAAGGCCGCCTATATCGATCTGCCAGTAGATGACGCCAAGGATTGTTAGGCTGACTATTGCTGCAATTGCTTTTCGCATTGAAATCTGGGGAGTCCGAGGTTGGGTGGGTTAACGGTCGTGTTGAATTCGAGACGCATTATACCGTTGGCGTCGTTGATTTAGCTGAATGTCTTCTAACAGTTTTCGGTTAACGGATTGTAAATCCCCGATGAGCCCGGACATCCACAGCAAAATTCCAGTAAGGGTTAATATAGCCGCGAGAATAAGGCTCGGGGTGTGCGCTCGCGTAGTGCCTTCGAAGAAGAAAATAAGATAACGTACACCTAGTAAGAACCCGACTGTGAAGGGGATGGAGCCTAAAATCGTGAACGTTTTGAGGGGCCGATAATAAAGAAATATGCGCATAATGGTGACGATTGAGCGCCAAATATAACTTGGAATACTTTTGATGAGTCGTGATTCCCGTAACGGCTCGTTGGTTCTGACCGGAACAGACATGATGGAAATACCGCGCTGACCCGCTTCAATAATGGTTTCCAGGGTATAAGTGTAATCGGAAAATACGTTTAACCGCATCGCGGCCTCCGCCGAGAATGCACGAAAGCCACTGGGCGCGTCGGTAATATCGGTGCCGCTCATAGTCCGTACCACCCAACTCCCAAACCGTTGTAGGCGTTTCTTGATGGCAGAGAAATGATCGATGTCATCGATAGGCCGCGTGCCGATAACGATTTCTGCATCACCGGAAAGCACAGGCGCTATTAATTTCCCTATATCGTCGGCGCAATACTGGTTGTCTGCATCTGTGTTGACGATGATATCCGCGCGGGCGTCTAGGGCACCTTCGATGCCGGCCATGAATGCCCGTGCGAGACCACGGTTCTGCGGAAGCTTTACTATATGTTCGACGCCATGAGCTTTCGCAATGTCGATTGTTTTATCCGTACTGCCGTCATCGATAATTAATCGTTCAATGACATCAACGCCAGGAATTTTCCGCGGCAATGCCTTTAGCGTCACGGGCAACGCATCTTCTTCGTTGAAACACGGAATTTGAATGATCAGTTTGGTCATCGCAGCGAAAACATACTAGGCGAATGGAGCAGGGGCCAAGCTATTCCTGGTCCGCCTTCAGTAATAAAAGTCTGACCCCGACCAGTATGGCGGGGATGGCAAAAAGTGAATAGGCAACTGAAAAATCATTGGCTGTAAAAGTGAGTACTGAACCGAAGACAATCGGCGTCAGGATGCATCCGCAATAGGTAACCACGAGTGACATCCCCATCACGTTGGAAGCTTGTCCCTTGGGCGCTCGAGATGCGACTTCGGCGATATAGACACCGTTCCAACCGGCTGCGGTCGCGGCGAGTAAGAAGATCATGAAGCCGGTTAGCCAAAGGGGCCAAGTAGCGTCGTACTGCGCAATACCGTAGCTCGCCGCTCCCATGACGATGCCGAGTAGGCCAAGTGTTTTCATGGGGGATACGTAATTGTCAGCAACCACACCGAACAGAATGCGTGCAAAAAAGCTGCCGGTGAAAGCGATTGCGTAAATCATTCCGGCGGTTTCGTGCGTAAGACCAATATGTTGCACCATATAGGTGACCAAATAGGACGCAGACGCGATTTGCAGCAACACGAATGCAAATGACGAGATGGCGAGCCAGCGTAGGGGCGGCGCCGCCACCAATGTGCGCACGCCAGTGATGAAACTTTGCCATGTAAAGGCCACATGGCTGGCAGTGTCGCGACCTTCGTCCCAGGTCTTTTGAAACGGCTGAAAGACGAACGCCATGGCAACGCCCACGACCGCAATCATAAGAAGGGCATACTGCCAGCCAATGATGACGGCGAGTAAAACCAATAGGCCTGCGATTAAGTTCCCAAGGGGCACGGCAGCCTGCTTAATTGAGAAAATGAGACTACGTATTGAGGTCGGCGTATAACGCAGCAAAATGTCTGAAGCTGCCGGTGTCGCCAGCCCAAGGCTAAGGCCAATGCAGGCGGCGCCCGCAAACATGAACGCCATGCCACCCAAGCAACAGAGCGCAACGCCTATCGAACTCGTCAATACGCAACTCTGCATCATGCGCATGGGGCCGAAGCGCCCCGTGAATGGACCCGAAAACGGCGTGGAAATTGTCGACGATAGATAGAGAACCGGTACGAAAAGACTAATCTGTTGGGCGTCCATGCCTATTTTCGGCGCCATGACCGGAACGACAAATACGCAAAGCGCAATCAGCGAATGCATGCATAGCATAACGCTGACTGGTAGAATCGCATCTCTCGTGGTTGGGTTTTGCATCTCGGAAAATTAAAGGCGGACGAACCGCAGGATAATTCGGCGTGCAAGGCATAAGCGGGGGCTGGATCTTTGTCTAGCTATTGTTCGGCTGAGGCGCCTCTGGCATGATCGCGCCGGACTTCACCATAGAGTTTATAGAATTTAGAGGGGCACTATGCCGTATCGCAGTTTTTTGTTCGCGCCTGGTAATCATCCGCGCAAAGTAGAGAAGGTTTTTGAGTGCGGCTCTGATGCGGTCATTCTCGACTTGGAGGACGCCGTTGCTAACGCGGAAAAGATTGCAACCCGGCCGGCTGTCGTCGAAGCGTTAAAGCGACCGCGCAATAATAAAGGGTATGTCCGGGTCAACGCGTATCATACAGAATTTTGCTACGGCGATCTGACTGAGATTGTCGGGCCATGGCTTGATGGCATTATTCTGCCAATGGTGGAGACCCCAGATCAGTTGCAGACGGTGGATTGGTTGATCGGGAATTTGGAAATTGCCGCTGGTATGGAGAAAGGGGCGATCGACCTCATTCCGATAATTGAGACCGGCAAGGGGATCGCGAATCTAGCTTCAATCGCAGGAGCCGTGACACGCGTTCGGCGGCTGGCGTATGGGGCAGGCGATTATACCCTCGATATGAACATGGAATGGACTTTGGAGGAGACTGAGCTGCGCGAGGCACGTGCGGAGATGGTTCTGCAATCGCGCGCACACGATCTTGAACCACCGTTCGACACGGTTTGGATTCATATTAAAGATTTGGAAAACTTGGAAAAATCGACCCGTTTAGCCCGTCAAATGGGGTTTCAAGGCAAGATGTGTATTTATCCCCCTCAAGTGGAGGTGGTCAATCGTGTGTTCACACCGACAGAAGACGAGATAGCCTTTGCCGAGAAAGTGGTTGCGGCATTCGAAGAGGCCGAGAAGGCTGGTTCTTCCGCGATCCAATTGGACGGCTATTTTATCGATTACCCGATCGTCTATAAGGCGCAGCGCACTTTAGAAGTTATGGCGGAAATCAACGGCTAACGCGTTTTATTTCCCGTCATATGCATCCAAATTTATGTCATCGCCCCGTTCGTCGCCGGGAAACGCTAATTCAATATGGTTACCGTCCGGATCGTGCGTGTGGACTTGCACCACGTTGGTTTCGGGAATGTAGTTTGCCCAATAAGCGTTCTTCGTTTCACGAAGCGTTTTGATTGTGTCCGCCAGCCCTTTACAGCGCATCGCATAATGCTCGATCCGTGGCTCGCCGCCAGTTTCCAACTTGTCGCGTTTGACGAGGTGAACCACGGGAATATCGCCTACAAAAAGCCAGGCGCCGGCCCGGCCAAAATCCGGGCGTTCGCCGTTACGCATGCCGAGCACATCTTGGTAATAGTCGATCAAACCGTCCATTTTGTCCGTGTGGATGTTAATATGTTCGAGATATTCGATAGTCATTTGGGCCTCCTGGTTAGCGATGATTCTGCCGTTGCTACGGGGATTGTCAATATGGCTTGTTTGGCGGTTTCTTTCGATTGACTCGGGTACGGATTCCCCTATAGTCGCGCCCTTCCGGTAACGTGGGTGCGATCAAATAGGATCGGGCCCCGCCGATGCGGATCGGCTGACTGGAAATATCGATAACACCGGGCAAACCAGGGTGAAAAGCAATGAGTAAACGAATCCGCGCGAAGTATAAGATCGACCGCCGTTTAGGCGTCAATCTTTGGGGACGTCCGCGCAGCCCCTTTAATAAACGTGAATATGGGCCCGGCCAGCATGGCCAGCGCCGCAAAAAACCTTCTGATTTCGGCACACAGCTCATGGCTAAGCAAAAGCTTAAGGGCTATTACGGCAATATCGGCGAGAAGAAATTCCGTCGCTATTACCTGGAAGCGTCGAAACGCAAAGGCGACACATCCGAGAATCTGATTGAGCTTCTGGAACGCCGGTTAGATGCGGTGGTTTACCGCGCTAAGTTCGTGCCGACTGTCTTCTCCGCGCGCCAATTTATTAATCATGGCCACATCATGGTGAATGGTAAGCGCGTCAACATTCCTTCCTATCAAGTTCAGGATGGTGACATCATCGAAGTCAAAGCCAAGAGCCGGGAAATTTCCATGGTTTTACAGGCGATTGAATCGGTGGAGCGTGAGTTTATCGACTACGTCGCGGTGGATACGCGTAAAATGGCAGCACAGTTCGTGCGCGCCCCGAAATTCGAGGATGTGCCCTATCCAGTCGTGATGGAACCGAACCTCGTGATCGAATTCTATTCCCGATAGACCATCGGGAAATAAGGAAAAGGCCGCCCTCAACATTGAGAGGCGGCCTTTTTTGTGACTTTTAGCCTGGCTTAGGCTTGTTCGGCTTCGATGCCTTTATCGCTGATAAGCGTTTGGAGTTCGCCGGTATCATGCATCTCGCGAATAATGTCGCAGCCGCCAACGAATTCGCCTTTGACGTAAAGCTGCGGAATGGTCGGCCAGTTGCTGAATTCCTTGATCCCTTGGCGAACGGACGGGTCTTCGAGCACATCGATACCCTTAAATTTAACGTTGAGTTCGCTTAAGACCTGAACAACGGCTGCCGAAAACCCGCATTGCGGAAATACTGGGCTGCCTTTCATGAACAAAACGATATCGTTGTCATTCACTTCCTGCTGGATGCGTTCAGTTGTGGGACTCTCAGACATGGGAATATCCTTAAAATTTATATTCGTTTGAACCAAAGATAACCTGATCAGGCGCCTTCGGGAACAGCTGTTTGTAGGGCAAGTGCATGCAGCTCATTGCCCATGCGTCCGCGCAAGGCATCATACACCATTTGATGTTGCTGGACGCGGCTTTTTCCTTTGAAGGAAGCAGAGCTCACAAAGGCTGCATAATGGTCGCCGTCGCCGCGCAAATCGTTTATTTGCACGTCGGCGTCCGGCAGCGCCTCTTTGATCATCGTTTCGATCTCGTTTGCGGCCATCGCCATAGTCTATCTCCCCTTATTCGCCCGCATTCGCCATGTAATCGGGCAGCCAGCCCTGATGACGGTCTACGAGGTCTGATAGGGATATGGAGGCGCTGCTGCCGAGTGTCAATGCCGGTCCACCGACGGTGCCAATGACGGCGGCCGAGATGCCGGCGGATTTGGCCGAGCTCAATATTGCCTCTGATTGATTTGACGCAATCACATAGCGCGCTTGATCCTCGCCAAAGGCCCATGCAAAGAGCGGAATACTGGCCTCCGGAGATGAAATTTCAGCACCAATTTCGCCGGCCATCGCCATTTCAGCGAGTGCCACTAGCAAGCCGCCGTCGGAGATATCGTGACAAGTGTCAATTTGTCCGCTCGTTATTAAGTCCCTTATAAAATCGCCGTTTCGACGTTCGATGGCGAGATCGACCGGCGGCGGTGCGCCGTCTTCCCTGCCTTCAATTTCTCGCAAATACAGGGATGCGCCGAGCCAACCGGAAGTCTCGCCGATCACAATGATCGTGTCCCCCTTCGCTTTGAACGCGCAATTCGCGGTACGGTCGAGATCATCGATCAAACCAACACCACCGATGACCGGTGTTGGTAATATCGCTTCTCCATTTGTTTCGTTGTAGAGCGAGACATTCCCAGAGACGACAGGGAAGTCGAGCACACGTCCTGCTTCGCCGATCCCGGCAACACATCCGACGAACTGCCCCATGATGGCGGGGCGTTCCGGGTTGCCGAAATTGAGATTATTGGTCAGTGCTAGGGGTTTGGCGCCAACGGCTGTGAGATTGCGCCAGGCTTCTGCTGCGGCTTGCCGGCCACCAGTTTCTGGAGCGGCAACACAATAGCGGGGTGTGCAATCAGTAGTAACAGCGAGCCCACGGTTTGTGCCGTGAATACGCACGACGGCGGAATCTCCACCCGGTCCTGCGACAGTATCGGCCATAACCATATGGTCGTACTGTTCCCACACCCATCGTTTGGACGCAGTATCGGGTGTGGAAACCAATTTTAACAGGACATCTGCCAGATCTTTGGGAGGCGACAATTCTTTCGCCTGAATTCGTGGTGCCTCCGGTGTTCTTTCCCAAGGCCGGTCATATTCCGGCGCGTTCTCGACAAGCGGATCAACCGGGATATCAGCCTTCGTTTCACCATGCATCTTCAGCAATAAATTGCCGGTATCGGTAATCTTTCCGATTATGGCGAAATCCAATTCCCATTTATCGAAAATTGCCCGGGCCATTTCTTCGGAATTTGGCTTGAGCACCATTAACATGCGCTCTTGGCTCTCCGACAACATCAACTCATATGCGGTCATTGCGGTCTCACGGGCAGGGACGAGGTCGAGATCGAGTTCGACACCGACGCCGCCTTTTGAGGCCATTTCGACAGACGAAGAGGTGAGGCCTGCGGCGCCCATATCCTGGATGGCAACAATGGCGTCGGTGGCCATTAGTTCGAGGCATGCCTCCAGCAATAGTTTTTCCGTAAAGGGGTCGCCCACCTGGACCGTCGGGCGTTTCTCCTCGGAATCGTCGGTGAATTCCGCAGACGCCATGGTCGCGCCGTGAATGCCATCGCGTCCGGTTTTCGAGCCCACATAAACCACCGCATTGCCGAGGCCGGCGGCTGCGGAATAGAATATTTTGTCAGTGTCCGCCAAACCAACAGTCATCGCATTTACCAAAATGTTGCCGTTATAGGCAGGATGAAAATTGACCTCGCCGCCGACGGTCGGCACACCGATGCAGTTGCCGTAGCCGCCAATGCCGGCCACAACGCCTGAGACAAGATGGCGGGTTTTAGGGTGGTCGGGGCTGCCGAAGCGCAGCGCGTTCAGATTTGCAATAGGGCGCGCGCCCATCGTGAAGACGTCGCGCATAATGCCACCCACACCAGTGGCGGCTCCTTGGTAGGGCTCGATGAAACTAGGATGATTGTGGCTCTCAATCTTGAATATGGCCGCTTTGCCATCGCCGATATCCACGACTCCGGCATTTTCTCCCGGCCCCTGAATGACTTGTGGTCCTTCGGTGGGTAGCGTCTTCAGCCATTTTTTTGAAGATTTGTAAGAACAATGTTCGGACCACATCACCGAAAAGATGCCAAGTTCGGTAAAGCTGGGCACGCGTCCCATTATATCGAGCACGGTATTGTACTCATCTTCAGTGAGGCCGTGTTCGGCGACTAATTCATCGGTGATTGTCGGCGTCTCAGCCATTACGCTAATTGCTCCGTGAGGGCCGCAAACATGGCGATACCGTCTGTGCCGCCGTGGCGCACATCCGCGGCACGCTCCGGGTGGGGCATCATGCCAAGGACATTGCGGGCCTCATTCAAAATGCCGGCGATACTGCGCTGCGAGCCATTGGGATTTTCGCCGACATACCGAAAGGCAATTCTATCTTCGCCTTCCAATCGCTCCAGCGTATCGTCATCGGCGAAATAGTTTCCGTCGTGGTGGGCTATTGGGATCGTGATGACGTCCGCCTTGCCATAACCGGCTGTAAAGACACTGTTCGTCGTTTCAATGCTAAGCGGAACGGGTTTGCATACGAATGTAAGACCAGCATTACGGAGAAGGGCACCCGGCAAAAGGCCCGTTTCGGTTAGTACTTGGAAGCCGTTGCAAATCCCCAGGACTGGCCCGCCACTCTTGGCGTGTGCCACTACTTCGCGCATCACCGGGGAATTCCCCGCCATGGCGCCGGCACGCAAATAGTCACCGTACGAAAACCCACCGGGCACAACAATTAAATCTACCTTCGGTAGTTCGCTATCGCCGTGCCACACCATAACAGGTGCTTGGCCGGTAGCATTTTTAAGCGCCACAGCGGCATCACGATCGCAATTGGAACCGGGGAATACAATGACGGCGGATTTCACCGAGAGCCGTCCTCCAGTTGGATTTCGTAGCGCTCAATAACCGTATTTGCGAGAAGCTTCTCACACATCTCGGTTACTTGCGCCCGCGCTTTATCTACGTCGGTTTCCGCGACGTCGACTTCAATTACCTTGCCCATCCGGACTTCATCGACACCGCTAAATCCGAGCGATGCCAAGGAATGCTCTATGGCTTTGCCTTGTGGGTCGAGGACCCCATTCTTCAACATGACTTGGACGCGTGCTTTCACGGTAACTACCCTCTATTTATCCGCTTCGGGAGCCGGCACGTCACCGTCGCCTGATTCCGGTAGAATTCCGAGCCTCCGCGCGACTTCTTGATAGGCTTCTTCGACACTCCCCAAATCGTGTCGGAACCGATCCTTATCCATTTTATCGTTGGTCTCAATATCCCAAAGACGACAGGAGTCAGGGCTAATTTCATCTGCGAGAACGACACGAACTTCGCCGTTCTCCTCATATAAACGTCCGAATTCAAGCTTAAAATCGACCAACTTTAGGCCGATACCCGTAAAAAGGCCGGACATGTAATCATTAACCCGAAGTGCCAAGGCCATCATGTCGTCAATGTCCTGCGGTGTTGCCCAGCCAAAAGCGGTGATGTGTTCTTCGGAAACCATCGGATCGTTCAACTCGTCGGCTTTATAGTAGAACTCGACAATCGAGCGTGGTAGGGGCGTGCCTTCCTCCACCTGAAAGCGCTGGGTGAATTGGCCTGCAGCGATATTGCGGACGACCACTTCGACAGGAATGATTTCGACTTCGCGGACAAGCTGTTCGCGCATGTTGAGGCGACGGACAAAATGGGTCGGTACCCCAACTTCCGCAAGGCGTAGCATTAGGAATTCGGAAATCCGGTTATTCAGAACGCCTTTGCCTGTAATGGTGCCCTTTTTCTCATTATTGAAGGCCGTGGCATCGTCTTTGAAATATTGCACGATGGTGCCCGGCTCAGGTCCTTGGTACAGGATTTTGGCCTTGCCTTCATAGATCTTGCGACGGCGTGTCATCTATTGGTACTCCGGCTAACGCAGCCCTTATTGGGGACTCTGAGTTTGATATAGCATTGCCGCGCGCGACAACAAATCAAATCGCTTCAATCGCGATTTCTGCGCTGCTAGAACCAACTTTATCGGAAACCGGCAGCGTTAAGAAATGTCTTCAAATGCCAGAATTTTCCTAAATATTGGCGGCCTTTTTGTTAACAAAAACTAGTTAATGCTCTGATATTATGCGCAGAATAACGGAGTCGACAAAAGTCTTTGAGTTCGGCACTTTCCCCATCGACTGGTCGCCAGATTTGAACGGGGGGCGTGCATTCCCACCTCGCTCCAATTTTAATCGAAGCGATTTTTTCGGCCGGTTACACGAAATCTCTACACGATTCGGTATCGCTATACCTGTTGTTCGGTGAGATCACTCCAGAGCATGTCTGCGCCCCTTCCTGCTGCACGGCGGCCAAGTTCTTCAGCCCATTGGCTATCGGAACCATATTCGGCACGCCAACTCCAAAGGCGGCGGGTGGAAAAGTTCAGCATATGCTCATAAGTAAAGCCAATTGCGGCATGCACTTGGTGGCCTGTCTCGGCGGCTTGGGTTGCGGTTTGTCCGGCAATAATCTTTGCCACCGCTATTTCAAACCTCGGGTCGCCACGGTCTGCTGCGCGAAATGCGGTTTCAGTCGCCATTGTCGCCTGGGCGACGTGGGCGGCCAAACTGGCCAATTGGTGTTGTATGGCCTGAAACTTTGAAATAGTGCGACCAAATGCTTCGCGTTCCAGTGCGTATTCTGCCGAAACGTCCAGAACGCGTTGTACCGCGCCGGCCATTTGTGCAGATCGAAATAAGGCGCCGTAAAGTCGAACTGTATCGCGGGTGAATTCATATCCCAATGGCTCGCTCACGGCTGCGACGGGCGTTTGGTCCAGGCAAATAAGATCGCGTGGCTCTCGGGCCATATTAGTATCAGGTGTAATTTCTCCCGCGTTGTTGTCGAGGACGGCAACGCGTAGTTCGCCGCCAGCATCTGCAACTGCAATTTGATGTTTTGCGCTTTTGCCCCATGGGGTGTGTGGCGCGGTTCCTGTTATGGACCAGCCGCCAGCGCCCTGCGTAATTTTAAGCGGCGCTTCGTTTCGGCTTTCCAGCACGGTGAGCGGGCCGTCAGGGATTTCAATTCCAGAGACACCAGCCAACCAACTGGCCAAGATGGTTTCGGGAAGAGGGAGCGGAGCGGCGTGATAGCCAGCCGCGAATATAATTTCATAGGCGTCGCTAAAACTTGCACCTACGCCGCCTCTTTCTTCGGCGACTAATGGATGGACAAGACCATTCTTGGTAAGGGCGTCCCAGAGGCCGCTGGGCCATTCACCGGCCTCGGCATTTTCTTGCAATTCGCGCGTGACTAAATCACCGAACAAGCGGTGGACGGTCTCTTTTAGAATTTCCGTAAGATCGCTCATCGGAGGCCCATCCTTCTGGCAATGATGCCGCGCAACACTTCTCGTGTGCCGCCGCGCAGTGAAAAAGACGGCGCGACCATATTGATTTTGGCGTAGGTTTTCTCCAACTCCGAACCGTTCTCCAGGCCTGCTTCTATGCCGAACAACTCATGCGCCGTACGGGGAATTGATTGTTCGAAATTGACTCCGATTTCTTTTACCAAAGAGCCCTCCATTGCCGGGTCTTCGCCGTTTTGCTGCATGCCGGCGACAGATAACGACATTTGGCGGAGGCTAGCCAAATTCGCAACCATCTTACCGATTTCAACGGCAGCCCGTTCGCCTGGGTTCTGGGTTGCTTCGCGGATAATGCTTTCCATTAGCAACTGGCTGGACATGTATCGTTCCGGCCCGGAGCGCTCAAAGGTGAGTTCGGTCAAAACTTGGTTCCAGCCGCCATTTTCTTCACCGATTAAGGCGTCTTCGGGCAAAAAGACATCTTCGAAAAAGACCTGATTGAAATCGTGTCGACCGGCCAAATTGACGACGGGGCGAATTTCGATTCCGTCGGTATTTCTGAGGTCGACGAGGAATTGCGACAGACCCGCATGTTTTTCAGCTTTAGAATCCGTCCGAAATAGACCGATCATGTAATGGACCATGTGTGCCCGTGACGTCCAAATCTTGGAGCCATTAACGAGATAGCCGCCATCGACTTTCTCAGCTTTGGTGCGAACTGCAGCGAGGTCTGAGCCAGTATCGGGCTCGCTCATGCCGATGCAGAAGTAGCATTCTCCCTTTGTGACACGCGGCAGAATGTCGAGGCATTGGGCTTCGCTGCCAAAGCGCATGAGCAAAGGCCCGCTTTGGCGGTCGGCTATATGGTGGAGTGTAATTGGAGCACCCACCGCAAGCAGCTCCTCCTGCACCACATAGCGCTCCAGCATGCTGCGTTCGTGGCCGCCATATTTTTTGGGCCAGGTCATTCCGATCCATCCACGAGCGCCAAGCTTCTTGCTGAATTCGGCGTCGGCGTCGCTCCAGCTATTCGCGCGATCCGACGGCGGACTGCCTGCTAGTTCCGTTTGAAGAAACTCTCGAACTTCACAGCGCAATTCGTCGACACCTGGGGGAAGGTCGCACGGTTCATAATGAATTCGATCCATAATTGCTTTCCAAAGTTGGGTTTCAGATATTCTAACAAATCGGTCTTATAAGTTTACCGGGGTAAACTGGCTTTGATCCGCCGGCCCCGGTGCAAATAGCCATTTATCGGGGCTTTCTTTTCCGGTTCGCTTCTCCGGTGCAGCAATAGCAACTAAGCTGCTGGATACAGTTCCATAGCCGCTGGACTTGTCGACACACATAGCACTGGTTGGATCGTTGGCATCGCCAAGGGTTCTGTTCCCTAGAATATCCCGCCATGCCTGCCAATTGTTTTCATCGGGATCAGGTCTCTCCGCATTTTCGAAGTGCGGACGATAATGGGCTATGCGTGCGCTTTTGGCGTCATTAAGGTCATAGCTGGTGAGCATCGAAATACCATCAGGAATGGGAGCAACCTTCACTTTGGCGGCGCCTTCCGTATTAGAAATCCACCACGCATCTCTATTGTCAGCGATGACCAGATTGAAACTTCGGTAGGCGTCAGTATTCAGTTCGGACAGAGCTTCGGCTGCGTCGCTGGCGTTTACATGTTCAAGCGCATCGAGAACCAATTCGCCTCGGCTGCGTTTATCGGTCACGGGCCCAAGGGTGCCGTGGCGATTTAAGACCGCTGCGACGACACCATGATCGTTATGCCCAAGCCAAGTACCGCCCGCGAGGCGATCACGTCCGGCGACAGTTTCAGGCCGATCAGGCCAATGCCGGGCCGGCGCGTCCCAGGGGCGCGACTTCATTTCGTCACGATTGGCCGCGATTAGAACCGGCCAGTCTTTTCCGGGTCGACGCAAGATTATGAGTGTGCACATCTGTATGAGGTATAGAGGCTTGGATAAATGAATAATTTCTACTGACTGGCTCATATCACAGTTAGCTCCTGAAAGGGAGCAGCGTAACACTGGAAAACCGTAGCAAAGGACGCTATATCCAGGCGGCCTTTAGAATTACCTTATTTTCAATTGCTCCAGGGAACGGCAATCATGGCACTAGATGATCGACAAAAAGCTTTTGAGGCCAAATTCCAACAAGACCAGGAACTGCAGTTCAAGGTCACGGCACGGCGCAACAAATTGTTGGGTTTGTGGGCCGCGGAAAAGTTGGGTATGAGCGGCGGTGATGCAGAGACCTATGCAAAAGAAGTCGTGGCATCGGACTTTGAGGAGCCGGGCGACGACGATGTTCTGCGCAAGGTTCTAGGCGATTTGCAGGGTAAAGGCCTCGACATTAGCGAACGTGCGGTGCGGAGCGAGATGGACGGGCTGATGGGGGAAGCTAAACGCCAATTCCAAGCGGAATAGCATTTTCCTCGCGAATTTAGCGTGCGCCTTCGATTTTTTGCGGTAGCAGCGATTTGGGGGCATCGGATGTGGCGGGTTTGGCAGGTGCATCCGGCGTAGCGGGTTTCTGCGTGTCCGGTTTCTTCGACGCTTCTTCTTTCGCCTTAGTTTTAGCGTCACTTTTTGCCGTGTTCTCGGTTTTCTCAGGTTTCTTGCCCTTATCTTTAACGATTGCTTTTTTGGGACTTGCGGGCGTTTTAGCCGGTAGGGCCGGCTCGGGTTTCGGCTCGGGTTTCGGCGCGACTTTGGTGATTTGGCCTGTTGGGAATGCCTGCGCAATAGCGGAGTAGACCCGAGCTCTCGCGGCGGAATTCCTAATGCGTCGGGCCGCACGGAGAGAGAGCCGCTGTTTCCCTTGTCGAGCAGCCGCCACGGCAACCCGTTGTAGGGCTTGATTTCGTGCATTGAGGCTCGCTTCCAGTTGGCCTTTCGGCTTATCCGGCGTGGGGCTTTCGGGCACTCGTGCTGCAGTGTCGAATGCCTGGAGCAACTCACCCACTTCGATTTGAGCGCGCATTAGATTGGTTAGGATTTCCGGATATTTCGGATTCTTGCGGTTGAGCCAGGAAATGCGCCATGCGGCGGCAAGGGATCGAAGGGCCGCGTCCCGCCTGTCAACACGAGCATCAGCACTGGCAATGCCGGTGAGGACCTGGATTTTGGCAGGATCGTCGGGCAACTGATCCAACTGGTTTTCGACGCGGCGAAACAGGGCTTCGTTCATTGAGGCTACCCCAACACGGGCCTGCACGTCGATGACCATGGGAAGCGCTTTCGCCAATTCTCGCGGCGCTGCTTTAAACTTGGTTGGTTCCAACGCGCGTGCCAACAAGGCACTTGCCTTCGCTCTGTCGCCTTTTCTCCCGTGGAACAGCGCTACCGGGGTAAATATTTGGGTTCGCATACCCACATAGGGAATATAATCGACGAGCTTGATCGCCTCTTTCATCTTCTTTTGTTTGAGAAGCACTTTGCCCATGCCGAGCAATGCTTCCGATTGGCGACGACGGTCGCGAATGACGCCGGCATTCTTGAAGGCGTCTGCGAGGCGGCCGACCTTCGATTGTTCCGCGATCAAGTGCGCTAAGGCGTCATATTTTTCACCCTTATCAGTGATCGTCGCAGCTTCCTGAAAAGCTAATGTAAAAAGTGAAACGGCGGCCTCTAAGTCGCCGCTCTGGGCAGAAGCGCGTGCGATAGAGGCGATGGTTTTGGATTTGCGTGCTGCATCGGCCATGCTGCGGACAATTGCTTGTGCCGCCACGCGGTCGTTGAGCAAAACGAGCGCCGCTGCTAGTTCCGCCCGCAAGGCGTCACGCCCGTCAAATGTCGTTTTTTTCAAGATTTCTTCCGCATACGCCAGGGTTTTGCGCGACCCTTTTCGGTCACCGGAGCTCACCTGAAACTCCGCAATACGAATGAGAGTGTTTATGGAATCTTTGGTATCCGGCTTAATCGATTTCGCGATGCCGAAGGTGGCAGCCAAAACCTTTTGCGCATCTTGCGTTAACGCTCTGACGTTTGCGTCCTGCAAGGTTTTGGCGATACGGAGGAGGGCGCCCACACGCTCAAACCGATCAGGGATCAGGAGTGCCGTGTTTGTAGCGTCTTGGTATGTTTTTAAAGCCAAGTAACGTTCTGTGACGCGTTTCACAGTTTCGCCCCCGTCGCGTTCAATTTGTTTTCCGCTCGCCAATTTTAGCGCCCGCGCGAGCGTCGCTTTCGAAGTTTGAAGACGTCCGCGCCGGTGTTGATCGTCCGAGACGTGAAGGAGGGCCCGGGCGAGCCATAATTTGTCTTCGATTGCTTTTAGCTCAATCGCGGCATCGTCCGGTTTATTGCGTGCGAGAAAGGCCGCAACCAAGCCTGCGAGAGCCTCGCCTTGTTCCGCAGGGTCTTTTAAACCCAAAGCAGCGATACGGATGAGTGTTAATGGGTTTCGCTCGACCGCGCGTGTCAGCGGGTCGAGATTGGCGAGCGGGTCTTTGTCTTCTTCCTTAGTCTCTTGGGCATAGGAAGGCTGAGCGCAAAGAGCGGCTACGAGGACCGCGCACGCGATGAACCGGTGGTTAGCCGTCTTCGAGAACGCGGCTGAAAATCGTCTCCACGTGTTTCGTGTGGTATCCAAGATCGAATAGCGCCTCAAGTTCGTCATTTGCGAGATAGTCCGCGATTTCCTTTTCGCCTTTGAGGAGATTGAGAAACGCGCCATTACCTTTCCAGACTTCCATGGCATTACGCTGGACCAACCGGTAGGCGTCCTCACGGCTCATGCCTTTTTGCGTCAGAGCTAATAGTACCCTTTGCGAGTTATGAAGACCGCCTAGTTTTTCGAGATTTTGCCGTAACGCGTCCTCGTAGACTACGAGCTTTTCAACAACGCCCGCCAAACGCGACAGGGCAAAATCGAGCCCAACCGTGGCATCTGGTGCGATGACGCGTTCTACAGAGGAATGGGAAATATCACGTTCGTGCCAGAGAGTGACGTTTTCGAGCGCTGGCGTAACCGTGCTGCGTACTAATCGCGCTATGCCGCACAGGTTTTCCGTCAGTACCGGATTGCGTTTGTGGGGCATTGAAGATGAGCCTTTTTGCCCCGGCGAAAAGAATTCTTCCGCCTCGCGTACTTCGGTTCTTTGTAAATGGCGTATTTCCGTCGCTAGACGCTCCACCGCTGAAGCGACAACGCCAAGGGCTGCAAAGAAGGCCGCATGACGGTCGCGGGGAATGATTTGCGTGGATACCGGTTCGATCGCAAGGCCAAGCTTTTCGGCAACATGAGCTTCTACCGATGGTTCAATATTGGCGAATGTACCGACCGGCCCGGAGATGGCGCAGGTGGCGATTTCCGTACGCGCGGTTACAAGCCGATCCCGGCAACGGGCAAACTCGGCATAATGGCCCAACAGCTTAAGCCCAAATGTAGTGGGTTCTGCATGAATGCCATGGCTGCGCCCCATGCAAGCAGTGTGCTTATATTCAATGGCACGGGTCTTGAGTGCTGCGAGCACCTTATCCATGCCTGTCAGCAACAAATCGGCCGCCTGAGTCATTTGAACAGACAGGCAGGTGTCGAGTACATCGGACGATGTCATGCCTTGATGGACGAAGCGTGCTTCTTCGCCAACCTGTTCGGAAAGCTCCGTCAAAAAAGCAATGACGTCATGGCGCGTTTCCGCTTCAATTTCGTCAATGCGCGCGATGCGTTCTGGCGTATAAGGCAGGTCGCCTTTTTCCCAAACCGCCTGGGCGGCGTCCTTGGGGATGACGTCCAAACTCGCCAGCGCGTCACAAGCGTGTGCTTCAATCTCGAACCAAATGCGAAAACGATTGGCCGGTTCCCAAATCGCGGTCATTTCCGGTCGGCTATAACGTGGAATCATGCGGGTGTGCCGTCTTATGGTTGGTCGGTGGGTTAGGTTTCATACATAGGCGTTTCGTCCAATGAATGCCAACTGAAGGCAGGAAGGACTGTTTAAACAAAGAGTTATGATCCAAAAATAGGCATTGCGGGAGACCGTTTTAGCGACTCCGCAAATGGATGGGTGTTCGATAAATGGAGAAGACCGAAAGAATTATATAGCAGCGCGAAAAAGGGCGCCCATAGGGAGCGCCCTTCCACTTCGCGATTAATCTTGTGTAGGTGTCGGGATTGGCGAGCGTATATGCGCCGCTAACCTGCTCAACGTCATGACGTGCGTCACGATGAGCAGAGGGACGAGAAAGGCTGGGATATACCAAGCGGCATGGAGATAAGGGACCACGCTGACATGGCTGAGAGCGTTAACGAGATCGACGAGACCGACGATCGAGGTAACCCAGGCAAGCGGCAGCATTGCCGCCCAGCGGCGCTGTAGCGCAATTAGGGTGATGATCGCCAATATACCGGCTAGCAAATCGCCGTAAGCCGCAGCGCTGGAAAAGGTATCGGGTAGGTTAGGGGCGACCACGCCTGGTACCAAAAACACCATGCCGAGGTGGCGGAACGCGTGTGGCACCGTAAGCCAGAACAGAGCATCACGCAGTTCCAATCGGTCCAGCCATGGACCGACACGCCAGGCCGCGATAAGGCCGATAACGGTGAGACTTAAAACGAATTGGAGGCCGAATATTTCGATAATTTCCATTTTGAAAGATCCTTTGGAATTTGAAATAGGTGTATATACATGTAATGGTGTAAATTTTTTACGGGGTCTTGGCGCAGGCTTTTTCGATTTCCTCTAAATCTTTCACCATGCCATTCCAAAAATCGGTCTGAAGGGTTGCTAGCAATTGCGTTTGCATTTCGCGCCACAGTGGGAGGGCCTGCTGAAATACCTTTTCGCCGTCCTTGGAGAGTGTCGCTAAATGGACGCGGCCATCCTCTGCCGGTGCCTCTTGGATAAAGCCGTTACGGATTAGCAATTTCAGGTTTCGGGTCACGGTGGTTTGGTCCATCGCCAGAATTTTCGACAGATCGCCGACACTGGTCGGGCCGAGTTGGTCCAGGGCGGCCAAAAAGGTAAATTGGGTGTTGCGAATACCGGCTGGACGCAGGGCGGCATCGAACCTCTTTGCTGCCGTTCGCGCTGCGCGGCGCAAGCGATAGCTGATGCAGTTGGTCGGCGTTAAGGCATTATTTGAGAGTTGGTCAGTCATCATTTTATCCTCTTGATAATTATAATATGTATATACATGCAATATGTCAAATGTAAATTGCAGATGAAAAGAAAATGGCCGATACACTTGCCCATTCGAGCCCACTGAGTACAATCCGCGGCCAATGGGGAGGGGCCATGATGGCAATACTCGATAAACAAGCGCGCCGACAGGTGCGGATCGATATGGCGGCGTCATTTCGTTGGGCGGTGCGCCACGGTCTGCATGAAGGTATTTGCAATCATTTTAGCTACGCGGTCGGAGACGATAAGTTTTTAATTAACCGCTGGGGCCTGCATTGGTCGGAAATTACTGCCTCGAACATTCTGTTGGCAGATTATGACGGCAATGTCTTGGAAGGTGAGGGGCAGGTAGAGCCAACTGCATTTTATATTCACAGCCGTGTCCATTTGGCTTGTCCACACGCGGTCTGCGCCATGCATACGCATCAGCCCTATACGACGGCTATCACAGTCTTTGAAAAAGGCCGTCTAGAGCCTTGTGAGCAAAAGGCTATTCGCCTTCACAGCAGGCTTGCTTATGACGATGAGTATAGCGGCATAGCGTTGAGTGTAGAGGAGGGCGACCGTCTTGCATCCAAGCTTGGCAACAAGAGCGCACTAATGATGGGAAGTCACGGCGTTATGGTGACCGGGAGCAGTGTCGCTCATACCTATGACGAACTCTACTATCTGGAACGCGCTTGCGAAGTCCAGGTGTTGGCGCTCTCAACGGGCCGGCCGTTGGTCAAACTCAGCGACGAGGTGATTGCCGCGACAGAGGAGCAGACCAAAGGCGAACGCGCCAGTGCGCCGGGTCATTTTGAGGCTTTAAAGCGTGTGCTCGATCGCGACGAGCCCGACTACAAAAATTAGTAAAACCGAAAGAGACATATAATCATGAAGATACTGGTGATGAATGGCGACGGGATCGGCGCGGAAATTGTACCCGTGGGGCAGCGCTGCCTCGAGGCCGCCAGTGAGGCTTTTGGCCTCGGGCTTACTTTCCAAGAGGATTTTATCGGCTTTGACGGTATCGAAAAATACGGCCATGCCTGCCCGGAAGAGGTTATTGAGCGAATTCGAGATGCTGATGGCGCGTTGTTCGGGCCGCATAATAATGTGGACTACCCGCCGGAGCATCAGACCTATGCCAATCCATCAGGTATCATAAGGCGCGGGCTTCACCTGCACGCTAATCTGCGCCCGTCCAAGACACGCCAAGGGGTTCCCGCCCATGTACCGAAAATGGATGTGGTGATTGCGCGGGAAAACATGGAAGGCTTCTATGCTGATCGCAACATGCATGCGGGCGGTGGCGAATTCATGGCCAATCCGGATTTGGCGCAGTCGATCCGCAATATCAGCCGGTCTGCATCAACGGACATCGCGGTCGCCGGTTGCGAGTTCGCCATGCAGCGGCGGAAGAAGGTGAGCATTATCCATAAAGCCAACGTGATGAAGCTCACCGACGGGCTCTGGCGCGAAGCCTGCCTCGATGTGACGGCTAAATACCCGGAACTTGAAGTGGAAGAGGTGATATTGGATGCCTTCGCAGCCCACATTGTGCGACGACCACAGGACTTCGATGTGGTGATTTGCTCAAATATGTACGGTGATATCTTTTCAGACTTGGCTTCAGAGCTTGCCGGCGGCCTTGGCCTTGGCGGTTCGATCAATGCTAGCCACACGGACTGTATCGCCCAATGTGCCCATGGTTCGGCGCCGGATATTGCGGGTCAAAACATCGCCAATCCGACCGCAATGATCGTGTCCGCTGCGATGATGCTGACATGGCTTGCGGCAAAACATGAAAAGCCCGAATTCAATCAAGCAGCCAACGCTATGGAGGCAGCTCTGTCAGCTCAACTCGCTGAGGGACGCACGCGCGATCTCGGTGGCGACATGGATTGCGATGCGTTCGGCGCTGCGGTCGCGGCAAGAATTAGCGTTTGAACCCATAAACAGTAAAAGGCCCCGCCGAAGCGGGGCCTTCCCAAAGCATTTTTGCGAGCAATCTAGTGGCCGTCTAATCGGCATAGACGCTATCGTATTTGCGATGGGCACGGCGGGCTGCAACACGCGCGTGATTTCGTCCATACTTGTGGCCATGCAGGCGATGGGCTTTACGGCGAATTTTCCGTTTAATGCGCTTGCGCTCGGCCCGCGTGAGGTAGGCATTCCGTTCCATCCGGCGTAACAGGCGGACTTCTTTGCGAAGTTGCCAATTGGGTCCGCGTTCGATGATGATCGGCGCCGGCTGCGTATAATACACAGGGGCTTGAATTACCTGCGGCTGTGCAACGGGTTGCTGGAAAATCGACGGGAATATCGGTTCCACATTATTGCGGCAATAGCTCAGTTGATTGTCGCCCATATTGTAGGAGAGGCACTGATCTTCGGCGCTTGCGGAACTGACTGTAGTGCCGATAGCGGCGGCGAAGGCGATGGCTGCAATGGCGGTGGATTTAAGTATCTTCATCGGTTTTCTCCTAGGAGCGGTTGTTCGGTCGTTGGTTGTTTCTTCAATGTGGGAAATAATCCCACAATTATTTTCAAGGGTCAAGATAAAAGTGGGAAAAAATACCACAAAAATAGAAATTCTTAAGAGATTGCCTGCATCACTTTGATTTAACGCGTTTATTTAATGTCACCTTTACAGGTTCTCTTGAGAAAAAAATGCTTATAATGGAATTATCTTCGATGATTCAGTTCAATTCACCTACAATCGCGACTACTTGCACGAATCTAAGAAAAAATTAGGGGAGGGCGCGATGGCTCAGATTATGGAATTTAACCGAGCAGATGATTGCTCGGATGCGGAATGGGAAACCCGTATTGAATTGGCAGCTTGCTATCGGCTGGTCGAAAAATTTGGTTGGACGGATCTTTTAGCAAACCATATATCCGCACGCGTGCCGGGACCCGAAGATCACTTTCTGCTCAATCCCTATGGTGTCCGCTATGACGAAATTACCGCATCCGCACTGCTGAAGGTTGATGTGGACGGTAATATTATCGGTCCGAGCCACGGGTTTACAGTCAATCCTGCGGGTTTTGTTATCCATTCTGCGGTTCATATGGCACGTCCCGAGCTGTTGTGCGCTCTCCATACGCACACCTACGCCGGTGTCGCAGTGTCATGCCAAACCGACGGGTTATTGCCTTTGTCGCAGATGCAACTCTCGGTTCTGGGCGAAGTCGCCTATCACGACTACGAAGGAATTGCTGCGCCCGATAATCTGGATGAACGACAACGGATCGTGGCAGATTTAGGCGCGTCCCATTGTTTGATTATGCGCAATCACGGTCTAATGACAGTCGGGGAAAGCGTTGGGGCTGCCTGGTGCTACATGTATCGATTGGAGCGTGCGTGCCGGATGCAAATTGAATTTCAAAAAACCGGCGCCAAATGGGTTGAACTCAGTCAGGCAACGATCGGACAAACGATCGAAAAATCGCAAAGCCTGTATGCGAAAGATAGTTTTCGGCCTGTGGGGACTGTTGAATGGGAAGCCGTCAAACGAATGTTGGATCGCGATGGTGCGGATTACCGCACCTGAGCCGTTTACACTATCCGCGGCAGGTTATTCGCCGGAGATAGCGAAACGCGGATCTTTGATTTCGACCTTAGCGGCGGCGCGCAATTTTTCGATATAGGCTTCGAGCTTTTGGCCAATCAATGACTGGCGAATTTGAGGCACTACCTTTTCAACGGGGACCGGTTCTTTTCCGGTGCGGTCGGTCACTTTGATGATGTGATAGCCGAATTGGGTTCTTACGGGCCCCCCAACTTCCCCTTTTTTGAGTGCAAAAGCGGTTTTTTCAAATTCCGGTACCATTTGGCCGCGGCCAAAGCTGCCAAGATCGCCACCCTTTGGCCCACTGGGACCAATGGACTTACTGGCGGCTAATTTTGCAAAATCGCCACCGCCTTTGATTTCCTTCAACACCGCTTCGGCTTCTTTTTTTGATTTGAGAAGAATGTGGCGCGCGCTGATTTTCTCATTAATAAACGCGTTTTGGTTTTTCTTATAAAAGTCCTGAATTTCCTTTTCGGTGACCTTTCCCTCGCCTTCCAGGTAACCTTCAACCGTGGCGCGCGCAAGCGCGGTATCTACAATAGTGCGTCTTTGCGCGGCAAACCGCGGTGATTGATCGACCTTTTGTTTTCTACCTTCTCGCGCCAGCAGACGCTGTGCGATCAGGTCGCGCATCAGTTGGGCTCTTTGTTGTGGTGGTAAGGTCCGAAAGTCAGTGTTGTATTGCGGTAGCATCAAACGAATGTCGCGTTCTGTCACCGTTTTGCCATCGATCGTGGCAACCACGTGATCGTCTGCGGTGATTGGCTTGGGCATTTGAGCAAATGCCGTTGCGCCTGAAACAGCAATAACCGCTGCCAGTGAGACAAGATTTAGCGACCGAACCATGTAATGTGCCTTTATAGGAGAGTTAATCTTCCGACGGGGTGGGCGTTATGCCGGTATCGTCTTCCGGCTCGTCTGGTTTACGGGCGTCAGAACGCTCGTTCTTCGCCTGTGCTTTGGCAGCTTTTTTTGCCGCACGGCTTTTCTCGCGCTCATGGCGCTCGAAGCGGTAGTTCGGTTTGCGGGGCATGGCGATCTCCGGGTTGCCGAGTAAAGTGAAAAAAAAGACCCGCAAATTTAGCGGTTCTCGAACTCAATTTTATTTAATCAGCAGCCGAAAGATTCTCTGCCGACATTTTGCCGTTTTGCCGTTCTTCCAGCTCGCAGTTAACGCGCTGACCCTCGTTTCAAGGTACTCATTCCCAGGCGTTCAACCCCGAGATATGCACAAGAGCATCAGAGCCGCCTTCGGCTGGAACAAGATATCCAAAACTCCCAAGATTCTACACGCTGATACACTATTTATGATGGTTCCAACCGGTCGATGCAAGAAAATTGGCGAATATTGAAGGGACTCTACTGGCCGCCATTCAATCTAAGAAAGATACCGCGCGCTATAGCGAGAGCATCCCGTTTTGGCATTCCCGGTGTAATGCGTGGGTCATAGAGCGCCTGCAACATCATTTTGTCGTATTTTGTGAGATCCCAAATCCGGTTTCGATCCTTAAAACTGGTAGGAAAATCTTCTTTCGTGTCGTTCGGCAGGCCAAGAACCTGTGTTAACTCCTCCAGCAGGCACACTCTCAAATGACCCGTGGAGACAGTCCCGCCGGCACACCAATCAACGCGGCTTTGATGGTGCCCTTCAGTGCTTTTGGCTGATGTTTGACTGCAAACTTAATGTTCGCAAAGCATGTGCTGATGTTGATCAGCCGGTTTATATCGTTTTCGACGCGTTGCAGGATTTGCTTTTTTTGACCAGGGTTTCGGCGCAGTTCGGCCCCGGCAAAATTGGGCGCCATTTTCCGCGCTAGTATCTTTCGCGGATAGAAATAAATAACGGTATTGATACCAGCCTTTCTGATGTCGAAATCTTTGGGGAGGTAGCCAGCTTTTTTCATACCGTGCGAATAGCGAATTTCAATCCGATGTTTTGTCAATTTCCGCAGCCGATTCATGGTGCTAGATACGATTTGCTCAAATTCCGGTGTGGTGATCCCTTGAATGCCGATCACAACGGGATTTTGCCATTTGCGGACATAATCGTACTTTCGTCCGGAATACTCGGCGCCGAAGGCAATTATTTCGAAGTTCGTCAGAATATCCGCGTGGGTGATTTGCTTCTTTTTAGGGGCCGGGTTTGGCGTTTGAGCCGTGGCAGGTGTGGTAAAGGCGGTGAGTGCGAAAACCAAAGATGCGATGGCGCAGACCCGTCTCATTCGCTACACATCCAACTCTTCGACAAATTCCGCATTGTCTTGAATGAATTGGTAACGCTTCTCGGGCTTTCTACCCATTAGACTTTCGACAAGGGTCGCCGTTTTGCGGCTGGCGGGTTTATCGTCACGGTCCGGCACTGAAACTTGGAGCAACACCCGGCTTTTCGGGTCCATGGTCGTTGTTTTTAACTGGGCCGGTGGCATTTCACCGAGACCCTTGAAACGGCTTACATCTACTTTGGCGTTGCTTTTGAATTGCTTCTTCATCAATTCGTCTTTGTGGGCGTCATCGCGGGCGTAGTAGGTTTTGTTGGCTTGGGTAAGCCGATAGAGCGGTGGCAGGGCGAGGAACAACCGGCCTGCTTCGACCAGGCCTGACATTTCGCGATAGAAAAACGTCATCAAAAGCGCAGCGATATGCGCGCCATCCACATCCGCATCGGTCATGATTATGACGCGTTCATAACGGAGCTTTTCGACATCAAATTCGGCCCGTGTCCCGCAACCGAGCGCTTGAATAAGATCGCTCAGCTCTTGGTTATGATTGAGTTTGTCGGCTGAGGCGCTGGCCACATTTAGGATTTTGCCACGTAGGGGAAGGACCGCTTGGGTGGCGCGGTTGCGCGCTTGCTTGGCCGAACCGCCGGCGGAATCACCTTCGACCATGAACAACTCCGTGCCTTCGGACGTACTTTGCGTGCAATCGGCCAGTTTACCAGGGAGGCGAAGCCTACGCGTGGCGCTCTTGCGCGCCAAATCTTTCGATGACCTCCGTCTCTGACGGTCTTCGGCGCGCTCCATTGCGCGTTCGATCAAATCTTTGACGCCTTCCGGGTCACCGGATAGCCAAATCTCGAAATGGTCCCGTAAAATTCCTTCAACCAGCTTAGTTGCGTGCGGTGAGGATAGTTTGTCCTTGGTTTGGCCCTGGAATTGTGGGTCGCGGATGAATACCGAGAGCATGATGCAGGCGCCGCCGAGCAAATCGTCGGCGGTGATTTGGCTGATCTTTTTCACACCGGTCAAATTACCGTAATTTTTAAGTCCGCGCGCCATGGCCGTGCGGAGCCCGCTTTCGTGGCTGCCGCCTTGTGGGGTTGGAATTGTGTTGCAGTAAGAATTGACGAAACCATCTTCGTCATCAGGCCAGCATATTGCCCATTCTACTTTACTCGCCTCATCACCATTGGCGGCGCGTCCTGAAAAGGCCTTGGTTGTGAGCGTACGCCGCCCATCGAGAGTCGCTTCCAGAAAATCTTCCAAACCACCTGGGAAATGCAGTGTGTCTTTTGCCGGTGGTGCGCCTTTGCCGCCCAATAGTTCTTCGTCGCAGGTCCACCGGATTTCAACGCCGCGAAATAGATACGCTTTCGAGCGTACCATACGGTAGAGGTACGCCGGGCTGAAGCGGGCTTCGTCGCCGAAGATTTCTTTGTCCGGCGTGAAGGTCATCTGCGTGCCGCGGCGGTTGACGGGCGCGCTACCTTCTATGAGTTTGGTTTGGGGTTTGCCGCGGGAATAGGTTTGGGTGAATAGTTTGCGGTCACGCGCGACCTCAACGATTAGTTTTTCCGAGAGCGCGTTGACCACTGAGACCCCGACCCCATGCAATCCGCCGGAAGTAGCGTATACTTTGTCGTTGAATTTTCCACCGGAATGAAGCGTCGTCAGGATGACCTCTAGGGCTGACTTGTTCTTGAATTTGGGGTGCGGATCGACGGGGATGCCACGACCATTATCTCTGACGGTCACAGAACTGTTGCCATGGATTTCAATTTCGATCCGGCTGGCATGTCCCGCGACCGCCTCGTCCATGGAGTTGTCGAGGACTTCGGCGACGAGATGATGAAGGGCCTTTTCATCTGTGCCGCCGATATACATGCCCGGTCGGCGTCGAACCGGCTCCAACCCTTCCAGGACTTCAATGTCCTTGGCCGAATAGCCGCCGCTGTCTTTTTTTGGTTTTTTTGCTGCTGCCGCCTGGAAGAGATCAGCCATTTTGGATCCTGTTTTTTACGCGTTGTTCTTGTCGAGGCAGGCGGTTTGGCTGCGGATTTCACCGTTTTTGGCTTGGCTTTCCGCTTCGGTGTGGATTTTTTAGGCCGTGCCGCGATTGTTGCCTCGAATTTGGATTATAAGGCTGAAATTCGCGCAATCAAGCATGATCCTGTGGTTTTTCCTTTGTCGACTACAATATATTGGGGGATATCGTTAAGTAGGTCTTCCAAATAGCTTGGTGACTAGGTCACGCAAGGGGGAGGGTAACGTCACTTTGCTCCCAATCATCTTGGAAAATATCAACGGCTTCTTGAGCCGCGTCTGGATCGTCGACTCTAGCAATATTGAAAATACCGTCGCCTTCGTTAACGTTTGGTAGATTATTCCGTCCAATCAGGATGCCTTCGGCTGGACACTCAATGCGGCTTTCATGATCACCAAATGGGCTCGCAATAACTCCAAGAAGGCTACCCTCCGTCACTCTCGCACCTAGTTTTGCGCGGGCGCGCAAAATCCCGCCCTCGGACGCTCTCACCCAAACGCTGCTTCGCGATATGACAGGGTCTGTTGGGGCTTCATCCCGTCGCCGTTGTTGGATCATGCCTAAATGACCCATGACTCTCAGAATACCCTTTACGCCGGCACGAATGGCGACTTCATCGAAACGTAACGCTTCCCCTGCCTCATAAACCAGGAAAGGCACATTCTCCGCTATTGCTGCTTGGCGCAGCGATCCGGGACGCATTGCTGCGTTCAGTACGACGGGGACGCCAAAGTTCAGAGCCATGTCTCGGACGGTGGGATCAGCTAGATTGCAGCGAATTTGCGGAAAGTTTTCGCGGTGAACAGCACCTGTGTGGAGATCGATACCATGTGTTCCGCGCGCGACGACTTCTGTCATGAAGAGATGTGCTAACCGGGATGCAAGAGAACCTCTAGGAGAGCCCGGAAAACTGCGATTAAGGTCGCGTCTGTCTGGTAAATAACGGGTATTCGTTAAAAACCCGTAGACGTTGACGATTGGAACCGCGACCAGCGTTCCTGACAGTCTTCTTAACGAGGAATGACGCAAGACGCGGCGAATAATTTCCACGCCGTTAACTTCATCACCATGGAGCGCGCCGCTTAGAATGAGCGTTGGCCCATCCTGACGTCCGTGAATGACCTGGACCGATAAGGTGATAGGCGTGTGGTCCGATAACAAGCTCAGCGGAAGATCAATCGTCTTTCGCGTTCCAGCTTCAACGGATGAATTGTCCAGTTCAAAAGGCGCTCGCGAATTTTTAGCCACGTCCTCTTGTCCTCGTCTTGCCGGGGACGGCCTTACGCTCGATAAAATCGATAATTTTACCAGCAACGTTTATGCCTGTTGTTTTCTCCACGCCTTCAAGCCCGGGAGAGGAATTAACCTCCATCACCACCGGCCCATGGTTGGACCGCAGCAGATCGACACCACAAACATTGAGTCCCATGATTTTTGCAGCCGACACAGCCGTTTGACGTTCGGTTGGTGTGATCTTAATGGGTTTGGCGGAGCCTCCTTGGTGGAGATTGGATCGAAAATCACCTTCCTTACCGGTTCGTTCCATCGCAGCGACCACTTTGCCGTCAACCACCAAACACCGAATATCCTGGCCGTTTGCTTCCTTAACAAACTCCTGGATAAGAATATTGGTGTCTAGGCCACCAAAAGCTTGAATGATACTGGCCGCGGCGGCGTGGGTCTCTCCAAGCACGACGCCAATGCCCTGCGTACCCTCAAGAAGTTTGATCACAACAGGAGCGCCACCGATCATCTCTAATAGCTCTTCGACGTCTCCCGAACGATGGGCAAAAACCGTGACCGGTAAACCGATACCCTTTCGTGACAGTAATTGCAGACTGCGGAGTTTGTCGCGAGAGCGTGTGATAGCGACAGATTCGTTGACCGGGTATACGCCCATCATTTCAAACTGGCGCAGGACGGCGGTGCCAAAAAACGTAACTGATGCACCAATACGAGGAATCACAGCATCGTATTTCGGCAAAACGTTTCCCTGATAATGAATCTGCGGCCGATGCGAGGTGATATTCACGTAGCAGCGCAGATGATTAACCACGTCGATTTCGTGGCCTCGTTCTTCGGCCACCTCGACAAGTCGTTTATGCGAATAAAGGTTCGCATTTCGGCACATAAGCGCAAGTTTCATAGTCTGCTCCCAACGTTAAGATTCAACGGCCAAGTAGATAGGATCTACTTGGGTCGACAATGCAGCGCCCACGAATGGCGGATCGGCCTACAAGTGCCCGAAACCCCATTTGATCTCTATTCGAAAGTGTTAATTCCACTGGCCATAGCGCATCACCCAGACGCATCGGCGTGATGATCACAAAGCGCGTTTCTCGCTCGCCGTTTGAGCTTGTGACAGTGCGCTCGTCGAGTATCCGCGCGATACAGTGAATTTCCGGAATACGCCGGCGTTGTGTCGGATGGAGATAGAACGCCACCCGGGGTTCATCCGCATCGTCAAGTTTGCGAACGCGATAGGCATGAATAACCGAGGTCTTTGCGCCAGTGTCAATTTTTGCTTTCATTCGGTCTACCCCAAGCTCGGGAAAGCCGATCCATTCCCGCCAGCCAATGAAGGTTTTTTGGTTTTTGATTGTCATCTTGCCTGGTTCGTCTATTCGGCAAGTGAATCTGGAAGACGGCGATAATTGCTGAACGTTCGCGCGCTGGTTACGACGTAAAATGTTTCTAAATCGAGGAACAAAAACCCCAACTCGAACATTTCGCCTGCTAGCTGTCGTACGAACTCCTCGGATAGACGCCGTCGCTTCGCCAAGTGTCGAAGATTTTTGGGTGATACGCGGAAACGGCCGCTGGGCTTCCCGCCAAACGATTCACTAAAGAACCCTGAGAGCTTCGAGGCGACCTCATATGGTGTGGGGCGATTTAATTCCATGCCTAGTATATATCAAAAAAAATCCATATGAGATATAAAATATTATCTATAGTTAATAAAAAACATAAAAATAATTTGGATGGCTGTTTGGTGATTGCGCGGTCATCCTGCCGATGATTGCTTTGCGCTGCACCTTTCTGGAGGCCGGTTTGATCGGAAATAGGGGGAAGATAATGAACGGCATGCGACGTGTGTTTCTCTCGATGGGCGTAATGATCGCTTTTCTATTTCCATTGAAGGTCTTCGCGGAAAGGGAGACCATTGGCTGGGCGGAGAAAGTTTATCTTCCCGAGATAGGCCAAACAATGGATGCCAAGATTGATACAGGCGCTACCACCAGTTCCATTGATGTGGATAAAATTGAACCCTTTCAGAAGGACGGCAATCCCTGGGTGAGATTCGGCTTACGCGTCACAAAAACAAAAACCGTTACGGTGGAGCGTGCCGTGTTCCGCCACATGAAAGTTTATCGCTCCGGCGCAATACCGGATTTACGGGCGGTGGTTCTTTTGAGAGCATGCCTAGGCGGGTATTCAAAAATGACGCAATTTAACCTCAAGAAGCGAGATCGTATGAGTTACCGAATGCTGATCGGGAGACGGTTTTTTAGAGATAAGTTTGCGGTGGCAGCCGATACTAAGCATATGAGCAAGCCTGTATGCACCGGCGCCCCGGAGCCACAGGGGGGTGTCCCGGAAAAGGAGAAAAGAAACTGACGGTGGACACCTCTTCTGTTAGCGGGCAAACGAAAAAGATAAAGTGTATACGGTCTACACTGACCCATGAATGGATTGAGCAGCATGAACAGCGCTAAATTTTTTAGTTTATTCGAGAATGCCTGGATCGCCATTCGTGACTGGGTGGTCGTCGACTTGTTCGCGCCGACGGCCGGTCCGCAATTGTTCGCCATTTTGATTGCCTTTTTTGTGGCGTTAGGTGCGCGATATTTCGTTGCGCCACGCCTTAGGGCTATGCCGACACCGGATCGTTTTTCGGAGTTCGTAGAAGTCGCCAAGTCACTCGCCGCCTCGCTAATACTGCCGATCACCTGGTGGCTCGGAATAGTGTTTATGCGTGCTATCGCCTTTGAGCTGAAATACTCCGAACATCTCTTTAAAATGTCGGCCAAATTGCTGACTGCCTGGATCGTCATCAATATTGCGTCGCGCATCGTCCGAGACAGGTTTTGGCGGCGCTTGCTGATATTCTCTGTTTGGACGCTTGCAGCTCTAGATATTATTGGATTGCTGCAACCGGTTATTGCGCTACTGGATGGGGCGGCGCTGAAGATTGGCGAAAGTCGTATTTCTATTTGGCTGGTT
>Ga0055584_100000211_pt1 | contig 54428 bp, 47 predicted proteins | sample OSDHelmetaG_FD_58716 | JGI IMG/M metagenome (GOLD analysis project Ga0055584, IMG submission 58716) | Pelagic marine sediment microbial communities from the LTER site Helgoland, North Sea, for post-phytoplankton bloom and carbon turnover... | ecosystem: Environmental > Aquatic > Marine >... | reverse complement strand
CCTGCAAAACTGGTGTGACTGAGGCTTCTGGCGCGCTGTGTTCTTCGCGCTTTGGCTTAGCGTGCAGTGATCAGTTCGGTCGCAGGCTCTGGTAGATGCTAGCGCCGCCGTCGGTCTAGAGAATAGCGTACTAGGGCTGCCGCCCGAACCGCCTTGCGCGCACCTCGGTAGCTCCACAACATCGCTGGAATTGAGCAAACTCCAGGCGCAACACCGTAACCACGACCATAAGACTCGCGATAGGAACTGCACGCCAGCCACCCAGGTCAACCACCACGGATAGCGTATCCAGCCAAGTAATGCGGTATTTCTAATGTGCGCTGCGCTTACGTCGACCTTGGCCTGATGTGCGCGATCGTTACGTCACTCGCTGCAATTCTTTGATCTTATCTATGTCTATGACAATGGCAGTACTGATGCTACCTGGGACATTGTCAACACACTTGCTCAGCAGCATCCACAGATTATTCCGTATTTATCGGTGTGGTGCACCCAGCGCGACTGCCGCTGCAACACTTCCAGTGGCGCTCCCCTGCGCAAATGCAGTCGCGTCTGGACACTCGGCATGAGGCAATTTTGCGTGGCTATCACAATTTTCCACATAACACCGCAAAGCATTGGCAAGATGTGGTTGCAGACAGCGCGGATCTGAATTTCGATGCTGTTGATGGTGAATTTGTGATCGATCTCACGCAGCTACCGCGGCACCTGGAATCACCGCTGCGGCGCTTGGCGAAACGCCTCGCGCATGGTCTTCAGATCTGGCCATAGACCCCAGAACCATAGCCCCGAGACCCAAGCCTACAGAGCCATCGCGTGCTGGCCCATAGCGTTTATTTAGAGTCGATAAACGCGTGCCGCGGTGTCGTGATACAAGCTGGCTTTTTCGCTGGCGCTATAGTTTGCGGTCAAGCGCTTAAATGAGTTCCACAATACCGTGTAGCTGCAGCTCACCATGTCGACTGGGAAATTGGACTCGAACATGCAACGTTGCGCACCAAAGACATCTAGCGTGTGCTCGTAGTAGCGCCGGGTCGCCTGCATCAGGGTCTCGCTGTCAGGTGGGCTTGCTTGCTCATGCCAGCCGAAGCCATTCAACTCCATGTTGATACCACCGAGTTTTGCGACCACATTCTCGCAGCGCGCGAGTTCAGTCATTACCGGCTTCCATGCAGCAAATACTTCGTCGGCTTTGCCTGCATACGGTCCAAGCCCAAGTGGGCCGCCGAAGTGGTCGAGGATGATCTGAACATTTGGGAAGGCATTGGCGAGCGCGATCACATCAGCCAGTTGCGGGTGGTAACACCAGGCCTCGAAGCTCAGGTTACGTGCACCCAGCTGCGCAAAACCGCGCTGAAAGTCGCGATCTAAGAAGCGCCCAGGCGCAAGCACATTGCGGCCGTTTTTGACGGCCTCACTTGCGTCCCAAGTGGCTTGCGTGCGAATGCCGCGAAAACGTCCGCCGCCTGCCGCGACGTGCGCATCTAGTATGTCGCCAACCGCATCACCAAGTTCCAGCTCTGCCGTGCCAATAATGCCTGCGGCAATTTGACAGCTGCCGTATTCGCCAGAGTTGCTCATAGCGGCAATGCCGTTAACAAACTCAGTTTCGCCTACGACTTCATGGCCCGCGGATACCGCGCTTTGCTTGTACGCGGCACCACATTCGATGAAGACGGTTGAGACGATGTTATGTCCGGCATCGAGGTCTGCGAGTATCTCATCAAGCAAATAGCGATCCGCGACGCGCTCATAACGAAATTCCCACAGGTGATGATGGGGATCGCAAATTGGTAGATCGGGTTCAAGCGCTTCTTCGACGACTTGCGAGAGCCACTGGTGGTTGCTGGATTGTGCGGACATAGGGCGTGACACGTTGTGGATTGTGTATTGAGCCTACCCTATTTTCATGCTGCATCGAAGTCATGTATGAGCTTGCGCCTGGTGCAAAATGCCGGTTGCAAGAATTGTTAGTGCGCAGACGGCGATGCAGTTGGCCACACCGCCGCCACTACTCGGTAGTCGCTATTCGCTAGTCGCTGTTTCCAGCGCGGCACAGACTTTCGCGAAAACTAAGCTGGCATCTGCAGATAGATTGGCGGCCACTGATCGCAACCACACCTCGCCATCGATGTCAGTCAGAGACACCCATGCATCATTTAGCTGGTCACGAACCACGCCGGCTGGCAGGTGACGTGGCCGCCAAACGACTACCCCGGTTGTTGGCGTACCCCATAACTCGAAGCGCGCATCGCTTTGAATCTTAGCGGCGAGAACTTCAGCTTGTTGCATGCCAAGCTCGATGCGCTGGGCCAAGCCATCGCGACCCCACGCCATCAAACTGGCAGCAAACGGTATCGCGGTGGCTGGGGCTGAGCCAGCTACACCTATGTTGGGCGCAGCGAGATAGCCGCCGCCGTAGCTCATGGCCGCGTGTGCAGCATCAGGCTCTTTAAATAAGATCACTGCTGCTCCCTTCGGTTGGAAGCACCATTTGTGCGCTGAGAATCCAACTGAATCTACCGTTGCCACGTGCTCCAACAGAGCGGCGTGACTATCAGAAAAGCGCAGTGGTCCGCCCCAGGCGGCATCCATATGTAACCACCCGCACTGATTTGCTACCGGTGGATCGATAGCGCCAGTGGCGACCGTTCCAGCGGTCAGTACAACTACAGCGTCGCTGTAGTCTGCCGTTGGTGATAGTTGCATCTGATGTTGATCGTTGGTGGCGACCGATTCGTATGCCAGCCCCAGCAGGTGGGCGCTCTTGCGTAACGACAGATGCGCGCGCTCAGAAGCGACTACGCGACGCACACCTTTAAGGTCTCGAGCGGCCCACACGGCAGTTAGATTTGCGATTGTGGAGCCGGGTACTAAGTGGCCACCGTGCATGTTGAAGTAGGGTGCTAGCCAGTCGATGAGGCGCACTTCGAGCGAGCGCGAACTTGGTGCGACGTCCGGATGCAGTTGGTTCTGGTTCATGGCCGCCTGCCACATCGCGGCGAGCCATGTGACGGTCGCGGTGGGCGGATCCATATGGGCAAAATAGCCGGGATGGTGAAGCTTTGCCGCACCTGCTAGAGCAACTTGCGCCATCGCTTCGAGCGCTGCGCGCGCACCCAATCCCTGGGCTGGCAATTGCAACGGCAGCGCCGCACTAGCGTCACTTGGAACGGGGACGTTATTGGTCGACTTCGCCTGGGTAAGTGCGCTTAAGGCCCATTCGATCAAATGCTGGTCAAGCAGATGATCATCATGTGCTTGCGGCGTGGATGTTAGCTCCGGCTCGTTCATTTTGCTTTGGGCGCATCGAGACCCACGCCGATGAGATGGCCGAAGATTGCTGCCACTTGTTTGGTCACGTCGGCTGGCAATGGCGCGGCGAGTATGGACTGCACATTGGTGCGCAAGTGCTCGATGTTGCCGGTGCCGAGTAAGGTCACATCAACGCCTGGCTCATGGCGTGCGTAACGATAGGCTGCATCCATCAGTGCGAGCGGCCCGCCGTCCTTGCATATGAAGCCCATGGGATTGGATTCCTGCAACATCGACTCTGGCAATTCGCCGTTCGCCACCAAGGTTTTCAAAGTGTCCTGCAGACGCTCCGGCTGGCTGAATATCAGACGCACAGCGAACATCAATAGGGTACCAACTCCGGTGCGGCTGCAGTCAGGCAATAAACTATGCCGTGCGTTTTGGTGCATCAAGTGAAAGGCAACCATCACCACATCGAAAAGGCCGCTGTCTACCGCCTTGCCAAGCGTCACGTGCTCAAAATCGTTGGGTGCCGTTTCGGTGATGCCAAGGTGGGCAACACGACCGGCACGCCGCTCTTGTTCCAGCGCCGGAGCTAACTCGTTAATCGCATAGTCGACATGTTCTGGGCGTACCGCGTGCAAGTGAAAGATTTCGACACGCTCTTGATTGAGGCGTTTTAGTGATTCGTGCAAGTTGTCGACTACTTGCGTGGGTGTCTTTAGCGTGCCGTCTTTCACTATCCCAGTTTTGGTTGAAATCACGATGTCATCGCGTATCGATGGCGTAATCGCTTTACCAACAATTTGCTCGGTACCGTAATTTTCCGCAGTGTCGAGGAAGTTGATACCTAGATCTAAGGCGGCCCGTACAACGTCTATTGATTGTGTTTCGCTGGCGCCTTGGGATTGCCCCAGCCGGCTGAAACCACCGCAACCAAGCCCTGCCACACTCACACGTAATCCAGTACGACCGAGTGTGGTGTAAGCCATTTCATTTTGCGCAGAATTCATTACTGTCCTTTTTGGCGTTTCGACTGACACGCCACAAGACGTGCTGGCAGTTTTGGGTCATGAGCTGTGGCTACGGTGATCAAGGCAATCGAGCCGACATCTTCAGTACATTGCTGCTAATCCTACAGAAAGCAGCAATACGAACGCGAATGCCAGGTTGATGGCGCGCCCAACGCGGGGCTGGCGCATGTATGGCGCCAACACACCGCCGGCAATAATCCAGGCGACATCCGATATCGCCAAGATCGTCAGTGCCAACACGCCTTTGGCTATTGCATCGTGGATTGGATCTTCGGCGTTGAGTTGAAAGCCGGTGAACAGTGCCGCCATTGCTGCGTAGGCTTTGGGGTTAATAAAATTGAGCCCGAACCCGGCCATGAACCCCGGTGCACGCTGGTCGCTAGCTGCACCTGCAATTATTGGCGCCGTCGCTATACGCCATGCTAACCAGATCATGTAAGCGACGGCGAGCAAGGTCGCAGCGTCTCGCAACATCGGTGAGTTGGCTATGACTGCGGTGATGCCAGCGCTAGTCAACACGATGATCAGAGTCATGCTGCTCAATAAGCCACACATTACTTTGCAGCCTTGGCGTGGGCCAAAATTCGCGCTGGTTGCCGCCAGCAATAGGATCGCTGGGCCTGGTGTTGCGACTAACGCGAAACCTGCAAGTGCGAACGATAAAACATCATTCACTTACGGTGGTGAATGGCTTGTTGTCGCCGGCACCAGCCGCAAAACGCCTGGTGCGATAGTCCTGTACAGATACTGGTGTGTACCTGGCCGGCCGCTCGGCGCTATGACAGCTCGGCAAGCACTCGACCATGGCGTTATAGCGTGGCCCGACAAAAAAACCGATTGAGAGGCGTCGTGTGCCTTCGCCGGCACCAATAGGCGGAACCGCTACTCGGTGTGCCGTCGACACCAATGTGTCATTGGTCCAACGCATCAATAGGTCGCCGATGTTGAGGATGTAGGTGTTATCGATCGCTGGTGCGTCAATCCATGTGCCGGTGCGCGATTTGACTTGTAGGCCACCAGGCACCGGGTCGTTACGCAATATGGTCATCATGCCGACGTCTGAATGTTCACCCGCACGCAGTTGTCCAGGAGCTGGCTCTGTTGCCAGCGGCGGATAGTGCAGTAGGCGTAGTTGACTGGTGTGAGTGTGGTCGAGCACATCGGCAAATGTATCGGCCGGCAAATCCAAACCGATCGCGAAAGCCTCGCCAAGCATGCGCATCAAGTGTTCCATCGAACACCAGTAGTGCTTCATTGCTGTGCGCAAATCATGCGGTTCATCTGGCCACAGATTGGGTGCGAAGCTCGGGTAGCTTTGCGGGCCAGTAAAGTATGGTGTGTTCGGAAATTCGTCTGGCCCAATGGCAAATACCTCTTTCGCGTCCGGTGGGCTGTCACCGCCGGCCATACGTACCAAGGTTTCTTCACCATAGGGAATGTAGCCGCGGTTTTGATCGTTGCGTGGTCTGCGCACGCGCAGCTTGTCAGCCAATGGCTGCTCGAAAAAGCTCAGCCCTGCATCACGTAGACGCTGACCATGCTCAGGCGTAACGCCATGGCCGCCAATGATCACGAAGCCAATGGTGGCAGCCGCATTGTGCAGCTCGCGCGCTGTGCTTAGGCGGCTAGCGTGGTCGCCGTCGCGAAAATTACTAAAATCGATCACTGGAATGGTCGCGGTCATGGATGTTTCTACTATGTGTGCGTGAGCCTCAGCGCGGCGCTAAAGCAAAAAAGGAATGATCATCCCTGCCACGATAAGCATAAACGGCAATGCGTACCAGAGGGTCTTAGCGGACCAGGGAGTAATAGCCGTGCCTGGCCACCCCGGCTCCATGAAGCCGAATATGATGCCGCGCTTAGGCACATTGTCCAGGCTCCACATCAAGCCTGCACAGATATACAGCACCGACGATGCGGCGATGTTGGCGAGCCAAGTGATGGGGTATTCACCCAGCTTAAAATACATATACAAGTCGTACGACCAGCTGGCTGAAAACATCTATACGCACACCGCAATGAACGCAAAAGTTATTGTGCGTTGGCCGCGCAAAGCCAAGTATAAAGTGCCGACAGCCCACGGCGCGCTGGTGTAGGTAAACACCGACCTGAAGGCGGCATCGAAGTAATCCCAAGTCGGGTCACCAGTGTAGGGTGCCATTACGATCAAAGCGCTTGCTGATACCAGGAACGTTAGCAGTTTCCACGCCTGGCTGATGTGTTGCCAATAGGCTCGGTGGCACAGTTCAAGCGCGCCTCGGTGACGAAACGCGAGGCAGGTCGCAATGACACAAGCGACGATCCAGCAGGCGGTGTAAATCGCATGAAAATCCGACATAAGCGCACACCCTCAGACTTATGCAAGCTGTGCGTAGCGCTTGGCGTGCAAGCGTAGTGCTGTAATTTGCGGCAGTGCTTACCCTAACGCACCTGGGTCAAGGCTTCGCGTAGCAGTGTTTCGATTTGGGCAACACTCACTGCCTTGGCGTTAGTGGCACAGGCTGCATCGGTGTGGGCCTTTTTTGCCAGCACGCCAATGTCGTCTTCGCCAATGCCAAGCGCACCTAAATTATCTGGGATCTCTAGAGCTTCGAGGAGTACCACGATACTGGCGTAAAACGAGTCAAAACCTGGATTCTCAAGCCCCATCGCTACCGCCATTTGAGTTGCTTTGGCTTCCATCTGATCACGGTTATAACGCAACACCGGCGGTAAAAGCACCGCGTTGGTTAGACCATGATGGGTATCGTGCGTAGCGCCAATCATGTGGCTCATCGCGTGCACAAGTCCGAGGCCTTTTAGAAATGCAACACCCGCGAGGCATGAGCCAACCAACATCGCGGCGCGCGCCTCACGGTTATCACCTTCGGCAACCGCGTGTGGTAACCACGGATAAATAAGCCGGATGGCTTGCAGCGCGAGCGCATCGCAGGCCGGGTGAAATGCCGGAACGGTAAACGCCTCAATTGCATGAACAAGTGCATCGACTCCAGTCCAGGCGGTGAGATTGGCTGGCAACTGCAAGGTTAAATCTGGGTCTAGCAGAGTCACCGATGGTTTGTGTGCTGCATGCCACACGCAGCCTTTGACGCCACGCGCGACGCTTGTGACCATCGCAGTGCTTTCGGTCTCAGCGCCGGTACCGGCGGTGGTGGGAATGGTCACGAGTGGCACGAAGTCGGCGCGCAAGAGCGCTGGCGCTTCGGCGCGGTCGTAGTCGAACTCCCACAAGTCGTGATCGTTGCGCGCGACTAGGCTAATCGCTTTGCCTGCGTCCATGCCACTTCCGCCGCCTATAGCAATGACACCGTCATGCCCATGCTGGCAAAAATAGCTGCGTCCGGCATCGATTTCTACGTCAGTCGGATTTGGGCTGATGTCGGCATAAACCTCGCCACTAATTCCGCTGGCGGTAAGGGAAGCCAGCGCGGCGCCGACAAAGGCCAAGTTAGCGCTGCCGCGATCTGTGACTAGCAAAGGCCGTCGCATTCCGGCATCTAAGCAAAAGCTACCCAGTTCAGTAATGCGACCCGGACCGTAAGCGATGGGGATCGGGAAACTCCACAGCGCAGGCTCGAGTAGATAAGGAGCGTGATTGTTCATGCAAGTCTCGGGTGCAAGGCGCCAAGTAGGTTATTCAGGATGAGCGACAAGTTTCTCGCCTTGCTTGTAGTCATGTGAGGCGACAGGAAACCAGGCTGGAAAGTCATCTAACAAGCTGTGGAGTTGGCTCAATATGGCGCCATTGCCGCTCACCTGCGCGCCCTCGGCGATGAGCGTTGCCGCGTCGATTTCTGCGAGCGCAAAGCGGCTTAACAGCGCATGATCAAGTTCGACTGTTGCATCAGCGTCTTGCGCCAATCCGTCGCGGCGCATCAACACCGAATAATTGAGCTCAGTATGGCAGCGCTCGCGCGTATCTTGGACGACCCAGTTGATGGTAAATGTCAGGCCGATTGCACGCGGACCATTAATTCGCACGCTCAGCGCGTTCAGCAACAACAAGGCCTCCATGCCTTTGAGCACGTCGCGTAGCACGCGTGCGTTCTTCGGCGCTGGAAGTCCCTCACGCAATTCTTGCGCCGCAGCCAGATAGGCGTTGCGCCAAGTTGCATTCTCCGCACCAAAGCCGAGCTGTGTATGCGCGGCCGCGGCTAACTCACGCGCCTGCGCATTATTGGGTTCTACCCATAAAACTTGGTCAACGATATGCACAACCCAGCGATAGTCACCGTTGTTGAAGTCAGCCTGAGCCCGTTCGAGAACTGCCGCTACGCCACCCATGTAATCCAGGGTACGGCGAGATTTTTCGCGCGGCGCGAGCTCATCAAGATTGGCAGGATTACCGTCATACCAGCCTAGGTAGTATGCATAAATCCCTCTGACATTGTGTTTGAGCGCGCCGTAGTAGCCGCGCAAGTGCCACAGGCGCGCGAGCGCAGGCGGGAATTCGATTGCATCAGCGATCTCGGCAGGTACATAACCTTGACTCATAAGCCGCAGCGTTTGGTCATGCATGTACTGAATGCCGGCGCTCTGTTCGCCTAAGAATTGCTGAACATCATCGCGTCCGAATACCGGCCAGTTATGCCCGCTGACTAAGAATTCAGTGTCTTGGAATTGCTGGGAGCGTGCGACTGAGTCTGCCCATTGCATCGCATCGCGGGGGAATGCGCCACGAATGGTGTAAACGTTGTGCAAACACATGTAACAGTTGTCTGCTACATGTAGTGTCTTGTAGCGCGGTAAATAACAGTGCATGCCAGTCGGTGCTTCACCGGGGGCAAACATGAACTGTATTTCGACTCCATCGATAGTGAGCTCACCGCCTTCAATCCCGATAATATCGGTCGGTGCGATAAACGTAACTTCACCCCCTTCGATGGCCTGACCAAGCCCGGTATCGACGATCCCGGTTGTGCTAACCGGTAGGTTCTCTCCGTACATGTAGGCGTTGCGCGATGGCATACCCTCGGCAGCAATTCCTTGTTCTTTGAGTACCCACTCGACAAAGCCAGCGCTGGCGATTACCCGCACCTTGCCGCTGCTGACGTCCGCATCCGTGATCATGCCTTTGACGCCGCCGAAATGGTCGGAATGGGTATGCGAATAGATCATCGCGACGATCGGCTTAACGCCGACATGCTCGTGCAACAACTTCAAGGCATAGGCCGCGACCTCTACTGTTGTCAGCGGATCGATGACAATGTAGCCGTTGTCACTCTCTATGAAGGTAACGTTGGCTAAGGACTCGCCGCGAACCTGATACACGCCATCGGTAACCTTAAATAAGCCACGATAGTTGTTTAGTAAGGCATGGCGCCACAGGCTGGGGTGCACGGTCTGCGGCGCATCGCCGTGCAGGAATGCTTCGAACTGCTCGTGATGCCATGCGACGGAGCCATCGTTGGCGGTTATTTGAGCATCGCTCGGGCGGTGGATCAGGCCACGACTGGCAGCCTCGAAATCTTTCTTGTTGTCCCAGTCGAAGGTGGGATCGCAGCACGCTGCCGCGTGCGCGGCGCGCGTGTACACACTAGGGTCATCAGCGTGGGACATCGGAGTTGTTCCTGACACAGGGCTCAAGCAGCGAAACGACTGGCGGCACGCGCTAGGGGCGCGTGTGCGGGCGCGTTAACGGAGAAATTAGCTAAGTGGTTTTTGCGTTACAAAATGCGTGGGGCGCAAGAAACCGTCATCAATCGCTTCTTGTTTGGACAAGCTGCTGGTGCGGCGATATTGAGCTTCGGTTTCGCCGATTTGCGCGGCTAAGGCATCAAGGCGATCGCCGCTGACGCTGGCTATTTCGTGCACGATGGCTTGTTGATACCAAGCATTGCGGTCGTTGAAGCGCGGCTCACTAAAGCCCGCATCAATCATCGCTTGACTGGTGTGCGCAATATCGCGCATTTGAAAATTAAGATGCACGATTTCCAGCCACTTTTTTGCACGCGCGGTGAGTGTCTGCTCGTCGCCGCGAAGCCAATCGCTGCCAACAAAATAGCCGCCCGGTTTCAATACACGCAAGACTTCGCGGTAGAAGGCGGCTTTGTCTGGGATGTGTACGATGGCATCTTTGGTGAAGATCACATCGTAGCTGGCGTCGGCAAATGATAACGGTCCCGGCTCCACCAGCTGAAACCGCACTTGGTCGCTGACTCCGGCGCGGCTGGCACGCTGTCGACCTTCTTCGATTAAGTGAGCTTCTACGTCGACGCCAAGCACACTAGCAGCGCCGTACTCGAGGGCGAGCAATACATCGATCGCACCAAGCCCGCTGCCGATATCAAGCACTTTGAGTCCGCGGATATCAACATCCTCGAGCATCGTCGCAACTTCTTCCGGTCCGCCTGGAGACAAAAAACCATCGCCCCACATCCATTGTAAAGCGGTGTTGAATTTTTGATTGTATTGTCCGCTGTCGTTGTCGCCAGACATGCCAACGCTCCCCTTAGATAGTTCGAAAGTTGTAATCTGAAGTTGCCAAAGATGATGGCGGGTCAGTGCCGCATTTACTGTCGAGCGGCACTCGCAGAAAACCAAGCGCGGCTTATATAGCGGCGAGCTAGTCGTCGCCTTGGTAGTCCGCTTGGCCCGGCTGCGTGCGTCTACGCGCTGACCTTTACCTTGTACTTTTCGCCTGCTGCCAGCAACTTATTCCAAGTTGCGTCTTCTATGTCGATGCCATTCGCAAGCCGGTCGATTCTTTTCAAGTGCTCGACTTCGCCCGGATAGTAGACCCGATCAAAGCCTTCAGCAGGTGGCGTATCTACTAGGTATGCTGCGAACTCGGTGACTTCTTGCTTGAAGGTTTCAAGTGAGCGGAAGGCCTCTACCTTGAACGCGGCGATGAAACAGCCATCATTGTGGCGCCCGGTTGGCTCGACACCAAAACCTAGTCCGGTCAGTAGCGCTGACAAAATTTCGACCATCGATGCGAGTGCATAGCCCTTAAAGCCGACTTCACCGCCCAGCGGCAGCAAAGCGCCTCCAGCACTCAACGCTGCTGGGTCCGTAGTCGGGCGTCCTTGTGCGTCGATGACCCAGCCTGAAGGCACGTGTTCGCCGCGCGCCTCGGCAAGTTTTACTTTGCCTGCGGCTGCTGCCGCAGTGGACAGATCGAAGTAAAGCGGGCCATCTAGATTCGATGGCACTGCGATAGATATTGGATTGGTGCCGAGGCGTGCAGTGCGACCGCCGAATGGCGCAACAGCCTTGGGGCCGCGGCCAGAATCGGCAGTCATTATGCCAATGAGCCCCGCTTCGGCCGCCATCAAAGGATAGTCCGCAACCCGGCCGACGTGCCCTTGGCGATATACGGTGGCTGCCGCTACGTTCTGTGTCAGCGCTTTTTCGATGGTGCGCTGCATGACGTTTTCAGTGACGACGTAGCCGAAGCCCCAGTTACCATCGACAACCGTGGTGGTTGGTGTGTCCGAGATGATATCAATGCTTGCGCCTGGCACGATGTGGCCTTTCTCGATCCGGTCAATATATGTCGGGATCTGAATAATGCCGTGACTGTCATGGCCGGTTAAGTTGGCCTCAACACTGTGTTTGGCAACAATCGCTGCCTCATTCGCTGGTGCACCTGCGCCAATCAATAAGTCAGCGGCAATCTTTTCAAGTTGTGCGGCTTGCAAACACGGCATGGTTCCTTATCCTCTGAAAATGAGCCCGCATATGGGCTTGTTGCTATGAATTGACTCGATCAGCGATCGTGTTCTTCGGGCAAATTCTTAAGGCGGCGAAGTTTAAGCCTTAGCGTCTCGCTGGCAGCGCGCTCCACCCAAAATCAGGCCTGCTGCCTTACTGTTTGTGACCAGTAAGAAGATCTGCCAGCACCGCCTCAGTGGCGGCAGCTTTGGCCTAAGTCGCCGGTTCTCGCCAACGCAGCTGAATTCGCGTGCGGCCTTACTCGGCAGCGTCTAAGTTAGTGCGCCAAGCACCAATGTCGGGGCGTTTTAGGCCTAGATGATCGCGCAAGGTGTTGCCGGAATAGTCTTTGCGATAAATGCCGCGACGTTGCAGCTCTGGAATAACAAATTTAACAAAGTCTTCAAAACATCCTGGCTGATGGGTCGGCCCTACGACAAAACCATCGCAAGCAGGTGCCGAGAACCATTCTTCAATCTTGTCGGCAATTTCTTTAGGCCCGCCGACCCACGGATCACGCAGTAGCCCGCGCCCGGTGATCTCCATAAAATCGCGCACCGTAGGCGGGCGATTGACGGCTTGCCATACGCGGTCACGCATCGACTGCATGCCCGCAATTCCATGCATCTCCTCATCCGAAAACTCTTCATCCATACCTTTGGTGGAGAAATCGAAGTTAAGCGCTTCGGACAAGAGTGACAGTTGGTCCATCTCGTTTGGCAGTTTGTCGTAAGCCGCCTTCTTGTCTTCCGCCTCGGCCTTGGTTGCCGCTGCCACCGGGTAAAATAGATTCATGAGCTTCATGCCGTCTGGGTCGCGTCCAACCGCGGCAGCAGCTTCTTTTTGCGCTGCGTAGCTGCGCTTGCCAACTTCTAAGTCATGGTAAGCGACAAACAGGACTTCGCCCCAGCGCGCAGCAAAGCGCTGTCCTCGCCCGCTCATGCCTGCTTGAATGACCACAGGATGACCTTGCGGCGAGCGTGGCACTGTAAATGGACCGCGCGATGACAGGAATTCGCCTTTGTAATCCAGGCGTCGAACTTTGTCCGCGTGTGCGTAGATGTTGTTCGCTTTGTCCACGACGATCGCGTCGTCGTCCCAGCTGTCCCAATGTCCGAGTACAACTTCCATGAACTCATCGGCACGATCGTAGCGCTGGTCGTGTTCCATTGCCTCAGTGCGCCCCATATTCAGCGCTTCGTTGTCATTGACGGATGTCACCACGTTCCAAGCTGCGCGGCCTTTACTCATCAGGTCAACGGTTTGGAACATGCGCGCGACATGGAATGGTTCGTAGTAGGTGGTGGAATAGGTCGCACCCAGCCCAAGCTTCTCGGACGCTGCTGCCATGGTCATCAAACATGCAATCGGGTCCATCTTTACGCAGCGGATGCCATTTTCGACTGTATGCGCATGATCACCGCCGTACAGGTCTGGCATGGCGAGACGATCGTCGAAGAATCCCATGTCGAATTTGCCCGCCTCCAGCACGCGCGCGATGTGCTGATAGTACTCTGGCGAATAGGTATCTGTGCGCGCATCCGGGTGGCGCCATGCGGCGGGGAGGGTGGTGCAATTTTGGGCTTGCAGAAATGCAACAAAGTGAACTTGGCGCATCATTCTCTCTACGTTGTAATTGTGTAAAAGCGTGTGGTGTATCGCTGTGTCGCATTAGTGCAATGCACGCACACGCTAAACTTTAGGCTTGCAGATTACTCTAAACCCCGCTGGCATGGGGTTGTGGCTCTCAAGCCCTCATCCGCACATTATCAGTGCGGTACGGTCCCCTTTAATACGGTGCGATGCATGACCCGGCGATGGCGATCCATGTCGTAATTCGAGGTCGCTCGATGCATTAAGCAACGGTTGTCCCACATGACTAGATCACCTGCACGCCACTGGTGCGCGTAAATAAAGCGCTCCTGGGTGGCGAATTCGGTCAACTCCTCCAGCAGCACCTTTCCTTCCTCAACCGGCATGTCTTCGACATGAGATACATGTACGCCGATATAAAGTGACTTTCGCCCGGTATCTGGATGGCTTCGCACCAGCGGATGGCTGACCGGCGGACGGTCGCGCTTCTCTGCGTCAGTGGCAGGGCGATTGCCCGTATTGATGCGGTTTGCTTCCCAGCTATGCACCAACCTGAGGTCATCAATCTCGCGTTTGCGCGCCTCCGGCAAGGCTTCGTAGGCTTGGTGCAAGTTAGTGTATTGGGTGTCGCCTCCAGCCGGAGGGAGTTCTACCGCATGTAATAGCGTCGCGAACGAAGGCACAGCATGGTAAGACTTGTCTGTATGCCAGTAGTAGTTGCCATGTGAGTAGGGTTTTGAGGTTGGCTTACCGTCGGCATCGAGGTTCGAAATCACATGCAGTAGCGGTGCCGGTTCACCGTTAGCGAGGCGGATGACATGATTCTCCAGATCGCCAAATCGCTCGGTGAAGGCGAGTTGCGCATCTGCGTTTAAGCGTTGGTCGCGGAACACCAGTACATGGTGCGCGAGCAGCGCTGCATCTATATCTTCCTGCGCGCTTGGGGCAAGCGGCGCATTTAAATCGATGCCATGGATCTCGGCCCCAGCAACGCTGGATAGTTGGGTCAGCTCGAACGACATTACGGTGCTCATTGGATGACAACTTGTCCTTTTCGAGCGGCAATTGCCGCATTGCTACGATGCGCTATTTTCCCACTGCGCTGGTACCCAGATCCAAGAGCAAGCGCGTTGATGAGCTAAAGCTTTAGCGGTTTGGCGGCACTCGTAGCCGCAAGCGCCGCGCAGCAGGGTCGGTCGATCTCAACTCAGGCTCGGATCGGCACTGATACGTACCAGCCGTTTACCCAAATTCTCGCCGCTCATCATGCCGATAAAGGCCTGCGGCGCGTTTTCCAAGCCTTCGACGATGTCTTGGGTATAGCGCAGTTTTTGCTGACTCATCCATGCCGCGAGTTGCGGCACTACGGCGTCGTACTGGTCCATGTGATTGCGTACGCTAAATCCTTTGATCAGCGCGCGCGTGCCCAACACAGCCGGAAAATTCTGCAGGCCGTAGCCGGGTCCAGTGTTGTCGTACTGCGAAATTTGCCCGCAAACGGCAATTCTGGCGTCCTCGTTCAGCTGCGTCAGTACGGCGTCGAGTGTTGCGCCACCAACATTGTCGAAATAGATATCGATGCCGTCTGGGCAAGTCTCGGCGAGGGCGCGCTCAAGCGACTCAGCTGATTTGTAGTTGAATGCAGCGTCGAAGCCCAGCGCATCGGTGAGATGTGCAACCTTCGCGTCGCTACCTGCGGAACCGACTACGCGGGCGCCGTGAATACGCGCGATTTGTCCAGCAATTTGCCCAACTGCGCCACTGGCGGCGGACACGAAGACGGTCTCTCCGGCGCGCGGTTTACCTATATCGACGATGCCAACGTAAGCCGTCAATCCATTCATGCCTAACACCGAAATCGCGTATGAAATCGGGCCAAGCGCGGTATCGATTGTGCGTAATCCCTTGCCGCCTGGCACCAGCGTAAATTCTTCCCAAGCAAGGAAACCCCAGACAAAATCTCCCGGCGCGAACTGTGGATTGCTGCTGGCATACACTTGCCCGACCACGCGCGCAGGGATTGGTGCGTCGAGGGCGAATAGAGTCTTGTAGCCCTTGCCGCCAATCTGTCCACGCATGTACGGATCGCACGACAGATAAATGTTGCGTACTAAGACATCGCCGTCGTGCAATTGCGGCAGAGGCTGCGTACGCAAGGAAAAGCATGCGGGTGTGACGGCGCCTTGTGGGCGCTTTTGCAATACAACTTGCTGGTTTTGACTGGGCTGCATAGGCTTCGAGATCCTGCTTTAATGATGAATATGTCCGCACACTTTCCGCGGCTCGAATCTTCGTAGCGAGAAAATAACGTTTTCCTTGACGCAGGTCACGGTGTTCTTAGGAAACCTTGCGTCGGCGCTGGCGTAGTTGCGAGATGACCGGCTCTCAAGCGAGGATGTGCGCCAGCCTTGCCGCTTACAGAGACAATCTGATGCAACCGACTAATGTGCTTTTTATCATGTCTGATCAGCAACAGGGCCGCGCATTAGGCTGCGCGGGACACGATTTTGTGCGCACTCCGAATCTGGACAAGTTGGCTGCACGTGGCACCCGCTTCGCTAACGCCTATACCAATTCCGCAATTTGCGTGCCCGCGCGTGCCGTTATTGCTACAGGCCAACACGTCTTCAAAACGCAGTATTGGTGCAATGCCCATCCGTATGAGGGCGCGGTGAAAAGTTGGCACCACACGCTCGGCGAAAACGGTCGGCCGGTGACGTCTATCGGCAAATTGCATTTTCGCAACGAAGTTGATCCGACCGGCTTTGCGGAACAAGTCATTCCCATGCATGTAGTGCAAGGCCAAGGGGACCTGCGCAGTTGCATCAAGCGGCCGATGTCGCCACCGATGAAAAGCAGTCGTACCGTCACCAACATTGGCCGAGGCACTAGCCCGTACACCGATTATGATCGCGATATCGCCGAGCGTTCCTGCGCGTGGCTACAAAGACACGCGCAGCAGAGTGCAGCGCAGCCGTTTTCCTTGTTCGTGTCGTTCGTGTGTCCGCATCCGCCTTATATCGCACCGCCAGAATTTTATGATCTCTACCCGGAAGCGAGCATGCCGGAGCCGAAGCTGTGCACGCCTGATGCTCCCACTCATCCGTGGATTCAGGCGATGGAAAGAAATCGTAACTACAACGACTTCGTAACGCCTGAGTCTAGGCGTGTGATCGCGTCGAGCTATCATGGCTGCATTAGCTATTTGGATTACAACGTTGGTCGCGTGCTTGACGCACTAGATGCTGCTGGGCTACGGGACTCGACCTTGGTGGTTTTTACTTCGGACCACGGCGACAATCTTGGCGCACGCCGGCTCTACGGCAAATCGAATATGTATCAAGAGGCGGCGCATATCCCGATGATTGTTGCCGGACCCGATGTTGCCGTTGGCCATGTCAGCAACACTGCGGTGACTCTGCTGGACGTCGCGCCAACCGTCCTCGACGCGGCCAAATTAAGCGATAACGCTAGTGACCAAGCGTTGCCAGGGGCTTCTCTGGTCAAGCTGAGTCAGGCGCCTGACGACAATGCACGCGTAGCATTTTGTGAGTACTACGCGGCGGCGGCTGAGCGCGCGGCTTTTATGGTGCGTAAAGGCCAATACAAGTACATTCACTACGTAGGCTATACGCCGGAATTGTTCGACCTAGATGCCGATCCGGAAGAATTGGGTAGCCTCGCGGAGCGCCCAGAGTTTGCGACAACCGTAGCTGAATACGAAAGTATTCTGCGTGGCATTGTCGATCCTGAGGCTGCTGATGACGCTGCCTTTCAAGCTCAGAGCAATCTCGTCGACGCCAATGGTGGACGCGATGCTCTAATTGCGCGTGGCAAATACGACGGTACGCCAGCGCCGGGTGAGGCTGTGGTTTTCGATCACTAGTGTTGCGTTAGCAACAACAATAATTTGGCACGCGCTCGAGTCTCGGCGCGTTTGCGAAAATTAGGGTCGACTGAGTCGGCAAGCGTTGAGGGGAACGTTCGAGTGGATTTTCGCGTGATTGGGTGCGGTGCTGGCTTTGCCGGAGATCGCACGGAACCAGCGGTGGCATTGGCGAGGTCTGGCGAAGTCAACGCTATTGGGCTTGAATGTTTGGCGGAACGTACGCTGGTGCCAGGATTACGGGCGCGCAAGCTGGACCCGCAAGCGGGTGCTGACCCGCGTTTGCGACGTCGCTTGCTGCCCTTGCTGCCGGTTGCCAAAGCGGCTCACTGCCAAATTATTTCGAATCTAGGTGCGGCCAATCCAGCCGCCGCTGCGCGCCAGATCGCTCACTTGGCGAGCGAGACCGGCTGCGCGGGTTTACGTGTAGCAGGCATTATTGGTGATGATGTGATGGCACTTAGCGAGCACATCCACTGGACTGAGCCGCTGCTTGGCTCCTTGCTCGGAGCACATGCCTATCTCGGTGCGGATGCGATGCGCGATGCAGTATTGGCAGGCGCTGATGTCGTGGTCACCGGACGGGCAGCGGATTCGGCGCTGTTTAGCGCACCACTGCTGCCGATCTTGTTAGACAATCACGATGCGCTCGCCGGCGCGACTGGTGTCGGGCATGTGCTGGAGTGTTCCGGACAAGTAACCGGCGGCAATTTTGAACTCCCTGATGGCAGCTCGTTGACGGCTGCAGAGTTTGCCAACCTCGGTTTTCCTATCGCGCGCGTCAATGCCGATGGCAGCGCAGAAATTGGCTTGCTCGGTGATGCACCCGGACGCATCGATGTGCTTACCTGCACCTTGCAGTTGCTCTACGAAGTGCATGACCCGAGTGCTTACATAACCCCTGACGCAATTCTTGATTTCACCGGGGTGCAGTTTGATCAAATTGGCAAAAACAGAGTGCGCATGCACGGCGTGCGCTCGCGTGGTCGACCGAATCAATTGAAAGTATCTGGTTTTGCTGAAGAGCCTGGATTGATAGCGGATGTCGAGATTGGCTACGCTGGAACATACGCACTGCAACGTGGCCAAGTTGCTGCTGACGTGCTGCGCTTGCGACTGGCGGATGTGCCAGAAGACAAAATTCGAATCGACTTAGTCGGCGTGGATTCAACCTTAGGCGCCGCCTCATTGTCGGTGCCCAATCGATTGCCAGAAGTGCGGGTGCACGTCTCCGTGCGTTGTGAAGATGCTGAAATGGCGCAGATTATTGAAGACGAAGTTTATGCCTTAACGCTGTCGGGCCCAGCTGGCGGTGGCAGTGTGCGCAGTGAGCGCCGACCGTGCCTGGCTGTTGTGGATGGCTTTATCGACCGTGATTTGGTGCGCACCGACACGCTCTGGGAGATTGCCAAATGAGAGTGGGATCAATAGCCGTAGGGCGTTCTGGTGACAAGGGCAGCATGCTTGATTTAACTCTGGTGGCGATGGACGCGCAGGCTTATGCCTTGCTCAGTGAGCGGCTCAGTGCTGAGGCGGCGCAAGTGGCTATCGCGAAGGTCATGCCGGGGACCGTAAGACGGTATGAGGTGCCTGGACTGAACGCATTAAAATATGTCATCGACGGGGCCTTACCGGGCGGCGTCTACGCGTCGCTACACGCCGGCTTACATTGGCAGAAAGCTGCGATCTGGGTATTGCTGGACATGGAAATTGAGCCGTGAATGAGGCTCTAAAGCCTGCATCTGACGACGTCCGCGCGTTGGTTGGAATTGATGTCGGCGGTACTTTTACTGATTTGTATACATTGCGCGACGGTGCACCGGACGTGATCGTCAAAGTGCCGTCGGTGCCATCGGACCCATCGGCGGGTTTGATGAATGCATTGGCGAAAGCTGATACCGACTATGCAGCGCTGGCGCTGATAGTGCATGGCACAACTATCGCCACGAATGCTGTCATTGAGCGCAAAGGCGCGCGTTGTGCGCTGGTAACGACCACCGGTTTCCGCGATGTGCTTGAGCTCGGCCGACGTGACCGCCCGACAATGTACGGATTGAGCGGCGTGCAACGGCCGCTGATCGCGCGTGAGTTGCGCTTCGAAGTTGATGAGCGATTGGACGCAAATGGCGCGGTGTTGTGCACGCCGACCTTCGCGCAAGTCAATGAACTCGCAGCAGTGCTTGCGCAGCTCGAGGTTGAGGCGGTGGTGGTGTCATTTCTGCATGCGTACGCAAACCCCGCGCACGAGCAACAGGTCGCCGGATGGTTAAGAGATGTCAATGCTGATTGGCAAATCGTGATGTCGCATGCAGTTTGCAACGAGTACTTCGAGTTCGAACGCACCAGCACGGCAGTGGTGCAGGGGTATTTGCAACCCTTGGTGGCGAGTTATGCGGGGCGCCTGCGTACGCGCCTTGCTGAAGTTGGCTATGGTGGTGACACGCTGATCATGCAGTCAAGCGGTGGCGTTGTGCCGCTTGCACAAGTAGCTGAACGCGCCGCGAACATCGTTCGTTCGGGCCCCGCAGCTGGTGTGATGGCGGCCGCATCGCTCGCCCATGATGCCGGCTTTGAGCGTGTCATCACCGGTGATATGGGCGGCACCAGTTACGACGTGGCGGTGGTGGTCGATGGCCAACCACGAGTAACGCGAACAACAAAATTGGATTTTCGCATTCCGCTGCAACTGCCCATGATCGATGTACACACGATTGGTGCTGGTGGTGGCAGCATTGCGAGCGTTGATCGCGGTGGAATACTACAAGTTGGGCCGCGTAGCGCAGGTGCCCACCCGGGCCCCGCGTGTTATGGGTACGGTGGTCTTGAGCCAACAGTGACCGACGCGAATGTGGTGCTTGGGCGAATCAACTGGGCGCGCCCGCTCGGCTCTGATGATGGCGCGCAGTTGGACTTGCAGGCGGCTAAGCGCGCGGTCGGCGAACTTGGCGACAGTCTTGGCATGGGGCTTGAGCAAACTGCTGAAGCAATTATTGCACTGGTCAATCAAGGGATGGCGGGGCGCACGCGCTTGTTATCCGTAGAGCGAGGCTTTGACCCGCGTGATTTTATCTTCGTGTGTTTTGGTGGAGCAGGCCCGCTGCATGGTGCTGCGATCATGCGCGAGGTTGGCATCACCTCGATGTTGTTACCGCCTTTCCCGGGTGTGTTATGTGCACTCGGTTGTTGCATGGCTGACGTGCGCTACGATTTCTCGCAAACACTTGAACGCGAACTTGCGGATATTTCTGCGGCCCAGTTCGCGCAGATTCTGACCGAGCAGCGCGCGGCTGGCATGGCGAAGATCACAGCGGCCTCAGCCGAGCTGAATTTGGATTCAGTGCAAGTCACGCACTCCGCACGGATGTGTTATCGCGGCCAGATCCACGCACTACGTGTGCCGGTGGATGCGGATACTTCGATGGCGGCGCTAGTTGATGCGTTTGAGGCTGTATATACAGCGGAATTTGGTAACACGCTGAGTAATATTCCGAGCGTTGTTGTGAGCATCGATACAGTTGTTGCTGCACGCCCGCCGCTACGCCCGCCGCGGCTTGGTCTGTTACCTGAGCCTGGCCCGGCGCCGGTGGCGTCGCGTCGTGCGGTACATTTTGGTCGCTGGCATGACACGCCAGCGTACGAGCGCGCGTCGCTGCGCCCGGGCATGGTGTTTCGCGGGCCAGCGGTTGTTGAGCAAACAGATGCAACCTGCATTGTCGAGCCCGACATGGAAGCTGAAGTCGACAAGCATGGCAACATTTTGGTGCGCGTAGCACCCGCGGCCAACACTGTTGCTAGCGCTAGTGCCGCTACGGAGACTTAACTTGATTGACCCGATGACCCTTGCAGTGACACGTGGCGCATTGCGTCAGATCGCTGACGAGATGGATTTGCATCTGATTCGCGCAGCGATCTCACCCATCATCTCGGAGATGCATGATTGCGCCCATGGTATTTACGATGCGCACAATGGCGAGACAATCGCACAAGGCGGCTTCGGCTTACCGATGTTCTTGGCGAACATGCAATACACGGTGCAGAACCTGCTGGAGGTGGTGTGTAACGACGGCGGCTTTCAACCCGGTGATGTATGGATTTTGAACGATCCATATCTCAGCGGCACCCATCTTCAAGATGTAACGATGGTGGCACCGCACTTTGTTGATGGCGAATTGTTTGCGTTGTTGGCGAATACGGGTCATTGGATGGACATCGGCGGTAGCGTCGCTGGTGGCTGGGCGCCGAAAGCGACGGAGATCCATCAAGAAGGCATCATCATTCCGCCGGTGCGCTTGGTCGACGCGGGCAAACGCAACCACGCTTTGGTCAAAATGTTTTTGGCTAATGTACGCCTGCCGGATCAGATTTCGGGCGACTTAGAAGCCATGGCGAATGTTTTTCATGTTGGCCATCGTGGTTTGGATGCGCTGATTGAGCGCTACAGTGCTGCTACCTTGCGCGAATGCATAGATGAAATGATGACGCGTTCAGAACGACAAATGCGCTCGCATATCGACGAGATCCCGGATGGGACTTATCGCTTTCAAGATTACTTTGATAACGACGGTATCGTCGACGAACCGCTGACGGTGAACCTTGCGCTGACCGTGTCTGGTTCAGATATGCATTTCGATTTCCGTGGTACTTCGCCTGCGGCGATCGGGCCGTTGAACATGGCCGAGACCACCACACGCTCGCTTGCGTTTGTAGCGTTAAAACACTTATTTCCGGATGTTCCTGTGAATGGTGGGACTTTTCGTCCGACCCAGTTTGACGTGCCGGTCGGTTGTATCCTCGCGGCGCAATACCCGTCACCAGTGTGCGGCTATACCGACGTTATCAATCGCGTCATTGATGTGGTGTTTGGTGCTTTGGCGCAAGCGATACCTGAGCGCACACCCGCGGCCCCATTTGGTACCACCGGTGTGACTACAGTTTCGGGTCGCCACGCGGATGGACGCTATTATGTTGGCGTGTATCCGTATCCCGGTGGCTACGGTGGCAGCACTGAAAGTGACGGCTTGGTCAATGGCACGCTGCCGAGTTCGCTGGCCGGCTTCATGTCAGTCGAGATGTCTGAACATCGTTATCCGCTGCGCTTCGAATACTTGGCGATTCGCGAAGATTCCGCAGGTGCGGGCACCCAGCGTGGTGGCTGCGGTACACGCTATGCGATCACCGCCCTAGATGATTGTTTAGTGTCGGTGTTGGGAGACCGCGTTGATCACGCGCCGTTCGGTGTTCATGGTGGCTTGGATGCGAAATCCAACCATGTCGAGTTCAACACCGGTGGTGAATCGTGGATCCCGCCAATGCGGTCAAAGGCAGAGAAGGTACCTTTGGCGGCTGGGGATACTGTTTATTTGAATTCCCCCGGCGGTGGTGGCTTTGGCGATCCCCACAAGCGTGACATTGCTGCCGTGACGGCAGATCTCAATGGCGGCATCATCAGTCGCGAGACGGCGGAATCGATTTACGGCGCCAGAGTTAAATCTGAGCAAAAGATCGGACCACATTGGCGCTATCAACTAGAGCGTGGCTAGGTGGCCACGCTGCGAACTGCCCGCTGAGCGGCACTGCGCAGCGGGCCAGCAGGCACGATGCTGTGCTCGCTACAAATTCAGTTCTTTGGCTAGCGCTATCAACGAATCATCCACGCGGCTAATCAATTCGTCAATTTCGTTTTTTGTCGTTCGAAACCGCATTGCTGCGCGTTTGCATGTCATTCAGCATCAATCACCGACTCTGATCAATATTTTTTGATCAGCACATTTTTCTGGACCATTGATTCGAAAGGCGGTTTGGCTCTGTCCGAGTAGCGTTGCATGTGTCAGGGTAGCTAAATCCGTCACCAACGAATGGCGGAACTACGACGTGCCTGTTTGCCAATTTAGTGCGGAGCCGTTCCATGCCCAGCCGATTTTCCCCTAGCGATCGCCTAGCTTTTGAAGCTGACGGTTATCTGTTGGTCAAGGGCTTATTTGATAGCGATGAGATCAACTTATTGCGCACGGCGATAGAGACAGACCCGGCCATCGCATCGCACTTCTACGAGCGCTTCGACGCCATGGGAAAACCGACCCGGATGGTTACCTGGAACGAGCCTGGCGACAGTGTCTACGGGCTAGCTGCGCGCAGTGAACGCGTAGTCGACACAATGGAGGATATCCTTGGCGGCGAGGTCTATCACTATCACTCCAAACTAACCGCCAAAGAACCGTACGAAGGCGGGGCTTGGGAATGGCACCAGGACTACGGTTATTGGTACCACAACGGGTGTTTGTTTCCGGACATGGCGTCAGTGATGATCGCGTTGGATCCGAGCACGCGCGCGAACGGGTGTTTGCAGGTTCTGCGTGGTTCTCATCGGCTTGGAAGGCTCGATCACGGCTTGTTAGACGGGCAGCAAGTGGGCGCTGATCTGGCCCGCGTCGCCCACGCTGAAAAGCGTTTGGAGTTGGTGTACGCAGAGATGGCTCCAGGTGACGGTTTGTTTTTTCATTGCAATACTTTGCATCGCTCCGCTCAGAACCAATCAGCCGAGCGACGCTGGACGGTTATATGCTGTTACAACAGCGCCGCTAACGATCCTTACCAAGAGCACCATCACCCGTGTTACACGCCGCTCGAAAAAGTTGCTGACAGTGCGATAATGCAAGCCGGTTTGCGCTTTGCGGATGCGGGCTTTGATTCTGCATTTCTGGGTCAAGCAACTGCGCCTGCAGAACTAACCCGCCCAATTGGTAAACAGTTCTCATCGGAGCCGTAGCGCGCCGCTCAAGCGCCGCCAACCTTGCCAGCGAGCACTCGAGCGATGGCTAGAGACCAAGCGCAAATCTCAATCTGGAGCTTATGACACCGTGGAAGTTAGTGAAATCAGCATCGATGTTGAACAAATCGGAAAGGGCGAAACGCTGGTGTATTTTGGCTCTGCCCTATATCGAGATGCAGAACAGGAATTTGTCGACACATTGGCGCAAAATTTCTCGGTTTACGCGCCTAGGTATCCGGGCTTCGATGGCTGCTCACCACCGAAGGACTTTCGCGATATTGCAGATCTCGCCTACTTGTATCTGGAATACATAGCGCGTGCCGGCATTGATCGACCCTATGTCGTCGCGTCTTCGTTCGGCGCCTGGATCGCGCTTGAGATGAGTGTGCGTAATCCGGCGCTGTTTGCTGGAATGACATTGATTGCGCCGCTAGGGGTCAAGAGCGGAACGCGCACAGATCGCCGATTCGCAGATTTCAATGCATTGTCTATTGAGGCATTAAATGCAGCTTTGTTTTGTTCGCCGAGCGCGCAGCCGAACTTTGCAGATTGGACTGATGCGCAGATGGAGAGTCTTGGCTTGGAGCGGCAATATTTAGCGTACTACGCGTGGAGCCCGTATCTGCACAACCCCGGATTGACGCGTTGGTTACCGCGAATTAGCACGCCGACCCAGTTAATTTGGGGCGCCGCAGATAAGTTTAATGACATCGCTAATGGTGAACTGTTAGCGACACGCCTTGGCAACGCGCAGTTGCAGGTAATTGCGAATGTCGGTCACTTCCCGCACCTGGAAGCAGCAGCACAGACTGAGGAATTGATCGCCACGTTTGCGCATGGCTTGCAGGAGGCGAAGGTATGAAAGTTTTTCATTTTAGTGAGATGGCATACCACCCGGCGTGGGAACAGTTGGGTGAATCTTTGCGTAATGTGATCCCATCAAGTGCCTATGATCCGCGTGTTGGCGCAGATCTCTACCATCGCTATTTAGACGAGTGGGCCTTGTGTGATCAGCTTGGTCTTAACATCATGGTCAACGAACATCACACCACGGCGACTTGCACAACCTCGGTTTGTACGATCCCGTTGGCAATTTTGGCGCGTGAGACCAAGAACGCACGTCTCTTATGTTTGGGCATGCCGGTGGCGAATCGTCGCGACATGGTTCGCGTTGCTGAAGAGTATGCGATGTTGGATGTTATTTCGCGTGGGCGCATCGAGATGGGGCTGGTCAAAGGCTCACCGTTCGAAATCACGCCAGCGAATAGCAACCCAGCAACATTGAGCGAGCGTTTCTGGGAAGCGCATGACTTTCTGATCAAAGCGCTGACAAGCCATGATGGCCCATTCAACTGGGAGGGTGAGCATTTCAATTTCCGCCAGGTCAATGTGTGGCCGCGTTGTTATCAAGCGCCGCACCCGCCTGTTTGGATGACAGTTAGTAGTGCCAACTCTGCCCACGATGTAGGGCGCAATGGCTATGTTGTTGCATCCCTGAACAGCGGTTATGCACGTACACCTGACATTTATGCCGCATATAGAGCGGGTGCGGCCGAAGCCGGGCATACAGTGAATTCGGATCGCTTCGCTTATTTGGGCATGGTCGGGGTCGGTAAGACTGCCGAAGAAGGGCGCCGTCGCGCGCATGCCATTTTGGATTACAGCCGTACTACGCCACGCGTTGATCCGCAGTTCTGGATCCCGCCCGGCTATGTGCCGCCGGGCGTTGCCGGGCAAATGCTCAAACACAATCACCCGCGTACGATCCCATTGCGCGACGGCTCAACGACACTGATGAGAACGGCGAGCGTTGATCAATTCATCGATGCTGGCATTGCTTTCGCTGGTACGCCGGACATGGTTTTTGAGCAGATCCGCGAGTTTCATGATCACGTCGGTGGTTTTGGCAATCTGTTGATGATGGCGCAAGGCGGCCATCTCGATCATGCAGACACGGTGGAAAATTTAACTATGTTCTCCCAGGAGGTGGCGCCGCGTTTGGCGAGCCTATAAGCGTTTGTCATAGATCGGGCGCGCTAAGTGTTTTGACGTCAGGCGCTATTTCAATTGGCGCATCGGTGCGTGCACGCAGATCTGCCGGCGTAATGCCGGCTAGGATCTCAATCGCGACGAAGCCTGCTGGCGTCACTTTGACAACGGCGATGTCGGTGTAAATACGCGTAACGCAAGTTCGCGCAGTAAGTGGTAACTCGCATGCCTTCTTTAGGCGTGCTCCACCAGTCTTAGTGTTGTACGCCATCATCACCCAGGTTTCACGAGCGCCAACGGCAAGGTCCATTGCGCCGCCAACTAGAGCGCCTTTATGTGGCGCGCGTGAATCCCAGTTTGCTAGGTCACCATTGCTTGCCACCTCAAACGCTCCCAGCACGGTTATGTCAATGTGCCCACCACGAATCATCGCAAACGAAGCGGCTGAGTCGACGATGGTGGCGCCTGCTCGTAAGGTAATTCGACGACTACCGGCATCCACTAGATTCTTGTCGGCTTGCGCCTCGCTCGCTGCAGGCCCGACGCCGATAACACCATTTTCTGATTGGAAAAACACATCACGGTCTGGCGGCAGGTGGTTCGATACTTCAACTGGCATGCCAATGCCAAGATTGACTACGGCGCCATCTTGAATGTCCTGGGCTGCACGCCAGGCGATTTGTGCTCGGTTCAATGCTTGCACGGCTCAGTCTCCAACAGCCAAAACATGATCAACAAAAACGCCCGATAATCCGATCGCGGTCGGCGCGAGCGCTTCCGTGCTTGTTGTGCGCACCTCGGCAATGGTCAGTGCCGCGGCGGTCGCCATTGCAGGACCAAAATTTGCTTGTGCATAGCTGAAATTTAGATTCCCGTAGCGGTCTGCGCTGTCTGCTCGAATCAAGGCAAGATCACCCTTGATTGCGTGCTCTAGTACGCATTCGACGCCGTCGAACACGCGCACCTCTTTACCGGCGCACAGATCGGTGCCAACACCGACCGGGCAGTAGAATGCCGGAAGCCCCGCACCTCCAGCCCGTATGCGTTCGGTCATTGTCCCTTGTGGCACACACTCGAATTCAATCTTTCCGTCACGTAGCAACTCTTCAAAGATCGATAGTTTGTTGCGCTCACGCCCGCGCCCGGCGCTGGCGATTACTTTGTCCACCATGCCGGCTTCGATGAGTTCGTGGGTGACGGATAGCGGATGCGTTGCCGAATTGACAACGAGTGTTAATCCACGCGGCTTCGCGTCGCGCAATGCACTGATTAGAACATTCGGAAACCCAGAGCCGCCAAAGCCTGAAATAAGTACGGTTGCTTGATCGCGCACCTCGGCTAAGGTGGCGCTCGCTGATTCGATAATTTTGTTGATTGCCATTTAGTAGTGTCCCGCTTGCTCGATCAGCGCGCGAGCGCGATCGGCAACTGGTTGGTCAATCATTGCACCTTCAAATGCGACAGCGCCAACACCGCGGTTTAGTCCTTGTTCAAATGCGGCCACGAGTCGACGCGCGTGATCGAGTTGCTGCGTCGAAACCCCATACTCAGTATTTATGATTGGCACTTGGCTTGGGTGAATGCAAGCGCTTGTTGCAAAACCTAAACGCCGTGAACGCTGTAGACCTGCACGGTAAGCGTCGAGATCTGCGAAGTTGGCAAACGGGCCGAGCACCCCAAAAGGGGCTATGCCAGCCGCACGGGCGGCTGCAACCAGCTGCATTGCAAACGGATATAAAGTGTCTTCGTCAGCTTGTGCATGCAGTTCAGTTGCCAGGTCTTCATTGCCAATCCCGATAGCTATTAGGCGCTCATGAGCAGCAGCGATCGCATGCAGGCCAGGGATCGCGGCAGCGGTTTCCACTAATGCAATGAATTGCGTATGACCTTGTTCGAGTCCTATTGCGCGCTCGCGTGTGGAGACCACCTCCGCTAGCAATCGAATGTGTTCAGGGCCCATAACTTTAGGCAACATCAGGGCTCGAATTTGCGGCATGACCGCTGCGCTTATATCCGCGATGGCCTGTTCCAGCGGCCGATTGATGCGCACACACAAGTCCAAGCCGTGCGCATGCAATTGCGCTGCCGCGTGTGGTAACGCTTGGCGAGCGGCGTCTTTTTGCGTTGCGGCAATCGAATCTTCCAGGTCCAAAATTATCGCGTCTGCGCCGCGCGTGTGCGCTTTGGCGACGAAAGCGTCAGCAAGCACCGGGACGAACAGTAGCGAGCGCCAGTAGCATTTGGAACGCGTTGCGAGCATTGTATTTCCTTGTCTTTTCGGTGATACGTAAACGCAGCTAGCGCGCATGCGGCGTCGGTGTTGCACAAGTTGCTGTACATGCGCGAGCGTATTCGTAGAATCACAGTTTAACTACCGGCCGCGAGCATATCGACACGTGAGAGTCCAAGCGTTATCTGCATTGATGGGAGCCGAAGTCAGTGGCGTGGATTTGTCTGCGCCCTTGACGCCATCGCAGTGCGAAGCAATTGAGCAAGCATTTCTTACTTATCAGTTACTGGTATTCCGAGAACAGCGCTTAGATAAACCACAGCAAATCGCCTTTACCGAGCAATTTGGCACGCTTGAGCGCCACGCCAGCATTAATCGTGGCACAAATGATTTTCCCTTGCTCCACGTGGTTACAAATCGTGATAACGAAGGCCGCGCCACGCCAGTCAAGTCGACTATGTGGCATACCGATAAGTCCTTCAGAGCAGCCCCATCAAAAGCAACTTTACTGCACGCGGTTACCTTGCCACCGAACGGAGGGGACACCTGTTTTGCGAATATGTGCGCGGCTTATGCCGGCTTGACGCAGGCACGCAAGGCCGAGATCGACGCACTGCGTGTTGTGCATAGCTGGCAACACTCGCGCGAAAACGAAGGCCTGAGCTTGAATCAAGCGGACATTGATGGTGCGCCGCCGATGAGTCACCCCTTGGTGCGCATACACCCAGACAGTGGCCGCCCAGCGTTGTTTCTAGGCATGCATGCGGCTTATATAGATGGGCTTGATTTTGCTCAAGGGCGCGCGCTAATTCTCGAGCTTGAGTCGCACGCGACGAGGCCCGAGTACGTGTTTTACCACTCGTGGCGGCCAGGCGATCTGCTGATGTGGGACAACCGTTGTTTGTTGCATCGGGCAGACCCAAATTTCGATTCGGCGCGCCATCCACGGACGCTGCATCGAACATGTTTACGCGGCACGCCAACTCCCGGACAGCGCATTGCAGCCGAACCACAGATCGCGTGACAGTGGCAACACCGAGGCAATGCGAAAGTCGCGTTATTCCCTTAATGCAGATTGTCCTAGCGGAGTGACCGACAAGCTTATGCACGTTTGTAAACACGGCGCACGCGTCCCGCTCGGGCGAAGCACCGACTTTTTTGTAGTGATGGTTTGCGGAGACTCTTGTGACATCTGATGCTGTTGCCGTGACTACCGCCGATGCAGGTTGCATAAATCTCAGGGTCGCTTTTGATATTGGTGGGACCTTCACCGATGTCATTATCGCTGCTGATGCTGGCCAGCTATTTCGTTACAAGATCCTGACATTGCCCAATTCGATTGGCGCCGACGTACGCGCCTGTATCGAAGCTGCGATGCGTGAGTCTGAAAATGCGCAAGTCAGCGCGATCGTGCACGGCACTACTATTGCCGCGAACGCGGTGTTGGAACACAAGGGTGCAAAGACTGGGCTTATTACAACTGCTGGTTTTAGGGATGAACTCGAGATCCGACGTCTCGGCCGGCCCGGCGTTTATAGCGTGTTGTGGGAGCGCAGTGCGCCACTGATTGCACGCCGCTACCGCTTGGAAGTACCGGAACGACTCACCGTCGATGGCGCGGTCGATACGCCATTGGATGAAGAGGCGGTGCGCGTTGCGGCACGCCGACTCGCCGCAGCTGGGATCGAATCTCTAGCGATCTCGTTTCTGCACTCGTATGCCAATCCGGCGCACGAAGAACGTGCACTGCGCATCGCCCAAAGCGAGTTGCCGGGCGTGCCGATCTGTATTTCCGCGCACGTTTTGCCTGAGGTACGCGAATACGAGCGCACTTCAACCACTGCACTCAATGCTTATTTGATGCCAGTGGTCAGTCGCTATCTGGAAGCGCTGGAGACGGCGCTAGCGGCTTATCCCGCCGAGCTTCGCATCATGCAATCAAATGGTGGTGTGATGTCTTCGCGCCACACGCGCACCCGCCCAGTCAACATGATTGAGTCCGGTCCGGCAGCCGGTGTGCTGGCCGCGGCCGCGTTGGCGCGCGAGTTAGGGATGGATCGAGTCGTATCCTTCGACATGGGCGGCACTACGGCGAAAGCGTGTTTGATTGAAGGCGGCGCGCCAGTCGAAACATCTGAAGGTGAAGTCGGCGCGGGCATCAATTTAGCCAGTCGCCTGAATAAAGGCGCCGGTTACGCGTTGCGCGTGCCAGCTTACGATTTAGCCGAAGTTGGTGCTGGCGGCGGTAGCATTGCCTGGGTTGATGAGGGCGGTGCTTTGCGAGTTGGGCCACACAGCGCCGGTGCTGAACCAGGCCCGGCCGCGTACGGGCGTGGCGGTGCGAAGGCCACCATCACTGACGCCAATATTCTGCTTGGCTTCATGAATCCGCGCGCGATTGCCGGCGGCACCGTACCAATAGATCGCGACGCCGCGAGTGCTGCATTGGGCCCAATCAACGAAGCTTTGGGACTCAGTGAATACGAGTGCGCATATGGCGTGCACCAGGTTGGCAACGCCACCATGGCGCGAGCTATCCGCGCTGTCACAACTGAGCGTGGCCGGGATCCTAGAGACTTCGATTTGATTGCGTTTGGCGGCGCCGGCGCCATTCATGCACTGACCTTGGCACAATCGCTTGGTATCGGCCGGGTTACCGTGCCGCTGCATCCGGGCTTATTTAGTGCGCTCGGTTTACTGATGGCCGATTTGCGTTATGACTTCGTGCAAAGCGTGCCGGGTGAAGTGGGCGTGACGCCGGTGGTGGAGCTGCGTACGGCTTATGCAATGCTGCGCGAGCGTGCCATATCAGAAGCATCGATTACCCCAGCTATGCTCGCGCAAGTGCGCTTCGAGATGTTTGTCGATTTGCGTTACGCACGCCAATCTTCAGACCTGACCCTGGCGCTACCTGATGTCGCAGATACAGATTTGCCCGGCGCATTGGCGGACGCGTTTCATGCAGAACATGATCGCAATTACGGTTATCGCCGTGATGGTGAAGACGTCGCGATTGTGAGTATTCGCTTGCGTGCCACTGCGCCAGCGAAGAGCTTCGGGTTTACTGAGCTTGGCGCGACCTTCGCGGCTGATCTGCGCCATCAACAAGACCTTGGCGCAGGATCTGATAGGACTCGGCCTGCATACTTTGGACCGCAGCATGGCGTCATGTCTGCGCACATTGTGAGCCGCCTGGAATTAGCCACACAGGCGCAATCGGGACCTTTCATTGTCGAAGAATTCGACACCACGGTAGTAGTGCCTCCAGGTTGGCATGCAAGTGTTGACCAGCTTGGCAACATTCGACTTCGGAGTGCGTGAAATGTCCTCTACTGAAGACTCCGTCAAGGCGTCAGCAAGCTTCGACCCGATACTTGTTGAAGTGATGAAAAATGAGCTGACGGCAATTGCCGAAGAGATGGGCATTACCATGAAGCGTACTGCCCGTTCGTTGGTTGCAAAGGAGGGCGGAGACTTTTCGACCGCACTAACTGATGCGAACGGAGCCCTGATTGCCCAAGGCCTGACTATCGGCATTCATCTCGGTTATATCGCTGGCGTGATGCCGTCGTTGTTGAAACGCTTCGGCGCAAGCTTGCGTCCCGGCGACGTGATTGCATCGAATGACCCATATGGTGGCCTCTCGCACCTTCCGGATATTGTGTTGGTGATGCCGGTGTTCTGGCGTGAGCAGTTGGTTGCGTTCTCGACTATCGTCGCGCATCACACTGACATTGGCGGACGCTTCCCCGGTGGTATGGGTGCTGCCAGCGAAAATCTGTTCCAAGAGGGCATACGCCTACCTGGGGTCAAGTTATTTGATGCAGGCGTGCGCAATGATGCCTTGGTCGATGTGCTGGCTGCGAACGTGCGCGCGCCAGGCGACGTGGTCGGTGATCTCGAAGCGCAGGCCGCTGCCTGCAGGCGCGGCGCGGATGGCATTACGCGCATACTCGACACCCACGGGCTGCGTACCTTCGAGGCAATCAATGCTCAGCTGCGCACCTACAGTGAACGCGCGATGCGCGCGACGCTGGCGCGCATCCCCGATGGTTGTTATGCCTGCGAAGACTGGTTTGAAGACGACGGACTGGGTGGTGAAGGCGTGGCAATCGCGTTGCAGCTTGTCGTTGCAGGCGATCAGGTGACGGTCGACTTTGCTGGTACCGGCGCGCAGCTTGGTAGCGCCATGAACGTGCCGATTAATTTGACTAAGGCCTGTGTGTACGTGGCCTTACGATCTATTTTAGATACCGATGCGCCTGCCAACGCCGGCTTGACCGCGCCCATTGACGTAAAAGTTCCGCTCGGCTGCGTATTAAATCCGGCCTTCCCGGGTGCTGTGGGTGCTCGTGGCATGCTGATGTGGCGCATCATCGACATGGTTTTCGCGGCGCTGGCGCAAGCCGATCCAAGGCGCGTTTACGCGGCTGGCGAAGGCGGCATGAATCTATTGGTATTCACGCCAGAGCGGGTCGATGCCGGCCATTCCATGCTGGTGGACATCTACGCCGGTGGCTGGGGCGCACGCGCGACGCTCGACGGCGTCGAAGGCGTCACACCGATGGCTGCTGGCGGCGCAACGCGTAGCTTGCCTGCTGAGATGATCGAACGCGAATGTCCGGTCATGCTTGAAGGTTTTGGTTTTGTTGCAGATACCGGCGGTGCGGGTGAGTTTCGTGGCTCACTGTCAGTGTTCCGACGCTGGCGTTTTTTGGAGCGTGGTCAAGCCATGCTGCGCAACTGCAGGGTGCGCTCAGTGCCTTACGGCTTATGTGATGGTGAAGACGGAACACCGTTCGCGGCGACCTTGATCGACGCCAAAAGTGAACATGAGTTGCCAGCACAGATGATGATCGATCGCACGGTTACACCCGGGCAATCGCTGTTGCACGTACAGCCGGGTGGTGGCGGTTACGGCTCGCCACTGGCGCGAGATCCTGCACGTGTGTTGGACGATGTGTTGGACGAGAAGATCAGCAGCAGTTATGCCTCCCGCGTATACGGAGTTGTGTTAAATGACGCGCAGACATCGGTCGATGTGGAGGCAACCAAGGTCGCGCGCGCCTGTGCTCCGCTTGAGGGCCGCGCAAGCACGCTAGCCTTGGATAAGAGTCATACTGTCGAACCGATGGGCGATACTGCTAGGCTTTGATATTAGCGCGGACGTCGCGCGCATCTAGCCGAACTTCCACGTTGTAGCCTGCAGCCGAACGCGGCATATTAGTCAGCTGGCTATGGCGCATTAATCCGCGCGTGTCACGCTCGAGCTGCGTGCTGGCCGGGCAAATAGAATACTAATTAGTCTATTGAGGAACCTTTATGAATAGTCCAACACGTTTAGTACGCGCTGGTGGCATTGCACTCGCGAGTGCAATGTTGATAGTTGGCGCGCCGGTTGCTGCGGCTGACAAACCTACCGTCGAAGTTGTCACCCATGCTGGTGCCGGCGGTGGTACCGATGTGAACTCACGCATGATGATGCTGCGCGCCCGGCGTACGCTGAAGCAGGACATGGTAGTGGTAAACAAGCGTGGCGGCGGCGGTGCGGCGGCGATGAACTATTTCATGAGCCGCCCGGCCGATGGCAACACCATCCTGACCTTTACAGTAGGTCACGCCATCACCATGGGCAAAGGTAAGACTAAGCTCAAGATTGAAGACATGGCGCCGATTGCGCGTGGCACCAACGATCCACAAATCTTGATGGTGAATTGCAAGACCAGCCCGTATAAAACTCCCGAAGCGTTTGTTGCTGGCATGAAAAAAGGCGACAAAATCAAATTCGGCGGCACCCAGACCGGTACTATTGACCACATTACGGTGTACTTGTGGGCCAAACGTTTGGGCGTGCCAATGCCAACCTACATTCCTTTCAAAGGGGGTGGAGAATTGGCCACTCAACTCGTCGCTGGTGCGGTGGACGTTGGGACCTTGAATCTGTCTGAAGCAGCAGCGCCGGTTGAAGCTGGCGACATTTGTCCGCTGGTTATTCTTGCCGAATCTGGCATGGCGCCAATTCCGAAAGCCAAGACTGCCAAAGCATTGGGGATCGATTTGGTACTGTCTACGACTCGCGGGTTTGTTACCCATGCAGGGGCTCCTGCAGAGCGCGTCGCGGGCTTGGAGAAAGGCATGATGAAGGCTATGAAGCACTCAATGTACCAAGCCTATTTGCAGAATTCTGGTCTCGATGCGTCATCGCCTCTAGCATCTGCAGCATGGGGCAAACAGATCAAAATGATGGTCAAAGAATTTGGCCCTGCTCTGAAAGAAATGGGGCTGGTAAAATAGCGCTGATAAGCGAATAGAAGGTTGTCGAGACCTGCGCTGTGCGTGCAGGTCTCGCTATCCACGAATATGCGTCTTTATATAGTTCCCGCTGTCATCGCGCTTGCCTCGGTCTTAGTGATCTGGGCCTCTTTGCAACTTGAATTATCGCCACCGATGATCGTCGGCGATAGCATGCAACCGCGTGTGTTCCCCATTTTCTTGATGGTTACGAATCTCGTACTCATTGCGGTTCTAACGCTGCAAATACACCGCACGCCGCCCGCTCCGATCGCGCTGGAGTCATTTCCAACGTGGGCATCGATGGGCTTGCTAGCAGTGTTCTACGGACTCACTACGCTCACAGATATGTTCATCGCAATCTCAGTTGTGATGTTTTTGATGTGTTTGTTATGGGGGGAACGTCGAGTGCATGTCGCTATTGCCACCGCGCTAGTACCACCTTTCGCAATCTTTTTGCTGTTCGACATGGTGCTCAGGATCCGCTTTCCGCGCGGTATCCTGATGAACTGGTATTACGGATAACCCAATGTTATGACGGAAGCATTGCAGGCGATGGGGTCGGTCGTTCTAGACCCATACCTACTTTTGTTGCTGCTAGCGACTACGGTGTTAGGCGTGGTCATTGGCGTGTTGCCGGGCTTAGGGGCAACCACCGGCGCGGCGCTACTGTTGCCGTTCACGTTGACGATGCAGCCGGTGCACGCGATTGCGGTGCTCGCGACAATCTATGTATCAGCCACATTTGCCGGGTCCATTACCGCTATTCTTATCAATACCCCAGGCACGCCGGCCGCCGCAGCGACGACGTTCGACGGCTATCCCTTGGCGCAGCGGGGTGAGGCTGGCCGCGCGCTGGGTATCGCCGTCGTTTCAAGCACGGTCGGAGGTATTTTTTCGATAATCGTTTTGTGTATTGCTGCGCCGATGTTAGCGCGCGTTGCCTACGAATTCCGCCCTCCGGAATATTTTGCGCTGACTCTATTTGGGCTGTCGATGCTCGCCAGCATCAGTGCAGGTGGCGCGGTGCGTAATTTGATTGGCGGCATTTTTGGCGTGTGGTTGGCGACCATTGGTTCAGATCGCGCTACCGGCATTGAGCGCTTCATGTTTGGTAACTATGAACTCTATGAAGGGCTCGCGTTTGTGCCGGTCATGATTGGCCTATTCGCCATGTCAGAACTGTTAGTGCAGTCAAAACGCGTTAATCAGGTCATTGAGACTGTGACCATGAACGCAGTGCGCTTGCCTTCTAAAGAAGACTACAAACGAATTTGGAAGACGATTCTACGTTCGTGCGGCATTGGCACCTTCATTGGTATCTTGCCAGCGGAGGGCGCTACAGTGGCTTCCATGATTGGCTATTCGGAGGCACGCCGCTGGTCTAAACACAAAGAAGAATTTGGCAAAGGCAGTGTCGAAGGCATAGCCGGTGCCGAGGCTGCGAATAACGCTGCCACAGGTGGTGCCATGGTGCCGACGATGGTGCTAGGTATTCCCGGTAGCGGTACGACCGCCATTATTCTTGTCGGCTTGATGGTACATGGCCTGCGCCCTGGGCCTTACTTGTTTACTGAGCAAGTTGATACTGTTTACCAGATTTTTGGCGCGATGCTGGTCGCGAATATCATGTTTCTGGTCCTGGGGCTTTACGCCGCTAAGGTGTTCGCGCGAATCTCTTTGGTTCCTAGTGCGATACTGTGGCCGATCGTGTTTTCACTATCCGTTATTGGCGCATATGCACTGAACTCATCCTTGCTTGATGTCTGGATAGTGCTGATATTTGGCGTTGTCGGGTTCTTTGCACGCCGGCACGGATTCGCCGTAGCACCTATTGCGGTAGGATTGATCCTGGGTGAGATGGTCGAGACGAATCTGCAAAACTCGCTGAAGATGTTCGAAGGCAAATGGTGGCTTATTGCCATGGAGCCATTGGCAGCACTGTTTTTAATACTTGCATTCTTAGGATTGTGCGGTCCGTTTCTGTATCAGAAGCTGGTTAAGCGCGCACCCTAATAGTGCTCTACACGAGCTAGGCCGTTTGCATCGAACTGTCGGCCATCGCGTTGGCATTGATAAGCAAGTGTTCAGGGCTCACAGTGCCGAGGCAAACAGAAAACTGTTCTAGCCGAAGAACTGGTTAGCGGGTCGCGCTAGCCCAAGGTTTTCGCGCAAGGTGCCGCCCGTGTACTGCTTACGGTAAATACCTCGAGCCTGCAGTTCTGGTACGACCTTATCGACGAACGCCTCCAGCCCTGCAGGAACAAATGGAAACATTACCGTAAAGCCGTCACACGCATCAGCTTCCAACCAAGCCTGCATTTCATCTGCAATGCTTGTTGCTGTCCCTACTAACGATAAACCGGCATAACCGCCGAGGCGTTGCGCGAGTTGCCGCACGCTGAGGTTCTCACGCGCAGCTAGAGCGATTGCGCGTTCGCGTCCACTCTTGCTTGCATTGCTTTCTGGCACCGGCGGCAGTGGTCCGTCGGGATCGAACTCAGATGCATCGTGACCTAGCGCAATAGACAAGGCCGCCATGGCGCTATCCTCGTTTACTAGGGAGTCCAGTTCGGCGCGTTGATCTTGTGCTTGCGCGACGCTATCGGCAACTATCACAAGTGCGGCGGGGAGTATTTTTAATTGATCAGGATCGCGTCCGGCTGCAGCTGTGCGCGCTTTGACGTCTTGGTAAAACTGTTGTCCTTCAGCAAGGGTGGTCTGTGCCGTAAAGATCATCTCAGAAGTTTCGGCGGCCAATTGTCGACCTGCCTCAGAAGCACCCGCTTGAACAATCACCGGCCACCCTTGGATTGGTCTAGCAATATTTAACGGGCCGCGAACTGAAAAGAACTCGCCGCTGTGATTGAGCGTATGTAATTTGTTTGGGTCGAAGAAATCCCCAGACGCTACATCGTGTATGAACGCATCGTCCGCCCAGCTATCCCACAGTCCGGTGACCACATCGACAAATTCGCGCGCGCGACGGTAGCGCTCGCCATGCTCCATTTGATCGGACATACCAAAATTCTTAGCCGCATCTGGATTCGATGTTGTTACCAGATTCCATCCGGCACGGCCGCCACTGATATGGTCGAGCGAGGCGAATCGCCGCGCAATTAGGTAGGGCGATTCGAATGTCGTTGAGGCGGTCGCGATGAGCCCCAGATGCTTGGTCTGCATTGCAAGGGCCGGCAATAAGGTTAAGGGATCGAATGATGTAACGGTCGCGCTACGCTTTAAAGCATCCATTGGCATGTTCAATACCGCCAGATGGTCGGCCATAAAAAAGGCATCAAAGCAGCCTCGCTCCAGTGTTTGGGCTAGGTGTACGAGTTGTTTGAGATCGAAGTTTGCATTGGGCGCACTACCGGGATAACGCCACCACGCGGTATGAATGCTGACCGGACGCATGAACGCACCGAGATGAAGTTGTCTTGGCAAAGTCATGGTCTGTTAACCCGTCGTTGTGGATGCTGCTGCGATTATATGCGATTCAACCAGCCGATCGAGCTTGTGCGTATGCGTAGCAGTTGACGGGGGGACGTCAACTGGAGCTGCGCCGGGAGCGATCAATACATCGCTGGCCATTACTGTAATCTTTGCGCAAGATACAAACTCAAATTGTCACAACTATTGAGGCGCTTTAATCATGGTCCATGTACTAGCTTTTATTACTACCAAACCCGGCATGCGCGATACCGTTCTGGCGTCGTTTAACGCTAATGTCCCGGCAGTATTGGCCGAAGATGGTTGCATTGAATACGGCGCTACTGTTGATGTAGCCAACGCAGGCCCAATTCAAACAAAAGTCGGCGATGACTCTTTTGTAGTTGTGGAAAAATGGGCCAGCATGAGTGCATTGGGTGCACACGCGAAGTCAGCTCACATGGCTGCGTATGCGGGCAAAGTTAAAGACATGCTCCAAGACCGGGTCATTCACGTCATGGAAGCTGCTGCGTCCTAAGTGCAGTCGGCAGCGCCGCGCCGCAGTCTTGTGCGGCCGCAGTGCGAGTCTCGAACGAACAACGCCAGTCACCGCTGGTTTATGGCGTGCTTGGCGTTGCTCGTAATCGAAGCTGTCGCTATTTAACTGCGGAAAAGGCCGTAGGGGCGAGAATTTGATTGCTTATGGTGTCGACAATAGGCCCATCTGCTTCGCTGGCAGCACGCTTCTCAATCCATTCTGGGTCAACTTGAAACGCAGCCCATTTCTCATCGCGTTCCGCTAGAGATTCCCACTCGACCAGATAATAAAGCGCCTGATTGGACGCACCGATCGCCGTGGTCCAGAAGCCTGCTTGGCGAATGCCGTGGCGATCCCAAATTTTGAGTGTCGTGTTTTCGAAGCGATTCAATAGCGCAGGCAAGCGCCCAGGCAAGCAGTTGTAGATCCTGAGTTCGTGGAGCATGGCACGTTCCTTGGGTTTGGATGAAACTTGCTACCAGATTAGCGCAAACCAAGTTGCGGTGCGATTGCTCCGAGGGGCTGTCAATGACTATGCTGGCGAGCCAGACACAGGTCGTAAGGGATGGATCGATGAAAGTTAGAATCTACGAGAATTTGCGCACGGTATCGTACGCGCCGTTCTATATCGCGGAAACCTTAGGTTTGTATGCGAAACACGGGCTGCAGGCGCACACCGTAATGTCGCCGAGTCCGACAGAGACCGCGATTGGCCTCATGGAAGGCCGCATCGATGTTTCTTTTGGTGGCCCGATGCGCGTCATGATGCACCACGATCAAGACGCCAGTTGCCCGCTCTTGTGTTTCTGTCAGGTTGTTGGTCCCGACCCCTTCATGTTGATCGGACGTAGCCCCAATACCGATTTTCGCTTTGCCGATCTGATCGGCCCCACCGTCGGCGTCATGGAAGATGTGCCGACCCCGTGGCTAACACTACAAGACGACATGGCGCGTGCTGGATGCGACCCGGCTGCGCTTGTGCGAGGCCCGCATCGGTCGATGGCAGATAATGTCGAAGCCTTGATCTGCGGCGATGTAGACGTCATTCAAGTGATGGAGCCATTCGCTGAATTGGCACTGTCGCAAGCTGGTACGCACCTGTGGCACCAGTTTTCGACCCGTGGCAATGTTGGTTTTACTAGCTTCTACACCACTCGAGGCTATTTTGAAGGCAATGATGCCGAGTGCGCAGCGCTAACCCAGGCTGTAATGGAAGCCGTGGGTCGCATTTATGCTGACGACGCGCGCGATACTGCCAAGCTTATTGCGCCCTTGTTTCCTGACTTCACGCCGGAGTTACTGACGAACGCTATCGAGCGCTACAAGCAGGCGCGTATATGGACCACGGATCCGAGGCTTAATGCGAGTGAGTTTGTGCGTCTAAAAGCTGCTTTGTTATCTGGCGGTTTCATCTCGAAAGATGTTTCCTTTGCGGTTGCTGTCGATAACCGACACGCGCCCGGGCATAAGAAGAATTGATCGAGTTTGCAGCGCCACAACTTCTAAATCGCGCTTCACGCCGCTAATTTGTCGCGGCGTTTGGCAGTATTTAAGTTCGGGCAAGTGCTGGGTGCAATGCAATGTAGTCCCATGCTTCTTGCACTTGGAGCACGCGCCCTACTGAAACACAACAATGAGGATTTGCACAGATGACTGCAGCCAAAAAGGTCGCTTTGGTTACCGGTACTAGTACCGGTATTGGCTTGGCGACGAGCGTGCATCTGGCACGTAATGGCTATCAAGTTTTTGCCGGCATGCGAGATGCACGCAAAGCGGATGCTTTGCGAGCAGCGTCGACCGGCCTGGCGATAGAAGTAGTCGAAATGGATGTGACGAGCGACGACTCGGTTGCGGCAGCATTCGCACAAGCGCGTAGTGCTGGGCCGATCGAGGTGTTGGTTAACAACGCTGGTATAGGCGGCGCTTCGCCGCTTGAGCTGACCCCGCTCGATGAGCATCAAGCGATGTTCGACACTAATTATTTCGGCGCGATTCGTTGCATTCATCAAGTGGTGCCGCAAATGCGTGAACGCAGCAGTGGCTGCATAGTTAATGTGACCTCAATGGAAGGCTTGATTGCGATGCCTAACCAGGTCGCATACTCGGCCAGCAAATGGGCACTTGAATGTGCTGGCGAAGCGCTGGCTCATGAACTCGCGAGCTTTGGTGTACGCGTTGTTAATGTCGAGCCGGGCGTAGTAATGACGAATATCTTTGAGAACGCAGCGCCTGCGACGCGCTACGATAAGAAGTCCCCGTACTTAAATATCATGCGCCGTAATGGCAAGATGTTCTCGGCAGGATTTCGCGCAAATGTGAAGCCCGAAGTTGTTGCACAGACCATCCACGAAGCGATCGAGACAAGCCAATACCAGCTGCGTTGGCCGGTTGGCGATGATGCGCAAGGATTGGTCTCAGGCCGGCGCGCGATGTCTGATGAAGACTACGTCGGTATGGGCGATGATCTCAGTGATGCGCAGTACAACGCACTCTATAAAGAACATTTTGGGATCGAGCTATAAAGCTTAAAGTGGACTGTTGGACATAGGCGCTATCGATGCGCCTGCTGCGCGTGAAGACTCGTACATCCGCTAAAAAAAGCGTCGTTATGTGTCTAAGTGTAAGCCTTCATGAGATAGCCCTGAGAGTTTGGGCATTAAATCTAGTAAGTGGCGTGAATAATCATGCTGCGGTGTTTCGAATAGCGTTTCGGTCGCGGCGACCTCTAATAGTTGGCCTTGGCGCATGACGCCAACTCGGTCACACATTTGTCGAATCACGGGTAAATCGTGACTGATGAACAACATAGTCAATCCCAGTTCTTGTTGCAGGTCTTTGAGCAGATTTAGAATCTGTGCTTGGATTGATACGTCTAGTGCAGACGTTGGCTCATCGCAAATCAAGAAGCGCGGGCGCGTTGCTAGTGCACGTGCAATCGATATGCGTTGGCGTTGGCCGCCGGAAAATTCGTGTGGGTATTTGCGCGCGGCGGCTGTGTCGAGGCCGACGTGCTCCAATAGATCAAGCACGACTGCGCGTGTTTCTTTGCGGTCTTTTGCTAGTTTGTGAAAGCGGATCGGCTCTGAAACGATGTCCATCACCCGCATGCGTGGATTGAGTGAAGAGAAAGGGTCTTGGAATATCATCTGCATCTGGCGCCGATAGCCGTTGAGCTCGCGCGTTGATTTGATCGCAGTTAGCTGCGCGCCAGCAAAATATATCGCGCCCTTGGTCGGCTTATAGAGGCCGGCAATCATGCGTGCTACCGTCGATTTTCCAGAGCCGCTCTCGCCAACTAAGCCAAACACCTCGCCTGGCTCTATCGCAAAATTGACGTCTTTGACTGCGTCGAGATAACGTCTGCTGGACTCGCTGAAGCCACGACGCGTAATGAAGCGCATGCCCAGGTCTTCGACCCTAAGCAGTGCGCCATCATGGGCCTCGAAGTTGCGTTCACGTCCCAACCAATGATTGGCAATATCCAATTTCGCGCGCGCGTCGCCAGCGGATTCAATATATTCAACCAGCGGAAAGCGGTGAAGCCGAATGTCTGGGCGTGGCACGGCACTTATAAGGCTTTGCGTGTAGGCGTGCTCTGGGGTACCGAGGATGCGTGCGGTTGGACCTGTTTCGACCACCCGGCCGCGATACATGACGACCACCCTGTCGGTGACGTCGGCAATGACGCCCATGTCGTGGGTGATGAGGATCATGCCAACTTTGCGTTCGCGGCACAGTTCGCGCATCAGGTCTAAGATCTGCGCTTGGATGGATACGTCGAGTGCGGTGGTGGGCTCGTCCGCAATGATGACTTCTGGGTCGGCGCATAGCGCTAAGGCAATCACTACGCGTTGGCGCATGCCGCCAGAGAACTGGTGTGGATACTGCGCCATGCGCAGTGCCGGATCCGGAATTCCTACTCGGGTGAGTAGCTCAATTGCTTTGTGCTCGGCTGCATTTGGGTCGAGTTTGAGATGCGCCAAGATAGTTTCGGTGAGTTGCGAGCCGATCTGTTGTAGAGGATTGAGTGAGGTCAACGGGTCCTGGAAAATCATGCCGATGCGACGTCCGCGCACGGCCCGGATATTGTCCGCGCTCAGTGCATCAATACGCATGCCATCCAGATGCAACTCGCCGTTAGCAACGCGTCCCGGTGCTTCGAGCAGGCCGATGACAGCATTGCCAATGGTCGATTTCCCGGCACCCGACTCACCGACGATACCAACAATCTCGCCTGGCTCTATGCTTAAACTGATGTCTTCTACGGCAACAAACACGCCGTGGCGAGTCGGGAATTCGACCCGCAGATTCTTGACCTCTAATAGGCTCATGCGCTACCTCAACTTCGGATTCAATGCATCGCGCAACCAATCACCAAGTAGGTTGACCGCCAGCACCAAAACGACCAGCGCAAGAGCCGGAAACAACGTGATCCACCACAGGCCTGAGAAAAGATATTCATTGCCGACCCGAATTAGCGTGCCTAGAGAAGGTGTGGTCGGTGGCACGCCTTGACCTAAGAACGATAAAGTTGCCTCGGCGATGATTGCCAGCGCAAGCCCGATGGTTGCTAGCACCAGCACCGGTCTGAGCACGTTCGGGAGAATATGACGCAACATTATTGTTCCAGCGCCAAGGCCAATGACGCGCGCTGCTTGCACGTATTCACGCTGCGCTTCGACCAATGTGGCGCCACGCGCGACCCGCGCGAACTGCGGCCAGTCCGACAAGCCGATTGCAAGAATGACGACATAAATTGCGAGTTCATCGCGCAATTCAGGCGGCAGTACAGAGCGCAATATGCCGTTAATCAATATAGCTGTGAGGATGCCTGGGATAGTTAGCTGGACGTCTGCAAGACGCATGATAATGGCGTCAAACCAGCCGCCTACATAGCCACTAATTACGCCGAGACTTACTCCGAGCACCATCCCTAAGGCGACACTGGCGAATCCGACGGCAAGCGAAATGCGCCCGCCATACAGCAGTGTCGACAGCATGTCGCGGCCCTGGTTGTCGGTGCCGAGTAGGTAGGCCGGATCGCCATCGGGTTCCCACGCGGGTGGCTTCTTGCCATCCCACAGCGAAATCTGGGCCGGGTCGAAGGGATCAAATGGCGCCAATAACGGCGCAAAAAGTGCGGCCAGAATGAACACCAGCGTCACACAAGCTGCGACCAGCGCGAGCGGCGAATGGGTAAACGAATGAACTACATCGTTATCGGCTAGGCGGGTCCACCAGTTTTGTTGCTTTTGCTGGTCTTTGTCGTCATTCATATCAATGGCTCCCATCATCGCGTAGACGTGGGTCAATCAAGAAATAGGACACATCAACGATTAAGCTAATTGTCACAAACACTAGAGCGACAAAGCACAAATAGGCGGCCATGATCGGAATATCTACGAAATCCACTGCCTGAATGAACATCAGGCCAGTTCCTGGCCATTGGAATACTGTCTCTGTGATCACCGAGAATGCAATCAATCCGCCAATGTTGATGCCGACAATTGTAATGACCGGTACTAAGGTATTGCGTAGAGCATGGCGATAATTGATCACGCGTTCAGATAATCCGCGTGCGCGTGCGAATTTGATGTAATCCGTCAGCATTACTTCCAACATCTCAGCGCGTACCAGACGCAAGACCATGGTTAGCTGAAACAGGCTTAAGGTCAGTGCTGGCAACACGATGCTGCGCCATCCATCGACGGTTAAAAAGCTTGTTTTCCACCAGCCTAACTCGGTGACACCACCGCGTCCGGATGACGGCAGCCAGCCGAGGTAAACTGCAAACAGATAGATAAGTCCAATGCCGATGATAAAGGTTGGCAACGAGACTCCAATCAGCGAGGCGGTCAGCACTGTCTTACTAACAAAGCTGTCGCGGTTGATGCCCGTCAAGACTCCCAGCGGAATGCCGAGCCCGAGCGCAATGATGGCTGATACTAATACGAGTTCCAGTGTTGCCGGGATTCGTTCGGCAATCACCGCCGCAACCGGTCGTTTAATGCGGTACGAAAGCCCAAAGTCTCCTTGGATCGCGTTGCCGACAAAGCGCAGATATTGCACAACAAACGGGTCTTCCAACCCGAGTTGATCGCGAATGCGCAGCCGATCCTCCATTGTCGCTTCCTGACCGACCATGTTGTCCACAGGATCGCCGACGAAGTTGAACAGAGAAAAGGAGATAAAAGAAACGATGGCCATTACGCCAACCGCTTGAAGCAAGCGTCGAATAATAAATGTAAACACGGAGTTGGCAGATCTGCTTTAGAGGGGCCCCTGGCGCGGCGTCAGTGCGCCAGGAGCAGACTCAGATTACTGTATGCGCGCCCACCGGAACTGTGGAGCATCATTTGGGACGATAGGCAGTGTGAGTTTCTTGGACATACCCCAAGCAATCACTTGATGGTGAATAGGCAGATAGACAACGTCTTCTTTCACTTGTGCCCAAACTTTCGCCATCATTTCATTGCGCTTGGCCAGGTCGGTCTCGGCAGACATTGCGTCAACCATGACATCTACACTGTCGTTAGCATAACCAGTAGCGTTCCAACTGCCTTTGCCATGATGCAAGAAGCTGAACACATAGTGACTGTCGAGTGTTGGCACGCCCCAGCCCAACATGTAGAAGTCGGTCTCACGTTTCTTGATTTTCGGAAAGTGCTGGCTCTTCGGAATCGCTTCGAGCTTCGCGTTTACGCCAATCTTGGCCAACATCGCCACCGCTGCTTGGCAGATTTTCTCGTCGTTGTTGTAGCGATTGTTAGGGCAATCCAACTGAATCGAGAAGCCATTGGCGTATCCGGCATCAGCCATCAGTTTTTTCGCCGCTGCTACGTCGAATGGGCGTCGCTCATCGAGTGCTTTGGTGAATCCGTGTACGCCAGGTGAGGTGATGATTCCGGCCGGGAAGCTCAAGCCTTCCATCACAATTCGCTGGATCGCTTTGACGTCGAGCGATTGATACATGGCTTGCCGCACGCGCTTATCAGCGAGCGGGTTCTTGCCTTTAACATCGGAAGAACGAAGTTCCGCAATTCCTTGATCCATGCCGAAGAAAATCGTGCGAATTTGATTGACCGTAATGACCTTGAGGCCATCTTGCGATTCAATCCGTTTCAGGTCCTGCAGCGGTGCATCGAGAACAAAGTCCACTTCGCCAGACAGCAAGGCTGCAACACGTGTAGCGGCGTTCTTGATCGGGCGATACTCGATCTTATCGATGTTGTGCGGGTCTGCTGCAGCGCCCCAATAGTTTGGGTTCTTGGTCAGCACAGTTAACTCATCAGGCAGCCGTTTAGAAACAATGAAAGGGCCCGTTCCGTTGGCGTTACGTACTGCGAATGTTTCTTCTTTACCTTCGAAGTCCTGTGGTTTCGCAACGCCGTGTTTTTCTGACCAGCCTTTGTCCATCATGAAGATGCTTGTCAGTTGGTTAGGCAGAATTGGGTTCGGGCCTTTGGTTTCTACGTGAACCGTATAGTCGTCAATTGCTTTCACGGATACGACTGATTTGATGTTGCCCTTAAAATCAGAGTCTTCGTGCTGCGCGCGGGCGAAACTAAACACCACATCTTCAGCATTGAAATCAGCCCCGTCGTGGAACTTGACGCCTTGGCGCAACTTAAATTCCCAGACGTTACCTTTGGGGGCCCAGCTCAGCGCAAGTGATGGCTCAAGCTTCATCTCGGCATCGCGCTCAACCAGCGGATTGTATATTTGACGCGCCATCGTCGACGTTGGGCCTTCGTTCTGGCCCATTGGATCCAAGGTTAGGGCATCGCCCTGGCTGGTCCAACGCAGTACGTTTTCCGCGTGTGCTGGCGCTACCAGCCCGGCAATCGCGCTCGCGGCCGTTGCGCCAATTAGCAAAGTTCGGATCTTCATTAACTATCCTCTCCCGATCGTGGTCGCAGCAAGGTCTATTCAGACGCTTGCGCAAGTGTTTTGTAAGTACGCCGTCGCATGTGTGTGAAGGCGTCTCTGACATCCGTAGCAGCGTTCATCGCGAAGCATCAGTAACGCCGACCGAGTCCCAGCTTACTCTAGGCTACTGGCCGACTAAACTAAAATGTTTTTGCACCCAGTTTGAACACTATTTGCGCCATATCGGTGCTCCTTAAGGCCATATGCGCACATTGGGCTCGAATGTTATGGTTCGTTGCATACACGCTAGAGTGGGGTCTCTGGCCGGTTTGGAGCGCGCTATGAGCACCTTGACAACCATAGTAAATGGCGTTTTGTTCGATACACAGCGCTTGGAATTCGTCGGCGAGCGACACATCACGCTTGAGGATGACAAAATTGTTGAGGTGGAAACCGCGCTTCCGCGGGTCAGTGCTGACCGCGTAATTGATGCGCGCGGGCGCTTTGTGATGCCAGGATTTATTGACGCACATGTGCATCACGTCATCACCACAATGGATTTCCCACGCCTGTTTGCACTGAGCCAGGTGGAATTGTCCTTGGGCATGGCGCGGCTCGCTGAGGCCACCGTGCAGCGTGGATTTACCACCGTGCGCGATACTGGCGGTAACGTTAAGGGCTTGGTCAAAGCGATCGCTTCAGGACTGTGTCGAGGCCCCAGAATTGTTCGTGCTGGGCGCGCGTTGTCGCAAACCGGTGGTCACGGTGATGCGAATCCAGTGCACGGCCCGCTGTGCGCGTGCCAAATAAAATCCAGCGAGCTGAGTCACGTCGCCGACGGCCCCGATGCAGTGCGCTTAGCCGCACGCACGGAGCTACGAGATGGCAGTGATTTTATAAAAATCATGACGTCCGGCGGTGTCGCCTCACCCACCGACCCCTTCGACTGTCTGCAATACACCCCCGAGGAGGTACGCGCCGCGACCATCGAAACGGATCATCGAAATACCTACACGACCTCGCATGCATACCAACCGGAGGCCATTTCCCTGGCGATCGAAAATGGCGTGCGCTGTATCGAACACGGGAATTTGCTCGATTCAACAGTTGCTCGACGCATGGTCGAACTCGAAGTGACACTGGTGCCGACGCTTGTCACCTATTTAGCGATGTCGGAGATTGGCGCTGCGGCGGGTTTGCCAAAAGCTAATTTGGATAAGAATCGCGGTGTCTTTGATGCCGGACTTGCTTCGCTTGGCGTCGCCCAAGAGGCCGGCCTTGCTGTTGGCTTTGGCACTGATCTGCTGGGGGAGGCGCAGCCTTGGCAAAATCGCGAGTTCGCGATCCGTGCCGAGCTGCAGTCGGCCACCGAGATTCTTCGTTCGATGTATCAGGTTAATGCGCGTCTGTGCCGTTTGCAGGGCAGCGTTGGCGTGATCGCGCCGGGCGCTAGCGCCGATATTGTATTAACCCCGGTTGATGCGCTACGCGATATCGCGCAGCTCGCTGAGCCTGAAACTAGCATCGACGCTGTAATTTGCCGTGGCGAGTTAGTCGTCGATCGTTTAGGCCAAGCTTAGCTTGGTGTTTCAGCAAGGCGACTAGTCGCTACGACTATAGCCAAACGGGTCGTCTACGCTGTGACACGGCTGCGTAAACCAACGCGGCCCATCGTCAGTCACATAGAAGTGATCTTCTAAGCGCACGCCAAACTCGCCGTAGATGCAGATCATTGGCTCGTTGGAAAAGCACATGCCCGGCGCCAGAGCGGTGCGATTACCTTTGACCAGGTAGGCCCATTCATGCACATCCAGGCCAATGCCGTGGCCGGTTCGGTGCGGCAAGCCAGGAGTTGCGTAGCCAGGACCAAAACCGCCTGCCTCGATGACTGCGCGGGCCGCCGCGTCAACGTCCTCGCAAGGCGTACCTGGCTGCGCCGCAGCGAAGGCGGCGGCTTGCGCTGCCAGCTCAAGATCCCAAACTTGGCGTTGCCGTGAGCTCGGCTCGCCGAATACGTAAGAGCGGGTTATATCCGAGTGATAGCCTTCAACTGTCGCGCCAATATCAATCAGTACCATGTCACCTTGCGCGAGCGTTTGTGGATACGGCACACCGTGCGGATACGCGGTCGGCTCGCCAAACAGTACGATCGAAAAACTCATAGGCCCGTCAACACCGGCTTTGCGGTGCGCCGCAGCGATGAATTCGTGCACCTCGTCGGTGGCGATACCAACGGTGAGGCTACGTGCCGCCGCTTTGTGTATTTCCAGGGTGATGTCTTTAGCGCGTTGCATCAGGGCTAGTTCGGCCGGTGATTTGATCATCCTGCATGCAGCAGTGAGCTCAGATGCGTTGATGAAATCGAAGCGATTGCCAGCTTTACGTAAGCCATCGAAGGTGAAGAATGGCGTCGTCTCATCAACTGCGAGCGTGCCGGAGCCGCTTTTGCCGGGACTTGCCAAGTCAATGACCAGAGCGCTTGGATCGGCGTGCTCTTCCCAGCCGCAAATGTCGCCCGGCAGGCTAATCATCGCAGCAGTTTTTTCGACCTCGAATTGCGGGCAGATATAACGCAGTTCGCCGCGCGCAGTGATCACCGCGCCGTGCAGTCGTTCGCTGGCTTTGCAACGCAGCCCGGTGAAATAGAACAGGCTCGACGATGCGTCTAGGTAGACGGCATCGACGCCATGCTCGGCCATCAGCGCTTGTAGTTTCTCGATACGAGCGTGCCGCTCTGCGGGCGTGATCGCTTGCACGTCACCGCGCATATTTACAATTGCGGCCAACTCTGAGGAAGTCGACGAACCGCCAACGCCAATGGTCATGTTGGGTACGCTCTCGGGGATTGAGTTGCGGTGTTTGACACCACAATTTGTAAACGCCGACAGTATAGCGGCACTGGCATCACGCGCGCGGTCATCGCGGTTCATCCGCGTTCAACATTGGCTGCACCGTAGTTATAGCCACCGGCAGTTTATGCCAGACTTGCAGCTCAGAATATTCGAGGTTGTGACACTGGAAACGTTTGATTACGTGATTGTAGGGGCTGGCGCTGCCGGTTGCGTGTTGGCGAATCGCCTGACCGCAGACCCTGGCGTGCGTGTGTGTTTGTTGGAAGCTGGCGGCGCGGATAGTCATCCATACATTCGTCTGCCCGCAGGCTTCGTCAAGACGCTGTATGGGGATCGCTTCACATGGCCATTTAAGACTGCACCCGGCACCGGCGTTGGCGGGCGCCAATTGGCGATGCCACAAGGTAAGGTCATTGGTGGGTCCAGCTCCATCAACGGCCTGGTTTACAATCGGGGCCAGCGTGCTGACTTTGATACCTGGGCCCAGCTTGGTAATCGTGGTTGGGGCTTTGACGATTTGTTACCGTATTTCAAGCGTAGTGAACAGCGTATCGGCGATGGCGATGACGCGGTGCGCGGTCGTAGTGGCGAGATGCCGATCACCGACTTGGATTGGCGCAATCCGGTGAGTGAGGCATTTTTGGATAGCGCCGTTGGGCTCGGTATTCCACGCAACCCTGACTACAACTCTGGCTATCAATTCGGCAGCGGCTATTTCCAGCGTTTTATTCATCGGGGGAAGCGCGTAAGTGCTGCCAACGCGTTTTTGCAACCAGCGCTTATGCGCGGACAAATCGCGTTGCGGCTGCGCGCGCACGTGAGCTCACTGGAATTTGATGGTTTGGTAGTGACAGGCGTCAACTACGTCGATGCGAGCGGCAAAGCCATGCTGGTTCAAGCCTCACGCGAGGTTATCTTGAGCGCTGGGGCGGCGAACTCGCCGAAATTGCTGCAATTATCTGGGATCGGCCCTGGTGCGCTGCTTAGCGAGCTCGAGGTGCCATTACGCAAAGACTTAGCCGGAGTCGGTGAAAACTTACGCGACCATTATTCGGTGCGTATGGTCGCGCGTGCACGCAATGTGGCGACCATCAACGAATACGCGCGTTGGCCTCGGCTCGGTCTAGAAGCTTGGAAATGGTTCCGCGGGCGCCCGAGTGTTCTCAGCTTGTCGCCGAGCCTCGCGTTTGTGCACGGCAAGTCGCACCCGGATCTCGACGATGCGGACCTACGTATATTATTCACTCCAGGCAGCTACAAGGAAGGACGCACTTACGTGTTAGACGATTATCCAGGTATGACTTGCGGTGCCGCGCAGCCGCGTCCGGAAAGCACCGGCTACGTGCGAGCGGTGTCGCGTGATGCCCGGGTGGCCCCGGTCATTCAGCCGAACTATCTAACTGCGCATGCTGATGTGCGGGTTACGCTCGCTGGTTTAAGGTTGGCGCGGCGATTACTTAACGCGCCGGAGTTAGCAGCATATTTTGACCATGAGACTTTACCCGGATCGGATGTGCACACAGATGACGAGCTGCTGGATTTTGCGCGCGGCCATGGCAACACTGGCTATCACCTCGTTGGAACCTGTCGCATGGGCCCACAAAGTGATGCGCGCTCGGTGGTGAGTGACACGCTGCGGGTGCATGGCGTTGAGCGGCTGCGGGTGGTGGATGCTTCGGTCATGCCGATGCTGCCAAGCGCAAATACTTATGCTGCAACGCTAGCGATTGCAGAAAAGGCGGCCGATTTGATTCGGTCGAATTCAGCATGAAGCATACGTCACGCGGGCGCGCGATGCGCCCACATTGGCATGCGTTTGTCTTGCTGTTGCTGTGTACGCTAGGCATACCATCTTCGGACGCGATGGCTAAGCCGCTGCGAATTGTTGCGAGCTTCAGCATTCTTGGAGACTGGGTCAAGGCTGTCGCTGGTCACAATGTAAACCTGACAGTGTTGGTCGGGGCTGATAGTGACGCACACGTGTTTGAGCCACGCCCAAAACATGTGCGTATCACTGCCTCCGCCGATCTGATCTTCGTCAATGGGCTTGGTTACGAAAGTTGGCTACAAAGACTGATCCAGGCGAGCGGGACGTCCGCCAAGGTAGTGGAATTGTCGGCTGGAGCCGAGCTGATTGAGTTCGCGAATGTAGCTGCAGTTGGCGGTCATGAAGTTGACCCGCATGCGTGGCATGACGTGCGCAATTCGATGGTGTATGTGCGCAACATCGCAGCATCAATGTGTACCAAAGACCCGCAGTCGTGCGATGGCTTCAAGCGCAACGCCGCGCGCTATATAGCCGAGTTGCAGGTATTGCACTTAGATATAAAAGCAGCCCTAGCCAAATTGCCTATGCGCAATCCCGTAGCTGTGTCTCCACATGATTCCTTCGGCTATTTCTCATTGGCTTATGGCGTGCAATTTATCGCGGTAAAAGGCCTCAGTACCGAAGCTCATGCCTCTGCACGGGACGTTGCGCGTTTGATCGATAAAGTGCGTTCACACAGCGCCCATGGTTTGTTTCTGGAGAACATAAGCGACCCTAGGCTGCTGCAGCAGATTAGCCGTGAAACTAAGGTACAGCCTGGCGGTGCCTTGTTCTCAGATGCCCTGAGTGCCGCTGACGGTGATGCGCCGACGTACATTGCGATGATGCGACACAATGTCCGCACTCTGGTCCAAGGACTGGCGCCACAATAGCGCTCAGATTGAGCGGCTTCGCGGCGCGACTTCGGCCCTCACAGGGGGGCTGGAGCTCATCAAGCACGCTCAGCTCGGACGCAGGACTCAAGCCTAAGACACTTACGCTTGAGTGCGCATTACCGCGAACAAGGCCATCGCCGACTAGAACTCAGAGCTAATCGCGTAGCGCTTCAGCATGGTGGGCTATGTGCTCGCCGATAAAAGAACTGACAAAGTAGTAGCTGTGGTCATAGCCGCTTTGCATGCGTAAATTCAAAGGATGGTCGGCGCTAGCGCATGCGGCTACGAGTTTGTCAGGCATCAGTTCATTCAAGAATTCGTCATTGTCACCTTGGTCGACCAGCAGCGGTAGGCGCTCGCTTGCGTGCTCGATCAAACGATAAGCTTCGTAAGGTTCCCAAGCCGCCGTGTCGGTTCCGAGATAAGCGTTAAAGGCCTTCTTCCCGAGGCTACTCAAGCCTGGCGCGCATATTGGTGCGAACGCTGATACAGAACGATAGCGGCCTGGATTCTTCAGCGCGCATATCAACGCTCCGTGCCCACCCATCGAATGCCCAAAAATGGATTCGTGGTCCGCTCGCGTGGCAAAGTTTGCGTGCACCAAGGCTGGCAACTCATCTACCACGTAGTCGTACATTTGATAGTTTGAACTCCAAGGTGGCGAGCTGGCATTTACATAGAATCCGGCGCCGGTGCCTAAGTCGAAACTCTCGTCTTCGCCGTCAATAGCCGCGCCGCGCGGGCTGGTATCTGGCGCCACTAACATGATGCCGTGCTGGGCGGCGTAGCGTTGCGCGCCTGCCTTGGTGGTAAAGTTCTCCGCGCTGCAGGTGAGGCCGGATAGCCAATAAAGTACCGGCACGCTCTGGTGGGCAGCCTGCGGCGGTACAAATACTGAAAAGGTCATCTCTGTATTGGTGACCGCAGATGTGTGCTTGCAGTATTGGACGTGACCGCCGAAACAGAAATTATCCGATAATGTTTCGATCGTGCTCATGTGTTTGTCTCTCGAATGCTTAATAGCAATGCGTAAACGCTTTGTTTGACGCAGAAATTTGTCATTTATTTGGCTAGTTCTTGCGCGATTCGTTTAGCCAGATAGGTCAAGATCCCATCCGCCCCGGCACGTTTGATGCAAATGAGTGACTCCATAAGTACTTTTTCGTCCAGCCAGCCGTTTTGGACGGCACCGACGTGCATTGAATATTCGCCGCTGACTTGATACACGAAGGTTGGGACTTCGAAGCGATCTTTCACTCGGCGCACAATGTCTAAGTACGGCATGCCGGGCTTGACCATGACCATGTCCGCGCCTTCATCGAGATCCAATGCGATCTCATGCAGCGCTTCGTTGCTATTGCCAGGATCCATTTGGTAGGTGTTCTTGTCGCCTTTGCCAAGCGTCGTACTAGAGCTGACTGCATCGCGAAATGGGCCGTAGTAGGCGGATGAATACTTGGCTGAGTAAGCCATGATCAAGGTGTTGGGGTGGTCGTTACGCTCGAGCATGTCACGAATTGCGCCAACGCGACCATCCATCATGTCTGAAGGCGCAATTACGTTGGTGCCAGCTGCAGCGTTTACTTCAGATTGGCGCACCAGTGCCTCGACGCTCACATCGTTCACGATGTAGCCAGCATCATCCAATATGCCATCGTGACCATGGCTGGTATACGGATCGAGTGCGGCATCAGTGATGACACCCAGCTCGGGAAGCTCTTTTCTTACCGCAGCGACTGCACGCGGAACAAGGCCATTGGGGTTCCACGCCTCGGTGCCCTGGAGATCGCGCAGCGACGCTTCGATGTTAGGAAACAGAGCGACTGCTGGCACACCGAGCTTGGCCACTGTTTCGCATTCGCGTACCAGTTCATCAATACTCAAACGATCGATTCCCGGCATCGAGTCAATGGCTTGGCGCGTACGCTGCCCCTCAATGACAAACATTGGGTATATCAAATCGTTAACGCTGAGTTCTGTTTCGCGCACCAGGCGTCTGGAGAACGGTAGTGCTCGATTGCGTCGCATCCGCGTCGTAGGGTATCCGCGTGGCATGGCTGGCTATGACCTTTGTTTGGAAAGCCGTTAGTGTAATCCACCCTTGCGCCAGACGTGAGACTAGCTGCTGGAGACGGCGATGCCGCGCTAAATTTGTGTTTCAGGTCTGACGATCTGACGCTGCTCTCGACACTAGCCTACGGAGAAGACCCATGCGTTTAGCCAATCAAGTTGCGTTAATTTCTGGAGCTGGAGGGCCGATGGGTTTGGCAATCGCCAAGCGTTTCGCAAGCGAGGGCGCGCGCGTAGTCATCACCGACATCTCCGCCTCGCGAT
>Ga0055584_100000210_pt1 | contig 54669 bp, 40 predicted proteins | sample OSDHelmetaG_FD_58716 | JGI IMG/M metagenome (GOLD analysis project Ga0055584, IMG submission 58716) | Pelagic marine sediment microbial communities from the LTER site Helgoland, North Sea, for post-phytoplankton bloom and carbon turnover... | ecosystem: Environmental > Aquatic > Marine >... | reverse complement strand
GAGGTGATCAATCTCGGTTCAACGACCTCCTCATCCGCCCTGTCGGGCACCTTCTCCTCCAGAGGAAGAGAAGGATTTCATCAACGAATTCCGAATATCATCACTGCGAGTCATTCATTAAGGATGATAATTCCGCGCAATAACGAGACACAACAATAGCCAGATCAAAGATATTACTCCTGCGGGAGTTTGGCCAGCGCGTCATCGGAACCGACCAGCATCAAAACGTCTAGATCGCAAATCACATCCTCTGCGTCGAGAACCGCCATGATCTTTGTACGAGTCACTTCCCCTTCCGCCGTCATTTCGATTTTCTTACGCATCAGGGCAACCAGGTTGACGCCATAATCTTGTCGCAACCGAAGTGTGGCGAGCGATTTTCCCTGGAACTGTTTGGGAGCATGCAATTCGATCAAGGAGAAGTCTTCACCCAGTTTGATGAATTCGTCAACGCGGGGATTGGCAAGCTGGCGACCCAGATGTTCGCCCGCTTGAAGTTCCGGCTGAATGACTTGATGGGCGCCAATCTGTTTGAAAATTTCGGCATGGAAAACGGACTGAGCGCGACAGATAATTTTCGGAACCCCAAATTTGCTGAGGATGACCGTCGTGAGCAGTGCGGCTTCAAAATTTTCACCGATGGCGACGACGGCAACATCCACCGAATCGATGCTTTGGCTTTTCAGAGCCAGGTTGTCGGTCGAATCGAGTCGCACCGCGACGGGAACTTGATCTTTAATGTCTTCAACCGTTTGCTGCTCTGAATCGATGGCAATGACCTGAGCACCACTGACTGAGAGTTGGCGCGCAAGTGCCGTTCCGAAACGTCCTAAACCGATAATGGCAATACGATGCATGATTGTGTGTCCAAATAATCAAGGAGTCGGTCAGTCGATTAACCGAGTGCAACTCGCTCTTCTGGTAAATCGTAAATGGGACGTTTCTGTTTTCCCGCCAAGGCGAGCAACATGGTGAGTGGTCCGACGCGACCGATGAACATCGTCAACACGATGACGAGTCGCGAAGGTGTCGTCAATTCTGCCGTGATGCCCGTCGAGAGGCCGACTGTTGCGAAGGCGCTGGTCGCCTCAAACAAATGGTCGATTAACAATTCCGGTTTCGCTTCAAATAAAACCAGAAAAAATGTTGCCACCATCACGATGAACAGACCCGAAGTCACAATGAGAAACGCTCTTTGGATTTGGGCAGCCGGGATTCGTCGATGTCCCACTTCCACCCGATCGTTTCCTTTCAGTAACGAAAAGATCGCCAAGAGGACCAATGCAAGAGAGATCGTTTTAATTCCACCTCCCGTCGATCCTGGGGAGGCACCGATAAACATCATCCCGATTGCAAAGAGTTTGGTCGTCGTTTGCATTTCTCCCAAATCGACCGTATTGAATCCTGCGGTTCGAAACGTGACCGACTGAAACCAGGCATCACTCCAGGAAACGTGAGTGTAATCTTCACCGGTTGAAGCAAACGACTCTAGCAAGATAAAACCAAAGGTTCCGATGGCGAGTAAACTCAGCGAAGAATAGATGACCAATCGCGATGTCAGGCTTAACCGCGTTTGTGTGAATAAGTTTTCAGGGATCTTTCTCCTCTTCTTCGGCCCGCGAATTCTCGACTGGAGGACTCGATACAAATTAAATACGACGCCGAACCCTAATCCACCAACAATAATCAATCCCGAAACAACCAGCCAGATTTGCCACCGATGGGCCATCCCGACAAAGCTATCCTCCGTGAGAGAAAATCCTGCGTTACAGAACGCCGAGACCGAGTGAAACATGGCCTGAAAGGCTTGTTCGCTGGGTGCTGCGCTTGGCCACAATCCTGAAATCAGAAATGCTCCTACAATCTCCGCGGTGAACGTGAAGATCAAGATGGTAATCAACAATTGCCGAACGTCACCCAGCCGATCTGAATCGAGTAGTTTTCGTAACGTGGCGGTTTCCTGGACTTGGAGATTTCGACCCGCCAAGGCGATGAACAACGCACCAAACGTCATGATGCCCAATCCGCCAATCTGAAACAGAATGAGAATAACAGATTGTCCAAATCGGCTCCAATACGTTCCCGTCGGTTCGACAATCAACCCGGTCACACAACTTGCCGAAGTTGCTGTAAAAAGTGCTGTGGTAAACGGAGCCCTCGCTTGTACAGTCTGATCGGGGCCAATCGCCCGAGCACGAGGTAACATGAGCAGAAAAGTTCCAATGGTCACCAAGACCACGAACGACCCTGCCAACAACAATGCAGGATTGATTCCTTTGGAGGCATACGCCCGACTGACTGATAAACCCTGAAGAATTCCCAGAGACAGAATCAAACCTTCCGAGTAAGCATAGAGCCATTCAAACCGCGGACCGGCAGGGCCCGAGATGACTGGAAGGAGGTGAGCCACCGAGAAGACCGTTACCGAGCCGACGAGAAAAAGTCCCGCAAAAGAGACTTTGCCCCAATGTTCTCTCAAAAACGAAGAACGTCGTAGACTCCAGCGATAGCGAACGATGCACGAGACGGCGATCAACAAGGACGCAATGACGATCAGACCGCCGAGCAAGTCGGTTTGCTGGTCGGATGACTGGCGTAAGCCGTGCCGAACGGCGATGGTGATCATAGCCGTAATCAGCGCAATGACTTCCGCTTTCACGAGTCGAACGGAACCACGTTCATGCTGACTTGCGCGAAAATGTAGAAATTCTTGAGGTTCTTCTGGAGAGAGCATATCTCAGCTTCTTTGAAATGGACGGCTTACAAAATACCAGAACCACTCTCTCTACGCACGGGAGTCCTTCAGGATCATCAGAATCGGGAGCAGGTTTGCCCGGTCGAACTTAACTATCCGAACAGGGGGGTCATCAGTTATCATCGTGCCCCTGGCAATTCTCCTGAGATTCATGACGGGAAGTATTCATGGTCCGCGATTTTGAGCTTGAAAGCCTGATTCACGATCCGATTCACGGTTATATTCCGTTTGTGTCTAAATCGTCTCTGCCGGAAGGTGAAGTTTCCGAACAGGAAATTATCGACCATCCGTGGGTGCAGCGTCTGCGGCAAATCCACCAGTTACAGACCGCGTGGTGGGTCTTTCCTTCCGCCGAACATATGCGTTTTCAGCATGTGCTGGGGGCCATGCATCTCTCATCGCGTGTGATCGAACACTGGTACGAATCGTTGGCCGAAGCTTGCGGAAATGTTCCGTCTCGCGCCTACGTGGAGAGTCTGGTGAGGATGGCGGCGTTGTTACACGATGTGGGTCATGGACCGTTCGGCCATTTCTTTGACGACCATTATCTCGATCAATACGATTTGACCCACGAAGATATTGGAGCTCATATCATCGAGCACGAGTTGGGGGACTTACTCCGCGGCATTCGCCGTAATCCTAGAGGAGAATTGCAGCCGCTGGAAGAACTCGAACCGCGACAGATCTCTTGGTTAATTCGTCGCCCCAAAAATCGGGACGATCATGAGGGACAACCCGATTGGCTGCGCAAATTGCGAGCGTTATTCAGCGGTATCTACACGGTCGATAATATGGACTTCGTGTTACGCGATGCCTACATGACGGGCTATTCGTTACGTGCCTTTGATATCTCACGATTACTCCATTACAGCTTCTTCACTTCTGCGGGCTTAACGATTCATGTTCGCGGATTATCGACACTGATTAACTTTATCGAAACGCGAGCGAATCTGTTTCGATCAATTTACTTTCATCGTGCAGTGCGATCACTTGACCTCTCTTTGGGCGACATATTTGGCGAGATTATGGAGAACCTCTTTCCCGGCAATCCCCTCGAACATTTGGATGAATACCTCAAACTGACCGAATCCACTTTTCTCGTCGATGTGAAACGGTGGGCCGATAGCGATGATCCTCGCAAAAAAGAGATCGGTGATCGCTGGAACCGGATTCTCTGCCGGGAACTTGGTTGGAAGATGGCATGCGAAAAATCGATGTACTTCCATACGGGAGCGGCCGAGCAAATGTCGATCTTTTCCGAACCGGATATCGTCGAAAAGCGAGTGCGAGAAAAATTGCCGCGAGAGATCAAGGACATCCCACTAAAGGTCGATGTGGCCCGTCATTATCATCGTCCGAGTGGGCGGCTCCCTGCTGGAGGGCAAAATTATCTCATCGATCCGGCATACGGCGATGCTCAAGAATTGTTGGACGACGAACTCTTTCGTTCTGTACCGACCAGTTTTTTGATCTTTCGGATTTATGCCCAGAATCATAGTCACGATGTCGCGTTAAACGATTCCCTGGGGAAAATGCTCGGCGATGCCGTGGATGCCAAAACGAACATGTGATCTCGTTTGAGAATGGGTTCAACTACTCGCATCCGACGTAACACAGCGGTATGATGTTTCTTTATCCGAGGAAACCATCATTGAAGTTGTCGTCAGAGACGAGGAAATAGCATGTCGTTACTCGCAGGAAAAGTTGCGTTAGTCACCGGAGGAGCCACAGGAATTGGAGCCGCCATTGCGCATGGGCTGGCCGATCTTGGTTGTCAGGTTGCGATTACCGGTCGTCGTGGAGAAAAATTGAAAGAGACCGCCGAAGGCACTAATTTCAAGTATCACGCGTGCGATGTTTCCGATCGCGAAAGTGTCAAAGAATTGTTCACATGGGCTGAGAGTGAACTCGGACACATCGACATTCTTGTCAACTCGGCAGGCACCAACATTCGGAAGCGACGAGTTTCCGAACTCGATCCCGACGACTGGGACAAACTGATCAACATCAACGCGACCGGCGCGTTTCATTGCGTTCAAGCGGTATTACCGTCGATGCGTGAACGACAAGATGGAGTGATTATCAATATTTGCTCCATCTCGGGAGTCCGATCAAACCCGTTGGGAGGACTTGCCTACAATGCCTCCAAATACGCGATGCGTGCTCTCGGCATGACGGTGGGTGAAGAAGAGCGCGAAAACAAAATTCGCGTCACCAACATTCATCCCGGCGAAGTGGAAACTCCGATTCTGGATGACCGTCCGACTCCTGTTTCTGCCGAGCATCGCGCGAGAATCTTACAGCCGGAAGACGTAGCGGCAACAGCCGTCATGGTAGCCTGTCTCTCTGCCAGAGCTCGCGTGCCAGAACTGATCGTAGTGCCGACATCGGCATCATTCATTTAGCATGACAAGCTTTCAGCGTCTTGTTGCCACTTGCAATCGTCTCTCGGTCGGAGCAAAATCGAGAATCCACACACATTCAAACTTACTGGAGTGGGCGAACTCATGAATAAAATGACGACACCGATTCAGGTCAAGGCGCTCGATCATGTCACCTTAGTGGTGAAAGATCTGGAAGCCAGCAAAAAGTTTTATTGCGGGCTTTTGGGAATGGAAGATGTCCCTCGTCCCGATTTCACTTTTTCGGGAAAATGGTTTCAGGCGGGCGATACACAAATCCATCTGATCCTCGAACATGGGCAATCGGGACCAGCCGGAGAGATACGTCCGGGAGAGCCAACCACACGCAATCACCATTTTGCGTTCCTGGTGGACGACGTTCAATTTTGTTTTGAAGCGGCAAAAGCGGAGTCGGCCACGATTATTTCAGAGCCCAAATCGCGTCCAGACGGAGCGGTCCAACTCTTTCTACAAGACCCGGATGGCTACGTGGTCGAGCTTTGCCAGCCCTGAAAGCCCTTGAAATCTGGTCCGGTTATAGGGACTGAAGCAATCAAGGGAACTGATTCGGAAGTGTTTCTGGAATGCGGGGTGGATTCGGCCCCCCTGAGTGTTCTATACTCGTCCTCGTTGACGAAACTGGTTGAGTTGACACGATTTGTAAAGTGATTTCGCCCGAAGACGATCGGAACGGCTGAATGTCGAATGTTTCGAGATATCTAGTAATTGTCGCCTTGGTTCTGGCAGGTATTGTCGGTGTCAGTGCGGCTCTCGATATGGCTATTGCCATTCCTTACGGACGCCAGTTTCTGCTTGATATCATGTTCTTGATCGGTGCTGGTCTCATTGGCTACATGGGATACGAGACTTTTAAAGATTACTCGTAAACCCGGCTCTCTTTCCGCGATACATACTACTGTCGCGATTCGTAATATTGGTTCAAAACACGGACTCGTCGTACTTGTGCCGCAGTGACGGCTCCCAGTATTCCCAGAGTGACGATGAAGATCACTCCGTAGTGTGGCAAAGATGGCTCTGTGGGATGCCACAACCAAAGCCCGAGGTATCCCACACAATTGAAAATCGTCGAACAGACGACAACGCGCACGTTGAAAAACATTCCCGAAGCGACAACGACCATCGGATAACCGATCACCAACGGTCCCAAATCTTCAGGGACTTTCAACAGGACAAACGTGAGCAGCAATGCGTCTGTCGCCGTCCAGGCATATTCCAGAGAAGATTTGACTTTCTGGTTATTCGCCAGAAATTGAAAGAGTCCGATGACGATTGCCCACACGCCGAAAATCGTCATCACTTCATTATGATAAGGTTGGCTTTCGACGCCGCTGATGAGGTAGCGTCCTTGCACGATCGATGCTGCTCCCAACACACCCGCCCAGCGCGACGATGCTGCCGGAAAACGTCGCGACCATCGGGTCACACGGCTTACGATTGAAGGCGAGGCGGCCAAGACATGATCGCCGCGTAAATAGCGATCCAGATCTTTGGCCAGTTCATCAGCGGTCGCGTATCGTTTGGTGGGATATTTTTCGAGACACTTCAGGCAGATTTTTTCCAGGTCACGAGGAAGCTCCGAGCGTAAACGTCTTGGTAACTGAGGTTCCTGTTCGATGACTTGTACGATTGTGTCCAGCGGGTTGTCTTTTTTGAAAGGTGGCTTCCCCGTCAACATTTCGTACAAAATCGCACCCAACGAATAGATGTCGCTACGATTAGTGATCATCTTCACGCGACCGGCCGCCTGTTCGGGAGACATATAGCTGGGCGTACCGATAATCACGCCGGTTTGTGTTTGCTGATCGTCGTCATTTCCAAAAATTCGGGCGAGACCAAAATCTGTGACGAGTGGTTTATTATTCTCGTTCAATAAGATGTTCGATGGTTTCAGGTCGCGATGCATCACCTGATGTTCGTGCAGGTAATGGACCGCCTCGGCAATGGGAATCAGTAATGTGGCGGCTTCCTCGATCTCAAGCGGCCCCGAATTCAAGCGGTCAGACAATGTTTCCCCGGTGACATAGTCCATGGCAAAGTAGTGTTGCCCATCGACTTCACCAATTTCGTGAACCGCCACAATGTTGGGGTGTTTCAATCTCGCCGCTGCCTGCGCTTCGACTTGAAATCTTCGTAACTCTTCATCATCTGCCAACTGATGGGAGCGGATGACTTTGATGGCGACATCGCGTTTCAGATCTGTCTGACGTGCCCGAAAGACAACGCCCATGCCACCGCGTCCCAGTTCTTCTTCGATCTCAAACTTTCCGAATGTTTGATTCGGTTTGAGCATGGAGGACCCGAACGATGAGTTGGACCCCGAACCACTCGAGATGGTGGGAGCGTAGGCGGGAAGATTAATGTCAGCCAGAGAGCGGGGTTTCGCTACGCTAAACTCATTCAGATTTCCCAGACACCCGATGAATGGCTCAATCTCGGGCGATTCGCTCAAGATTCGCTGACAAGTTTTGTGATCTCTTTTTTGGAGGGCTTGGGTATAAGCTTCCAATTGCGCAAACAGCAATTCTTCGGAGTCCTCCGCTGGGGCAGGGCTGTCGCCAACTTCATTCGACATGCTGCATCTGCTCCTGTAGTTGCTTGATGGCTCGCAACCACAACATTTGTACGGCTCCCTGAGATCGGTCCATTTTTTCGGCAATCTCTTTGAAGGGCTGTTGTTGCATATTCCTCAGGTAGACCACTTCTTGATAATCGTCGGGCAATTTAGATAACGCATCTGCGAGCAGGATTTCGTTTTCCTTGCGCATGATCACTTCGCTGGGAGTTTCTTCGTTTGCATCGGGTTCTGCCGCCCCTCGAAACAAACTTTGCGACTGCGATTGAGCAAAAGAGACTTCACGATTGGCGTTTCGTTTCTCGGTTCCTTTGTATTTTCGACAGAAATCGACCGCATTATGTTGCAGAATTTTTTTGAGCCAGCCAATCCACTCCGCTTCTGATTTCCCTCGAAACTGATCGAATCCCTGGTGGGCGTCCATCATGGTCTGTTGAATCAGATCGGAGGCATCGATCTTGGCATTCATCCAGTTCTCCATTTGAGATCTTGCCATGAATCCCACATAGGCGCGACATTTTTCGAACAGTTGATCGCGCGCAAGTTCGTCTCCCTCTCGCGCCTGATTGAGCAGCGCAAAAATGATCGACTCTTCTTTCTCGGTCATAATTCCTCGAACTTTCTGGAATCTTCAGGTTTTTCCAGCATAACCGAATCTTCATACAATGCGGATACGTTTTTCATACAATTGATTCCCGCATCAATGGCATCTGAAATGACGAGATCCAGAGATCGAGACTGGACTCTGAGCCCAGTTCCTACAAAAATCATAAGACGTTCCCTGCTCTTATGTTCTAACCGATAGAGTGACCACTGTGAAAACAGCATTACCGGAATACGAAAAACTCGGGGCTTTCTATCTTGGCAAAGAATACGATCTCGAAGCGGGAGAATGCCGGGAAAACTTGATCCTCTATGATTCCAAAGATTTGACGACACACGCAGTCTGCGTCGGGATGACGGGGAGTGGAAAGACGGGACTCTGCCTCTCCTTGTTGGAAGAAGCCGCGATCGACAATATTCCCGTGATTGCCATCGACCCGAAAGGGGATCTCGGCAACATATTTCTGACCTTCCCTGAAATGAAGCCGAAGGATTTTCGACCTTGGATCGACGAAAGTGAAGCGGCGCGGGATGGATTAACTCCCGACGAGTTCGCACAGAAAACCGCCACGATTTGGAAAGAGGGACTCGCCTCCTGGGGGCAGTCTCCCGCAAGGATCAAACGCTTCCGCGATGCGGTCGATATGGCGATTTACACGCCGGGAAGTACCGCAGGATTACCGATTACCGTCTTGCGATCTTTTAACGCTCCGGCACAGCAGATACTGGATGACCCGGAAGCATTCCGGGAAAGAGTTTCGTCTGCGACCTCGGGATTGCTGGCGTTAATTCGCATTGATGGAGATCCGCTCAACAGTCGCGAACATATTTTGATTTCCAATATTTTACAGACCGCGTGGCTCGCTGGTCGGAATATGGATATCCCGTCGCTCATCAAAGAGATCCAGAACCCGCCGTTTCATTCTGTCGGCGTGCTCGACTTAGAGACGTTTTATCCTCCCAAAGATCGCACCGAACTGGCGATGACGCTCAATAACCTCTTGGCCTCTCCCACGTTTGCGAGTTGGTTGGAAGGTGAACCACTCGATATCAAGCGGTTGCTGTACACAGCCGAGGGAAAACCGCGACTCTCCATTTTATCAATTTCCCATCTCTCTGATGCCGAGCGGATGTTCTTTGTGACCATTCTTCTCAATGAGATTCTTGCCTGGGTTCGCACTCAACCGGGGACATCGAGTTTGCGGGCGATCTTGTACATGGATGAAGTGTATGGCTATTTTCCTCCCACAAAGAATCCTCCTTCCAAGATCCCCATGCTGACATTATTGAAGCAAGCACGGGCGTATGGTTTGGGATGCGTTTTGGCGACCCAAAATCCCGTCGATCTCGACTACAAAGGTCTCTCGAACACCGGCACCTGGTTTCTCGGACGACTGCAAACCGAACGCGACAAAGCGCGCGTCCTGGAAGGTCTCGAAGGCGCTTCGATTCAGGCGGGGAAAGAGTTCAATAAAGCCGAAATGGAAGCAACGCTGGCCAGACTCGGACGACGCGTATTTCTGATGAATAACGTGCATGAAAACCGTCCCGTGACATTTCAGACACGGTGGGCATTATCGTATCTTCGTGGCCCTCTCACTCGTCAGCACATCAAAAAATTGATGGATCCGCTAAGACCCAAAAAGAGTGAGAAACCCATCGCAACCGCACCAGGGCATATTCCCTCAGCCACGAAAGCCAAGTCGCAGCCTGCTCCTCAAATGTCGGCACTCAGCGCCGCTGCACGGCCTGTCATTCCCGAGTATGTCAAAGAAAGTTTTTTGGATCTCTCTCAACCCCTCTCTGAATCGAGTCGATTGGTTTACCGCCCAATGATGTTAGGAACGGGTGAACTGCACTTTGTGCGTTCGACGTACAAAGTTGACGAGTGGCGAGAATGTGGTTTGTTGCAAACTTTCGACAATGACATCGTCAAACCCGACTGGGACAACGCGACCATCGTCGATCCGCATCAATTTCAACACGCCTCGGAACCTCATCCGAAAGCCGTTTTTGCCGATGTTCCTTTGAAACTGCTCAACAAGACAAATCTGAAAAAATGGACATCGCGGTTGAAGGCCGAGTTCTATGAAACCCAACGGGTTTCGGTCTGGAAGTGTGCCGATTTGAAGTTGTATTCCCAGCCGGGGGAAACGGAAGGTGACTTTCGAATCAGGTTACGACAAGCCGTCTCCGAACAACGGGATCTCGATGTCGAAAAACTACGTAAGAAATATGGCTCCAAAATTTCCTCATTACAAGGTCGAATTGAAACTGCCGAAGCCGCCGTCAAGCGGGAAGAATCTCAATACGCGAAGGCGAAAAATGACTCTTATCTGAGTATCGGTTCGACGTTACTGGGGGCATTATTCGGACGCAAGATCGCGTCTCGCACAAATATTTCCAAAGCCACTACTTCGGCAAGATCGATGGGCCGAGCGTCCGAGCAAGCCGATGATGTGGAACGAGCGAAAGAGAAAGTCTCAACACTCAAGCAAGACAAAGAGGCACTCGAAAAAGAGCTCAACGAAGAGATCAAGTCACTCGAAGAGCATTGGAAACCCGAGAATTTGAAACTCGAGCAACTCGAAGTTACACCCCGCAAAAGCGACATCCGTGTCGATGAAGTGCAATTGGTGTGGACTCCCTGGCTGGTCGATGAGGCAGGCATCGCAGAGCCAGCGTTCAACTCGGGGGAATGACACCGGGTATTCCGTAGGTCCACAAAAAAACGCGAGGCCATTAATGACCTCGCGTCAGTCTGTTTATCTCACTGAACGAACCGCAAACTTTACTCTTCAGTCTTGTCGTCTTTGGAATCTTCAGTTGATTCTTCTTTGACGCGGGCTGGCTCTTCCACTTTTGCGGGTGGAGTTTCCGGCACGGGTTGTTTTTCCTGTTCTTCCTTCATCTTTTGGAGTTCTTGACTGACCGAAGCCAGTTGAGTTTTCAGTTCAGCCGTTTCTTTTTGAGCTGCCGCTTTCGCCTCTTCGACGGTCTTGGTCATTTTGGCGACTTGCTGTTTGGCTTGCTTGCTGGCCGCTTCTGCTTTTTCAGCACGATCATTGGCAGCCTTGGCGAGTTCAGCTTGTTTCTGAGCGGCCTGCTTCTGGCTCTGGGCCTGCTTACGAGCTGCGTTCCGTTCGGTTTCGACCTTCGCAAGAGTTTCCTGAGTCGATTTCAAAGATTTTTGACTCGATGCCAGTTTGCTTTGAGTTTCGCTCAATGATTTTTGAGTGGAGGCGAGTTGCGCTTCCAACTTTTCGAGCTTGGCGGCGAGTTCGGTGTTCAGTGCCTCGGCTTTGTTAGCATCTTCGGCTCGTTGAAGAGCGATGTGGTAAGGCAATGGATAGCGAAAGCCGGCAGTTGCTTTTGTAGCGGGTGAGCAGCAGGTTGGCTGTGGAGCACAACAACTCGGTTTACCAGCTTCAAGAATCGAAGCTCCTGCGGTCAACAGGAGCGCGCACAATGTAACAAGGGTCAAACGAATCATGGAAACCTCTCTGGATGTGAAAAAATGGGTGGTTTCAAATTACGACGTTGAAGTCGGACGGCAGGGTGTGATCTCTGCGGAGGTAAGCACCGAGAGCCACACAGGGGGTGGGAATCCTTCCTCTGATCGGCATTCTTAGCCTGATGTCTCTATTTTAACAGTCACTGACTCGTGATTACAAGGAGATGAGAGAACGATATTCGGGGTTCTGCGTCCGGTTGTATCGATCTTTCACATCCTGCCGGAATTAGTCTTCAAAGATGAGTGTCTCGGCCGGGAAGACAGGACCTTCCACACAACTCCGCTTGTAGTCCCAACTACCATCTGATTGACGTACGGGAACCACACAACTGAAACAAGCACCAAATCCACACGCCATCGGAGATTCCAAAGATAACCAACAAGGCACCTTTTCCTTGAGGCAAATCTTTTGCACGGCTTCCATCATTGGTTCTGGTCCGCAACAAAAGACTTTATCGGGAGGTGTTTCAGATTGAATTGCGTTTTGCAGTAATTCTGTCACAAACCCGTGATGACCAAAAGAACCATCGTCGGTGGCGATTTGCAGATCGAGGCCGTCCATCGTGAACTGTTCAATCCCGGCCAAATAGTCTTTTAATCGAACGCCGTAAGCGAGAGTCAATTTTTTGGGTTTGGAGACGAGTTCTCGTGATGGATCTCCGTAACTTTTCATGCCCAAGGCTTCGCGAGCCACTGCCAGAAACGGTGTCTGACCGATTCCACCCGCGACCATCATCAAGTGACCGTCGCCAGGTTCGGGGAAGCCGTTCCCTAACGGTCCCCACAATTGCACGACATCACCGGGAGACCAGTGAGTCATTAGATTGGTCAGTTTCCCGATCGCGACATATCCGAAATCGATCCCAGCCGGAACACACTCTTCTTCGTATGTGTCGAACAAGGCAAACGGCCGACCGAGAAGAGGGTCATTGGTGCCGGGCTCTTTCACCATGAAGAATTGACCGGGGCGAATCTGTCGTGCCAGTTCGGGGCACTTTAGCCTCAAGCGATATGTATTGGTTGCCAGCAATTCCTGCTCGACCACTTCTGCCGAAATTTGTTGAGCAGTGGGAACGAGACCTGAAAGAGTCGTATCAGCCGACATGGTAATATCCTGTTACTTGCGTCGCGTCGATTTCTTCGGTGAATTACTTTTTTGCCGACGAGGTCGAACGCGGTGCTTTTCTTGTCCTCGTGGTTCGTTTCCCGGTTTGCTGAAGGCAAAATCGATCAACTCCTTGGCTTCTTTGTGAGTCAGCAATCGAAACTCGCCGCTCGCCAGTTGTCCCAGTTTGATGGGACCAAAGCCGACGCGAGTGAGCGTCATCACTTTATGTCCGATCCGTGCCAGCAATCGTCGGACTTCCCGGTTCTGTCCTTCACTGAGCTGAAGCTCGAGCATTGTACTTTTGCCCTGCTTCTTCAGCTTTTTCACATGGTGGACTTTGAAGCGACCTTCGCGAAAGAATAACCCGTCCTGCAATTGCTTGATATCTGAGTAATTGGGATCGCCGGCAACCAGCACTCGATACGTTCGCAACACCCGAAACTTCGGATGAGTCATCCGGTTGGTGAGCTCTCCATCGTTCGTGACGATCAATAACCCATCGGAGTTTTCATCGAGACGACCGACGGTAAACAGGTGATCGACGGACGGATCGTGGGGAATGAAATCAATCGCGCGGCGGCGTCCACCGGGATCCTCGTGTGTACAGACAGCTCCCGATGGTTTATTCAGCAGGTAGTAAACCTTGGGCTTGAGCTTGACCACTTCGGTATCGACGCGGACTTCATGCTTCCCCGGAATCACTTGAGTGCCAAGCTCTGTGACAACCTCTCCATCAACCTGCACTCGGCCTTTGGTGATTAATTCTTCACTTTTGCGACGCGAACTGACACCGGCAGCAGCCAGATAACGCTGCAATCGCATCGGCTTTTCGTCACCAGAATTGGACATGGAACAGGGTCTTATCAGAAGGAGGAAATCGATATTCCTCCATCATAACAATTTTAGTTTGAAAAACAGAGTCCGACGAACTGAGGGACTTTTCCAGAGTCTTTCATCGAGAATCAGCGTCGCGAGGTTACTTTTGTTCCGTCGTGGAAAGACGGCGGAAATACTCTCGAATTCGATCTTCGTACTCCGGGAGATACTTTTCGTCCGAGGCATTGAGCAGCTTTTGACGGATGCGAGGTGGCAGTTTTCCCCAAACTTCCTTCATAAGACGTTCCCGTTCGGCTTGTCGAAGTTCCAGCAGCCGACTTTGTTCGCGCTGCCGGATTTCTTCTGAAGCTTGATCGGCAGGTTCATTCGACTCTTTTCCAGGGGCTTGTCCCTCTGTATCTCCTGAGCTCTGAGGTTCGTCACCCTCTTGGGGCATCGGCTGCTGGCCCATCGGCTGTGTAGACTGCTTTTGTTGAGAAGGATCATCTTGTTGCGGCTTCTCATTCTCCTGTGGCTGATCTTGAGGAGGCTTCGATGGAGGTTGGTTCTTTTGTTTTTGCTGCTCGGCCTGATCCAACAGTCGATCCCAGACCGTCAAGATTTCCGTTTGCAATTGAAGTGTCAAATCATCGACCGTTCCCTCTTCGATCTGCGCACGATGCGCTTGAAGATCTTCAAACAGCAACTTGGCATCACGCTGAATTTGTTCGACATCGGGTGGTGGAGCTTGAGCCATCGCTTGGATTGCCGATAAGAGAATCCAGACTATCAAAACGAATTGAGCGATCGAGTGATTCATCAAATGACCTCCTCAACTGGCGATTGTAATTCCTGCTGTCTGGTCAGGATTTCTTGTAACAATCGCAGAACGTCTGACTGCTTCCGTTCCAGGCGTTCCCACTCATTTTGTGTTTGTTCGCTCGATCCGTCTTGGAACTCCCGTTTGGAAAGTTCTCGTGACTCTTCCTGAATCTGTTGTTGAACGGCTCGCAGTAACAAGAGTTCTACATAAACGGTTTGTTGCTCTCCTTGTTCGGATTCTTCATCCGCGGGTTGGTCTGCCGGATCGTTCTCCTGATTGGATTGCCGATCGTCGACCATTCGTTTTAACACATCGAGTAGAATTTCCAATTGTCGGAGAGAGCGAGGCATGGTGTCGGTTGCTGACAATTGGATGTTACGCGCGGCGAGGGTCTGATGGCTTTGAGTCATCGTTTCCAAAACATGATTTAACGCCAGCTCCACCGCTTCGATGTCTCCTAAGGCCGTGCGTAGTTTTTCCAATTCGTTGAGAAGATTTTGTTGTCCGTCACGAATTTCATTCAGATCCTTCAAAAGGGGGCGGTTCCAGCGACCAGCCGTTTCGACTTCTTGATTGAGATGCGATGCGACCTGATTCAGCAGTTTTTGTTGAGCGGCGATTTTTAATAGTCTCGGGAACAACTCGGTCAATAATTCCAGTTGATGGTTTGATTCGAGAGACTTTCGTTCCTCTTCGATGGCTTGTTGTGCTTCCGCCAGTTTCTGTTCCGCTTGTTGGGTGAGCTCTTCGGTCGGTTCATTGTTCTCAATTTGCTCAGAGAGTTGTTGCATCGGTTGTTCGGCAGCTTCAACGGCATCTGCCGAGTTGGGTAACTGCAACCGATCCAGCATGCGCCGAATGCGACCCGCGTCTCGATTTAATTCGTCCTGTTGCGATTGCAAATCATTTCTCTCTTGTGGAAGGCTGCTATTCTTTTGAAGCTCATCGCCTAATCGCTGTTGTTTGCGAGCGAGTTGGTCGAGATTGCGAGATTGCTCGTCGAGCAATTGCATTTTTAATTCTGCATTCGTCACGGGTCGGTCATTCAGCTGATCATCCCATTCCTGAAACTCTTTCAGTAGTGACTGATTACGATCGATGGCCTCATTCAGATGATTCTCTCTGAGTGACCGTTGGTTTTCAGACATCTTCGCACCTGCATCGGAGGCTTGCACGCTGTCTGTTAGATCTTTCACCTGCGATTGAGGGCTCTCGGTCTCTGCTTCCTGTTTGAGTGCTTCCTGGAATTCGCGTAGCCGACTTTGATTGCGAAGCTGATCGGCCGAGAGTTCTTGTAACTTGTTCCGCTCGTCGTCTGTCAGTTGGCTCGTTGATTTGCCCAGCAATCGAGAGTTGAGTCGGCGCGTTTCTTCGGCAATCTCTCGTTGATTCTCAATCAATTGAGCCAGAGAATCTTGAATCGACTGTTGTTTCTTCCATTCCGAGAATGACCCGGACATATCTTTCAAAAGTGTTTCGATTTCGTTTTGCTGTTGCTGGGCAATTTGAGCAAGCAACTCAGAGCGATGATCGGCGGGCTGAGTCTTGAGCCACGCCTCGACTTTTTCAGGGTCTGACAAAGTCTGTCGATCGGGGAGCGGGTTGGTTTCTTCTTCGGAAATTGGAGTCACTGGTTGACTGCTCAGTCGTCCCAGAAACTGATTCAACAGAGGGAACTCCCGCGTTTGCAGCCGTTGGAAATCACGTTGCAAGTCACTCAAGCGTTTGCGAAAGCGAGGCTGTACGAGTTGATTGAGGTCCGCTTCGTCGGCCAATTGCTGGAGTTCTGCTTGCAGAGAACGATCATCTTCGACCAACTTTCGTTCAATGCCTTTCTGGTCGGACATCAATCCCCGCAGCGATTCATTGTCGTGCTTCGATTCTTGAAACGTCTCTTTCAATATTTGCTGCCGTCCGGCAACACGTTCAATTTGATCGATTAACTCCTGGAGACGCTCGGCAAGTTCACGATGCTTTTCAGTCGAAGAAATTAAAGTCAACAGTCGTTGGTCGATGCCGAGATGTTCCTCTTCCTCGGAAAGATGATCGCGACCAATGAGTCTCAATCGAAGAACGTCTCCTTCCTGAAAACCAAGTTCTCGTAAACTAAGCGTAAAGTCTGTGGCAAACTCTTTGACAGGATCGTCGGCCAGCTTCACAAGTTCGCGTTGCCAATCGTGATCTTTCCTCGCCTCGTCTTGGGGGGTGAGTGACAGATTCAAGTAAGTAAGGGCCACATCATCGTTGGCGGTCACTGAAATATTGAGCAACGCATCGGGTGTTAAAAATTGATCGGTTTTGGGAGAAACTAATTGAACCTGGGGCACCGCATCGGCGATTCCCACAACTTCCAGTCTTAAAGCAGAGTCATTGCTGATTCCCAACTCATCAGTCAGCTGCAAGCGATAGAACTGACTGCCGACTCGTTCAATTAGCAACATTCCAGAAAACTGAGCCGTGCCTGATGGGATCTCGAAGTCATTCGAATCACTGTCGGAAGTTGCGAAAGTTGCTTGCTTTAAGGGAATGTTTGCCGTCCCGGAGATTCTTAAGTGCGAACCGATCAGGGCTTGAACGAAAGAGGTGCCAGCGGAAATCTGTTCGGGTTCGCGAGCGGTATATGCGGGAGGGATCAATTCCATCTTGAGGTCAGCCAGCATGGGGGGCGGAACAACTTCCACCGGCATCCAGGGAAAATCAGTGTCATCACCCCCCGAAATGCGAAACTCAAAAGAATCTTTGAGTGGCAACAGGATTTGTCCTAAGGAAGTCGGTTGCTGGTCGCTTCCTGAAATTCGTGGCAATGCTTCGCGACGAGTCTCTCCGCGAGCATCTCGAATCAGAAGTACCAAGTCCTCGGGAAGGTCACCGCGCAGATTTGTGACGTGAAGTTCCAATGTCGTTCCACGAGGAAATAGCTGAGTATCGAAATCATTTTCTTTGATTGGTTCTCCCGAGACAGATTGCAATTGCAGGGTCACCTCGCGCGGCCACTCAATCGGTTGCCAAGGCAAGGCAAGACGCTGCATCGCAGTCATCGCATGGGCGGGAAAGATCAAGACGACAATCGAGGCCAATAGCAGACTGATTGTTGCCAGATAGGTTCTTATGCGTACGGGTCGTCGATCGACAAAATGCAAAAGATCCAGAGTCAACAATTTTCGAATTGCTGTATCGACACTTTTGTGTTGCAGAGATTGAGAACCGAATCGCTCGTTGTAATCCTCGGAACTGAATTCCACGGTACTTGCGAGTTGACCACCCAGTTCGGGGATCTTTTGTTCGAGCCGTTGGGCCAACCAGCGATCCGAAAGCGGGTGAGACAAAGGCCTCCATAACTCGCGTATCAATATCCAAAGGGACAACCCAAGGGCAGATGTCGTTAACACAAACCGACCGCTCAAACTATTGCCAATCACTAACCAGTCGAGTGAGGCAGAAACCAACAGGATCAGCAAAACACCCGCAATCAATGCGCAGATTCCACCCTTCCACAACGACATTCGGAGATGTCGTCGGACGGCGGTCAGTTTCAGACGCAGTTCTTCGGGCATGGGTGCGACGCTCTTCAATTGCCAATCGTGATCGATGACTTTAATTATATCAGTTGAGACCGTTTACGAAGTATCCATTCTGCAGTTAAGAGACCGAAAAGCAGAACCAATAGTTCCCATCGATTCCATAAAGGTCGTGGTGCCAAGGCTTCCAGCAAGATTTTTTGTCCGGGAGGAATCCAGTCAGGAATACGATTCGCCGTGTCGATTGCCGCATATCGGCCTCCCGACACTTCCGCGACCTGTTCCAGCTCTTTCTGGTTCAGGTTCCGATTCTTTAATTCTTGCTGTGCCAGTTCGATCCGAAAATCGGTGGTGAGTGATTGGTTCGTCTCCACAGATTTCCAACTGATTTGGTAAGTCCCTTCAGGCAGGCTCTTTAATTCCGTCGTGAAAATTTCCGGGTGCAGGTCAGAAGCATTGAGCGGTTTCTCGAATGATTCCGGTCCTGTCAGGGCAACTTGTGGACTGTTTGATTCTAAGACCAGAGATGATTTCAATCGAACATGAACGGTCTCGCCACGTTCGTAGATTCGTCGATCAGTGGTGAGTTCTCCGAGTTGGTCGCTTGCTGAAGAACGTGTGAGATATCGGAGAGTCTGTAACCAGAATCGACCGTAATATTTGTCTTGTGTTAAAAACCGCAACCGCCACATTTCATCCGTCGCATGATACAGAACTTTACCCGCACCAAATCGTTGCTCGACCAACAATGGTAATCCCGGTCTCTCTTCTCCCAGAGGCTCGGTTGTCAGCCAGGCGACAGCCCCGGGTTTCAAGTTGGGATACGCCTGAAAGCGATACCACGGACTTAACTCGTCCCAGTAGGAAGAAGTACCGGGCAGATCGTCTCCCCAACGAAATGCTGGCGTTGTTTGCAGACCGGCGATGGTAGGTCGCGGTTGGAAGCCGCTCGATTGCCAGCGAAGTGGGGGAGCAAACTGAGCTTGTTCGATTTCTACGGGAAAGAGTGGCTCCATCGTGGAGTCTTTCCATGACTGCGGGTTTTTTTGCGGACCACCAATCAAAATCATAGACAGGCCCTCCGTTTCCACAGCATCCTTCAACAAGTTGACGACACCCGGCCCGACATCTTGCGGAGAAAGATCTCCCAGTATGATGACGTCGTAATTATCGATTTGGTCTTTCCGAACGGGGAATCGTCCCGCCAGCCTTTGACCGGAAGGGTCTTGCAACGATTGTTGTAGATCACCGCCGAGCAGTACGGAATCCAGATCAACACTCGGCTCACGCTCCAGAAAATGCTTCAAGTAGCGGTATTCATAGCGTGGACGATCTTCGGCCAGCAGCACTTTTAAGGGTTGATCGCGAATTAAAATTTTACGAATCAACTGATTGTTATCGCGGTCGGTCTCATCGGTGAGAGGTGTGACGCGGATGACAAATTCGATCTCGCCGGTGATATCAGGCTGCCATTCGAGAGTGACAGTTTGTGGCTCCGGGTTATCGGTGAAGGTGACACTGCCTGAAGCGACCACTTCCTGATTCTCTCGAATCTCGACCACGAGTTCTGTCGATTCACCGTTGAATCCCACGTGATTGACCAAGCATTCGAACTGAATCAAATCATCAAGAAATGCGATCTCGGGAACTCTGACTTCGGCCAGTCGAATGTCGCGAGCCGCCGTTTGACTGCCAACTCCAATCGCCCATAAAGAGGTGCGTTCTTTTTTCAATTCCGCGACAGCTTCATTCAAATTCCCTGTACCAGTCGTTGTATGGCCGGTCGCGATTCCATCGGTAATCACAATGATGGATGAGGGTGGTGTTGCCTTGAGTTCGGAGAGAACCTGCTTGACGGCATCACCGGGTTTTGTTTCCTGCCCCGATGATTCCAGTGTCCGCAAAGTTTCCAGTAATTCGGGAAGATCCTGTTCGGAGGTGATCTCTCCTGCATGGAGTGAAATCGCTTCTGCCGCAAAACGATAGACTCGGATTTTATGAGACTCAAGGAGTGTTTTCAGAAACCGTCCCTCTTCGGCGAGTAAGAGACCGCGTGTGATATTAAGGCGTGTCGGCACCTTGCCATCGATGACACTCAAAGCCTGTTTCACCGCCAGTTGCAGGTCGCGCTGCTTGTACTCATCTTTGAGAGACATGCTCTCTGAGGTATCAACGAGAATAACAATCAGTGGATCGATGGTGCGGTTGACCGAGAGTACAGGACGACAAATGAGAACCAAGAGGATGAGCAATACGGTCACTCGCAAAGCCATCAGTGTGATTCGAGACTTGCGGGTCAGTTGGCCAGCGTCCCGGCTGATGACAAACAGAAGCAGTACGGCAATCGCCAAGCATGAGAGCCAACCGAACCAGTCAGGCATCCAGGCCGGCCACGGAGATTCCCAGAGAATCCGCCAAGCGGTCCCTTCTCCCCCTTCTGAAGGAGGAATATCGAGGTATCGTTGAAGCCAAACTGGCAAGAGATTCGCCTAACAGTTTATGTATTATGTGTTTATGAAGAGATGTGGTTTCTGTTGTTTGAAGCAATCAGCTTCCCTAACAAGGACGAATCTACCAACAGTCTCTCACCGAAAGCGTTTCATAATCAGGATTTCGAGGCCCCGGCGTTGCAATTTTCGTCTCTGCCTAGAATAATCGCTCCCTTGCTTCATCGCGAGAGGAGCTTGTTGGTGAAAGAAATTTTCACCAAGTTCGACGCTGCCGACAATCGAGTCAGGGAGCGATTATCCACTCGAACCCGTTAAGAGAGAATTTACGATGCCTACCGTTTCAAAATCCGATCTCCGTAAGCTACGGAAAAAACGCTCACGTCTCAAGAAGAAGGTCAAGTGCCGCTTCTGTCCCGATGGTAAACCGGTTCGTCCCGTTTACGTCGATTACAAAGACGTGAACTTATTAAAGTCTTTGGTTGACCGCGAAGGCAAAATTTTGCCACGTCGCAAGACGGGGACTTCTGCCCTGTATCAACGTGCCGTCCGTTCGGCCATTATGCGTGCCCGCTTCATTGGCATGTTGCCGTTCGTTTCGGAAGACTGAATCAATTCAAACAGCAGACGTTTGAAACCAAGTGAAAACTGGCTTCTCTCGCAGGAGAGTCGCCGGTTTTTTCATGCGCGAAAATCAATCACACATCCGGCAATTCGAATCCTTTCCGATAGGTTCGACCGAGGAGTTGATTGGCTTCGACATCGTTGGTGATTTGTTCTTTCTCGCCGTCCCATTGCAGTGTCTTTTGAGTTCTCCAGGCAATGTTTGCCAAATGGCACATCGATGTACTGCGATGGTTGATTTCGACATCCGCATTCGGTTGTTCGCGAGTTTCCAGACAATCAAGGAAGTTGCCGAGGTGTGCGAGTTCCCGTTCAGCGCCCGGCTCTTTATCGATTTCTTTCGTCCCGCGATAAATCTTATAACCGCTGCTCCCCAAAATCAGAGAGGCTTCCGAGCCGTAGAAGGCGATGCCGAAACTGGAGTCTTCGATGCCTCGACGACACCATGTGCGATGCTCCCATTGGATCACGCCGTCGTCAAAATCGAATTGGGCAAGTTGTGTGTCGGGCGTTTCCTGATCGTCATCGAAGAAATACTTTCCGCCACCACACGAAATGCGAGTCGGTGCATCAATGCCCATTCCCCAGCGAGCGATGTCGAGTGCATGGATGCCGTTGTTACCACATTCACCCGTTCCGTAATCCCAGCGCCAATGCCAGTGGTAAGGAATCAGGTTTTCTTTGTAATCATTTCCGGGTCCGGGACCGGCCCACAGATTGAAATCGAGCGATGAAGGAGGCTCTGTGACTTCTTTGTAACCGATATTTGGTCGCGTACTGTTGATCCAGCAACGGGCCATGTTCACGTCTCCCAAACGACCCGACTTGACGGTTTCAATGGCCTTCTGAAAATCGGCGCCACTACGACGCTGTGTCCCAGTGCCGACAACTCGCTTGTATTTGCGGGCCGCGTCTACCGCACGTCGGCCTTCGATGACGTTATGAGAGACGGGCTTCTCGCAATATACATCTTTCCCCGCTTCACATGCCAGAATTGTCGCCAAGGAATGCCAATGATCGGGAGCCGCACAAACAAGCACGTCCCAATCATCTCGGTCGAGGACCTCTCGAAAATCATCGATCACTTTTGGTTCTTCACGACCGCGGTCGGTCACCATTTTGACGGCAGAAGAGGTGACATTTTTGTCGGGGTCGGCGATGTACGCAATCTCGACATGATCGAACGAAAGGAACCCTTTGATGAGCTGTTTGCCGCGACCGTTGACACCCATCACGAGCATTCGAACCGGTTTTCGACCAGCAGCCGTTGTTTCTGTTTGCGCTTGGGTAGAACTGTTCAGGATCAGAGCGGAGGAGGCTGCCGCTGCTGAAGTGGTCAGAAAGTTTCGTCGATTGTGATTAGACATTGGTATTCCTTCTGAAGACGGGATGTCTTCTTTGTTGCGAATTGTCGCGAGCGCAAATCAGGTAAGCACTATTTTATTCCACGTTTCCAGTCGGCGATAAATAATTGTGCCGATCCATCCGGGCCACGTTTGGTGGCTGTCCACATTAACTTTGTTCCGTCGGGACTAAAGACGGGCAAGACATCGGCGGCTTCATGGTCGGTCACTTGAGTGATCTTCCCGCCGTGAAATTCGGTTTCGGTCCAATCGACTTCCATCATCCACAGGTCAAAATTGGCTCCACGTGGTCCGCGGGAATAATCGGCTCCCGACCAGATGATGTAATCGCCGCTCGGATGAAAATAGGGGCACCAGTTGACCTGTTTGAGATTGTTGGTCAGTCGGATGTCGTGCTTACCATCAACAGAAACAGCACGCACTTGGAGCATATCCTCCTCTTCCCGGTCGCTACGGAAGATGATCCATTTATCATCGGGAGAGAAAAACGGACCGCCATCGTATCCGGGTTGATTGACAACTTGTTTTACATCGCTGCCGTCGGCGTTCATGATGAAGATATCGGGATCGCCATCGCGTGTCGAAGTAAACACGATTTGCTTCCCGTCGGACGAATAACTTCCTTCCGCATCATAGCCGGGAGATTCGGTGAGGCGGGTTAAACCTGTTCCGTCAATTTTGGTCACATAGATTTCCATATGTGGGTCGAAGTCCCATTCGTAGCGACGACGACCGCCGGCGGCCGCCAGTTCGCGGGCTTTCAATTCGGTGGTATCAATATCGGGATCGGAATGGGACGACGCGAACATGACCGATTTCATATCGGGTGTGAAGTAGGCACAAGTCGTGCGTCCACGCCCCGTACTGATACGGCGAGGAACACGCTCGTCTAACTTTTGAACGTAGATTTGATAAAACGGGTAACCGACAGGATATGCCTGATAAACGACCCATTCGCCATCGCTGGAAAAATACCCTTCTCCCGCTCGTGGCAGACCCATCGTGACCTGCCGCAAGTTGGTCATGTGTTCGGATTCAAGTTCCGTTAATTCGAGATACTCGATGGCGGGGCTTGCCTCTTTTTCTGCCGGCGGTTGTCCCCACGCCGAGAGATTCAAAGTCAGTAGTAACAGGCAAAAATTGATTGAAATCAGGCGGGCAATCATGATGGTCTGTCCCGAATTGAGAAGGTAAAAAAATGATTCAGTGTTGAGGAGTGGGAGAGGCGGTGACAAGTGCCAGCCTCTCATCACAATTAAGGTCATGGGGAAGGTAGATGAATTTCTGGAGTCTGTTTTTTTCCAGTGGGAGTTTTGGTGGGCAGGCATGAAGTGAGAAAATCGCTCAGTTCCTGGGGAGTTACTCTTAGGTTTCGATCAAGATCGGCAGAACCGCGAAAAGCTTCTGCAAGACATTGAGCAAACAAGCCATAACCTGCTTCTTCATCTTCCAGGCTTTTCTGGTCAGGTTGACAGGCAGCGATCAGAGTCGTCGATTTGGCACCCGGTACAAGATATTTTAAGGCGTCCCCCGAGGAGGGTTGATTCCGTAAGTCCTGTTCAAGCTCGGCACTGCACACTTCCAATAACAGAAACTTGTTGGTCGTGCTGGAGTTTTCCAGCGGTTCCAAAAGTGTCAGCAAAGAGAGTCCAGTCCCGGTCAGATTGTCTCTGTTTGTATCCTTCACCGCCAAGTACATATTCTCATCTTGAGCCTGGTAGACATGGCCTTTGACAAACACCACAACTTGTGAATCACGACGTGAGAGGGAGACGATTTGACGAATCACTTTGGTGATTTCGGCTTTGGTTTCATCCATCAATACAATCACTCGGTCGGTCGCAAATGCATAACGACTGACGAGAGCCGATTTCAAAAGCTCCACATCGCGGACCGCGTTACTTGCGGGGGGCAATGTTTGATCTGTATAGGATTCATTGGCGATCAGAATCGCCCAGCGATCATTAAGAATGGGACGTTTCGCATCGACGGCGACCGGTTTAGGAGGACTCGATGAGTCATCCCAGGAGATCATCAAACGGTCAAATTTTCGGAGATCATCGGGCGTTGCTTGCCCGCCATTGACTGTGACTTCGGTCGAATTGTCGAGTGAGAACGTGACCTTTTGGCGGTCGTCCTGAGTGATCATGAACTCCCCATTCTCAATCGACTGAACGACTCCGCTGCTTTGTCGTTCTTCGCGTGTTACCAAAACTTCACGAATTTCGACATCATAAACAATTCGGACACGATCACCTTCTTCCAGTTCGGCAAGATCCAGATTAATCTTTTCGCCGCCCGATCCATTCTGTTGAATGATCACATCTTCAGCGAGTGGGAGAATGGTGCCGGTTCCCGAGGAGACGGATCGACCGAAGCGAACCGTCAATTCTGGTGGGTTCGACATCTTGATCTGCGAAATGTACCCGGTCATTTCTTCGGGACGTAATGCGACCAGCTCGCTCATGATGCGTCCGCTACTTCCGGTCACATCAGGCAGGTGTCTCACCCGGACCATGTCGCCATCTTTGAGTTCGACGAGTTGCTTTTGCTGGTTGTTGATTTTGATACGCGGCCGCTCTGGCACTTTCAGAGACAGCGAGCCTCGTTCGGGGCCTTCTTCAATTTCGATGGTGATCCGTTTGCGTTGCATGTCTCGTGTCACCAATCGACCATAAGTGACATCCGGTCGATCGACTGTGATCGATAATTGAAACTTTCCTTCGCTCACTTCACGTTTCTCGACGATGATGCGGTCACTCTTTTCGATTTCTCGAAGCAAAATATTTTCATCATTGTTGCGAAAATAGATCAGAGGAGACTCGCCAACTTTGATTTCGGCAGCCTGCGTGAAATCGACGTTATTATAGATGATGACCTGATTCTCGAGATCAATATCGCGTACGTAACCCACCAGACGAGCCGCCTCCGATGTCCCTCCGTTTGAGCCAGAATCCTTGCCTCCCATGAATACCATGGAAAGTGAAAGGATCATCGAAAAGGCAAATGCGCCTGCGAGCATCATGAGCCTTTTTTTCTCGGCAGGACTTCGTTCACCCTCTTCCCCTTCTTCCTGATCAAGGTTATCGGAGTCACCGAGTGCGGGGCGAACGCTGGTCAGATTGGCGTCAATGTTGAGATCAGACAGTGCTTCGTCAGCCGATTTGTATCGGTCTTTTTGATTTTTGGCAGTGAGTTTTTGAATCACATGTTGTAAATCTTCGGGAACGCCTTCCAGCACTCGATTAATATCAGGTAGCTTCCTGTCGGGAGCGGCATGCCACATCATCCAGGCAATTTGTTCATCGCTTCCAAAAGCCGACAGCCCGGGAAACAGGGAATCAAAATTGGTGCCGCATAAGAGTTCGTAGGCACTGAAACCGAGCGAGTACAAATCGCTGGCTTGTCCGATTTCGCCGAAATCGTCCGAGACGGTTTCGGGAGCCATGTATTTCGTCGTGCCCTTGAGAAGTTCTCCTTCGGAGTCACTGGCACGTCGTGCCAGTCCGAAGTCTCCCAGTTTGATTCGGCGTCGGGCATCGAGCATTAAGTTGGCGGGTTTGATGTCGCCGTGTACGATTCCTTGCGAGTGCAAATATTTGAGTGCTCGCAAACTGTGAGCGAGGGTCGTCCGCAAAGACTTCAAATCCATCTGACGACCACTGATGCGATCTCGCAAATTGGCTTGCATCAATTCCAGAATCACCCAACCTTTTTCGCGATCGAGATCGAACAGGGTAACAATGTTCGGATGTTGCAAAGAAGCAAGAAGCTGAGATTCCTGCCAATAGCGTTCGAGATGTTGAGGCTCGGCCAGAAATCGCTCGTTAATTTGTCGAATCGCCACCTCGCGACCGAGTTCGAGATCGCGCGCTCGAAAGACGGTCGCATACGTTCCCGTACCGATCTTTTCCAGTAGCTGGTACCGATCTTCCAAACTCACGCAAAATCTCCTACGAATCGATGATGACAACCTCGTGTGGCTCTTTCGTAACACCCTCCCAGTTGAGAATTTGTGAGGAGAGCAATTACTATTCTACGGAGAGTTTTCGTCCGAAGAAAGTCGCGATTTGAGATTGTCGAGCGTCTTTGCGTCAGCCGGGTAGATGAGACTGGTCGGTTTCGCGTTGGGACTGAAGTCGAGAGGCGTGATTTGGGTTACACCCGATGGGTCAAAAATTGCCGGGATTACCCAAATTTCCCCTTGGGAAATCTGTTCTGGTCGGAATCCCTTCACCACAATTGTTTCCTGGTCCCAATCACCTTTGAGCAGTTCTTTGACCTGAAAGTCGGCTTCAGTTCCACTCACTTTTTGGACCTCTCCCACAAACACCAGTTTGGATTGATCGACTTGTCGCGAGTTAATCAAAACAGGGTTTGAAGTCGCCAACGCCAAACCAATCATCGAGAGTGCATAGAGAGCAAACAGTCCGCACGCCGCCCAAAAGGGTTTCGGTGGTGACGAGTCTTCAACAGTCTCGCTTGGCGCATGATTCGCGGCGGCTGAATCGTCCATGAAAGTCCCATTCAAAAAATCCGATCAACAGACTTAGTCTTCAAATGCTCTTGTCGTGCTGATGTGGTACTTGTGGTCGAATTCTTGTTCAAAAGAGTAGAGACCGCAGAAGTCCGAGAGAGAATCAGATTCGTTCTTCTTCATTTCCCCACGTTCGATCAACTCAAACACGAGGCGTCCAAAATCTTCCGTCGATTCGATGCCCCATTGACGAAAAACGGTGCAAGCCATCAATCCGAACTGTTTGAGAGCCAGTTGGCGGATTCCTTCGAGAAGTTCGGCACCGCTGATGTGGGTTTCTTCTTCGTCATTCACTTGCTGAGCATGTATCCGACGTTGTGTTTGATGCAGGGCATCGAACACAAACTTGTAAGCGCTGCGAGGATACTGATGCCGACGTAACGAAGACGTTGTCATGGTTTCACGCTTTATGTAAACCCGTATGATCTTTGAAGATCGGGTGGGAAAATCTCATCTTTCACAGTCAGTCAGGCCAATCAGCCTGTGCCCTTAGTATAGATTTTGAATTGGCAACTGGAAAGTGGGAATTTGGCTCTCAGGTAAAAAGGGTTTAATTTTGAAGACTCAGCACGTTATTCTCCGCTGAATCCGAACAATTTTCGCCAGAAAGAGGCTCTTATTTTATTGCCAGAAAATTCAGGACTTGCTTTTGGAACTGCCGGAGACCACGGTGAAAATGTCGCTGGCATCGGTCATCTTTGTCGTCCCTCCTTCATAGTTAACCAACACTTTTTGGGCTAAAATTTCCTGTGCGACCACCCGTCCCTGACCTTCCCGTGTCATCACGGTCGCACCCACTTTGGGAAGTTCGCGCTGATACTCTTTATAGGTATCATACTCGTATCGCAAACAGCATTTCAGGCGACCACAACGCCCCGAAATTTTATTCGGGTCGAGAGTGGCCTTCTGCATTTTGGCCATTTTCATCGAGACGGGAGGCATCTCGTTGAGATGCGTATTGCAACAGACTGGCTTTCCGCAGTCACCATAATCGGCGAGCAGTTTGGCTTCATCCCGAACGCCGATCTGCCGCATCTCGATTCGTGTATTGAATTCGCGAGCGAGATCTTTGACCAATTCCCGAAAGTCGACACGGTTCTCGGCGAGATAATAAAAGATGATCCGCTCACCGCCGAAAACATGCTCAACATCCACCAACTGCATCTGCAATTTACGCTCGGTAATCATGTCGCCACAACGGGTGAATTCTGAACGTTCTTTGTGATCAAGTTCATCGCGAGATTTGAGGTCTTGTTCATCGGCCACTCGTAGAATGCGCCCCGCACTTTTTTTCGAGTTGAGATACTTGCGTGTCATCTCACTCGCTTCGGAGAGAACTTCTCCCCATTCGATGCCGCGATCAGTGCGAACCAGAATTTCCTGGTTTCTCAGATACTCATCGCTGGGGCGACAAGAGAATTCGCCGATGGACCTCATCGATCCGTAACGTACAATGAATGAATTAGCCATAAGATTTGATGTATATGTTGATCCCCACTTGAGAAGTGGGAGAATTGATGGGAACAGGAATGGAATCGGTCTCTGACTCCATTCATCTCTATTGATCGAAGATTTAAAGTATAACCACAGAATGACTCACGATGCGAGTTGGATTTTCAGGATTCAAATCTCACCAATCGTCCGAAATCCCTGCTATTGGAAGGGTACTTCGTGTCGGGAGCGCGGTCTGTCTGTCGATATTTTGTGGCTGCCGATTAGAAACGGCCACTTCATTGGATGAGTCGGAGACCGAGAAGAAAGTTGAAATGGCAGTGCCAACGGGTCGAACGGCCAAAACTTACGACGGATTAACGGTAGAACAGTGGAGAATTCGTCTCAAAACGCTCGGCCCAAGTCTTCCTGGAGCCGACGCAGCCGTTCCGGGACTCGCAGAACTGGCCGCCGACACGAATGTTTCTCCCGTTGATCGTCGCCAGGCCACAATGATGATTGGCCGGTTGGGTTCACCAGGCTTGAAAGCATTGCCGACATTGAGAACATTGCTCAAGGAGGAGCCAGTCGATCAATATGCTCCGGCTGCGTGGGCCGCCAAAGCGATTGCTTTGCTTGGCCCTGCCGCCAAAGAGGCGACTCCCGATTTAATCGTCAGGTTAGAATCTTCTACCGCTTTGCTTGAGTCCAGACTCGCTTGCCTGGAAGCGTTGGCTCGAATTGGTGGAGTGCATGTTGATGTCATCCCGGCCCTTCTGAAGCAACTGAAATCTCCGTCCCCTCAACTTGGTCCGCATCAACAATTGGAAATACAAATGGGTGCGATAGACGCGATTTTTCTTGTCGGGCCCGATGCGGCCATTGCCGTTCCTCGCCTGATGGATCTCCTCGATCATCCGCACGATCTGATAAGGACCAAAGTTGTGCAAGCGTTAGGAGCCATCGGGCTTTCTGCGAGTCCGGCGGCATCGGCGGTCGCGGAAAAGTTGGTCTTTGATGACGCAGAGGAAGTGCGAAGAGAATCGGCTTTGGCGCTCGCACAGTTTGGGAGAGACGGGGAGCAACTGTTAAGAGGATTGACCGAAGACGAAGAGCCGATCGTCAGGGAATTCAGCGTTTCTGCTTTGGGAAAAATCACTCCACAATCTGCGGAAATCTTGTCTGTGCTGACCGGTTCTCTCGACGATGAAGTTGATCGAGTTCGACTTGTTGCCGCGAAAGCACTTTTGAGCAGTCCCCAACAACGGGATCGAGTCATCTCGACGTTGACCGACTTATTGATCAACGCCGACCAAAAGACTCGTCGCTCGGCTGCCGATTTGTGTATCGAGATGAAGCTTAACGAGAAAGAGTGGTCTCTCTTGGAAGTAACGATAAACTCGACCATGGATGATGAGTATTTAATCCGTTTATGGACATCGATGCAGAAAAGTCGTCCATAAAAAAAGCACCACTCGTTTAACAAGTGATGCTTTTGAGATTTTGGGAAATGGTCAGCAGCCGATCAGCTCTGTTTCCAATTCTTCATTTTTGAATTCAATTTCGGCACCTTCGTTTGCCCAGAGCATTTCATCTCGCACGATACGGCAGTCTTGCGGTGCTTCGATGCCCAAGCGGACTCTATTTCCTTTGACAGAAACGACCGTCAGCACGACATCATTACCGAAGTGAATCCGTTCACCTGCTTTTCGACTAAGTACGAGCATTTCTAATCCTCCTTGAGTTAGGTCAACGCATCTCCTGTACCAAGTGCTCTACTTGATGGTGGCTGATTACGGGAAACCACCTTTATGACAGAATCCTATGTGTCTGGGGAAATTCGTCAAGCTCCTTAAGGAAAGGGAAAACCCTGATAGATTGAGGTGAATTGGACAGTGAAAGAAGAGGTTTGCTTCCTAACTATAATTAAGACAAGGACTTTGGTCAAAAGAACACGTTAGAATAGGATGCTTGCGCAAACTGAGAATCCACAAAAAATTTGCGGAAAATTTTGAATTTAGAACATTTCATTCAAGTTTTGAGTGGTTGGACACCGCTATTTAAGGGTTTTGACCGCTTCGGCAACTTCTTCGACATGTCCGTCTACCTTCACTTTGGGCCAAATTTGGGCCAGCTTGCCGTCGGTTCCAATCAGAAATGTTGCCCGCTGGACACCCATCGATTTCTTGCCGTACATATTCTTCTCGACCCACACTCCATACTTTTCACAAATGGCATGATCGGTGTCAGAGAGTAAGGGGAAATTGAGGTCATACTTGGCCGCGAATTTTTCGTGGGACGCCGCATCATCGGTGCTGACACCGAAGATTGTCGCTTTGAGTTTCTTAAAGCGAGAGAGGCTTTCCTGAAAACCGCACGCTTCCTTGGTGCATCCCGGTGTGTCATCGCGAGGATAGAAATAAAGCACGACGGGGCCTTCTTTCAAGGCGTCACTGAGTCGATATTTGGCTTCTGGATAACCGGGCAATGTAAATTTAGGGGCCGATTTTCCGACTTCAAGGTGCGTATTTGTTGGCATGAGCTTTCTTCTTTCTGCTGAGATTTTGAGATCTTGAGAGTGTGAGTCGCGCTCAGATAATGACTCGACAATCGGTTTTCGACTTTGATCGGGTCAAATTGACGACAATTTCACAGAGTCATCCTAGGCATTTTGACAACTTCCGGCAAACCTGTAAATTTCTCTAAAAAATGTCCTAAGCTGAATATTGATTTGTAGTTAGGGGTGATGTTCTGTTCTCACGATTGTCGCAATAATGTGATCAGATGAGAGAGGTCTGGTCTTGAGAGTCGTTTTAGCTTCTTGACCCGCGCGAATGGTCGCCCCATAATGTTCCACCTTTCCAGAAAATATTTCCCCCGGAAACTGCTGACCCAAAGAGATTTCGATGAACAAAAAAGAATCTGCCAAATATAAAGAGATGTTACTCGAATTAAAGGCTCGTGTCCGAGGGGATGTGGAGCAGCTCACGGACGAAGCACTCACGGGCCATGATGGTGCCTCGGGTCAAAATAGTCCGACTCACATTGCCGAACTGGGGACCGATGCTTACGAACAGGATTTCGCCCTGAGATTTGTGGAAAACGATCAGGAAATTCTGGCTGAGATTGATGCTGCTCTTGAGCGAATTGCGGAGGGAACCTATGGTGTCTGCGAAAGCTGCAAAGAAGCAGGTCGTGCTCCTTCTAAATCACAGATTCGCAAAACGCGGCTGAAAGCTATTCCCTACGCACGTAACTGCATTGAATGCGAACGGAAACGCGAAGAACTCTCGATATGAAATCAGTTCCCGCAAGCAGGCAACTGCTGTTTTGGGTCATTGTGGTGGCGACTTGCGGGTGGGATCTCTATTCCAAACACTCGGTCTTTACCAAACTTGGATTCCCGGATGGAATCAGCCCGTGGGTGAAGACATTCTTTGGTGGTGGTGTTATCTATCGTCATCACACAACCTTTAATCACGGTGCGTTGTGGGGAGTCGGACAAGGGCTCTCTCTCGGTTTTGCCGCCTTGAGCTTGGTTGCGGTCGTCGCAGTGCTTTACTGGTTATTCATCAAAGGGCACGCGCGCAGTTTGTGGTTGACCCTCTGTCTTGCTTCCATCATGGGAGGCACCTTGGGAAATCTCTATGACCGCCTGGCATTACATGGTTGCCGAAACGCGGCCGGTGATCTCGAGTACGCGGTTCGCGATTTTTTGCGATTTGAATTGTGGGGCTATCATTGGCCCGTTTTCAATTATGCCGATGTATTTCTGGTGACGGGTGCTGCCATGCTCTTTATCTATTCGCTTCTGTATGCCGAAGAGAACGAAGATAGTTCCAGTGTCTCCTCCGACACGAAAGAATCGCTGACTCCCGAAACGGCCACATAGAGCAACCTGGCCGGTTTCAATCAAATCAAGATTCGGAATCGGCCTGATAAGGGTTGATGGTCGGATTCAACCGACAGAAGTAGATGCCGAGTTCGTACAAGATGATGAGCGGAACCATCATCATGATCATGCTCATCGGGTCGGCAGGCGTCAGGAACATCGAGAGTGTGGCAATAATCAAAATCGCCAGACGACGTTTTTCCCGATAGCCTTTCACGGTGACAAACCCCATTCGCTCGACAAAATACATCACTAGGGGCAATTGAAAGCTGATGCCGAACATGACCGGCAGCACCAGTGCGAATGAGATCCATTCCGAGAGACGAAGCTGCGGAGCGACGCCGATCTTGGAGTTAAAGTCGAGTAGAAACTCCAACACGAACGGAAAGACGGCGAAGTAACAGAAGACCGCACCTAAAGAAAACAGAAACATGCTGGTTGGCAGAAAGATGAAGACGTAACGCTTCTCGTGTTCGTAAAGACCGGCCGCCACAAAGAGCCACATTTGATACGCGATCCAGGGGAAGGCGAAGACCAACCCGGAAACAACGGCGACCTTCAAATAGATCATGAATGCTTCCTGCACATTCAACGTGATCGGTCGGTTCGAGTTATCGATGGTTTGCTGGAGTTCCAGGAATGCGGGTGACTTCAAGCGCAGGGTAAATTCTTCTGCAGGAGCTTCCGACTTTTCTGCTTCCTCGTTGTCGTCGGCTTCTTCTTTTTCTTCATTGGGAAGATCGAATGAAATTTTTGCTTCGGGGTCAATTTTGTAAATCAATTTTGCCAAATCGTCGCGCGAAAAGGTAACGTCAATCTCACTCCGCTTGGGGGCTTCAGGAGTGCCGTCATCTGTCGGAGCGGCAAAAAATTCTCCGCTCAGCATGTAGCTCCAATACTCCAGAAGTCGTTCCCAGACGGGCTTGCTCTGGAGTTTGTCGGCCTCTTCATCGAATTGCAGAGCCTGTTGAGAGTGATGATCGCGGAGTGCTTTATCGATGGGCCGGCGGATGATATCGACCACCGTATCCGCGAAAAACAGCATGACCGACACGCTTAAGATCAACCCCAGCAACCCTTTGAAGAGATGCACTCTGAGCGCTTCGAGGTGATCCCCGAAACTCATTGTGGAGTCGTCAAAAAGGTCGATCGATTTAGGCATGGCGTGTCATCTCAGTGGAAGGGAATTCCAACTGAACAGGGCAGGTCTTAATGAGGAGTGTCAGTGCGAATTGTTATCAATCTTGTTTGATGTCAACAAATCTCAATAACACCTTATTGGTAAAGAGTTTGAACCTTTATTAGGCAATGCCGACTCGTTCCTGTCAACAGTCTCACATCGATGCATGCGATGTTTCCCTCTCTCCAAGCGTTTTTCTCTGCGAAATTCTCCCGGAAGCGTTTATCATGGGACAACGAACCCACTCAATCGATCATTAATACTGCATCGATTGAGTAATGACTTCCGCAGTTGATCTGGCCTGTCAGAGGAGAAATTGATGCTCATTAGAGGATTTTCGGCTGCCAGGTTGATCGTAGCTTTCATTCTGTTCTTGCCAATGCTGTCTGCCCAGGCGACCGCTGAGAAAGTCACCAAGGTCTTGATGACTCAGGACGACTGGCCAATCAAAGTCTCTTACTATCCTTCTGATGCTGGCAAAGAATCGCCGGTTGTCGTGTTTCTTCATGGTGTCGGAGAGCATCGAGGGTATTGGGAAGTGCGGGACAAAAGTTGGCCAGAAGATCTGCAAAAGAAAGGGATTGCCAGCATCACGGTCGATCTCCGAAAACAGGGTGAAAGTAAACCTCCCGGTGCAGGGACTCTCAAGCTGACGGCAGCCGATTATCAAGCGATGGTGACCTCTGATATGGAAGCCGTCAAACAATTCATCTTCGAGGAACATCAGGCCGAGCACCTCAATATGAGAAAAATGTCGATCGTGGCTTCTGAAGAAAGTTGTTCGGTCGCTTTGATTTATACGGCAGTTGATTGGGCGAAAAAACCTTGGGCCGATTCTGCCGACGTTTCTGCCAGAACTCCCCGCGGACAAGACATTCGTTCGCTTGTTTTGATTTCACCCGTCAAGAAAGTTCCCGGCTTACCGCTCGGAAAAGCGATCAGCTCCCTGCGTCTCTCAGAGAAAGAGATCGCACTGCTGACACTCGTTGCGGTCAATGATCAAGATGATGAAGGCGCCGCCGATGATATCTATCAAGAGTTCAAAACCGCCGAGCAGAGTCCGCGTGTGTTCAAATTGGAACTCAACGGGGATTCTCGAGGAATCGCGATGGCCATTCAGGATCCGCGAGCCGCGGCCAGTTTCTCGAACTTCCTGGAAAAATACCTCAGGGAGCGCGAGGAGGAATGGGTTGACCGAAAAAGCCCCGCAGATACTGGCTCGGAATGACAGGTGTTCTGTCTTGGTGGACAGACCCTAAACACCTATTGTCAAATTATTTGCGGTTGATCTATGATTCGCGAGTGTGATCCTGGATCGCCTTCGTAAAAGGGAATGTTGTCTACCTCACAGACTCATATTGCTCGGACGCCGATACTTCACACAAATTACGGCATGATTCCGTTTTATAAACAGAGCCCACATAATGACTTTCTGAATCGTAAAGAATGTGACCAACTTGATTGGTCCAAGAAGTTCATTATCCCACCGCGAAAACATTCAGGTTTGAGCATGAGAATCTTCCTCACCACACTTTCGGCGATTGTCTTTCTGTCGAGTTCATTACTTGCACAAGATGATCAATCTCCGCAGAAACTACCGGGATTGTTCCAGCTCGATCAGCCGAAGAGTAATCTCGACTTGAATTTGAACCTCGGGGGCGGACCGCCCAAGTTCGGAGAGATCGATTCCGGCCCTGTTTTTTCTTCGAGCCTCGAAGCGCCCGAAAATCCCAAAGCGGGCGATATCGTGACTTTGAAACTGTCCGTGAAGGTTCCCAGTGATTCCTACACCTACTCTCAAAGCGACACTTTCTCGGGCCGCACAGCAATAAGTCTGAGCGAGACTTCGGGTTTGGTTCCCGTGGATGAGCAGTTCGTTCCCGATCGTGCTCCGAAAAATGCCTACGATCCTACGCTCGAACAAGACCTCGAAAAGTTTACGAAAGACGTGACGTGGTCGCGCAAGTATCGAATCCTTCCCGGTGTCTCTGAGATCAAACTTGTCGGCAAGATTCGCTTTCAGATCTGCAACACTCAATGCATCCCCTACAATGAGCTGATTGAAGAATCTCTGGCGGTGGAGGCTTCTGCCGCACCATCGGCGTTGACGACTTATGCGTTACACGGTCGCCCTACAAATTCAGGAAAACCGGGGCCTGTGGAGATTTCATTCAATCTCTTGCCGGCAGGTGCGCAACCCGGCGATGAAGTGACGCTTAGTGTCAGTATGAAACTCGATAAAGGTTGGCACGCATATGCTCAATCTCAAGAAGAAGGCCCCGGAGGAACGCCAACCTCATTTGACTTACAAAGCTTCCAAGGATTGATCGACGTTGGTGGAGAATTTGTTGCCGATCAGCAAGCGGAAATCAAACAAAATGAACTGACCAAGGATTTGATAGTCGAACAGCATCTCTATCACGATACCGTGACCTGGCGTCGCGCGTTTGTGGTTGATGATTCGGCTGCCGAAACGGGTTACGGAATACAGGGAGCGTTGTTGTATCAAACATGCACTGACCAAAAATGTCTCTCACCACAGGAGCTCCCTTTCGCATTGGGGACACTGAACGCGGCTCAACCAATTTCGCAGCTTACCACCTTTGAACCGATTGATACGGATAACTTTGAGCTGGAAGAAGAGCAGGGGAGTTTGGGTCTTTTTCTTGTGTACGCCTTTTTCGGTGGATTGATTTTGAATGTGATGCCGTGCGTCTTGCCGGTACTGGCGATTAAAATTCTCAGCTTCGTCAAACAGGCGGGCGAAGATCGCTTCCGAGTGTTGCAGTTGAATATCGCCTACTCGTTGGGTGTGATTATGGTGTTCCTCTGTCTGGCCTCATTGGCGGCGTTTCTGGAAATGGGTTGGGGTTCTCTCTTCCAACATGCGGAATTCAATCTCGTCATGGCGTGTCTCGTCTTTGTGATGGGATTGAGTTTGCTGGGCGTGTTCGAAATTCCGATTCCCGGATTAGCGGGGAGTGGAGCACAAAAAGAAGGGCTACCGGGTGCGTTTCTCACCGGTATCTTTGCCACGTTTCTGGCGACTCCCTGTAGTGGACCGCTGATGGGTGCGACGTTGGGTTGGTCAGTCAAACAGCCGACACACATCATTTATCTCATTTGGGGAGTGATGGGCTTGGGGATGGCTTCTCCCTATTTAGTGGCAGGTTTCTTTCCTGCAACCATTCGCTGGTTACCCAAACCGGGAGCCTGGATGGTTCGTTTCAAAGAAATTTCCGGCTTCGCTTTGATGGGGGCCGTCATCTGGATCATCTCCTACACCAGCACCGATTTGATCGTGCCTGCGATGATCATGATGATCGGTCTTGCCTTTGGTTTGTGGATGATTGGTAATCTGTATGATGTGACGACACACATCTCTCATAAAATGCGTGTGCGAGTCATTGCGATGCTGGTGACATCAGTCATTGTCTATTTTGGTTTCAATCAGATTCCGAGTGGCGCGACACAAGTCGCCAAGGTTCGCTCTGATCAAGAGGCGGGGGCAACGCAATCCACTGGTCAGCAGACTGTTGACTCATCACGACAAGCCGGAAATCACTCTAAGCATCATGGTGAGCATGGATTGCCTTGGAAAGACTTTTCCGAATCGGCACTCCAAACCGCGCTCCGTCAAAAGAAGACGGTTTTGGTTGACTTCACTGCCGATTGGTGTTTGATCTGCAAGCAAAACGAACGCGAAGCACTAAATACGCCGGAAACCTTGAAAGTGATTCAAGACCAAGGAGTTGTTCCGCTCTACGCAGATTTCACGAATGAAGATGAATTCTTGAAATCCTGGTTGAAGAAGTTTGACAGCATCAGTGTCCCGCTGACAGTGATTTTCCCCGGAGACAATCCGAAGCAGCCAATCATCATTCGGGATAAGTACAGCCAAAGCTATTTGCTGGAAAAGTTGGAAGAAGCGACCACGACTTCCAAAACCGCGATGTCTGAATGAATCGCGGTTTGACAACTCTCTCCAAAATAGTTCATTGGCAAAGTTGAAGTCCTGGTAAGACTTTACGGTCCTGCCGGGAATCCATAAGTTCACCTGCGCAATGAATTCAACGAACGCTCATCATTTCTTAAGGAATGAGCCAATAATCGGTCTTCCGAATCAGAATTGATGGAAGACTCTTGCCGAGTTCTTTCTTTCTGAGGCTCGCAGGGGATCACCAGAAATTTTCCGGGATCCTCAAGTCTTACGCTCATCTTCACAAAATGAACACATTTCTTGTTTATCTTTTCTCGGGACTGGATGACCAAGACGGTTTTGCGAGAGCGCTTGGATTCAGTTCATTACGAAGAAACCCAACACTCAGAAAGGAGAGAGTCCTCATCAGGTAACTTCATTCAATTCATTTTTGTTTCAACGTCTGTTTGGTTAACACAACACAAAATTGCACACTCTAAGGAAGAGAAACCATGAAGAAAATGTCTGCCAAGTCTCAGAAAGCTCGCAGCGGTTTTACGCTGATCGAGCTGTTGGTGGTGATCTCGATCATCGCCGTTTTAATTGCTTTGCTGCTCCCCGCGCTGCAATCGGCCCGTGAAGCGGCTCGTAAAACGCAGTGTAAAAACAACCTGCGTCAAATCGGAATCGGCCTTCACGCCTTCTCCGACTCCGCACCAACTGGTGCCCTTTGCACCGGTGCGTTCGACTACCGTCGTGACGGTTGTGTCGATACTTGGGGTTGGGCTGCTGACCTGAAGAAAATCGGTGCTGGCAACGCCACTGAAATGATGTGTCCTTCGTCTCCACTTCGTGGAATCGAGAAATTGAACGACCTCCTTGGCGCGGATTCAACCGACGCCAAAGATGGTGCACCACTGACTCGTCTGAATGACGGCTTCTGTTCAGTCTTCGATTCAACAGCAACTGGTTACCTGGCGACTGCTGCTGATCGTCAAGGTTTGATTGCTGAAAAAATTCGGGAAGGTTACAACACCAACTACGCTTCCAGTTGGTACATGGTTCGTACTCAGATCACAGCGTTTGTTAATGGCGCGGGTGATATTGCAGAGACTGCCCCTGTCGGCGGTACAACTGCTGGAACACAACAGTACAAAGGTTTGAACGGAACAAAAGGTCCGATTCGTCAAAACGATCTGTCCAACTCCGATGTTCCTTCATCTTCGATCCCATTGATGGGTGACGCCGCTCCTGGAGACATCGACGAAGCCGTCTTGGTGATCGGTCTTAATGATGATCTCCCAGAAGGTTCACGTTTGTGTGAATCCTTCAATGATGGTCCTGCAACTTTCAACGGTATGTCAGGCATCGACCTCATCTCCGATGGTGTCGTTGTGGTTTCCACAATTCCTGATAACCCCGGTATTGCGGGTGGTGGATCAAACACCTTCCCACGAATTGGTCAAACGATCCTCGACGGTGCCGGTGCAACGGATGCGACTCTTGACGGCGACGTTGATGTGGCAGCCTTTAGTTCTGGTTCATTGTGGTTGCAAGATACTCGTGACTGGAATGCCGTTCACGGAAACACCTGTAACATTTTGATGGCTGATGGTAGTGTCAAATCTCCTGAAGACATCAATGGTGACGGATTCCTGAATCCTGGATTCCCTGTCTTGGGTTACAATGCGGACGAAACTGTTCGAGCTGCAGAAGTCGGTTACACCGATGGTGTGGTTGAACTGAATCCTTTTGAAGTTTATTCCGCAAGCTTCTTGAATATTGAAATCATCGCTAAGCAGAAATTTGAGTAAGTCCCTGCTTAGAATTGGTTTTACAATTTGAATGATTTTTCACCTGATGGTGATCTCTCGCATTTCGCCAGGGGATGGTATTCAAACCGTCCCCTGGTTTTTGCGATTTCAAAACCAAATGAATTTGCCGACTGATCGCTTGATATTGAAAGTGTTTTCATGAGCACCCACTCAGACTTTTCCAATCTCGATTTGGATGATCTGCTCAGCCTGGCCGAAGATCTGGAACCGAATGAAACCGTATCGGGCTTGGATACTGATAGAGTCACTCACAAGCCACATGTTCAGCGTGATTCCCCATTGAATGGTTCCGCTGTTTCTCAAACACCTCCAGCAATCAATGGTGAGAAGCCTGCACCTTCCAGGACTTCTTTGGTGACCAATCAAACTCATTCTGGGGCGACCAACAATATGGAATCGTCGACTCCTCTTCCCGCCAACGGTTCAGCTTTCATTCGGCTCTCTTGTTCCTGTGGGTATCGGATGCGTCTGAAACAGAATAAAGCGGGTACGAAAATCAAATGCCCCAAATGCGAGACCGCTTTACTTGTTCCCATTGGTGATGGAGCCAGGCAAGGACAGGTACTCTCTTCAGCGGTCGCGGGTTATGAGTCTGCTTGGGAAAAGCTCACGACGGAACTTGCTCAAGAGATCAAAAACCTTTCTGAAAATAAATCGTTGAGCGGCTTCGCGATGCGATCTCTGAGAAAATCTGTCGAGAAAGTTTCCACCGAACGATACGACATCGATCACGTTCGTGAAGCGATCAATCAGCTTGGCGAATCCGAAGACACGCGTGCGTATCCAATACTCGAGACATTGTGGGAGGAGGAACCTCCCAACTTACAGTCTGCAATTTTGGGAGCGATGGGCCAATCTAAGGATCCTCGCGGGACCTTGTTTTTACTTCGATTATTGAAGAACCCGATTTCTGAAATACGTTTGGCGGCGATTCAGAGTCTCGCTTTCACTCGTGACGCTCGTGTGGTTTCCTTACTGGTCTTTTTTGGTCAATCCCACCCCGAACTCAAGTATGCTGTGGGTGATAGCCTTCTCAAAATGAAGGAAGATGCCATCGATCCTCTGATTGATTTGTTGAAGTCGCAGGATCCCAAAATCGTTTCGGAGTCAGTCGTTCTTTTGGGCCGCTTAAAAACTCCCGATGCGATAAAGCCTTTGATGGAAGTCTTTCAGACTCATCCAGGCCCCATTCAAGGACAAGTTGCTGAAGCCTTTGGGTTGATCGGGGAACCCAAGTGTATTCCAACACTCGCTCCACTTTTGAAAATCCCTGACGCGAAAATTCGTGTTCAGGCAGCATCGGCAATGGGACGAGTTCCTCACCCCGGGTGCTTGAAAGAGTTAATCGATGCCTTGAACGATCCCAATCCCGAAGTCAAAAAACGATGCGCTATGGCATTGGGAGAAATTGGCGATAATCGTGCCGCTGCAGGGCTTTCCAAATTACTCACAGAGTCGGAAGCCGAATTGAAAATTACGGCTGCAGAGTCGCTGGGGCGCATTGGAGATGCTCAAGCCGTTCCCTATTTGATCGAAATGACTCACGACACGGATGAATCTGTTGTCCTGAAAGCGTTGGGTGCGCTTCGTAAGCTCAAGAGTCCAAAATCAATTGATCCTTTGACTCAATTGTTGGATCACGAATCGAGTCGAATTCGACAACGATCCATCGATGTACTGGGTCAGGTTGGAGATGCGGTTGTTGCTGAGCAGCTCGAACAAATGCTTCGCAACGATCGGTCGGAAGATGTGCGTGCTGCCGCCGCAAAGGCGTTGGGAGAGATTCGTGATCCTGGATCGGTCGATTCATTGATCGATGCGTTACATGGTGCCTTTACCGTCCGTTGTCGCGCGATTGTCGCATTGGGGGAGATTGGTGAAGAGTCTGCTTTGGCCCCGTTACTCGCGATGTTGAAAGAACCAGCTCCCGAGATTCGCTATCATGCGACGCAAGCACTTGCCCAGATGAAACACGAGTTGGCGGCCAAAAATATTGAGCCGTTATTGACGGACTCTAATGCGATGGTCAGGCGAGGAGCAGCAAAAGCTCTCGAAACACTGGGGCATGGTGACGCCGAAGCGCTGTTAGGTTCTACGACAAAGCAAGGTGTTCGTCGAGGATTCCAACAACTGAAGAACGTATTGGCGGCGATCTCTCCCGGCGAAATGGCGGATACCATTCAACATGGTTCGATGTTCCTCAAAGCCATGACGGTTCTCATCATGGCCTCTCCGTTCTTACTGGCGGGTGGCTATTATTTGTTCTTGAGTGGAGGCTCCTCCAGTCAGTCGGGATTATTGATTCGTGGTAATGTGGCATCGCTCGATATTACTGCTGATGGCTCTCAATTAGTTGTCGGCCGAACAATGGGGGTGGTTGAAATTTGGGATATCACGTCCAAAACCCGCACTGAGATCTTCAAACCGTTTTCCCAAGGGAGCGAAATTATCGGCGTTTCGTTTGTTGCTGGCAAAGATCAGGTCGTGGTAAGTAACGGAACAGCGGTCGGTGGATACGACCTCGCTCAGCAGGTGGTCCTGTGGGAAGTTCCCGTTTCCAAGGGGAAGATTCAAACGTTCCAGCCAACCCGTGATCGCGAGAATTTGATGATCACCACCTCTGCAGGAATTGTGACTTTCCTGGATATCACAACCGGTAAGCCGATTGGAGCAGGGGCCATATCACTCCCTCCAAATTTAGTAAAACTGACGGAGCTTTCCAACAACGGCACTATGATTGCGTGTTCTGGTGGTCGAGATCCCATCAAAGTTTGGTCCACTGCCGATGGAGCAGAAATCTATGAATATAATTTATTTCCCGGCACAAACATTCTCGCGATGCAATTTTCTCCAGATGATCAATATTTGGCTGTATCAGATGACGAAGGATTTCTGAAAGTCATTGAAGTGGAATCAGGAAAGATGTTTTATTCGCTTGAGGAACCAGAAATTTCGCCAACGGGTCGCCCGGTTGCCTTCTCTCGATTGTTTTACAATACAGATGGAATGGAACTCTTCGGATTTCTTGCAAAGGATTTGGCAACAATTCACTTGGAGTCGGGATCGCTTGAACGCCAGGAGATCAGCGGCACATCCGGTGCAACAGCGTTTGTGAGTCAGCCCGGAGGAACTTTGCTGGCATTGGGGAAAGATGACGAACCAGAAGTTTATGTGGTTGATCGTATCTCTGGGGACACTCAAAGATTCAATTTCATCCAACGCTGAATTTTCTGGGATCACTTTTCAGGGTTTGCTTTCCCTCTCCGAAAATACCGGTCCACCAGTGATTCGTCTGGTGGGGGTGTCAGCGACGCCACAACGAATGTCGTCACAAACGAGACAAACAGGCCGATCACGATGGGGTCGATTCCCATCGGTTGCCAAGCTTTGAAGAACGAACCGTTGATCTTCATACCCGCTGCGTACATGGAAAAATGAGCGGCAAACCCGGCCAGCATTCCACCATACATTCCTTCTCGATTCATGCGTGGCCAGTACAGAGCAAATACAATGGGTCCCAGGAAACAGGCAGAGAGACCACTGCCGGTGTAAACGATGATGTCCTGGAGGAAGCGTGGTGGGTTGATGGCTCCCGCCATTGCGATCACTCCGATGATGAGCGTCGTGAGATAGCTCATGTATTTGATTCGAGTATCTGACGCATCCGGGTTAATGTTTCGCTGATAGATATCCCGAACAACGGCTGATGAAATCATGAGCAGAAAACTGTCAACGGTCGACATGATGGCCGCAAAAGGAGCCGCCACCAATAAACCGGCCAACCACGCCTGACCTGCATTGGCCGTCAGTTCGACAGCAATTCGTGGCATGATGCTGTCCGGGTCGAGTTCCAGTCCGGGTAACAAAATTCTTGCCGAACAGAAGATCAAGACCAGCGGAAAATAGATCATCGAGTAGTACATGGCCACAGTAAAGATCGACTTCTTCAAAGTGATCGAGTTATTAAATGCCATCAAACGAACCATATTACTGGGCTGGCCGCTGCCCGAAATGGCCCACATGAAGAAGAATGAAACCGCGACCGAAAATGGCAAGAATCCCAAAGAAGTCATCAATGACGTCTCATCTTTCTTCAACTCCTCTTCGGATTTGTTTTTCAGATCGGGGCCCGCAGGACCTGGACCCATTGCATAAACTCCCGGCTTGCCGGCTCCGTACGCATCTTCACGCTCAACAATCACTTCAAAGTCGAGATTCATTCCCGGGATGTTATTCAGCGTCGCCGTCTCGATCTGTTCGACTTGCTGCAAGGCAGACGTGACTTCCGAACGACTCGACGTATCCCGACTGGCTTCTAATGCTGACATTACTTCTGATCGAAACGTGGTGAGTTCATCCTGTTCTTTTAACCGTTGAAATTGGCGTTCAATTTCAATCGGCGTGGTCAGTTCGACATAGCGGATTTCCTGTGTGGAGACTTTCGATTCTCCCTCTTTTTGAGCGGGAAGAATGATGGGCGTATTGAGTCTCAGTAATCGCATACCCTCTTCGGCTTCGGAATCAAGAATCACCCAACGGGCATTGAGCGTCTGTGGTTGATCTAACGGAAGTGAAGAAGTGACGTTCAGAAAACCAACCTTAGGCGGCGTCATTTCCCGGAACTCACTCGCCAGCTGGCTGGTGCCACCAACTTGATACAAAGCCAAAGGCAGCATGATGATGACACCAATCACCATGACGACTCCCTGCATCACGTCAGTCCAGACGACGGCATGAAAACCGCCATAAGTCGTATAGGCAATGACGGCTACGGCAAAGAGCGACAGGCAAAGGAAGTAATCGGGAGCAACACCTTCCAGGATTGACCAGTTCGACGTGACCGATTGTGTCCAGGCAACCCCTTTCTGAAAGGTGTCGTTATCGCCGAGCAGTGTAATAAGAATTTTGCTTCCCGCTTTAAACTGGGCCACCAGATTGAAGGACATAAAGAACACAATCAGCGATACGGACAGCAACCCTAGACCGGGAGATCGAAAACGATCGCGGATGACATCGGGGACCGTGATGGCGTCTGAAAGTCGGGCAACCTGATTGATTCGTTTGCCGAGAAATCCCATGGTGCAAATGGGGACAACCATATAGCTGGCGATCCATAACGCGAGAATCCAACCGTGTGTATAAATTCTTGCCGGGAATCCGGTAAAACTTCCTCCCGAAGCGCTGGTGGCTGCAAATGTCAGTGCAAATGCCCACACACCCAGCGATCGACTGCCCAGAAAGTACTCACTCAGAAAACTTTTACTCTTCAAAAGATAGTTGGAGAACGCCGCCAACCCGAACACGGCTAATGTGTAAATCAGAAAGACAATGAGTGCGGTCGAAGATTGAGCCGCTGCGAGTGGGGTGATCGGGATCATGCGTCACCCGCCGTTTCTTGATTGGCGGAATTTTCATTTGACTCGGGAGGTTCAAGATCATCCGTCGAGAAATAACAAAAACAGAACCAGATCGTGATGAGATTGGCGACCATCCAGGGAAGTCCAATTCCCCAGAAAACCCAACTGGGCATGCCCCAAATAAACGTCACTTGTTCGATATCAACTTGCGAATCGAACCCGTTGAAGTAACTGACGGGAAGAGTCCACAGCATCGCCAGAAACCAGACTCCCAATATGAGCCAGGCTTCTTTGCGGGCATGTAAGTAGACCGGATCCCATTCGAGATCGGTTGGAGATTTTTGTGGTGTATCGGGCATAGTTTTGTTCTCGGTGGAAACGCATCAATGAGCGTTGATAGAATGTTAACGATTGTAGTGATGATGAGTGACAGAAGCAAAACCCGTTCCAGCAACTCGGATCAGAAGTCATAAATCATTGAGAGATCAACGATTTGTGCCTTATAATTCTGTCAAAGAGTTCTCAGTTCAGAAAGTCGTGACATGTCTGATACCCCTGCAATTGGATGCCGCATTGGTTTCATTGGTGCTGGCAAGATGGCCTCTGCGTTAGCGGCAGGGATGTTAAAAGCGGGAATCGTACGCTCTGATCAATTATCGGCGACCGATGTTTTTGCACAGGCTGCGATCGCTTTTGAGAATCTGACCGGCGCTCGAATGTGGGATAGTCCGAGTGATGTGATGCAAAACTCGGATGTCATTTTTCTCGCAGTCAAACCACAACATCTCGCACCGCTGCTCAATGGAATGCAATCGGATGTGACTGATGATTTGTTGCTTGTCTCGATTGCTGCGGGAGTTTCACTCAGCACGTTGGAAGCGGGCTTAAACGATGTTGGTCGCATCATCCGTGTCATGCCGAACACTCCGTGTCTGGTGAGTGCCGGTGCCTGTGCCTATAGCTTGGGAACAAAGGCCACTGCGGACGATGCCGACCTTTTGGAGAAGTTACTGTCAACCGTAGGGATCGTCCGACCGGTTGACGAGTCTCTGCTTGATACCGTCACCGGTCTTTCAGGAAGCGGCCCCGCCTATGTGTATCAATTTATCGAGGCATTGTCGGATGGTGGAGTTCGTATGGGACTTCCTCGGCAGATCGCCACAGAACTGGCCGCACAAACAGTTTTGGGTGCCGCTAAAATGGTTTTGGAGACGGGGGAACATCCCGGAGTTTTGAAAGATGCGGTCACTTCACCCGGAGGTACGACCATTGTCGGCTTACACGCTCTGGAGAATGGTCAATTTCGGGGAATCGTCATGAATGCCGTTCAACGGGCGACCGAAAGGTCTCGCGAGTTGGGTTAATCGTTATAATCGGCACAAATCTCCTCCGGTCGCGCTTCCAGTTTTAACTGGCAAAATCTCTGCACTGCCCTGTTCCAGCAATTTGACAGCCTCTATTTGCGCAGTACCTTTTCATGTATAGTTGGGGGTGGTCTGTAGTGATGATTTGACGGACCGAAATCGCTCTTCCCCTCACGGTGATTTCCCGCAGTAGACTGAAACTCAGAACAAGTTCAGAGATTCCACGGATTCAAAATGGTGATGGGACAAGCTTCAGATCCAATGACAGGTGATACGGACAGCCCACTTTCTGTCTCGACGTCCACGCATTTGCTTAACCTCTTGGAGCTTTCCAAGTCGGATTTGACCACTTTCACAGGTGGAGAAGAACTTCCCGTTACCGAAATGCTGCGCGACACAATTCTGAGTGTGCTGGAAGGACTCCGCCCCGATTTGATGGCTCACTCGCAGCGTGTGGCATTTTTGTGTCATGGCATCGCTCGGCAATGCGGATGGACTTCGCGAAAGATCAACACACTCGTGACGGCCGCGTTACTACACGAGATTGGTTCGGTCATTGTTCCCCCGGAGTACTCCTTTTGGGATTTGACAAGTACCGAGACAGAAGATCTTTCTCGCCGTGTCTCGGTAGATCTTTTGGCGGCATGTCATGCAGATTCCGAACTTCTGGAAATATTGACGCTTTCTCAGAACTTCCGCTATCGAAAACCACTTCCCACAGAAAGCGAAGCACCAACACCCGCGCATGTCATCTTGGGAGCAGCCGCTTTTAACTTTGCAAATTTGTTTGATGCCGTCCGACATCAGAAAGAGGGCGAGCACGATGTCGCCGAGATTATTGCCGCCTTAAAAACACTCGCGGAAATTCCTGAAGAACATCGTATGCTGGAATCGCTGGAGGAATGGCTTTCTGGCCGCGATCAACAGATCGAACAATTCGATATCACGCAGTTGCAGCAACAAGATCTCGGCATGGACGAGGAAACTCTCAGCATCGTCCATGGTACGTTTCTGGAAATTTTGTTTGAGCTTCATGATCTCGAAGAAAAGTATCACGGTTTTTTCATTCTCGATGCAACAGGTCGATTTCTGTTATGGAATTACGGATGTCAACGTCGTCTCGGCTATACGATGCGAGAGATGAGAAACAAGCACTGGACAAATCAACTTATGGGGTATTGCAACGATGAAGGCTTAGCCTTCTCGGACTCCCAAACTCCGTTGTATCAAACTCTTGAAACAGCCAAACCTGCACACCTCGCTCTTTGCCTGAAAGATTTTCAAGACAACTTAATAGAAACTAATGTGAATTCGATTCCCATCATGGGACGCGACGGATTGTTGTTGGGAATTGTGGAAGTCCATCGTGAACTGGCAGAGCAGCAAAACGATTCCGATCCGGAACTGATTCTGACTCCCGAATGGATTGGCGATCTGGTTGATACGATTCACAATCTCGACGACAATGCGGAGCCGATTGCCGAAGTTCCCGAACTCGATGACTCTTTCCTGAAATCCATCGAGGGACAGCTGGGAATCACCGGCATCATCGCTCCGCCTCAACTCGGTCATTCCGTGGAAGCGATGATCGAAAAAGCAGCTGAAGCGGTTTCCAATGATTCTGGAGAGATCGATATCGATGCAGCGATGGCTGCGCCCGCTGAAGAAAGCGGCGACGATATCGATGCCCCTGAGGTCAACGAATTCATCGAAACAGACGTTGTTGAAGACTCAGTGAAAGAGAATCTCGAAAGTCAGGGTAATTCTTCTGAGGAGGAGACCAGCCTGGAAACAGAGGAACTTGCTTCAGAGTCGTTAAGTGAAGAGATGTCTGGCGAAGAATCTCCTGCTCTGGAAGAAGCTACTGAGAGTACTCCCCCTGACAATCTGGATGAGCTTTTCAGTCGCTTTGATTCACTGGTTTCCGAAAGTTCCGACGTTGACGAGGCCGAATCTGAGGCCGTCGAACAGGAAGAACATGCGGAAGCAGAACTTGAACCAAGTCTTGATGAAGAGTCGGACAACTTCGCCGACGATGCCGCTCCGAATGTGGAATCTTTCGAGCAGGAGTTATCGGACTTAGCAGAGAGTGATACACAGCAGCCACTCCTGGAAAACGCCGATCAATTGACAGCCGCCGATCAATCTTCACAAGAGGACGAGTCTCTCGAAATTGCAGACAGTGATCTTGAGATGTCGGCGGAATCCGATGTGGAATTGATTGAAGAGGCAGCTGAAGAAGAATTCTCTCTCGAAGAACAGACAGTTAGCGAAGAAGAACCTGAAAGCGAAATGACGGAAGCAGTTGCTGACGAAGAACCGAGAGAAGAAACTCCCATTTCCGAGCCATTGGCGGAAGTGCCTCTCCAGGAAGATGCGTTGGAATCGACTGTTCCGGACGAAGTTTCTGATGAAGAACTCGTGGAACAATGGGATTCAGAAGAGCCAGCAACTGAAGAGCATGTTGAAGAAGAATTGAGTACAACGGTCGATCATGTGGATGAAGAAGTTCCTGTTGCAGAAGAAGATGATGAAGTCGAATTGGCACAAGAAACTCCTGAAGAGTCTCAGCAGGAAGCGCCCGTCTCGCAAAGTGAGCAAGTAGAAACTCCCGAGGTCCCAGCCACCATCGAGTTGCCCGAAGAGACACCGACTCTCGACACTCAGGAAGTACCGTCTCCCGATCCCGGTCAAACAGACCCCTTGGCACAACCGGTTTCTCGGAAAGAGTGGGATGCCTTCGTCGAACATCTCATCGATCCGAAATCGCCCGATCACGAGATGGTCGCTGTTCTGTTTCTTGATGTCGATCATTTCAAAGCCATCAATGACGGGTTTGGCCACCAGATTGGTACCGATTTACTCACAGAAATCTCACGTCGTCTCTCCCAAGCCTGTGGCAAACGAGAACTCTCTTGCCGTTATGGCGGTGGTCAATTTGCGATTGCCTGTCCGGGGATGACTTTGGAAAAAGCCCGTAAGCGTGGTGATCAGTTCCGTAAGTTGATTGATCGCACTCGCTTTGATGTTCTTCCTTTTCATTCGTTGACAGTCAGCGTGGGAATTACCGCTCAAGAAGACGGTGACGACCTTCAGAAAATCATGAACCGTGCCGAACACGGTTTGTATCAAGCCAAACAAAGTGGACGAAATTGCTCAGTCGGTGTTAGCTCGGCGGAGATTGAAGCCGAGATGAAGGTGGTCGAGCAGAACATGTCGAAGCTCGTTACGGGTGATTTCGATGTGGAAACCTACTTTGAAGCAATGGTCGCCTCCGACATGATTGTCTACAAACTGGGGGGATTCCTTTACGACATGCACGCGAAATTGTTGCATGTCGATCGGCGTCACGTCTCCATGCGAGTTGGGAAAAAAGGACTCATCCCGTATTGGGGCCGTCAGGATGATGACCGTCCCGTCATCATCGATCTCGAACTGGCGGAAGGGTGGAACAACCAACGTAGCGACAAAGGTCTTCTCGCCAATACACGCATTAATGTCAAAATTCGTCCTGATGGCTGGGTCCGTAGTCAGGAGACATTCCTGAAACGAGCCCATTTTGTCTTGAGAGAACTCAAAGGCTATTTTGTGACAAATTGACGTAAGTCTATTCTTGATAAAAGAATACGTCTTCTTATTGCTCGCCAATATTAGCTCTTGCTCGATTCGGGAATCTCACGATAATTGCCGACTCTTCTCTGCGCGCTTGGTGCGTCTGTAGAGATCAGAAAGCGTTTACGAGATAGCGGGAACGGAGTCCCCGAAATATGTGGTGCGAGAAATGTCAAACTGAAGTCGCAGCAGAAGTTGCGGCTGATGGATCGGTCAGTTGTGGAACTTGCGGAGAGCTTCTGCCGGGAAAGAATGTCACTCCTCCCGATGATCCTCTGCGCAGCGCCCAGGAACTTCTTGATCGTTGGTCGAAAGAACCGTTGCTCGAACCTTTATCGGCACCTCCGGGAAAAGAAGCGAGTCACCTTTCTGAAAGTGAAGACAGCCAGGAAGAAGAAGCGTCCGAGGATTCTGACGAAGAGGCCGCCGAGGAAAATCAGGCAGAACCTCCCGAAGTCACCGAGCCTATTGTCGAGTTAAAACCCGAACTCCCTCCCGAACAAAAACCAAAGTTTCGTTTTGATGCGGCACACATTCCCGACGAACCAAAACCAGAGCAGGTCGAAGAACCAGACTCGGCCTCAGAACCAGTTGCTGAAGAATCGGCTGCTGAAAAACTGGTCGAAGAGCCAGTCGCCAATATCGAAGATGAATCACAAGATGTTGTACTGCCCGAATCGAATGAGTCGGAACCGGCTGAATTTCAACCCCAACGAGTTGATGCGGCACAACCAGTAGCCATGAGTTCGGCACCTCATATTGATATTCAAAAGTTGATCGACGAACGACTCGCGCAAGAAAAGCGAGGCATCAACTGGCTGGTTCTCGCAGGGCAGTGGTTATCGTATCTCGGTGTCCTGGGATTAACGGCGGGTGCTGCCTTAGTTGTCTACGGCTACTTCGGTGGAAATGTTGAGATGACTCCCAAAGGGTGGATGCTGACGACCGCCGGACAAATGCTGTTACTACTGGGAATTGTGACGTTGATCTCGGGTGGTCTGGAGCAATCCAACGACGAAGTCAACACTCGCATCGAACTCTTGGGAGAACAGATGCTGCGCTTCGAGCGCGACACGAAGGAGCATTTGTTACGCGGTCCCAAAATTCCTGCCGCTCAATACGCCGAAGACGCCAAACCTGCTGACAGTAAACGAACAGCCGACGAAAAAGCCGATTCCTGATCAGGGAACAACCGCGTTGCGGGCTTTTTCGGTGGCTGAGGGAGTTGTGTTGTCTTGATTGGCTTCCAACGGCGCGTCTTCCCTGCGGTAATACGGCGGGACTTTCGGTTGCTCAATCGGTTCTTCTTCGATTTTCTTTTGCAGGAAATCGATGGCGGCTTCCAGTTGACGATCGCGTCCCAGAAATGTTTCGTGCGGTGGATTATCAACTACGATGTCCGGTTCAACGCCACGTCCTTCAATCAACCACTCACCATCGTCTGTGAAGACACCCAGTTGGGCAGCCGTTGCGATGCCCTTATCAACGAGTGGATTATTTCGACTCAACCAGATGTGACCTCCCCAGGTACGGGTTCCGATGACGGTGCCGATTCCTAATCGCTTGACACCTTCCGAGAACGCTTCACCATCGGACGCAGTCCACTCGTTACACAACACGACAATGTGACCTCGGAAGGCATACTGCATATTCCAGTAAGGTTGGCCGACACGCGGCTTCCAGTAGAACCATGCCTTGCGGAGCAATCGACTTAACAACCAACTATCGATGTTACCGCCGTTGTTGTAACGCATGTCGATAATCAAACCCTGACGGTTAAAGACGGGGAAGTATTGTTCGGCCCAGGCGGCATAGTCGGATGTTCCCATGGCTCGCAAATGAATGTATCCAATCTCACGATCCGCTTTTTCTTCGACTTCCTGCCGACGCGTCAGTTCCCATTCGTTATAGAGCAGGTTTGCATAGGAGGAGATTGAGATCGGTTTCACCAGAATCGGTCGTTTTTTTCCGTCAGCAGCCGACTTCAATTCGACCAACACATCCTCTCCCACCTTTTCTCTCAATAACATTGCCGGATGAGGGACACTTAACACGGAAACATTGTCGATCTCAACAATCACATCACCCACACTCACTTCAGGATCAGCTTGCACCAATGCGGGAGCTTCATGTGGATAATCGGTGTCCCAGGCAGGGATACGAGAAACTCGATACCCGCCTGCTGTTTCATCTCGTAACAGTTCCACACCGAGTGATCCGGGGTCGATGTCTTCCCCTCCGGTGCGATAATCACCGCCCGATACAAAAATGTGCAGTGCTTCCAGTTCACCCACAATTTGGGTGATCAAATCATTTAATTCTGAGCGGTCGGTCACACGCTCAACAAGCGGCAGGTAGCGGTTCAACTCTGCGTCCCAGTCAACGCCGTGTAAGTCGCGGTCGTAAAAGTAATCTCGCTCCATGCGCCAGGCATCGATAAACATCTGCCGCCACTCTTCCCGCGGATCGACCGAAAATTCCCAACCCCCCAATTTGACCAATGTCTGTCCTGTGTTAATGCCGGCAGTAATTGATCCATCGAAGACATACAGATTGTTTCCCGCCCGGGCGAGCACTTTGCGACTATCTTCAGAGAGTTCGTAAGACGAAATGCCGTTGATGATATTTCGGACCGACCCCGGACTCGAAGAAAGCTTGAATGCTCTCAGGACGGGTTGTTTGGATCCGGTTTTTCCGCGATGCACGAAAAACAGGTTTTGTGCGGTCGCTGTCAAATCTCGATAATTGCCCGCCGGTACGGGGATTTGTTTCATGCGGAGAGAAAGATTTTTGAAGTCATAATCTTTACTGACAGTTGGTTTGTATTGTTTTGTGGCTTCGTTTTCAGGTTCAAAAATCGAACGCAGTCCCGACTTCAAAGGCAGTTCATAAAGATAACTGACGTTGTCGAAAAAAGGTTCCGGTTGCCTCATCCCCCACGGCGAAGAGACTTCTGAAGCCAGTCGTTGATCCACCACAAAGAACAATCGATTTCCATCACGACTCCATGCGGGAGAGTGTGCGTCGATGCGGTCGCTCGTGAGTGCCCGTTTCTCTTTGGTTTCAAAGTTGTATAACCATATTTGTGCAAAATCATTCGGGGCATTGGCCGACCAGACCAGCCACTCTCCGTTCGGAGAATAGCCAATCGATCCGATGGAGCCATTACTGGAGGCGGCAATCTGTTCACTTTTTTCGGATTTGAAGTCGAAACTCCAAAGCTTCAAGTCTTTATCCGTCCAGACAATCCGCTTGCCATCGGGTAAGGCCAGCGGATCGTACCTCAATACGTTGCCGTCTTTGGTCAATTGCTTCCGTTGATCGACTCCTGAAAGGTCAAACTTCCAAAATTCGTAATCCCCCGATTCATCCGAAACCACGATCAATGACTTTCCATCGTGACTGAAACTGACATCCCGATATCGCACACCCTGCTTGCGGCTGATCGGTTGAATACGGCCTCCACCGACCGGCGTGACAAACAATTGTCCACGAGAGACCAGCGCAATCTGGTCACCTTTGGGAGAGAGAGCCATGTGTGAGAGATAACTGATCGGAGTCTTGATCCACTTTTCGCGAGTTTGTGCAAAATCGGAGACCAGTTCAATTTCGATGATGCGGTCGCTGCTGTCAGCAATGGTGTATAGCCTCAAGTCGGCTCCATGTTGGTAGACAATTCGTCCTTGTCCCAAACTTGGCTCCTGCACATCGAAGCCGACATGTTGAGTGTGCTGCTTCAGATCTTTTCCATCAGCCGTCATCGACCAGATATTCATCGTGCCGTCGCGGTCGCTCACAAAGTAACAACGCCCGTTCCACCACATCGGCGAACGACTGGTCCCTTCATAATCTGAAGTCAGTGGGACAGCCTCATCACTGCCTGGTTCCCACTTCCACAAATTTTGAGCAGTGCCACCCTTGTATCGCTTTGTCCAACTCGATTGTTTTCCCAGTCGAGTAAAGAACAGTGTCGACTTGTCGTCAGTCCAGGCACCTTCTGAAGCTTGGGCGAGTGGAATCAATGTTTGCGAGGTGGTTTCGATGTCGATTTCGACGAGTTGCTTGTTGCGACTGAGTGGAGAGTATCGAGAGGTGGCAGCGAGAATCTTTCCATCGGGAGTCCAACCTTGGACCTGAATGTATTCCCCTTCGAAGGTCATTCGTTTGGGACGACCACCAGAGACCGGCATGATGTAGATCTCGGTCGGACCTTCGTACTGTGCGTTGAATGCCAACCACTCACCATCGGGGGAAATCGCTTTACGGTATTCCAAAGAATGATGAGTCGAAAGTCGTCCGCCGAACCCTCCCTCCGCAGAAACGACCCAGGTATCTGCTTCCGCTGTGAACGCGACGGTCTCCCCATGAATGGCGGGGTAGCGAAAGTAACCAAGCTCGGCAGCAGAGAGAGTAGCAGGGCACAGAATCAGACAGAGAGTCAGCCAGCGATTGTTCATCGGAGAAGCCAATCAGAGGAATAAAATGTCAAATCAGGAGGTTTAGGTTAAAGATACAGGTTACTTTGACGACCATCTTATCGCCAACAATGAATCGAAGAGTCTGTGTAAAATCAGTCTGACGTAATTCCTCCGACCGTCATAAACCGACATGATCTGTGTGTCGATCGCCTAATACGTTGAAAGTGACTGACCGCGACAGCCTCTCATTCCCGAACACTCTACGCCGTTTCAAGGGTTCAAGAGTATGAGACAGACACATACTCTTGACGATACTCTTCCATACTCTTGAGCAAGTTGGGGCCAGCATTGAGTTTGTGGCATTCGTTCGTTTTGGGGTGATTTTTCGATTTCGCGCATGATTTCTTAAACAGGCTACGAGGCAAAAGGGGATGAGATATTCTTTAACCGGTGAAACCGGTCCAACACAATTATCGATTGATGGAATCTCTATTTCATGGTGCACTGCGTGCACCCTACCGAGCAACCAGTGTTTCGTAGGGTGCATGAAATGCACC